>JAEEGJ010005454.1_pt1 | contig 39999 bp, 29 predicted proteins | sample 8958761 | NCBI WGS metagenome assembly JAEEGJ01 (sample SAMN16246546, study PRJNA631951) | gut metagenome | biome: gut microbiome; feature: rumen; material: RS-attached | host: Bos | place: Iran: Karaj | collected 2018-10 | reverse complement strand
GATAGAGCTCAATGCTCATATGCGTAAGATCAAATTCTTCTGTTGACTTGTTTTCTTCGCCTGTTGTTTCTTCACAGACCGTTGTCTGTACTTCTTCGGCATATATCGGCATGATAGGCGAAACATTCGATATAGCCATAATTGCAGCTGTTATGCCGCTTATAATGCGTTTTTTTATTTTATCAAGCATTACGCCGATCCACCTTTCATAATAATTTGAATATCATCATGTTTCAAATTCCGCCTTTACATCATCAACGAGCATTTCCGCATTGTTTCCTACAGGAATACCCTCAGCCTGGACTGTTATCTTATATGGCAGATCAAAAACGCCGAGATAATCCTTCTTGTATTCGGGAATATCCACACGCTGAAAAAGTTCCATTGTAGATTCATACGGTGCTACACGGCACATCAGATCATGACCTTCACTGTCTTTCTGTCCGTTTGTATAATAAAAATAGAAAACGAGCTTGTCATCATCAACTGACTGATTAGCCGAATCGGGTACGAAATAGTTGTTTGAACAATCCGTGATCGTCCACTTCTTCACATAATCGTTTGATGTATCCAGTGTTATAAATGCAGATGCGTTGTCCGCACTGACATATTTTATATTTTCTGCAATAGTTTTCAATCTTCTGACATCATTCTTCAAAGTAAGGTAAGTATCTTTATACTCCTGTGTTTTCAGGTCTTTTTCTGCTTGTGTAAGGCTGTCAAGCTCTATTGTCATTTTAAGTCTGATATAAAGATCGACCTGTCCGTCATTATATCCCGAGGGATCTTTTTCTATTTTCATACCGGGTTCTGAGGCACTTGCCTTGTACTTTCCCGTCTTATCCCAGTCAGGCTCCTGTATAGTTACCGAACCGTTCTTAGCGGACAGCCTGTTAGTGACAGTATCCTCGCTGTGAAAGTAAGAGAAAATACCTGCCAGAAGCAATACATATACGATCAGAAGCAATGCGATCGCGGTCAGCATCTGACGCTTATTTCCGTGAAATAAACGATTAATACTCTTCATGATACGCTCCACAGACATTCTCTCCTTTCGTATTATTTTTGTTTGTAGAACAGCCCCGAAACTATAAGCAGTACCCCTGTAATGCCAAGCACTATCATTCCGCCCATTGTACGGAAATATCCAAAAACCGCTCCTAAATGAGGTATCGCAAAAACTGTTTTTCCGATATAGTTGCCTTTGGTAACAGGATCGGGATCATTCGTATTATTTTCGTCACCTTTGGTTATGATGCCCTCCGCCGTTATCTTTTCAACTCTGTGAGTTACGCGGATATCATCGCTTACACGAAAGGATATCACATCTCCGGCTTTTATATCCTCGTAGCTGGTATAAGTGCTTACAAAGCATACACTTCCCACAGGAAGAAGTTCGCCCATTGAGCCTGATTTAACGTGATACAGCCGTATACCGCACAAATAAAGGATCAGTATGATCGCTCCGATAGTAATAACAACTGTAGAGATGATCTTATAGATCGTATTGAATATTTTCCTGATTTTTGCCATGATAATAACAAAAACGCACCCAATTCCCCCATCAGAATCAAGTGCGAGTTTATGTGAGAACGCCTTTTTATCGGCGATCATTCCTTGTCTAACTTATAATATATATCACAGATATGCTCTGATCAAATTCTGATTTTCAACAGGATATATCATGGGGGATCATTCCTGCTTTTCAATTTTAGTGTCTATAATACCGACCAGTACACCTCTTGCGTCCTCATACTCGTAAGTACAGGTAGAAAGAAGCAGCAGTTTTGAGTTTTCATCAAGCTCCTCGGACTCAAGAAGAGGCGTGTATTTTGCCTCCTTGAAGATATATTCAAGGTATTCCTTTTTATCTGAAGCAGTCATAAAGGTCGCATGGTATACAGGTGCAGTCGGATATACATTCAGATACGCAAAAAACTTTACACTATAAACCTTATCATGCAGTGTAAGATAACCTTCAGGGTGCTCCTGCATGAATTTGCTGTCCGAAAACAATGAAATATCCGCAAACATCCGCTGTTCTGTCATATGATGTGCATATACGATCGAATTGAAACCGCTGAAATCAGATCCACAGCGATAATCAAGGAACGGACAACCAAGCTCATAGTTGTATTTTCCGTCAAAGCCATTGTGAAGATAAAATTCATTATCATCTGCCTGTGCTATCGGAAAATCAATATGAGTATCGGGAATTGTTATCCAGCCAACAACTCTGCTGTTGATCTCTTCGGCAGCAGCAAGAAGATCATCATCTGCTTCTTCGGTATCAACTTCCGACTTTCGAGTTTCGGGTCTTATCTGTCCGAAAAGCCCTGTCGCCTCATCGTAAGCTTCATCTATCTGCTTTTTGGGAAGTATATCTTCCTTATAGTACCGATATCCACAATATGCTGCTGCACAGAGCAGCAGGAATATGACAGCAAATGCAGCTTTAAACTTCATTAGATGCCACCTTTGAGCTGCTGTCGGAATTGCCTTTCTGTTTCTTTTTCAAGAACACAAGCAGTATCATTCCTCCTGTCAGCGCAGAAAGAACAGCTATTGCAATAAGCCATGATCTGTTGCTTGCAGCCAGAAGTCCCGTACGCGGCGGAACATAATCCTCATCAACAGCGGCATAGAATATCCACTTGAACTCTATCTCGCCCTCGACATAACCACTATCCTGCGAACCGACCAGAACGTGCTCACCGTCGATATCAACGAGCCTGTGGCCGTTGTCCACACCGACCAGCACATCAAGGTCATTCCATATCACAGAGCATTTCAGCGTATGGCTGTCGCCCGGATTATAAAGACCGCAGTCGTAGACCTCATTCTGCAGATCGATATAGCCGCTGTCGGGTTTACCTGTCACTTTTCCTTTGTAAAACTCCTGACCGTCCAGCCAGAATGTACAGTCGCAGCCCTCTTCAAGGTCTATCTCGCCGTCCTTGAACAGCGGTTCTACATAGAAATAAATATGATATGCCTTATCATCGCGCAGATTCATGAGCTGAACCTCTTTTGTATAGTCCACACCATAGTCCATGTTTTCCACGCGGAAGAAATACTCGCCTGTTTCTGAATTAACGGCGTTGCCGCTTGAATCCATAGCAGTCAGCCTCTCCGGAAGTCCCTTTACCGCACCTTCGGGCAGAGCGACCTCCGCAAAAGCCGTAAGGCTGTTGCAGGAAAGGAGCAGGAGACAGCTTGCCAGAGAAGCAAATATTTTTTTGAATCTCATTAAAGCTGCCTCCTTTCATTTAGTTATTTATGATTTGATTTTAGTACAGAAACTATTTTTAGTTCCACGCAATGTCAGCAATCTCAGCTGCCTTTGCCTCGGTCGCTGTTCCAGATGCAACGATATTCGAGCCATCAGCAACCGCCCAAGAGGTAGTAATAGGTGCAGTAGATTCCATTCCATCCTCAGTCATAGTAACTTGGATAGACTCAAGGAATACATTGAGGTCGAAATCGAATGCGAGATATGCGTGCTGAGTAGTACTATCAGCAAGCTTTACAGAATCTACAAGCTTTGTAGTAGTGTCGCCTGCTTCAACATCGTCATTGTAATAGAATGTTGCAGTCTTACCAGCTGCTGTTTTAGCTGTCCATGTCTGGCCGCTAGTGCCAATGTTTGCAAGAGCAACATCAATAACAATGTCATCAAGTGATTCATCAACAGTAGTGGTAGTAGCATCATCACCAACCTTACCATCAGCACCAGGATAAGTTGCTGTGAGTTTTTCCAAACCACTAGTATTATCATAACTCCATGTAAGTGAGTCATTCTTAATAACAGTTTCTTTTGCTGTATAGAAATCAACATCTGTAATGGTTACCGGATAAACTGTTTCCTGAGAAGGAACAGAAGGTGTTGCTGTAATCGCACCTGCCGGAAGTGTATAATCTGAGTTTCCGTTTGTATCAGTATAAAGTGCAAGATATACATCTCTTGCAGTTGTAAGACCTAAACGAGTAGCAGAAGATGCTGCTGGTACAAAATAATATCCACTATATTCATACGTATCAACAGTATTGCCACCACTATCAAGTGTTACATTTCTACGGAAAATATACAGACCTTCTGTTTCTGGTGTAAACGTTGAAGCATCGATAGCACCATAATAATTAGTATCAGCAGCAGAAATCTTAGTTACGCCTGATGCTGTAGAATTACCTGTACCAACAACTGTATTCTTAGGTAAATCAGTAACAGTAGTTCCATCAACATTCATCGTAGTCTGCTGCTCTAATGTCCAGTGATAACCAGCATTTGCAGGTGCATAAACCAGTTCTCCGCCTGCCTGAACAGACTGAACTTCACTAAATGTAGCAGGCTGATTATTGGCTTCATCATTTGTTGTACCATTTAAATCTGAATTTTTTCTCTGCAAAGTACTGAGCTCACGATAATAATTTTTGTTAGAGTCAGAAAAATTGAGACCAAGTGCCTTGTATCTTTCATCAGTAACTTCAGATGCCAAAGCACCAGAAGGTGCAGTTGTAGGTACACCAACAGTAGCAGCTGTCCTATTCAATACAGACATCTCACCCTCAAGCCACATTCTAACGAATGCATCAACATTACCTGTGTTAACAGCAGATACATCCTTATTGATAGTCTGACCGGGGATCCAGTCCTCAGGTGGCTGGAAATCTTCGGCAATACTTACATCGTAAGCAGCACTTGCACTCAGACGGTTAGTAACCTCGTCCTTAGAACTGAACCATGCAAATGTACTTCCTGCAGCAACTGTGGCAGCAATACATAATGCAGCTATCAGCACTCTCTTTTCTTTAGAAGTTTTCTTCTTGGAAACGTCATTTTTCATACCTGGTCCTCCTAAATTTAATTATTATTTTGTTCAGTTGCAATATTTTGATTTATATGATCGCTGTTCTCTTTCCCCTTCAGATCAAAATAATACTTCATCATCTTGAAAAATACAAACAACAGCGCAATCAACGGCAGGATAAAATACCACCTGAGCTGCACGAACCTGACTATTACCCCAAGTTTAGGTACGTGGAACTGAACCTTTCCGATAACTCGGCTCTCATCAATAAGAAATGAATCTTCGGAATTGTTAGCGTCACCCTTTGTTTTGAAACAAGTAACGCCTGTATTTTCATAGTCGGCTATTTTTGCGGTCACGCGGTGAGTCAGATACGCATCACTTCCGCTTGAAGGATTGAAAGTAATGATATCTCCCTCTTTTATACTATCTGCACCGGTCCGCTTGACAAATACCATATCTCCGCTCGAAAACTCAGGAACCATTGAATCAGTAAGTACAATGTAGTACCTGAAACCAAAGAGCGACTTATTCGGGCTTCTGCTTGCTGCAAAGAAAATAGCGGCAACAACAATAAAAACAGACAGGCAGTATATAAACAGCTTCCGTACAATTGTATATACGTAAAAACCTTTACCGATACTTTTACCTGTCATTTCTTTTGCGATCGTACTCACTTATAGCAGCCCCCTTTCATAAAACTATAATATTTTTGAATGTGCTCAAAAATAAATTTACAATTTATTATATCATATAGGGGTATATTTGTAAAGTATTTGTGTAGTTGCTAAGACAATTTTTTGAATATTTTTGTACAGTTTGATAATAACAAGCGTTGTTTTACCAAAAGAAAGTCTTTCTTTTATTAAAAATTCATTCATAATATTTGTACATAGAGTAGTAAACAAAAGTGGTTTTACTTATGGTTTCTGAATATAGGGTAATTTGTATTCTATATAGCTTCTTTGGTACAACCAATCTTGTTGTCAATTTGCACAATTGGCCTGACATGTTCATAAATAGTCATAATTCTCCTTCATAATAGTTCATTTCAAAAATAGCGATATTAAGCCGCTGCTAAATAAAAAACAGTCCGCACCAAAGATATCAGCTGAAAGAAAAAGATGTAAGGGCTTTTGACCCTTACATCTCTTTTAGCTTATCATTTCATGAAAAGACTCTGATACATTACTGCGAACTTGTTCATTCCCATTCCAAAAAAGTATTAGCTTCGGCGACTCTATCCAGTATCACATTCATAGCATCATCCCAAGTGCGGTTCCTCTCAATGTACGAGTACTTTATTTCACTTATAATATCAGCTTTGATTGCTTCATCATAAGGTGAATACTTTTTAATATCAATTTTTCTTGCACTTTGATCTAAAACAGTGTAATAATTCTCTCCATTGAATATGTCTGTCATATCTTTAGCACGATACGTGTTATCTTTTGCAAGCTTCGCATTGACAAACATATTGTTTGGAATATTATTAAAATAAGTAAACTTATTCATGTTTTCAGAATTTGAAGTAGAAGCAAGAATAAAGTCTCTTGCATCATCACCGTTATCTGTAGACGGGTTGACCAGTATATCGTTGCCGCCCCAGTAGTATGCCTGCGGACCTATGCATATGCTCCACTTTCCTGCTTGATTTTTCGCCGCTTCACTTATGAAGCTGCCATTGTAACAGAATGCCCACGAAGGTGCGAAATAGCCCATGCTGATACCTTCCTGACCGCTCTTTATCCAGTCATCTGTCCATTGATCGTTCTTTGAAACACCGCCGACGTTCCAGAGTCCTTTAGCCATATCGGCGAAGTATTTGATATCATCAGTCAGATTAAACCTATTATCACTTGTGACGAAATCAAATCTTCCACAGGAAAAAGCTTTCCACATACCTCCGAGGGAATCAGCAAGAGCCACTTTCCCTTCAGATCTTTCAGCGATAGTTTTTGCCGAAACTGAGAACTTGTCCCAATCCCCTATAGCGGTCTGCATTTCTTCGGAAGTCTTGACTCCGAGGTACTCCTCAGCAAGGTCTGAACGATATATAAAAGCTCCCGGAGCAACATCATAAGGAACGGATTTGAATACGCCATTGCTGTTTTTTGCAAGCGTCTTGGTATAAGGATACCATTCGCCCATATCATCTTCCGTTATGCCGAGAGCTGAAAGAGGTGCAGAGAGTTTATCGTTATCCATATAATTCAAAGCCCAGTAGGGTTCGGCAAAATATACATCTGCATCGTCGCCCGAATTGAATATCTCATCATAGGCTTCCGAAGCATATGCGCCTGCGGAATTTACATTGATGAAGTTTATTTTTACGCCTGACGGTGTTTTTAATTCATCTCCCGAGCGTGAATTCAGATTATTCATTACATAGTCTTCATTTAAGCCTGTCCAGTTTGCCACAAGACTGGGGACATCGCTGTTGTTCCATGACAGGATAGTAAAAGTATCTCCGTCTGTTTTCAGGCTGACATCTTTATCCGTTTTATCTGAGGTCGAAGGTTCGGTCTTATCAGCAGTATCCCCTGCTATGAACTTTTCTAAAGATACAGGTGTACCCTCAGCAGTTGAAGCATAAGAGTAATAGCGGAGTATTATTGAAGCGTCAACAGCATCAATATGTCCGTCAGAATTGATATCACCGAATTTTGCAGCAGCATTGACAGTATTATCATTGCTGTTAAGCGTTGAAAATGCATTCAGAGAAAGAGCTCCTATAAGACTAAGCGCGGAAACTGCTGCGATATTACGTTTTAAACTCATGAAATAACCTCCCATAGAATTAATTATTTGCATATAAAATGTTATTCCATTATACCACATTCATACTTATTACGCAAGTATTTAGACATCACGTATTTTTTCATGCCCATAATACATATTGATTCCAATTTTTTATAGTTTCCGGGAATCCCAGCAACTGTATCTCACGTTCTTCGTCGGCATAAACGTCAGCTCCGACATAACAGATTTCGCATCAATCTAATAATACGCTATCTTCATTGTGTTATGAAACTGATATACAGAGCGGCAGTCATTGTGGCTGACGAGTTCATTTTAAGTATATATTCATAAAAAGTTTACGTTCCCAGCCGCACATAACAGCTTCCTTGTCCGTTAATGTATATAAGGAAATTTTATTCCGATAAAATGAATATATCTCTTGCTTTTATAAAAATATCACTATATAATAAAAGCAAGCATTTATGTGCTGTTAATCTGAAGATTGGTAGGTGAATTTTATGAAGTTCTCAAAACTTACTGCTGCAATTCTCGCAGCTGCAATCGTAGTCACACCGCTTTCGGTAAAAAGTCCCGGCTTACTTACGCCGTCCAAAGTATTCGCAGAAGGAACGGGTGTTTCCGCCGCACTTCCCGACTGGATACCGACTGATTTTGATTCTGCCGTACATTTCCGCAATACTTATGGAGCAACGCATATCGACAATGGTCTGATCTGTATTGTATTGCTCAATGAATACTGCATTCCCGCTAATAATGTGCTTCGCTACGATACCGTTACCACAAAAAATGCCCTGGATACGGTCAGCCGTAAGGTCTATTCATCCGATATGACCAAGACTAAATTAGAAGTAATTGTATATAAACCTTTAGTACAGGGAGATATCGAAGTCGATATCATTGATATCATGTTACAAGCACCTTCTCTTGATCTGGGGTATCATCATGCATCAGGTTATTATACCTTTGCGGTGGATAATAACTTCAATATCACCGAAACCGATATCTTCAGCTGGCTTCCCGATTGTAAGGAGGAATACAATGAATACACAAAGCTGAACGGTGAAGTTTCAGTAAAGGATAACTATGTGGTGTTCTGTACGATGGCAGTGGATCAGTTCGGTGACAAATGGGAGCCTGCAAGCACCAACAAATATGAGAACATCAAAGATATCTTGTCGTCTGACTGTACAATGCAATTGCCGGAATTGTACGATGACGGTTCTGTTGATAAAATATATGTATATCAGGCTGTGAAAGACGGATATGAGAAGATCTCATGGACACGAACTTCAAATATGAGACCGAATCAGTCAGAACCGACTACTTATACTCTGACTGCCGACTGTGCTGTGATTGATGATGCACAGGCTGTTCTTCTTAATGATCAGACAAGAGTAACTGTTATAGATGCTGAAACTGAAGTTCCTGTACCTGATGAAGCATTGAAAGCTGATCCATTTAAATTTCATGCCGACATTATTTATACGCCGAATCTTTATTCAAGCCTGAATGGGAATGACGCAAATTATACTATTACAAATAACAGAAGTATTCTGGAAGAATGCTATCTCTGTTCGGAATTATCTTCGCTTGCTATGGCGTATAATAAGGCAGACCTTTTTAAAATCACTACGGAAGAACCGCCTGAGATAATATATTACGACAACAACGCAATGGACATCATTTTCAAAATCTCCAAACCTCCTCTCGGAGATCTTAACGGTGATAAGATATTCAGCATATCAGATTTGGTATTACTGCAAAGGTGGCTTTTAGGTGTATCTGACGTTAAGATCATGGATTGGTCGTTGGTTGATTTCAATAAGGACAACCAGCTTGACATATTTGATCTTGTTCTTATGAGAAAAGCACTTCTTAAATCAATAGAGCTGCCTGTTGAGGTCAGCGTTGAAGAAGGCGGCGGGGGCGCAGGAGCAAAGATCATATATAAAGTGTACAGCGAAGGCGAAAATTATTTTCTGTCTTATCAGAATCTGACATTTGATCAGGAGCCTAAGTCTATTGTCAAACAGATCTCAGAACAGGAATACCGTGAGATAATGGCTCAGGACTATGACAGTATGATCCGGTTCATGGAAGACCCCGACAGACCCGGCTGGAGTGAGATCGTATTTGTGCTCGAACTTAGCTATTCAGACGGCTCTCAGAAAAATGCGGTTTCGGACAGAATGCCAAGTGTTCTGACAAAACTGAGAGATCTGCTGGCAAAGTCTTTCGATTATGTTGAGCCCGACAAGCGAATAGAATACGGACCAACATATGATGTTCTCGGAGACGGAGTCAAATTATACAGCGGTCCCGATGAAAGCTATGAAGTTATTGATAATGTACCTTCATGGACAAAGCTTAAAGAGCTCGGATATCAGAACGGAAACGGTCCATGGATCTTTACGGAATACTGCGGACATTATGGCTGGGTAAACTCTTCAGATTCTAATATATCGGTTTATTTGGGCGCACAGTGGGGCAAGCCGGTAATATATATTTATCCCGAAAAGGAGACCGATGTTCATGTTGAGCTTGAACTGACTACCTCCGATCTCTATACAACATATCCGAGATATAACAATGGCTGGGACGTAACAGCATATCCCGACGGTTCACTTCTCAATAAAGCAGACGGTACACATCATAAGTACCTTTTCTGGGAAAGTGTGAATGCTCGCACAGGATTTGACTTTTCAAAGGGATTCTGTGTTGCAGGAAGTGATACCGAGAGCTTCCTCAAGGAAAAGCTTACATATATGGGACTGACCGAGGAAGAAATGAACGAGTTCATCGTATACTGGCTGCCGAAAATGGAGCATAACAAGTATAACCTCATTGCTTTCCAGGGTGAAGTCTATACGAATTCCGCCAAGCTGAGCATTACTCCGACACCTGACAGTCTGCTCCGTATATTCATGACCTATGTGCCGCTCGAAAAAGCTGTGGATATTGAGCCGCAGCAACTTGAGACCTTTGAGAGAAAGGGCTTTACAGTTGTTGAATGGGGCGGCAGTGAGATCAAATCATAAAACACAACAAGTATAGCACAAAAAGATATCCGCCTGCGGGCGGATATCTTTATACATAAATGCAATTTTGGTTGACTTTAGTATTCATAAATGCTCACCATTCATGGTTGAATTTTCTTTTTTATATAGGCGGAAAGTATATGATTACAAGAGAGGCTATTGCTGCTCGCATTTTATAGCTTTGCAAAGAAAAGAATATAACAATAAATGGTATCGCAAATTTATCTGCCATACCACCATCAACAATTAATAACATCATTTATGGCGTAAGTAAAAATCCTGGTATTGTTACGATAAAAATGATTAGTGATACCGTATATATTCCCAGTGATACAAGTAGTCCGCTCCGTATCCTGTTGGTAAATTCTTTTTTATCAGCCACAGCCTGTCCCATGAAAAAGTATAACGGCAGGACTATAGCTTCATTTATGACCTCATATAGCAGATTAACCCCTGAAAGCTGTCATGCTATTGAGTAAAACCAATCCCACGGTAACTGCCCGTGGAAAAAGGTTCGCAGCGTTGTGTACAGCGTCGGACATAGTCCCATGACCAATAACGCCAGAAACAATCTTCCGTTAATATTCTTAAGTGATCTCTTTATTCTGTCCATTATTCATCCCCACTTGTGTAAAAAATGTTTTCTTCATTATATCATGAGAATATATATTTTTCAATCATCATTCAAATAAGATTCGTATTTTTTAGAAAAAAGTATTGACATAAAAATTCATCTTGATACAATAAAGATACTGTATGAAACTTCGATCGAATATACAGAACTCTATCAATACGGAGGTATATTATGACTAAAGACGAACTTCATATCCTTCATATTAATAATATACATATCAAAAATAAGTTTTCAGCATATAACTTACTATCATAAAATCCGGATTTATTCTTTAATGAATTTAAAGTTGATATTATGCTTTCCAAAGGAATAATCCTACTGCCCCTGAAAGCTTTTCAAGAAGTTTGTGTACTTCATCATCGGAAGTATAGAATGTCATGTATGTATCACATCCGTCAAGGGTGATAAGACAGTCAGGAGATTGTATCACGATATACAAAGAATTCACGCCGACACAAGCAGCAAACTGTTGCTCTATATCATCAGGTCCAGCCGCTTCTTCAAAGTTTTCTCCGCAGTTGGTACTGATATGAATACCATAATAACAACTGAGTTTTATGATAACCTCAGCTTGTTTTTTGCGAAGTTCCGTTATTCGTTGCTCAGACAGATAATACTGCTCGACCTTTGAATAGCTGAAGCTTCGTTCATATGATACACGCTTGGGAAGAATATCTATTATCCAATAAGGAAATTCCATTATCTTTTCAATATCCATAAATTCTATTCCTTCTTCAATGCAAGGTAAGCCTCAAGTTCTTCATCGGTGAGTCTTAGATATTGTGTTATTGTTTCTCCGTCATTGGCAACAAGCCTTCCGCCTATATACGTATACGGGAATTCACTGGCCTTTTCTGTATCATTAATCAGATCAAAATTCTGTTTGTCAAAAGTATACTCTGTTATCTCTCCATCAAGCTCGAAGAAAGCTGTGCCATCATCTTTCAAAACAAGGTAGCCCTTTTTCATTTTATCGAGTGATTCTTTCATTTCTTCAAATGTCTCGCCGGTTTTAGAGATCCCGATCCGTTTATAATATCCGACAGATTCCTTATCCTGTGAGATATATTCAGTCTGACTAGTCGTTTCGGAATTGCTATTGTCTGACTTATCATTGTTATTGCATCCGAATAATAAACAGGAGAAAAACGCCATTATTATGGCAGCGTATATCATCGTTTTTGCTATTGCTTTGTGATCGTTCATATTCATATAAGCCTTTCTCTATCGTCAACTTATTTCATTTTGTTTGAAAACAATGAATAGTGTTTATATTAGTAATTATACCATAATCAGTACTCTTTTTCAATCACCGAAATTCTATCAGTTCATCATCATTTTGCTTATATTATCATTTCAAGAATCATAAAGAACAGCTGCCGTCTCCATATAGAGGACGCTTTTTAAGAGAACACATTGAATCTTTCGTCAGTGAGTTGTTTTAAGACAATAGCTGTAAAACGAAGTGCCGCCAATAATGGCGGCAAATTCATTATTATACATCAAAAAGTTTATCTGTCGCATCAAGGTCAAGAAGATAATACTTCCTGCCTTTCTGACGATTTTCAATGAGTAGGTTATCAGGTATCATCCTAAGCCTGCTCCGTAAGATATTCTCCGACAGTTTCAGCTGAGATAGGAGTTCTTCACGAGAGATACCGATATTTGAGAATAATGCTGCCTGTATCAGAAGTTCATACAAATGAGCCATATCGTTCTTTTCAGCATTTGATAAGTTTACGATACGTTGACAGTAGTATTCCCATTGCCTTTTTATGCGGATAGAAATCACGGTGAAACTCTTTCTTTTTCTTGTCCTCAGACTTTACAACCAGTCTTCATCTTTTTTGCATGATATCAGCAGCTCTTTGAGCTAATGGAAATAGCGTTGAATTGTCAGCGTGCATCATTGAACCATCGTTGTAGTTTGTAGGCGATTTCACAGTGTGTGTGGATTATTGAAGGGCCTCTTCCCTTTTTATGAGCGCAAAAAAGTGTCAAATGATTATTTTTGGTATCTGAAAAGACCTCTTCTGTTATCTCCATAGCTCGTTCAACTGTAGGTGCTGTTTATTTCGTAAAAGATAATATATAGTGATACACAGGTGTTTTATCTTCATTTTCCCAGTATTCTGTTGTCTTTTTGAATTGCATTAGAGCAGAATCTGTATCATAGGGCGTAACTCCATAACCTTTGACCATTACTTCATCTTCCTTTATCGGGTAATTCACTATGTTTCACAGACCTTCATCATCTGCGGTGGTATGCAATATGACTTCAAAGATTTCCATAGCTTGTCAACTCCTCTCTGCGCTTCTTTCAATTTTTCTTCTCCTGTACGCACGGCCTCAACACACAAATTCATAACGTTCTGTATACCAGCCATTGTAGCAGGATCAAGTCCATTCAAACCATTATGCATAAGTTTTACTGCAACTTTCGAGAACTGTGTTTTCTGCTGTTTTGCTTCTTGCTGTATAGTTTCATACAGCTTTACTGGTATCCGCATCGATGTCTGAATAGTTCTTTCTTTTTTCATCTTCGTGGGCTCCAGTTGATTTTTTTTAATACTATTGTCTATATGCGTATGTATACACACATATGCGTACGCACACACACACGGGCAAGTGGTAAGTAATAAAAATATATTAGTAGATATTAAGATATTAATAATATTATTTCTCACAGGATACAAGTATAGAGCAATCGTATTACATTTTAGTAGATTCGTGAAATAAAAAATCCTCTCAAGTTGAGAGGATAAGAACATATTCAGAAAAACGAAAGCTGATTATCGATCCAGCTTACCTGCTCCGCCTGATGAATAATCTCACTTTCTTGAAGTGAGCCTACAAGGAACGGTGACTTTGGATCATGTTGGCGGATATTCCGTATTACATTTTCTCTGTTATAGTTGGCATAACAGTACTTGCACAGATGACCGCAGGTATCGTAAGTTCCAATATCTGTACCAAGAACGCAGCTGCATTCTGACCCGCCCCCTGTCAAGTAGACAGCGCAAAAAAACAAAAATAATCTATGTAGTAACCAAAAGCAGTCTGTGCAATTTGTGCAGACTGCTTTGTTGTAGGCAGTAATTGGCAAGCACCTTTTGTAGTGAGGAGCGGAGCGACGAACGGAGAAAGGTGCTTGCCGCGACGCCCGACCGGTTTACGCAGCATACGCTTCGTGGTACTCCATTGGTGTCATACAGTTCAGCTTAATCTGGTATCGACCTATATTGTAGTATTTGATGTATTCTTCAATCGCTGTAATCAGACTGGCTTTATCCCTGAACTTGCGAAGGTAATACATTTCAGACTTCAGGATGCCCCACCAACCTTCCATTGGTCCGTTGTCGATGCATCTTCCGACACGGGACATACTCTGTATCATTCCGGCATCGACAAGTTTCTGGTGGAACGCTTGGCTGGTATACTGAAATCCTCTGTCACTGTGGAAGATAGTATGAGCATCGGGATTTAGTCTGACAGCTTCATCAAAATTGGTAAACACAAGATTATTGTTATTGCTGTCTCCAATCTTATATGCTACGATACATCTGTCATAAAGGTCGAAAATTGCGCTGAGGTACAATTTCTTGATAGTCGTACCAACATAGTATTTGAATTCCGTTACATCTGTCAGCCACTTCTCGTTAGGTCTATCAGCATGAAAATTCCTTTTTAATATATTCTTTGCAGTAATCACAGGTGTTGACTGAATATACGTCTTTTTCTTTATACGAGTAACTGATTTCAGATGCAGTATCTGCATAAGACGATAAATGCGTTTTTTATTATAATTCACATTATGCTTACGGTTGATTACAACTGTCATCTGGCGATAGCCTAAGATTCCATTTCGTTCTTCATAGTGCTGCTTGATCCATTCTGCAAGCTGCTCATTGACTTGCTGATTGTGGCTCGGCGTTCTCTTCAACCATTTGTAATATGACGACCGTGCAATATGTATGGTTGCACAGAGCTTTTGGATAGGATAGTTCTCTGCTTCATTCATGTATTTGACAGCAAGGTATATATCTTCATTATGTACTCCGCTCAGTGATCGCCTCCTCTCAGATCCCTGAGTTTTTTTAGCAACTTATTCTCCATTTCCATCTCTTTGAGTTTTGCCTGAAGTATCTTGTTTTCCATGCGAAGCCTATCTGCTTCAGTAAGCTTATCTTCAGGCTTTGCCTTGCCCCTGCGATCATTAAGGCCCTCTACGCCTTTCTCTTCATACTTACGTATCCAGGAATATATCTGCTGATAGGATACTCCATACTTCTCCATAGTAAGCCCGTAATTTTTGCCATTCTCAATACAGAATGATACTATTTCTATGCGTTCTTCCTTTGTGGTTTTTCTGCCTTTATTCATGGTAATTCTTCTTTCCGAGCGTGTGCGCTCCTTAAACTCTTTACCACTATTATAGCATGAAATCCATCTTACTAACAGACATTTATTTCTAATTCTATATTTAGCACAAATTTCATTTAAACTTGATTTCAGTGAAAGATATTCTTTCACTGCCTGAAGTTTAGTTTCAACTGAATATTTCCTGTTTGATCCGGATACCTTAACCGCATCTATTCCTTCAGTTTGTGCAATCCTTACATAGTTTCTTAAAGTTTCATGGTTTATTCCGTATTTGGGAGCTATTTGCTTACAGCCGCCATTTCCGTTTAGAACATCTTGCACTGCTGCAATGCGTTCCTCATCTGTTAATTTCCTTCGTGACATAAATTAACCCCCATAGAGTTTTCACACTTTTTGTTTTTTTCGTGTGTCTACTCTAAGGGGATTATATCAATGGGCTGCCTCTTTGTATCTATAGTGTATTCGTAATCACGAACATCAAATTTCTACATATATCCTGCAAAATCAGGTGCCTGTATGATATTATATATAATATTGTAAGGAAGAGGCAAAGTAATAAGGAGCTTCTTCTCCACAAAGACAAATACCAATATGGAATTTGCCCCTGAGTGTTACAAAGTGCTCAGGGGCATTGTGATTTTTATTTTGCTAAGATAAATCAGATTTTGCCGTTATTATAAAATGAGATTATTTGCTTTTTACCTCATTATATTCTTGAATTAACATTTCTGAAAAATCAACTTTTTTTCAATTTTCGTATAGCAAATACAATACACGCTCCAATCAAAACACCGCTTGTATTTAATATCACGTCATCAACATCTGTATGTCTTTCGAGACATAGCAACTGGGATAGTTCAATAAAGAGAATAAAACTAATTCCAGCAATCACAGTTTTTTTGATATTATCAAGCTTGCGAAAACAGATAGGCCATACTATTCCTACAGGTATAAACATTGCTATATTCCCGATAATATTAATAAGCCAGCCGTCATATCTGTCAAAGAGAAAATAGAACGGGATAAGGCTTACCATATCGGACATTGTTTCCGAAAAACCAATCTTAAGTGTACCTATTCCCCCATCAACATAATGTAACGGGAAGTATACAAATCTCGCAATAACTACAAGGCATATATATACAAGAAGCATCTGCAGTTCGTGTTTTATCGAAAACTTCTTGAATTTAATCGCAATTACAAATCGTACAAGTATCCAGATGATAGTTATAAAAATAATCATCTGCATATAGGAAATCTCGATCATAGTTACTGCCGCCTCCTTTCTTTAGCAGATATCTTGATAAATTCCGATTTATCATAATTACCTGCTTACTATCCATATTATACACTGCAATATCACCAAAAGTCAAGAATGCATATATGAACGAAGAATTCCCCTCGCGGAGACTTTTTGTATCATTTTTTATTATAGTTTTGGAGCAAATAATCAATAGCATATTCAAGTTCATAGTCATTTTCTGAATTACTAAAAATCGACATTTCCGTCATAATTAGCATAGCCATTTTTGAAGTGTAAAAAAGCACCTGCCTATTTTGGATAAGTGCTTAGTGTTTATTAAGTTTTCATGTAATCCAATTATTTCCGTGTCCGGCAGTAAAATCAAGTCGTAAAGCATATCAATTAAACCACAAATCAGATATCCGCCTGCAGGCGGATATCTTTATACTTAAATAGCAATTATTTCTTAATATTTTAGGGATTGTTAATTTTACATTCAAAATATGGTATACTTGATACATCAATAACAGAAAGAGTGAAAGAAATGAAAGCTAAACAAATAGTTGCATTTATTACTGCAGCAGCAAGTGTTTTAAGTGTGGATTCTATTAAATCCATAAATACAGCTGCACAAGCCATGGATATTGGAGTGGCTAATTCAGACCACAAAGTCAATGCATATGACAATACTGTTGCTCAGACGGATGATAATAAGGAACTTATTATTTACGGAGATCTTGATAATTCACAGTGTCTTGATTCATTTGATCTTATTCTGATAAAAAAAGCCGTTGCTAATAACTCGGAATATAATATTAAAGCTGATCTTGATATGGATAAAGATGTTGACGAAGATGATATACAACTTCTAAGCGATTATATTCTTAGAAATACAAGGTGCTTTCCTGTGTATGTACAGTTTGACTCTGATGAGGATGGCATCAATGATTATTTAGAGACAGAGCTGTACAATTCTGATATTAGAAAAAAAGATACTGATGATGACGGTCTTTCTGATCAAGATGAGATTGTTCGTACAAAAACAGATCCTACAGTATATGATTCTGTTAATAAAGGCTTTAGTGATGCAGAATCTGATCTGGATGAAGACGGACTTTCAAATATAAAAGAAATACAGATCGGAAGCAATCCCAGGATTGCTGATTCTGATTATGACGGTCTGGATGATGGATATGAAGTAAACAAATCTAAGACTGATCCGGCTAATATTGATTCGGACGGAGATAATATCACAGATTATGAGGAAATTGAGTTAGGACTTGACCCACTAAATAAAGAAACTGATGGAACTCCTGATAATAAACGTATAATTACTCAGGTTATTACGTCAGATGATCCGATTTTTGCCAATATAAATACTGACGATAATGCCTATTCTATCTCCGTTGAAATAGAAGCATCAGGCTATGCCAGAAAACTTCTTAATGTAAGTGAAAGCGGTTTTTCATATGCAATGAAGGATGGTTCTGCAATAGGAATAGTTCCTGAATTTACGTATGATGATAATTTTGAAGTCAAAAGCATAACTATTAACTTTGAGATCAAAGAGCCATTTATAGAAAATGTCAGTCATTACTTTTTCAATGCAGATGGAGAATATGAGATAGCTGATGAACTTGATGGAATAAAGAGATTAAATGTATTCAAATACTTCAACAGTATTGATCTTTCTATGCCTGTATATACTGAATATGATGTCAGCAAAAATATTGTAAAGGTCACTGTAGACACATTTGAAAAAAATGATGAAGAAAAAAGTTATGGTATCGGTTCATATTCTCTTGTTGACCTTGAGGTTTGGGGAGAAATGATGAATAACGGTCCTGAATCCGAGATAGTGGATGAGGAAAGTACTGATCCTCAGAGCTCAAATAAAGATACCTCTGATATATTTGAATCGACTCGCAGCTTAATAACGAAAAAAGTTAATAATATAAGTGATACAGATCTTCAGCTTATATATAAAAACTATCGAGCAGATACTTCAATTGTTGGCGAACAGAATAATGTCTTTGCATTATTCGGACACAGATATGCTTTATTTGATGCTTCAGATATCGAATATGGTGATGCTTTTGATGCTTGCAACGCAAGAGGCGGACACCTCATGACCATTACTACTCCGTTAGAGTATAGTTTGCTCCAAGGACCTCTTACTTCCGGAAAAAGCGGATTTTTCTTATTAGGTGCCACAGGAAGTTATGACGCTTGGGCATGGATCACGAATGAACCAACAGATTATTTGGAAACAATTAAATTTGATAATTTCAAAGATGATTCATATGGACAATACTTTGAGGATTTCGGGCGCACTCTTGCCTACTGTGCAGGGCATGACTGCAAAAAGTCTGATAGATCTGCATGTATATCTGCCAGTGGCTACATTTGTGAATGGGAGCCAGGAGATACTATAAATTACCCTGACACCGAGAACACAACCTTAAGAATGGGCAGTGGTGCCGTTGTTTCACTTAATACACCTCTAAGTGCAACAAACGGTGTCGATTCGGATGGTGACGGAACTGCTGACTGGAACGAGATAAATCACAATGCTATTAAATAACTTGGCGGAAAAACAGGCGATACAAGTGTTTTGTGGAACACTGCTTTGGATTATGTAAAAAAATTAAAGGTCAATTCTAAACAAGATAATAGCTGGGATAATAGAATAAAGAAGCAAATAAAGACACGCGTAGGAATTACTCCGACCAAAACAAGTCCTCAGGATACTGACAGTGACAGGGATGGTATCCCTGATTCAAAGGATGCCATGCCTAATGAACCTTTTGATCCTGTATTTGAGCTTACAAAGAGTTTTGAAACTATTGATATCAATGATAATATAGCTGGTAAAGAAAAGAAAGCAATTGACTGCTACGGTAAAGCAGCTATTGAAGATATGGACGCAATAAATGACATTATTAAGCGTGCAAGAGCAAACATTATATTAGGACGTTTATTAGGATGGGAACATTGTCCTGATTTCTTGGAGCATTTCATGAAAAATAAAGGGGAAGATTATTATTACTCTGCGAAAGAAGTGGTGGAAAAAACAAGTGGAGCAGAATTTTACAAACAACATATGAATGAAGTCAGAGCACTATGTGAAAGTACTGTTCTTGATAAGCTTACATTTAAAACAGTGCCTTCTTTAACTTATGATAATTTTTCGGCAACAATATTTTCAAGTGAGGATCTTGGAATATTATTTTCTGAAACAAATACATCTCTTGCTATCGACTGGTGGCTTTCAGTCGGGGATGCTGATGCTGCAATTTCCTTGGAATGCACAAAGGAAGGAAATACATATACTGCAACTGTAAGGTATTACATACTTGATTATTATGACTGGAACGAAGGGTCTAAAGCACCTGGCGGATTGGTGAAAGATGGTGAATTGTTCATTTTACACAATGTAGGAAAAGCAAAGGAATTCAAATCAGTCGGTGTATATGAAAAAGAGATGACATGGGAGAAAGGTGAACGACTATATATTGATCCGCGTATAGAATTATTTGTTGGCGAAGTACTACGAAGTGTACGTTCGGATCAACTCGTAAGGGATATACCCCTTCCTACATCTTATGTACAATAAGAACATATTCTATTGGATAAATTGTTTGTTATTTTTCTTTGCAAATTAACCTGTTTTTTGAAAGGGCACAGCTTTAGCAATGATCATCGTACCGCAGCATATGCTGCGGTACATTTATAAGCATTAATAATTTCTATAATTCGTACTATATTGCTATATGCCGTTGCTCGTTGCACTAAGTTAACACTAACGCTTATAAAGCTTCAACGTCATTAGTTTAATATTTCAATCAGTGTAAAACTGGTGTACAAAATCTTTTCTCATAATAAATAACGATTTACATCGCCTCCATAACGGAGGCTTATTTACTTTAACAACTATTCTTTATACAACAGCCTCGATCAAAGTTTTATCCTCATATCATCGTACCAATAATCGTTCGATGAATTATTTTTGATACCGGACATGAATTCTTCTAACATATATGTCGCCTTCAATTTGTTTGATAAAAAATTATAGCATAAATGGCGGAATGTTGCAATGTTAACATTCATTGAAGAATATTTCGTTGATACATAATGTATTATCGTTGTCATGATTAATTATTAGGGTAGTTAACTTCCGGGAAGTCATATTTTACATCTACCTGCTCGATTCTCCAATCCTGAACATCTTCATCGAATACAATTTTAAATGTGAATTCACCCGGAACTTCTCCTTCCTTTGGTGGGGTATATATCTTTCTTTTAAGTGTGAAAGAACTTTCAGTTACGTCTGTTATATCTACCTGATTCTCTGACCAGTGTGTACCTGGAAAATATTGACTGGGGATAATTTTCTGATATAATTCGCCCTCATACTCAATAAATGTATATTTACGATCTACTTGTGTGTCAGTCGTAAGAGTATCTGCCGTAAATGAAGGCCCGAATAATTCATATTCTTTTGTATTTTGAACATGGTCAGAATAGAATGGATCACAGGTTTTGCTGTAATATGTATTGTATAACTTCTTCAAACCGTCCATAGTACTCTCTGTAAGTCTTTCATCATCAGTTTTAACATATAATAGTTCGGCATCAATTATCCTCCCGTCACGCTGGCAAGAGTATTTCAAATTTATGCCCTTTGCACTTGCATCTTGCGAAGTCATTGAATGTGAATTAGTATGGAAGAAGCACTCATAATCCCAATAATTATCAGTAAGATTATGTGCTATTTGTTCTTCAGGAGTTAAGCTCTTTGTCTCAGTTGCTTCTGTAGTTGTCTCAGAAATGGCAGTAGTAGTTGTAGCTGTAGTTGCAGCTGTTGTTATAGTTGTTGTAGTAATGCTTGTTATTACAGAAGATCCGGTAGCAGCTTCTGTAGTAAATGATGAACTTTCAGTAGCAGGTTCTGTTTCTAATGTTGCGCTTGTATTCGGAGCCGAATCCTTCATCTTGTGGAGCAGATAGGTTCCTCCGCCGATGCCGCCTGCGATAATAGCAACTGCTGCTGCCATACCTGCAAACTTTATCCACCTTGGACGATTGTATTTTTCTACACCGTGTACGCTGTTATTGTTATCCTCTTCATCAATATCTGTTATATTGATTTTCTTCTTAGTCATATTAAACATTCTTTCTTTGGCTGAATCTGACAGTGACGGATATTCTTTTGCAATTCTGTCTGCAGTTTCAAGGTCAATGTCGAATTCCTTGGACATTTCATCTTTCGTATTCATACATATCCCTCCTTAATAATTTATGCCGACTTCACAAAGCATCTTTTTCAGCTTTTGTCTTGCCCTGATGCTTCGTTTCTGTACTGCGTCTGCGGTCATTGAGATCGCTCTTCCTATTTCGGCTACTGTCATATTATAGTAGTACTGTTTTATTATTATCGACGTGTCAGGTTCGCCTAATTCTTTTATTTTATTAAATAAGATGGAATTACGCTCTGACATCTCAGTAGATTCAATTATGTTTTCTCCGGACGGTATTTCTATGATCCCTTTATCATCATCTGATATCGTTCTATATACTTTAACACTAAGTTTTCTGTACATATCTATTGCTTTGCGTTTGGCTATCACTCCGATAAATCCTTTCAGGTCACCATCTCGGTCTCCAAGATTATTTATCTTTTTGAATACCTCTGTAAAAGTATCACTCACACATTCCTCTATATCTTCCGTAGTACCACAGCTTTTAAGTTTAGTTGCTGCTATGATATATACATAATTGCAGTATTCATCAAAAATTGCTTTCATGCACTCTTCCGGAGATCTTTTCATGTATTCCTTTAACTCCTGATCTGTCATATGCATTCCTCCCCATATTCAGTTTAACGATCGTTTTCATTGTATCAACTCGTACTAACACTACAAACTAGGACATTTTTCTAAAAATTATTTTATCATATTTTTTTAATGCGTTCAATACTTGAATACAGCAATAAAAATGCTTGAAATTATCCTCGGTATCTCCGAGGATAGCTTATATTTTATAGTGCTGAGTTTGATTAACAGTTCCAATATATAAGATCAGACAATCGCTCGACCATTTTGCCTGTTTAATTACTTTTTAGTCACTTTTATTGAATTTTGATCATCTTAGAATTATAATAAACTCATAGGATAAGTTGATGCAGATGAATGTAAAAGGTAAGGCTATAATGATTTTCAGAAAAGCAGGCAGAAGTTATGCTATTTATTTTAAAACAAATCAGCAGCGTGCTGAGGCTATTGAAAAAATAAACGAAGCTATTAGCCGTTCTATACAAATAAAGGAAGGAAACGGATACGAGTTACTTTAACATTATAGCTGCAACCAATGACAATAACAAGAAGCTCCTTCTCCACAATGGGGAAGGAGCATTTTTTCTGTTTGTAACCCAAAGAACTAACCTGTTCTTCGGTTAAGTATATCAGTTTGATATATCAACGTTCACTTTTCAGTATCGGAAGCATACATATCGTCAAGGGCGTTCCTCTCACATTCAGGAAAAGCTTCCTCATTTATTGAGTCTGCTATTAGCTTATCCTCTGAGTTTTATGGCAGTAATTTCAGCTGCATTTTTTCTCCTTATTTATATATCTTATCACAAATATACTTCACAGGTACTTCTTCTGTACACCAGACTTCATTCTCAGTTACTCCGAACGTGTAGCCGTCACGTGCCATTTTCGAAGCAGCAATTTTCAGTACTACGGGAGTTTTATGCCAACGCTCGGCTGACTGCCATGCTTTGTCTATATCAGCCTGCATATGTACAGCATGACGCTTCATTTTCTTTATTGCTCCGCTTTCTTCGATAGCTTCCAGTGCCTTTGTTGTAGTTCCATGATAAAGGAACTCAGGAGGCTCACAGTAATTCAGCTCAGGCTCGACCCAGGGGATAGAGTGGCCTTGACAGCATTTTATCTTTTCATGATTTTCATCAAATCTGTAGCGACCTTTTTTATCCTCAGCAACTATCTGTTCCAGGAGTTTACGATCAATCTTATATATGCTATGATGATTAACGCCGCTTATGAGCTGTTCAACTGATACCCAGCCATGCTCGTCCATATTGAGTTCTGCCTTATCGGGCTGATGACGCAGCAGTAAACAGAGATATTTTGATATTTCGTCCATTTGCTTCATAATTATTCTGCATCTCCTTTCTGATATACTACTCTTATCATATCAATTATACACCTTACACGTTTCAAAATCAACTACAGGCAGTTTCTATGATGTACTCATGCCAACCGAGATTGATTTTTAACTCTGCTTATGATATAATGTAGAAAACGAGAGTATTATATTGCCAAAAGAGGAGGTCACGCTATGAAAAAGAAAATTTTTGCATTACTCGGCTGTGTGCTGTTGCTGAATATGAGCAGCATTCCGATTCCTGCATCAGCACAAACACTTACCAATGATACAATACAATATTATGAAGACTGGAAAGAAACTTATCTGCGTCAAAATCCGTACGTCAAAAATGAAACGCAATATTATGTATTCTACGGAGAGAAGGAATATGCAGAAGCGCATTCAACGGTTGAGGTCACTGTTTCTGAAGCTCACGGCTACGGTATGCTGATCGCAGCACTGATGTCAGACTATGACAGCGAGGCAAAAGAGATTTTCGATGGTATGTACCATTATTATCTGGCGCATCCAAGCAGCATCGGCTCGCATCTGATGGCGTGGCAGCAGAGTGACAATGGCAAGGCACTCGTAAATTCCAACGGTGCGGATTCTGCAACGGACGGTGATCTGGACATTGCCTATGCGTTGCTGCTTGCAGATAAGATCTGGGGAAGCAGCGGTGAAATCAATTACCGGCAGGCCGCAGAGCTTGTGATCGATGACATTATGAAATATGATGTGAGCCATGATGATAACATTCTTCGGCTCGGTGACTGGGCATACGATGTAGATATAAATGACAAATATTACACTGCGACACGTGCTTCGGATTTCATCATGCAGTATTTTCCGGTGTTTTACGAAGTGACAGGCGATGAACGCTGGATGCAGCTTTATGACAACACCTATAGCATCATTAATCATTTTGTGGAGAAATATCAGACCGGTCTGCTGCCTGATTTCATTATCAAGGACAGCGGCGGCGAATGGATCCCCGCGCCTGCGAACTTCCTTGAAAATGAAAACGACGGTGTATACGAATACAATTCCTGCCGTGTTCCGTGGCGTATCAGCACAGACGCGCTCGTTGGCAAAAACGCAGATGCCAAAAAGTATGCGGAGACAGTCAATGCATTTTTCGTAAAAGAAACAGGCGGCAAGCCTGAAATGATCATGGCAGGCTACACCCCCGACGGCAAGGCGGTCGCTGACTGGGACGATCTTTGTTTTACTGCGCCGCTGATGCTTTCCGCGGCAGCTGCCGGAGATACCAAGTGGCATGATACAGTACGCAAAGAGGTTCTGGATATCGGCGTGGATTCCTATTTCGGTAACACGATCGCCATGCTTTGCCTGATTACCGATGACGGCGGCTGGCTTGTACCGGAAACAACAGCAACAAAGCCGACCGGTGACGTAAACGATGACGGTGAATTCAATGTATCAGATATTGTAACGTTCCAGAAATGGCTGCTTAATGTACAGAATACAGAACTGAAAAACTGGAAAGCAGCAGATTTCTGTTTTGACGGCAAGCTCGATATCTTCGACCTTACCCGTATGAAGAAGGAGCTTGTCAAGAAAAAATTCATAAATTATGTTGAACCAGACAATCTGCGGACTTTGGGCTCACCATTTGTTGTTATGGAAGATGGACTGAAACTATATCTTGGTCCGGATGAAAGCTTCAATGTAATAGATACGATCAATAAAGGCACACGGCTTCCTGAAAGCGGATATAATAACAATAATAATGAATGGGTATTTACAGAATACAACGGCATGAACGGCTGGATAAAAATAGTTGATGATAATGGTGAGGCTTCGGTCATTCGTTATGAGGTATATGATTATAAACCGGTGATCTACCTTTATCCCGAAGAAGAGACTGATGTTCATGTTGAACTTGAACTGACTGAGTCAGAGCTCTATACCACATATCCGAAGTATGATAACGGTTGGAATGTAACCGCATATCCCAACGGTTCGCTGATTAACAAGGCAGACGGTACGCACCATAAATACCTCTTTTGGGACAGCTCCAACTGCCGTACAAGATATGATTTCTCAAAGGGATTCTGTGTTGCAGGCAGTGATACAGAGAGCTTCCTTAAGGAAAAGCTCACATATATGGGACTGACCGAGGATGAAATGAACGAGTTCATCGTATACTGGCTGCCGAGAATGGAGCATAACAAGTATAATCTCATTACATTCCAGGGTGAAGCTTATACGAATTCAGCCAAGCTGAGCATTACTCCGACACCTGACAGTCTGCTCCGCGTATTCATGGCTTATGTTCCACTTGAAGAAGCCTTGGATATCGTACCTCAGCAGCTTGAGACCTTTGAAAGAAAGGGCTTCATAGTTGTTGAATGGGGCGGCAGCGAGATCAAGTCGTAAACATAGCAAGCATAGCACAAAACGGATATCCGCCTGCGGGCGGATATCTTTATAAATAATTGCGATTTAGCTTGACGTTACGATCATTTTATGATACGATAATATCAACAGAGAAAGCTAAACACCTGCAATTTCATAAGGAGGTTAAAAACTATGAGAGTACCACGAATCTTTGCTGCATTTGCCTCAGCATTCTTGCTGCTGTTTTGTTCAGGCAAAATCCCTGCTGATATTTTTCCGGCTGTTCATGCGGAAGAAGTGTCGGACAGTATACAAATCCCTGAATGGGTACCCAAAAGTGATAATGCCGCATATCAGTTCTTCAACCTTCACGGCGGCACATTCATACAGGACGGTCTTCTTTGCGTGACCTTTTGCAGAAGATACTCTCTGAGTGATAATGCAGAGAAAGCAGAATACATCGTTTCTGTTACCGAGGGCGTAATGGAAGAGATCTTCCATGAACAATACAATTTCAGTACAGAAACCGATTTTGAAGTATTCGTATACAAGCCTGTCAGCGCAGGCGGTTTCAAGACTTCACTTACCAGTCCGTCAGCGGATACTCTCACCGATTTTGACGGTAATATTTATATTCCTTCTTATGAATTTTCCGTTGATGATATGCTGAATATCACCGAAACAGACCTCTATGCCAAGCTTCCCGACTGCATGACTGAGTTCGAGGAATTCTCAAAAGAGCATGATACAGTTTCGGTCATTGATGATAAGATCGTATTCTGTCTGTCAAATCCAACAAGCCTTTTTTCTGAATGGCAGGAGGGGGACTGTTCTGAAAATATGCGTCAGGCAGCAAAATGGAGCTGCACAAACAAGACGCGATTCGCAGGCTTTTTCGCAGGTCCGAGAGCTGTGTCAAATATTGTAGTATATGAAGCGATTTCGGAAGGTCCTGTGTATGTTCGCTGGGACGTGGTCGATACATACCACCATGAAGATATTTACTACGGCTTTGCAGCAGCCTATCAGGATACCTCCTTTAAAACTCCAGCCCTTTCAAAGGGAGATACAAGAATAAAGATAACCGACTATGATACAGGCGAACCTGTGATAATTGATGAGGATACAGGCTTCAGTATTCATTGCAAATCAAGTGTTACTGACAGCAATACTCTTATCACTCCCATATCAACTAATCCCTGCGTTATACCTGATCTGTGCAAGCCTGTGAAAGGCTTGCGATCCGATGAGTCTGAAAAAGGAACTATCCCCGTGACAGCCGATCCACTCGACTTCAAGCTTGTTATTCCGGATGAATATGAAATTCCAAAGGATGGATTCGGCGTTGAACTGAAAAATGCTTATATGACTATTACGGTAGTCAATGGCGAAGCATACGATATAGAATACAAGGTCTCAGCAAAGCTGTCAGGAGATGTGAACGGTGACAGTGAATTCAATACCGCCGACCTTGTAACTCTTCAGAAATGGTTGCTGGGTAAGTCTGATACGGTATTAAAGAACTGGAAAGCAGCGGACTACTGCAATGATAACGTAATTGACTCATTTGATCTCTGTCTTATGCGGAAAGCTCTTATCATCGCACAGCAAGAGCCTCCGATAACTCTGTTTGTACTGGATCAGTCACGCACCTACAATACCGCAAAAGGCGTTGAGGAACGCCGTATCATAACCTGCATCGAAAATACCGATCTTGAAGAAAAGGAAGATTTACTCAGCCTTACACAAAAAATATCGGATAATATCGATAAGTATGAAAATATGAAGCTGAAGCAGCTTGATTTTTCGATCGCGGATTACGGTGAAGATGTACTTTATCTTGCATATCGTAAGCCAGATCAGGATCCGGACAGAATGATTATCTGCACATATGGAGAAAGCTGTTCATGGCTCGATGACAAGGACGTTCAGGAGCTTGTCATACTATTGATCGAAAACGGATATTTTGCTACAGAATCTGATTCTTTAGAATTCAAAGAAGCGCAATAAACGTAAAACATATTGCATATTCCAGGTCATAAAAAAGACACAATGATATTATACGAAAGATTAAACGGCTATGAAACTCAAATTATTTAAGGTCGGGCAAATGCCCGACCTTTTGTTTTTAGATTACTAAAAACTGATAAACTCAAAGCGATTCTGTATGTTTATTAAATTCATGATAGACGAATGCAACTTACCACATAAATTATACAACTTACCATCAAAAAAATGCAACTTAATGATATTATGTTGCCTTTTATCGCAATATTATTATATAATAATAGAAAATTAAAGACAAATTGAAGCTTTCGCATATTTAAATCTGATACTGTAAAACTGTTTATTTATGTACTTCAGCAGTTCCTGATGCGCACAGAAACTGTTCGGAATAAAAAATTATGTAATATGGAGGTTTAAAATGAAACACAGCCAACTCATAACAATGTTTTCAGTTACATTACTTGGAACTTGTCTTGCGATTTTCTCTCCATGCACTATTGCAAAGGCAGAAAAATCAAACGGATTTGAGTACACATATGATACTGAAACAAAAGAAGCAACTATCATCGGATATGAAGGCTCGTCTTCAACAGTAAAAATACCTGATAATCTTAACGGTTATACTGTTACAGTTATAGGTGAAAAATCGTTCTATAACAAGATGATCTCTTCTGTATCTATCCCAAATACAGTCAAAGCTATTAAAGATGAGGCATTCTACGCAGACCTTTTCTTGCAGGAAGTGTCTGTTCCTTCAAGTGTTAAAGAGATAGGTAAAAAAGCATTCAGCAACTGCAAGTCAATGATACGTGCCGAGATCAAAGGAACAGCAAAAATTGATGAATATTCGTTTTATGGCTGCTCAAGATTGACAGATGTCTCACTGTCATCGGATGTATCATATATCGGTATCGGAGCATTCTGCAATTGTATTTCTCTGGAAAATGTTACGATCCCTGAAGGAGTTACACAAGTAAATGAAGCAGCATTTTATGGCTGTTCTTCTTTAAACTCGCTGACAGTACTTGGTCCGACGGAACTTGGCTGGTGTTCATTTGGTGAATGTACTGCACTGGCTGAAGTTCAGCTTTCAGATGATTCAAGGACCTACAGACGTAACGGTTACAGTGCTTTTTATAATTGTCCTTCACTTTATAAAGTCAACGGTGTTCAGGCTTTGCAGTATCAGACGGACAGTAACGGAATTCAATATCCTGTCATTGATCCTTCTATAGAAACCGCTATCCGCACTCATTTTTGCAGAAGTATGAAGGTTGGATTTGTTGATGATTATTGTTCAGAGTTATGCAGTTACATAGTTGAAACGGAGACAGATGATTGGATGTGTGATGCATTGAAAGCACGTCAGCTTCACGACTGGATCATACGTCATTGCGAACTTGAAGACGGTAAAAACGGCGAATCAAACAGTGATGCTGAAAATCAGATCGCATCTTCAGTATTTCTTAGTTATGCAATAAACACGCGAGGTCAAGGCGTAGGTGAATCCGTCTGCGCAGGCTATTCAAGAGCATATACCATGCTTCTCGCTACAGCAGGTGTTGAATCCTATTGTATCAATAACGGTAGTCGAGCCTGGAATCTTGTTAAGATAGGTAACAAGTATTATCATACCGATGTGCTGTCTGATGATTGCGGTAACTCAGGTATCAGATATTCCAGCTTTCTAAAAAGTACACTTCGCTCAGGCAGCGGATTAGAACAGTCTTCATTGGAGGAACATCCGCTGCTTATGATCTATCAGGATGATATCTCAGGTCAGCTCGAAAAATGTAATGAGTCCTATCTTGACAACAACAATGATGGTATATTGGACTATGACTTTGATCTTGACGGTGTCAATATGCAGTATGATTTCCTGAATGACCTGAATGCATATCAGGGGATGCTCTGTTTTGCATTCGGCACAGGCAGTAATACAGAACAGATCAACAATAGAATGAGCGAAGTGCTTGCCTATCTACACGCATCTCATAAAGATTTTTGGACTTATATCAACGAATCAGGACCTTCAGATCAGGACGTGCATTCAGGAACTAAAGCGACATTCAAAGTTACTTTATTCGGCGATGATCTGGCATATCAGTGGCAGTATTACAATACAAACACAGAAAAGTGGACAAATGTCAGCCCGTCTAATGTTTCAACCTCCGCTACTCTGTGCTTAACAGCTACAACAGACATGAATAACAGAAAATTCCGCTGTAATGTCAAAAACAAAAACGGTCAAAGTATCAATTCTAACGTTGTCATACTTAAAGTCGCTTGATTTTTTATCAACTGTTTTATTACCAAAGCAAGAAGCTGTTTCCTTTAAAAATAAGAAAACAGCAAAATACATTAATTGTTTTTAGGAGGAGCATAATATGAAACAAATGACACTCATTAAATTATTTACGGCTGCTATTCTCAGTACCACTGCAATCGCAGCGTTTCCGAATGTAATCCATGCAAAAGCCGAGACTGTCTGTGGTCAGACAGCTGATAAATTAACTTACGAATATGATCCGGATGTCGGTGAAGTCTCAATTATTTATTATAACGGGTCGAATACGTCCGTTACAGTTCCAGCTTATATTGAAGGAATGCCTGTAACATCAATCACGAACAGTGCATTCACACCAAGCCGTGAATGGCTCACATCTGTGACACTTCCGAATACACTCAAAAAAATTGATTCGGGTTCATTTTACTGCTGTAAACTACTGGAAAGTGTGAATATCCCTGACAGCGTCACATTTATCGCCGACAGCGCATTTGCAGAATGTTCATCTCTGACATCGGTTTCAATTCCTGCAAGTACCACATATATTGGCACAGCTGCTTTCAGCGATTGCGATAATTTACTTTCTGTGCAGATCCTCGGACCGGCAGAAGTGGATTATCATGCATTTCATAATTGCGAGAAGCTGGCAAATGTTCAACTTTCCGATGATTCGAGAACCAAACCAAATTGCGACTATCAGGCTTTTTCCAACTGCCCGGATCTTTACAAAGTCAACGGAGTACAGGCACTCCAGCATAAAAAGGACAGTAATGGTATTGAATATCCTGTCATCAATCCTGCTATTGAATCATCTATACGCAATCATTTCAGCAGAAGCATAAATGTAGGATTTGTAGATGATTACTGCACAGAGCTTTGTAATTATATAGTTGAAACCGAAACAGATGACTGGATGTGTGATGCTCTTAAAGCACGTCAGCTGCATGACTGGCTGATACGTCACTGCGAATACGAAGATGAGGAAGACGGAGAAAGCCTGTATGACAATGAAAATCATGTTGCATCTTCAGTATTTCTCAGCTACGCTATAAATACTCGTGGTACCGGAGTTGGTGAGACAGTCTGTGACGGCTTTGCAAAGGCATATACGATGCTCCTTACGTCAGCAGGTATTGAATCATATCACATAGGTGATACTTATCACATAGGTGATACTCCGCATGCTTGGAATCTTGTCAAGATCGATGGTAAATTCTATCATGTTGATGTAACGTTTGACAAATCCTATACTGGTTCAAATCCGTCTCAGTATGGAACGAAATATAGATTTTTCCTGAAGAAATATCTGTATGGTGGTAATATCGTTCAAAATCATCCGACTGATCACCCGTTGCTTATGGTTTACAATAATAATGTAAATAATGAGATAAAAAACTGCCCGCAAGACTACCCTGATAAAAACGGTGACGGCATAATGGATGATGATTTCAATTTGAACGGCATAGGTGTGTTGTACGGCGATTTCAATGGTGATCTTAATGCATGGCATCATTGGGAATTCATGTTTGGCGGTACAATGGATACACTTAACAACAAGCTTCCCGAGATCTTCTATTATCTCCACAAGAATCACAAATCCTATGATACATACCTTTCTAATGCAAGTCCGAAAAATGTATCAGCAGCTGTAAATACAACTGCAACTTTCAAGGTAACTTTATTTGGCAATGATCTGACATATCAGTGGCAGTATTACAATACAAATACAGGAAAGTGGGAAAACGTAGACTCACCGACTGCGACAACTAATACACTGAAAATCACAGCAACAAGAGGCATGAACAACAGACAATTCGGCTGTATAGTAACTAACAAAAACGGAAACTGTATTTACTCAGATATTGCCAAGCTGACTGTTTCATGATCTGTCAGGGAAACAGTCTTGTATTCAAATAATTTTTAGGAGGATCATCACATGAAACACAAAAAATACTTTACCTGTCTTTCAGCCGCATTTATCGTTATATCCGCCACAGCCTTCTTTTCAGGCATGACTGCTGAAGCAGCAGATATTTACACATCAACCGATAATGAATTTAATTATTACTATAATACTGAGACCCATGAAGCAAAGATTGACAACTATAAGGGCACTGAAACCGAGTTGACAATCCCTTCCGAGATCAACGGTTATACCGTCACAGCTATAGGACCCGGTGCGTTTAGGGACTCCCCTATTACTAAAGTCAATATCCCTGATACAGTTACAGCCATACAGGGTTCAGCCTTTAAAGGATCATCATTAGAGTCGGTCACCATACCTGCCAGTGTAAAAAAGGTGTTAGCGGACGCTTTTTCAGGTTGTACTTCTTTGACTTCTCTAACTGTTCTCGGTGCAACCGAACTTCAGGCGAGATCATTCAAAGACTGCATTAAACTATCAGAAGTTCAGCTTTCTGATAATTCCAGAACTTCTAAATCATTCAAAACCGAAGCCTTTGATAACTGCCCTAAACTCAATACCGTCAACGGAGTAACAGCACTGCGTTATGAGACAGACAGCAACGGTATACAGTATCCTGTCATAGAGCCGAGTATTGAAACAGCTATCCGCAATCATTTCAGCAGAAGTGTAAATGTAGGTTTTGTCAATGAGTACTGCACAGAACTGTGCGAGTATATTTTAAAGACAGAGACAAGCTATGATCCTGAGCACCCGGAAAACGACTGGATGAATGATGCACTGAAAGCGCGTCAGCTGCATGACTGGCTTATCCGTCACTGCGAATACGAAGATGAGGAAGACGGAGAAACACTGAACGATAATGAAAATCATGTTGCATCTTCAGTATTTCTCAGCTACGCCATAAATACTCGCGGTACAGGAGTCGGCGAGACAGTCTGCGACGGCTTTGCAAAGGCATATACGATGCTTCTTACGACAGCAGGAATTGAATCATATCACATAGGCCATACTATGCATGCTTGGAATCTTGTCAAGATCGATGGTAAATTCTATCATGTCGACGTAACGAACGACAACTCCTATGCAGGTTCAGATACGTCACCATATGGAACAGAATATATCTATTTCCTGAAGAAATCCCTGCATGGCGGCAATATCGTTCAAAATCACCCGACTGATCACCCCCTGCTCATGGTTTACAATAATAATGTAAATGACGAAATAAAAAACTGTCCGGAGAACTTCCCTGATAAAAACAATGACGGCATTATGGATGATGACTTCAATTTGAACGGCACAGGTGTGCTGTACGGCGATTTCAACGGTGATCTTAATGCATGGCATCATTGGGAATTCATGTTTGGCGGTACAATGGATACGCTTAACAACAAACTGCCTGAGATATTCGATTATCTTCGCCGAAATCATGAATCCTATGATACATATCTTGCTAATTCAAGTCCGAAGAATGTGTCAGCTGCTGTAAATACAAACGCAACTTTCAAGGTAACATTATTTGGTAATGATCTGACATATCAGTGGCAGTATTACAATACAAATACAGGAAAGTGGGAAAATGTAAACTCACCGACTGCGACAACTCCTACACTTACAATTACAGTCAAAAACGGAATGAACAACAGACAATTCGGCTGTATCGTAACTAACAAAAGTGGTAACTGTATTTACTCAGATATTGCCAAACTAACTGTTTCATGATCTATAAGTTAAACAGCTTTAGTTTCTACAACAGCTATTCAAAACAGGCAATTTCGCTGAATTGTCTGTAATATAAACGGTTGGAACATAATTTCTAATGATGTAAAACTGACTGTTATTATACTAATGATAAACGAATAGAAGCTTTTACAAGGACGGTTTTTCTGTAATATCAGACTTTCTACATTCTATCGGATATCTTGTTGGTATTAATATTCCTAAACGTTACAGTCACCATTTGAAATCTCTTGGAGATAACAGAGACATTGTCTGACAGATTCTTATGAATAATATTCTTTCATTATACCGCAGCCATATGGCTGCGGTATTTTTATAGTGCTCAATAAGGAATATGATCCAAAGGAAAAAAGCACAGACAATTCGCTTAAAATAGCCATTTTTAAGGTGTAAAAAAGCACCTGCCTTTTTTGACAAGTGCTTATTGCATATTAAATTAATGCGGTAAACCACGACGATTGCTGACTGACATTTTTCATCTGAATTCTTAATTATATTTCAACTCCACTAAAACCCAGTCGTCCGTGATGATCTCATACTTATTACCACAGTACGGACAATTTTTGTTTTTCGTTGCATCAAAACTCGCGCCGCATGACGGGCAAGCTATTTTCGTCATAGAAAAGTTTAAATTCACGGGAATATCAGTACGTCGTTTTAATTTTGCGCTGAAAACCTGTTTTTTGAAAAATACCTTGTCGCCACTCGCATAAAGCACATCAAAATAGGCTTTTGTTACAACCGTTACAAAATTACCATCTTCGCTTAAACTTTGACAGCCTAACACACCACCATAATTCAAATCTATAATGTCCTTCATCTTAGAATCAAGTGTTTCCCCTTCATAAAACAAAAGCTCCTTCTCATTCTCTGAAAATACAGCCGTCTTTATAAGGGACAACGTCTTGCTCGTAAAATACTCATAAGAAAACTCAGGACTGATTTTTTTCATTAGTTTTTCAAACTTACTTCGTGAACCTGCAGTTCCCATTTTTCCCGCAGAAGATATTACCCCGACAATCAGTTTCATTAACAGAAAATAAGCATACAAAATATATGCTAAAATAAAACTTCCTATGGTAAAACCGATATAATAACCTATCCCCTTTTTAAGGATAAAGCAAATAATAAACACGACAATAAGAGTAATGCTATATGAAACGAGATACCCCGACAAGAATTCCTTTTTTGTCATTCCTGGAGTATCTAAAAAATAGTATGATGTAACCTTTGGAAAAAGGTCATCCATCTGAAACTTGGTACCACAGTGAGAACAGCCGTTCTGAAGACCGGCAACAGTGGAAATCGCACCGCAGTTCGGACAGCATAACGTATCATTGTCAGGATGAGTCTCCGTAACCACATCCGTTATCGTTTCATAAAGAACGCTTTTATGATTATCACTATACTTAGTTTTTCCGCCTTTCTTTACTTTTCGTTTAATTCCACTTTGATTAAAGCAAACTGTACTTTCATAATGAGCATCTCTCCAATTACTGCCAGCAATGAATTGGTTTTTGTTATCATCTCTGGAATAGATATCGTATTCCAGTTCGAGTCCTTTCTTTGAGATCCTATCATGTTGAAGTTTAAGCATATATGTAATATCATTATCTGCAAAGGGTATGTTCTTTCCTTTGCAGATAGCAGTTCCAAGTGATGATCTGAAATCATTTAATTTGCGATTATATACACTCGATACTTCTTTAATATTAAAAAAATTGTATCCCATAAAAATACCCCCTATCATTTCAAATTGGCAACCATCCCGATATATTCCGATTTACCAAAGAAAGCCTGTACTTTCTCTACGCACAAATTATAGCAAAAAACTCAGAAAAAGTCAATGTAATTACTTCATAAATATGTACATTGAAAGAGCAGTCCCGAAGGACTGCTCAAAGTATATTCAATTAACACGCTAGCTCTTTTACGCCTTATAATTATTGATAACAATAGGCGATGATATGAAACTGATATACAGAGCGGCAGCCATTGTGGCTGCCGATTCCATTTAAGTATATATGTTCATAGAAAGTTTACGTTTTCAGCCGCACATTTCACCAGTCTCATACGTTAAAGTAAAAAGAGATTTATTTCAAAAAAACTGCAATTTCCTATTGCGTTTATTAAACTCTCATTATATAATAAAAATAGCATTATACTTTATATCTTAAGAATGGCAGGTGGATTATATGAAACACACAAGACTTGCGGCCGCTCTAATTGCCGTTTTTACAGCAGTCATGCCGCTCTCAGGCAATGTAAATGTTACCGTACCATGTACTGCATATGCAGAAGGTTCAACACTTACGGATTCTGTTGAGTGGATACCCAAAAGCTTCGATGACGCACTGGATTTCAGGAATACTTACGGTGCCGTACATATTGAAAACGGTGTCCTCTGTGTTGTTTTCCAAAGAGAATATGAACCTCTTGATACTAAAAATTTAATCCAATTTGAGCGTTATAAACTCAGCCTTCCGGGCTATAACGGCACGATCTCCGGATATGATATGAGAGGCTATACTCATTCTGATAATCCTGTACAAGGTGATACGGAATTATATGTAATCGTGCTGTCTCATTTCTCAAAAGGTGAATTTTCCGTCGAATTGGAAGACAGAAATATCAATTCATCAATTCCTGATCAGCGATATTCTTTTTCAGTAGACGATGAATGCAACATCACCGAGACCGATATATACAGCTGGTTGCCTGACTGTGAGGAGGAATTCAGGAATTATTCAAACAGCAACACCTATGTATCCGCGAAGGATAATTATGTTGTGTTCTGCCTTTCACATAATGCAGGTACGGCTTATGACTGGTCTCTGAACGATAAAGGAGAAGATTGCTTTGAGCTTGCAGCGGTAAGTGATTGTAGCACCATATCAGCTGTTCCTCTTGACGGAGAAGAGATCAATACCATCTTCGCATATAAGGCCATAAAAGACGGCTATGACAAAATCTCCTACGATTTCGGTGCAGTTTATACCAACGATGGCGAAATCGAAAATACTCTTGCTGCCGACTGTGTTGTGATTGATGATGCACAGACCGTACTGCTTTCGGGAGATATGCGTGTTACTCTTATGGACTATGACACGGGCGAGCTCCTTACGCTCCCTGAGGGCGCAATTCCAAGAATATGGACGGATATTAGCAAAGACACTTCAGAGGGGAAGGTCTACTGTAATATGCAGCCCTTTGGATTAATAAATAACCCCGATATAGTAGGTTTAGGTCACTTCTTTGACGAGTACAACTTCTCATTCGGTTTAGTTGGAGATAATCTGCCCATCGGATATTCTCGACCCGATACAGAGGGAAGGCATCCCGGTTACTACAACGGGACTGTCGTCCCCGACGGCTATATGTCCGTTAAAAAGTACGATAACGGCACTGCCGATGTTGTGTTCAGACTGAAAAAGAAAAGCGCTTCCGAAAAGCCCGCAAAGATCACCTTTTATGACGCGGATACGGGAGAGCTGATAGATGATCCCAGATACGATGAAGATTTTCATCTTCTGAAATGTAAAAAGGATGATCCGTCCGAAAGTGAGAGATTCGGTTTTACATCAAATCCATGTACGATTGTTTCGGGTTATTTGTTTGACGAGTCATGTACCTGCTCTTTCCACTTTAATACCAGATATGGACAGTATGATTCCATTGAGCTCAATACCATATCAGATGATGCCGAATGCACCGAACTTACTTGCCGGATGAAATGGACCCCCAGCGGCGATGCCAACCGCGACGGTTCATTCAGTATCGCAGATCTGGTGCTTTTGCAGGAATGGCTCCAGGGGAAAAAGAATACATGTCTTTATGACTGGAAAACCGTGGATTACTGCCGCGACAACAGTATAGATGTATTCGATCTTGTCTTGATGAGAAAAGCGCTTATTAAATCGGTAAAGCTCCCTGTTGCGATCACCATAAACGAAAAGGGCGGATACGACGATGTCAACAAGACTTATAAAGTGTATCGTGAAAACAACAGATATCTCCTGTATTATGACGAAATAAAAAAGGATATGGATATCGAACCTCTGTACATGGAGATCAGCAAACAGGACTACCGCGATATAATGTCTCAGGATTATAACAGGCTCATCGAAAATTACAAAGATCCCATAACTCCTGCACCGGACGCAGTCGAGTACACATCGGTCCTGACATATTCGGACGGCTCCAAAGCAGAAACAAAAGCATATATGGCAAATATCGTTTACAAGCTGGATACTCTGATAGATGAATATCTGTCAGGCAAAAACGCTTTTGTTGATGTTATGCCCGATTACCGCGTTCCTTACGGCTCACCCTTTATTGTTATCGAAGACGGACTGACACTTTATTCAGGTCCCGGTAAAGGCTACAGGACAATAGATACGATCTCTGAAGGCGAAAGGCTCTTTGAGATCGGATATAACAAAAACAACGATACATGGCTCTTTACGGAATATAACGGCAGGAACGGTTGGATCAAGATAGTGAAGGACGATAATGAGACCCCGACTATCCGTTACGAGGTATATGCTGATAAGCCTGTGATCTACCTATACCCTGAAGCTGAGACAGATGTCCATGTTGAGCTTGAACTGACCGAAGCTGAGCTCTCCACGACCTATCCTAAGTATAACAACGGCTGGGACGTGACAGCTTCCCCCGACGGTTCACTTCTCAACAAGGCTGACGGCTCGCACCATAAGTACCTTTTCTGGGACGCTGTGAACTGCCGAACAAGGTTTGACTTCTCCGAGGGCTTTTGCGTTGCTGGCAATGACACCGAGAGTTTCCTCAAGGAAAAGCTCACATATATGGGACTTACCGAAGAGGAAATGAATGAGTTCATTGTATACTGGCTACCGTTAATGGAGCATAATAAGTATAACCTCATCGCTTTCCAAGGCGATGCCTATACAAATTCCGCAAAACTGAATATCACTCCAACACCTGACAGCCTGCTCCGCATCTTCATGACATATATTCCTCTTGAAGAAGCGGTTGATATCGAACCTCAGCAATTTGAGACCTTTGAGAGGAAGGGCTTTACAGTTGTTGAATGGGGAGGCAGTGAGATCAAGTCATAAACATATTAAAATACAGCACAAATCAGATATCCGCCTACGGGCGGATATCTTTATACATGATTGAAATTTTGCTTGATTTTAGTATTCATAAATGCCCACCATTCTTGGTTGAATTATCTTTTTTTGAAAAAAACCGGACAAACGGACACACTACATAAATAATTATAGTTTTCACTGAGCTATTACCTTGGACATATGTTTATATCTACAGGCACTAATAATTTCTAAGAAACTCGTACTATATTGCTATATACCGTTGCTCGTTGCACTAAGTTAACATTACCTTTTAAAGTACACTCAAGAGAAATTGTTTTATTTTTTTATTAAGGTACATTTGGTGTACATTTCGAATTTTAGGCATATAATCAAAAAATATAACTACTCGCAAGATGATACAAAACCGCCCCGCGAGCAGTTCTTTATAGTCAATATAAGCCTATATTCAGGCAAAATAAAAAGGCACTATATTTTGCAATATAGTGCCAAAATTCTGGTTGCGGCGGCTGGATTTGAAACGTAGTTCCAACCGCCAA
>JAEEGJ010005453.1_pt1 | contig 40003 bp, 28 predicted proteins | sample 8958761 | NCBI WGS metagenome assembly JAEEGJ01 (sample SAMN16246546, study PRJNA631951) | gut metagenome | biome: gut microbiome; feature: rumen; material: RS-attached | host: Bos | place: Iran: Karaj | collected 2018-10 | reverse complement strand
AAGACACCCTCTGCTGGTCCGCCTGGTTCTTTCCCGTGATCAATCGGACGGAAGGCCTTCGGGAAATCGACCGCTATCTGCAGGAGAACTGCCGATTCGTCGCCACCGGCCGCCACAACAAAGCCAACTACCGCCTACGCTACCCGGAACTCAAGCGCCTGGGCTACCTGAGCCTGGTGCATGAATACTATTCGCAGGGAGAGACTCATTCGTCACCGAGATAGAGACAAACTCGTTCTCGTCGTTATGCCCTGTTTGACCCTTTAAGGGCGTTTGTTTTTGTTTTATTATTTCTTAAATTTGTAATCACTAACCATCAAGATTTCCGGATTATGAAAAATAGGATTATCGTCTGTACACTGCTGACTCCCTTCCTGTTCTTCGGCTGCTCCGCCAATACGGACCTCGATCCCGTCGGCGCAGAGAAGATTTCCGTGCCCGATCCAGGGAGACTGCCCGAATATACCGACAAGGATGGATTCAGATCCGTTTACACCGTTGATCTTATTATGTGCAAGCCCGTTTACTATGCCTTATATACACCGGCAGACAACCTTAAACTCATACTTGCCGGTGCCAATCAGTCCGGTGAAATATCCGGTTATAAAATCATGTATAATGCCGATGGCTCCGTCGGTGATATCATATTCATCAGCGGTATCGATACTTTTGCTCCGGAATCAGAGTGGGTAGAGAATTCCGAGGACGGGAATATCGCCCTTCTTAAGTCATGTATGAACGATTCGGACCTGGAAGGTGAACATTTCACGATATCCCGTGACGAATCCGGGAAAGTGACTTCTGTCGGAAGTATTGATGTCCCCAAAGGGTTTACCGCCAAGTATTGGATTGACGAGTTTGGAGGAGAAGATGTTTTCTGGATGGACGATATTGAAGGTGGTTGTTTTGCGTTCTTCGTTCAGCTGACAGAGGATGACAAAGAAGGAAGGTCAACGGTGGATTATCTATATTGCAATGGGCGTCTTGCCGCGGAACTGGCCTATTGGAACGGCACTTTGATCAAAGCCCTCTACTATGACGAAGACGGTCATTTCCGGGGCATCAAAGAGGAACGCGATGCCGATCAAGTTCTTTTGGACATCTGGAGGAATTACGACTATAAGAATCCTTTGAAATGGTATTTAGGAACTGAATGGGAATATTAACCGGAACTCAAGCGCCCGGGCTACCGGAGCCTGGTGCATGAATACTGTTCGCTGGGAGAGCCTCATTCATCTCCGATATAGACGAACTCGCTTCCGTCAAACTCCAGGATACTATATCGGCCGGTATAAATCGGGCAGCCGTCGAACTCGTCATCTTCGTGGTAATCCATGACCGGAACATACAGTCTCTTTGACGCGGGATCGAACCGGATGCCGTGCTTCGCCGGGTCGGGATATCCTTCCAAGTCGGGCGGAAAACCTTCGCAAGCATCAACACGGGGGTCCCACCACATGACGTCGACTTCATCCGGCCGCGTATCCTCCACTCGGAACACGCCCCGACGGACGGACCCGTCCTTACCGGCGATGTAAATGAGAGCCTCGTCCCAATAAAAGATGTTTCCTCGGGAATAGATGAAAAGGAACCGGGTATCCCCGTCCGTACCATCTATCGCATAAATACCCATGGGATTCACACCGAGCATTTCATGCCCCAGAGCCAGCGTGTCCGCAACGGTATCGACCGTATTCCTGACATGGCCGATAAGGAAAAGGTCCTCGCCGTCACGGGTCACTTCCATCCAGGCGCGGCCGTCTCCGGTCATGAAATAAATCTCACGGTCCTTGATGATTCGGGAGTGCGGCCCGTCCGTCCATGATACGGCAGAAACAGCCATGAACAAAGCGACGAGCCCGACGATGTGATTATGCATTCTCATCACGATTAGAAACTTTCAGGAAAAACGGCAGAATATGCATCAGGAAGGCGTCAGTCTTTATCCACGACAACCAAAGCAAGAGCACAGTCGTCCCCGGTCTTGGCGGGGAATAATTGGTACATAGCATCCTTCAATGAATTGCTGACCGCCTGATGAGGGAAACGCCGGATCCAATCACAAAATGTACGCAATGCAGGAGCGAAGGATTCGTTTTCCCGGTCAAACAGACAATCGCAACTTCCATCCGTCATCATAAAATAAACGCAATCCGGTTCGTACAATCCGTGAATGAGATGGAAATGACGATAACAGTCCTCACCGGTAACGAAAAAACTCTGATTGGCATATCTTCCACGTTCAGGCCACAATACCACTCGGCCTTCTCCACGTGGATTCATTCTCCCGATCAGACCGTCACCCAGGTTTCCCGCAATGAAATGACGGCCATCAGTCACAAAAAAGCAGAGCGTACAGGCCAATTCATCCAACGAACAGTTCGATTCAGAGGCCTTTTCTTTCAGTTTGTCCCTAATATTATCAAGCATGATACGGGAAATGTCTTCCACTTCCAGTTCGAACAGACTGGCGCCTCTGAGTTCCAGATTCCGCATCGCTTCCATCGAACAGCACAATGCGCCTTTCAATGCAAACCGGGCTCTTCCCGCTCCATCCGAGAGGCTGACGGAAACTATATCGTCTCTGATGGATTTAAAGACAAAATCCTGACATTCTGTTTTTTCAGATGCGTGAATCGAACCTTGAATTCTCGCGCTGGAAACTTTCCATTTTACCATTACTCCGATTGGGATTGTAGTTTTTGAATTCCCTTCAACAGGGAGTGAAAAAAGTTGGTGGATAATCCACTATTGAGTGTATATGGCCCACAAGTCGGCCAGACGGATCGGAATGCCTGAGCACATTCCTTCCGAAGAGCGACAGGATAAAAAGCAATCATCCGCATGGACATCAACTGTTCCATCTTAGCGATCTGACCGGAGTCCAAGTTTTCAGGAAGACTTCTGCACAACCAGAAGAACCATGGTTTATCCGCATGAAGCGCCTTTTGCTTTTGCAAAGAATCATCCAAGACGGCCAATGCTCTATCCAGGGCATTCACAGTTTGAACTCCGAATACGTTATCATCAGAAGAACTGAAAGACGGCCCGAAAACAGAACTCTCTTCCAACAAGGCGGGAGAATACAAAACCAAATGAAAACAAACACGAAGATGCAAATTCCGACACTTGTTCAACATCTGCCGATAGCTCTTATACAAACGAACTCCCTCCTCCAAATCATTTACGCTGGTAAACAGTTCGGTCAAAACAATGACATCCAACGGTGTGGAGTGCCAGGAGGGATTAGCGGAGATCCGCATGGTCGCCCCCTTCAATTCCGGGGGAATAGGCACACCGCTCAAATAAGCGACCAGATCAGAAACACCTTCCAGACAGAAAACATAATCTTTCCAACTGAATTCAGCAAAGGCCGATTTCGATTTACTTCCCTGCTCCAGCACGAACCGATGCTGGACCTTCTCATTGAAAATCCGGCGAATCCGATGCATACGGGCATTCAAACTCTTCTCGGGATCTTCTTCCCCAGGCAAAACACGGTCAACCATCGCCATGAAACCTCCGGTTTGATTCTTTCCGTCGGGATCCGTTCCCAAGGCGAGATTGAGGATGATGTCAAAACGTGTACGAAGAGCGTTCCCTTTATCCAAAACACTGTTATCAGCAGAATAATCCTTAATCATCTGCTGATACTGCGAGAGCGCCTCCGACTCTGACAAAAGGAAAGACTTTGACATAGGCATCATTTAAGGCTGAATCCTTCCTGATTGGTCAGATGGAAACGCGAACCTCCCGGGATAGAATACTCTGACTGCTTCAGACTAGTGAACACATCCTTGAAAAAGCCTTCCACAGAAGTGAGGGCCATCGCCTCGCCGGTAATACTCCGCAGCCGATCCAAATCAGCATTCTTCCCGATTCCCCTGACATAGACCTCCAACATTTCGTCATCAATCATTTTCCGAAGCTGTTCGCTGACCTCAGTCATGTCATCCCGGAATTTCCCTCCGGAAAGAATGATCATCCAGGGACAGTAGAAATCGATGTTCGTATCCTCATCCTGCATAACGGAAATCCTCTCATTCAGCTTTTTCAAGGCAAGGGTGATTGCGTCCGCCATTTTACAAGGTCCGAACGGTATCAATTTCATTTGATCAAGGATGGCTTCCTGTCTGCGAAGGTTTGCGAATCCAACCACCTCCGTCACTTTTCCTCCGCAAGTGAGAATAAACATCTCAATACTGTCCTGCAGGTGACTACTGCGACGGATTTCATCAACCAGACTGTCCAGACCATCCAACAACTCTTCCAGGCTCTTTTCCATATACAATGCGTTGTCCAGGATGAAAACCAAGGGAAAACGGGTGTCCGGATGATCGAACAGATCCTGCTGACTCAAACGCTCCAGCTCTTCACGAGGGATGGCGATCTCTTCCAGCTCAATATTACCGTACATATCACGGATAATCTCCGGAACCACAAGATCAAACGCCCATGCGAAAAACTCTGATACCTGCCTCAGGGTTCTCAAATACACGGTTTCAGTATATCCGAGCGTATCCAGCTTTTCCTCCGTCAAAAGGCTTCCTTTCTCTCGTTCCGCCCACGCCAATGCGCTGACTTTTTGCAAAGTACGCGACGCATTGGAGATTTGGTCATCCATCGCTTTCCCGGGATAACCGGCGGGCAAATTAGTCAAAACCCACCTCAGACGCTTCTTGATTTCTCCGGGTCCCGTCCAATCCTGTGTTTGAGATAGAGCCTTCAACGCATTATCCAGGCCCTTTTTTAGATGTAAAAACCTTGGGAAACGTTTTTTAGTTAGCGTGACATTATCCCAGAATGTCCGCGGATTAAACTTCTGCATATTCAGTAATTCCATTAATGGTGGAACGGACCACCGCCTCGTGAAGACAGACGGGGCAAACCGTAATCCGGTCCAAATCAAGTTTTTTCATTATTTCAATATAAATAGGAAGCGCAAGCCGCAAATCGACCATCCGGGAAAGATTCTCGGTTTCAGATTGTCGGATGTCATCCGCCAGCGTCTCGAAATAAACTCGGTTTTCTGACAAACTCCGAGAAAGTTTGTCCATAGCGGACTCCAGTTCTTCCATCGTATATGCCACATTCGAACTTCGTCCTTTAGGAATATGGTTGCCAAGAACCACATCCAAGGAGTTCACAACTCCGCTTCCGACGAGAGTCAGACCGGTTCTGGGTATGTCAATGCAGTTCGTCAGTTTCTCAGCGACAGACCCGTTATGAGCGTCGAACTCCGCTTCAAGCCGACTGTCCGAATGAGCTGAATTGAACAGCCATTTCCTCATTGTAAGCCACCCCAGCTCCGCAAACCATTGATAACTGGCCAGGACTCCGTTCTCAACGATGACTATACCGGTTGCTGTCCCCCCGACATCAACCAGAACGAACGAACCTTTCGACTTGTTCAGTTTCCGGGCACATTCGGCGGATAGCGCCTCTGCTTCCTCACGGCCCGTCAAAACACCGACATTCACCCCCGTGGTCTCCCGAATCGTGTCAATGACTTCTTCCCGATTCTGCAAATATCGAAGAGCGACCCCTCCGAAACCCACCAGACGAGTAATCCTGGGACGGATTCCTTTGACAAAAGCGAGCCACCTCGGAATCCAGTTCGGTGTCATCAACACAGTCTTCAATTGGGCGACATCCATACGGCCGGTACCATCCACGAAATCGAAATGACGGGTAGGAAAACGCAAAGTGCGGAGTCGTATCGGTACGTCTGTCTGTATGCTGTGTGCGCGAATTTCGTTGGTCCCGAACTCCAGAAACGCAAAATCTACAATCTTTTGTGGAGGATCAGGGAAAAGAACAGTCTCAAAACAACGAAGTTTAGAGTCTGTCGTCGGGTCAACATCCCGATAAGTGTTCACGATGGGGTCCAGTTCACGAATTTTCCGATTGAGCAAAATCTCACGTGGATAAATATTGCTACGGAGCGCCTGCTCATAATTGTCTATGAGCACCATCCACTCTGACGGAGACAAATACTTCTGTTCATGGAACGCCATATAGAATCCCTCCTGCAACTCAAAAGGAAGGTTATGCCAAATCCATTGCCAGGGCCCGTGGGGGGTCATTTCATTGCGGTTATAACCGAGCGGAAGCGCGAAATTCCTCTCTCGGATATCTCGCCCCACATTTTTCCCTCCACTTTTCGAAAAAGGATTCTTTTCGATGAAGAAAATCTTGAATAGGAGAACGGCTATCGCATAATACTCATCCTCCATCGTTCGGAATACAGTGGAAAAATCAGTGGTATCAAGCAGCCGGGGAGAGGTGTACTCCTCGACATGGACAAGACAAGGGAATTCGCCTACCTGGTAACTGTCCACATCCACGAATCCTGACTCCGAGTATGAATTCACCAATATATTAAACGGATTGACATCCGCCATCAGAATACCGGCATTGTGTAGATTGATGAAACGCTTCAAAAGATTCTTCGCAAGGACAGCCAATTCAACACGGGTCCAGGACATCATCTTCAGATAACGGGAAGAGAATACCGAATTCTTTAAAACGGCCCCTTTGATTCGCTTCATCAAGAATCCGACACACTTTCCTTTTCCACCAGGATAACGAAACAGAAGGTTGGTGGGATAGGCAATACCTGCGGAGAGTTTCCGCTGACGCTGGATGTCACCGATCTGGATAAGAAGCCTCAGTTTTTTCTCCCGCCATGACGGAGCAGAATCATCGTCCCGATAAACTTTGGCTGTCAAATCCCGGTAATTGGAAACCGACGACGCCTTGTCCAGCAGATGGATCGTACCTTCGGTTCCCTCACCGATCAGATCTCCCAGACAGATTAAATCACCATTCTCAGTGTATAGGCGTACCTGCATTATGCCTCCTCAACAGAAAAATGGTCAAACAACCAAGTCTGCCACATCTTTCCAGGACGATTCCTGTTCAAGATAAAATGCATGCTGACAAGCTCGTTTTTATCCGTATGAAAACAGGTTTTAAAAGAAGCCTTATCCAGACTTATCGAAATCCGGGCTCCCACTCCTTCCAACTGATCTTTTACCGCAAACGCAAAATCCGATTGAAGCTTCAACCCCAGAAGATGGCAAGGATCCGGGTGCCCGGGCTCATCCAAGACAAACCAGCCGTCCGGAACCGCCATCTTGGACAAGGATGTCAACGCCATACGATAGTCCGGGAAGAAGCAGAAGTCGAACAGATTGTAGAGGGACAGGGCTTTCGGTTTTTCCGCGGCCGGACTCGGAGCGGGAGAAGGCGAAAGAGGTGCGGGTGGTGCGACTGCCGTCGCCGGTGCGGATGCCGACGATGCCAAGACTCGGACAAACCTCGTCTCCGAGTCTATCTCGAAGAGAGTGGGATATCGGCGAAGATAACTGGTGAGCTTCTCTCCATTAGGAAGCCGGATATCCTGAAAGCGCAATTCTGCACCCAAATTCGTCAACAAAACAGTTCCATCCGAAGAAGGATTAAACTTGAGCAGCTTTTTGATTGCACTGACTATTCTCCGGTTCAAGACGGCGTCCTCATCAGCAGAAAAAGAAGTTTGCTTGACGGGTGCGACAGAAGCGACGGGCGGAGCCGATACAGCCGGCGAGGTCGCGACAGGCTCGAAACCTTTACAGCGGACACCGACCGGGGATTGTTCTTTATCAATCTCAAAAGCATCCAAATCCTCCAGCATCGCCAGAAGCATGTCATACGTATATCCGGTGCCTTCCATATCGAAACCGGATTCCTTCATTTTCTCCTCCAGCAGGGGTAGAGAAACATAGCCGTCACTGTCAGCATTTGACGCGACCAGCGCCTTGATTTGGTCTTGAACTAACATAATTAAAAAGTTTGATTTATCAGCAGTTATTTCGGTGGTTGAATCAAAGATAAGACAAATTCTTTTGATTGACAAAAATGATTCATTCTGTTTTTAAAAACAGCCGTTTTCAGTCTGCAAAATCTCATGAGAGTCAATTGCAAATAAAGCCAAACACGGTTGAGTTCTTCTACTCTTTCGATGGGATCGCATCCTCACCACGCATCAAACAGGAAAAGACTTCAGCTTCTATTTCGTATTTTGATTTGATTTTACTATATTTGTGAAAATCTGCCCACTTGAACGCTTGACCGATGAGACTACTGCTAAAATGGCTCCGTCCGGACTCAGTTCCGCCGAACAGGAAGCATCTTCCCTTCGGTGCAAGAATGCGTCTGGGGCTCTATCGGTCCGCACTGAACCTGCTAGCCCGGCAATATCGGAAATACGCTTTTTTCGATACCGTATCCATCCCCCGCTCCCAGGCAAAACTCATCCATGTATTCCGGGATTCTGAATTCGAATCCGAACTCAAGCGGATGCATCTGTTGCAGAAAGAGCGGATGATTCTTCGGGAAGGGATCATCGCGCGCGAAGGCAAAAGAAGAAAAAGTCTCTTGTTTTTCAAGCAGTTCTGTTTTGAGGACATCCTCATCCTCGACATTGACGGACAAAGGGTGACCATCCGCCGCGGGGATTCCTGCTCTTTCGAAGCCACCCGGAGCGGAAGTCTGAAGCAATCCGCTCCCGAAAACCTGCTGTCTCAATACCAGTTCACAGATACCGTTGCAGCCAAGGTCTCATCCCGCTCCATTTCAACTCCTGTCACTGCTCCGAAGGGTAAGGAAGCGGTCTCTCAAACTAATGATGGCGAAGGCAGGCATGACAATGGCGGGAAGCAGCCAGCCGGACATGCCCCTCGAAAAGGGCCTCTCTTCGGAGAGGACCCGCTGCTCCGAATGGATCCGGGGTACCTGAAAGATCCGAAAAAAGCGTCTGATCCCCCCATCCCCGTGACGAGGCCCGCTCTAAAACGTGTTGCAGGCGCAGAAATTGACGAATCATTTTAGTTTTCCAATATGAGTTCCATCAGTGAAAAAATCAAGACGGTCTTCCCCTCCCTGGCAGTTCTCAAGAATGATGAGACGAATCGGGTTTTCGCCGGCCGCAACCTTCCTTCCTTCATCAAGGACTATATTATCCAACGTTTCTCCGAACAAGACGGAATCATCAACTTAGAAGGGATTCAGGAGTATCTGGAGACAAAAATGAGCGTTAACGGCGGTGAGATTCGCCGGATGCTCCTGGACGGAAAACCGGTCAACATCACTTGCCGGTTCATCGTGGAGAGCAATCTGAAAGACGGCCAGACTTGGTTTCGCCTCGCTGAAACCGATCTGGGCGCCGATGCTTTCATCCTTCCCAGCATTTTGGAGGAGCACAAGGACGATCTTGTGGATGGAGAGAACTGGGGCAACATCACTCTTGAATATGTCGAACCGCAAGGCCGCAGGAAAGGATTTGTCAATATGACCGCCTTCCGTCCGTTTCATCCGTATTCCATTGACCACAACTATTTCCTCAACGCTCGCTCCGAATTTACGACCGAGGAATGGATTGACCTCCTGATCGCAGCCATGCAGTACGATCCGGACTCCATGGGCGAACCGGGCACTGCCGAGACTCTGCAGAGGAAACTCGAATTCATCTCCCGTCTCCTCATCTTCGTGGAACCGCGCCTCAATATCATCGAACTCGGCCCTAAAGGAACCGGCAAATCTTTTGTCTACTCGAACCTCAGCAAATATGTCTGGCTGCTGGGCAGCGGCAGCACGACACGCGCCCGGATGTTCTACAACCGGGCGACCAAACAGTTCGGCTATCTGAAGAGCCATGACGCCGTACTGATTGACGAGATCTCCACCTTTGAGACGGGTTCCCGTGACGGAGAACTGCAGTCGATGCTGAAAGGATATCTGGAGGCCGGCAAGGCCAGCGTTGACGGAATCACCTTCGAGTCCAACTGCGGTCTAGGTCTGGTGGGAAACATCAACCTGTCCAGGGATCTCAAGCCCACTGGAAACGATTTCTACAAGACCCTCCCCGGCATCTTTCGGGAGTCGGCGACGCTCGACCGCTTCCATGGTTTCATCGAAGGATGGTTGCTTCCCCGCCTAGGAACGGCCAACATCCATTTCGGATGGACCTTGAACGTGGAGTATTTCTCCGAACTTCTCCATTACCTCCGCACACAAACGTGTTATGAAGCGATCTTCAACCGACTGGTGAAAACCGAGGACGGCAATCCGGATATCCGGGACGTCAACGCAGTCCGCAAACTGGCCACGGCCGCCTGTAAACTGCTTTTCCCGCATATCCGTGACCTGGACGCCCTCAACCCGGAAGACTTGGACCAGTTCAAACTGATGTACCGTGTCTATTGTCTGGAGCCCGCCGTCAAGCGTCGTGGCATCATTCGCGCCCAATGCCATATGATTGACAAAGAGTACAAGGCGGAGATGCCGGAGTTTGTCGTGGAATAGCTGTCTGTCCGAGCCATATGCCTGAGAAAAGAACTGTTGTTGTGATCTGTATGGATACCGGAACCGATATCTATTGGAACGGGTTGTATCATTCTTCACACCCATCCGAATTGATATCGTCCCTGACTTTCGATGATCATGACACGGTCAGATATTTCCTGATGCCGGATGCAGAGAACGTCGCCGGCCGGCTCACCCTGCCCGGAAAAACGATTTGCGATGATCTTGCCTCATTCATTGTCCAGACTGACCGGAGCCTTTTCTTGAAGAACGGCAAAGGAGACCGCATCATTCCGCTTCATCCAATCATTTCAGCCAGTGTTGATCGGATTTGCTCAACACTGGATACTCGTCAGCAACAGGCTGGATTCTTCCGGATGTCACCTGATCAGAAAGCATCGGCAAGTCTGTTTTTGTCAACCGCCATCCTTGATCTGGCATCTTCCCCCAAAGTGCTGTCCATTCCTGTCAATGGATGGTACAATTACGCGGAAATGGAGGAGTCCGCCATCGACGAAAGCGCAGTCCTGAACCACCTCACGATCGGGTGGCAGACAATGAGCGAGGATATCTCCGCAGAAATTGCTGCACAGCTGAGCCAGATTCCCGACTTCGAAGTCCCCGCCCATATGTTTGTCCGGAGTCACATCATCCGTAAAGCCCTCAAAAGAGTCTGACCCATGATTCTGCTTGGTTACGATTACGGGACAACCAATTCGATGGTTTCCCGATACATTGGCGGAGAGGAGGATGACGGTGTCAAAATACTCTGCAGACGCTCCTCGGCAATTCATGACGGACATTCTTTTGTCCGGTCCCCGAAACGGCTGTTCTCCGTCACTCCGATGGATGAAGTCCGAGCGGGAAGATATCTTCACGACTTTACGTTGGATGTCTTCCAATATTTGAAACCTTTGTTTCCCCAGCATGAGAAGGTGTTCTTGACAGCAACTGTTCCGAACGCCTTCAAGGATGTCCAGTGCAAACTGATGCTCGACACGATCCGGAACACCTGCCGGGAAGTTTTTTCAAACACGCAGTTCCAGAATGGCGCCATCTCCATTATTCCGGAACCGGTAGCCGCCGCTCTGTATTATGTTTGTCGGCACGGTATTCTGGACAACAACGGGCCCAGGCTCGTTTCGGTCTGCGACATCGGCGGAGGGACTACGGACCTCGCCATCGTACGCTACGACATTTCCGGAGATGCCGGAAACAAGGTCGTCAAATTCAAAGTCATCTGCACGGAAGGTTGCGACATGCTCGGAGGAGACGACATCGATGAAATCATCGCAGACGATCTCCGCAACAGGTTCTCCCTGGATGAGGTTCCTCATTCCGAAGAGATGCTGATTCTTGCGTGTCAGGCCTTGAAACGCATTCTTTCGTGTAAAGAGAGGGCGTCCGTCATCCTCACGGATTCGGACCGACAAAATACAGCCAAGTACCCTAACGGGGACGTGATTGAACTCAGCTTGACACGCCATCGGCTCAATTTGCTGTTGGAACAGCGTTTCAAACCTCGGCTTGACAATCTGCTCATCTCTTTGAAACGTAGTTTTGCGAACACGATGGAAAGGGACATGAATACGGCGGAGGCGATTCTGGCTGACAGAAGTGTCATCCTTCCGATTGGCGGGTCATCCCAGATTCCCTATCTGCAGGGAATCATATCCGAACAACTGAAAGGAGAGGTTGATCATCTGCCCGGAGAGACCGCGGACGACGAAGGCCATGCTCCCTTCGACAGCGTCGTACGCGGGGCTGCCATCTATTCGGCATGGCAGCAGGGACGTCTGGACGGAATCCGGGACATTGTCATCGAGGACAGGACGCTTCATCGCATCTCAGTCAGAGTCAACGGAGACCAACTGGAAACCATTGTGGAGAAGAATATGCCTTCAGATACTTATCGTCCCCATCGGCAGCTTTTCCCGTTGTTCGCCGATCCCGGAGGAGAGACGTTCCGAATCTGCCGGATAGACTTGTATGAAGGCGAAGGCGCATACGTCGGAGATACCAGTTATGGGAGTCCGCCCGTTCACCTTGAGTCCTTGGCCGACATCCTCGAAAACCTCAATGACAAAGTATATGTTCACAATCGGGAGCTCCGGGAGATTGACATCAAGATCCGGCTTACCATCGTGCAGGGACGGCTGCGCACGTTGGAAGTCAGAATCCCAAAAGGGAATTCCGACGAGTCCGACTACGATAAGAGAATCGAATTCTTGACATGAGCAAATACAGGATCTTCACGATTTTTGCCGCTTTAACGGTGCTTTCACTTCCGTCCTTCGCTCAATTTGACGACGAAGAGGTCCGGCATGTGATCGTATCGGTGGATACGCGCACGAGCAATACCATAAGCCGGACTGTTGTCCTGGACTCTCTTCTCCGACTCATCAACCGGAACGGACTTGTTCGAGAAAACGACTATGTTTCCGTTCTTCAGTATTCGGTCGGGGTCAATGACCCCAGATTCCGCAACTATGTCCGGATTCCCAAAAGCGAAGGGAAAAGCTACGTTTTCACCAAGACGAAGAAAAACGAGCTGGGCCGAATCTTCAATGAAGGGAACTGGAGTCATTTCGAATCCTGGAATTCAGGGCAGCTGGCCTATTCCCTGTCTTCCGTAGCAAAGCCGTATTCAATCGCAGCGCTGAAGACGGATTCAATCCTTGTCAACAGGACCTATGTCATCCTTGTTACCGACCATATTTACAACGGTGGTGACTTCTATCAGGAACTGACAGAATGGACCAAGCATAGCCGGTCCCCGTTGAAACAGGACGACATTATGCAAAAATGCTATTCTGTCGCCAGGGAGTATTTTCTTTCCTATATGGAAACGATCGGTATTCCTTCCATAGAAAAAGGGTCTGTGTTTCTGGATTTGTATGAGTTCGTTCCCCTTAACAAGAATGTGTCGTTTCCTTCCGTTTTTTTCTTCCCTCCCACTGTCAAGGCTCAGAGAGTGCAAGGGAGAGGATACCGGATTCGTGTCGAGTTCTCCAACACGAATCCGGACCGATACGACATCAAGAGAATGGAGGTCACACCCAAAAGAAGAAAGGGGGCCTATGGAAGGCCGACGGTTTTCAATGATGGGAAAACTCTGACCTATCAGACATATGCCGCCAGGCGGAACGATATTGACTCCCTGCAGGTCCGGGCGTGGTTAAGAATCAGGGATGGTTTTTATGACGCCACCTTACTGACTCCTCAGGAAGGCTGCAGTCCCGGTCTGGACTACAAGATTCCGGTGGAGTACCCCGAAGACGAGAAACTGCTGTTTGGCATTCCGCTTACTGATGAATTATGGTTCATCTACAAAGACGACCAAAAACTCGCCGCTCAGGCGCTTTCGTGGATCATCGGAGCTTTGGCATTCATCATTCTCGCACTGATATTCAAACGACTGAAAAAGTATCGTCCCAAAAACAGTCAGATTCATTTATCTTAACCGGATATGGGGAAAAAGATTCAACTAACGACCACGGAAGAAAAGGTCCAGCAGAATGTCAACCTGCATCATGTGGGGAGGCAGGCTCCTCAGATCGCCCGAAAAGGGAAAATCTCGATTGACCGACGGAGAATTCCCATTCTTGACTGGTGGTTCCTCAATGCATCTCCCAAAGAGAAATTCAGGATGGAGCTCAAAGTGAAGCCATCCGCCGACCTGACCATCCGTGACCTGAGCAAGCTCCTTCAGGTCTCCTTGATAGGAGAGGACACCTCCATTGGTGGCTTTGAAATCCAGCAGAATGTCACCTCGTATGTTGTTGAATTCTTTCCGGATGAAGTCTTGGACTGCCAGATTGTGGAGACTTGCCATGACGGTTCGGAGGATTCTGTTTTCCCCATCGAATACGAGATTCACCTGATACGCATCCGCAAGAATGAACTTGTACAGACCATCACCGGAAAGATTGATGTTCGGATCGAGCCCATCAGCCGCGTGGAGCCGAGCGTCAAGTTAAAGATCAGGGAAGAATACGAAAAGGGTATCGTATTCAGCGGAAACCGGCAGGGTGGTCCCGTTCATATCGGAGACCTGCAGGTCAGGAATTCCGGTCGATTCTTCCGGTCCCCCGCCATCAGTATGACCATCTCGCTTGATGCGGATGTCGAGGGCGAACCTGTCCCGCGGCTGATTGAATTGGACGGCGGAGGGACGAACGTCCAACCTTCGATTGTCGGGGGACGTCCTCTGCTCAATCCGAGACGGCATGCCAACGGGAACATCGGAGCAAATGGATGCTGTTCCAGCTGCAGCGTACTGAATGGAAAGGCAAACATCATTGACCTTGTCGTACAGCCTGGGCAAGATCATTATGTGTCCTTCCCGGTCTATTTGAATATGGACCGGATGTCCAATCCGTCTTCCGACGTCAGAATCTCGGTGCTTGCCACCGCTGTCTATCGGAAGTACTACGAATCCACCGATACCCGGAATACAATCGTGAGCGAATCCGGCGTCATCCTCCTCAAAAGGAACACGCGGATCATGGCATTGGAAGTGTTCGCCGGTCCCGAAGGGGCGGCGTTCACCGATGACTGCCGTATCGACAACAACACGGTAAAAGAGCTTGATGCAGAGTATTTCGCCTGGTCGGCAGAGAATGAAGTCCACCCTTCATTGAACTACGAGTATATCATCAACAACTCCGCCGACATTGTCGAAGAAGGGCGGGAAAACGCCGCCATCATCATCAAGGACATGACAGTCACCACACCCGAACCCGCCGATGGCGCCCATGTCGTATTGAAGAGAGGGAATCGTTTCCCGAACGAAATGTTCAAGATTGAATATCCCGCCGGAGTCGTTCTCTTGAAATCGGATTCCGATCCGCTTGTCATCGCAATCAAGTATACGGATGAATTTCTTGACCACATTGAGAAAACCGAAGAGAATGGCAATGTTGAAATATTCAACGCTTTTGTAGAGTTCAAAGTCGCGTTCAAATACTGCATTGACAAGACGGGATTATACGAAGCCTCCCCGGAAGACTATCCCTTCAAATCGTTTGAAACAACCCTCAGGTTCCGTATTTTCAAAAGAGCGAAACCGGAATGGTTCTGCCTGGATTTCGGGACATCCGCCCTCGTCGCCTCATTTGCGAGATCGCTGAACGAACCGGAGGAAAAACGGCTGGTCTCCCTGGCTGAAAAGAAAAAGGAGCTGGACCAGAAGGTCTGGACTGCTCCTGAAGCGTCTGAAGATGCAGGAGAGGGTTCCCCTTTCCTGATCTCGTCCTCCGCTGTTCTGGCTCATACTAACTTCTCCGAGACTTTTCTTCAGTCGGACAAGTATGGTACGGCTGCTGTACTGTTCTCCCCTCCCTCCCTCGGATACGACCGATACTACATTCAACTGCTCCCTTGCCTTAAATCACTGGTCGGGAACAAGTATCTGCCCCAAAAACTGATTCCGATCGGAACCAGGAGGCAGCAGAACGCGAACAGAATCGATGTCAACGACATTCTGAAGGTGATTTATGGGCAGCTGTTCCGGTTCTTTATCCCGGAAAGCATCAAGAAGACACAGCGAATGGTCATTTCTTATCCGAATACGTTCGCCATGTCCCATATTGAACTCATCAAGTCCCTCGCCAAGGATTCAATGGAGAGGTTAAGGGATGACTACCTTCGATTCATCAGTGAGTCCGATGCCGTGGCCTTCTATTACAACCACCATCGGCAATCTTTCATCGAGAATTCCAACCTTCGGAATCTTCCCGCCGACTTTGACAAGCATGTCCTTGTTTACGACATGGGTGCCGGCACATTAGACCTGACCTATTTTGTCAGGACCCGCGTAAGGACTGGAAAGAACAGCGCAAAAACCAGAATCGCGATCAAAGGGAAACTGGGGATGAACAAAGCGGGCAATTATTTGGACTACGTCCTTGCGGATATCCTGATCCGACTGCTGGTTGAGAAGGAGGAAATCAAGAATAGCGCAGACGTCACGCTGCCTCAGAAGCTTTTGGAACTGATAACTGTCAGAAACGTGCCGGCATCCCGGTCGCTGACGGATGCCTTTGTTCTCAAGGATTATGTGAAGAATACGCTGAAACCACATCTGGACGATTCCGAAACGAGCTCCCTTCCAGGTAAACTGAGTCTGTTCGGAACCTCCATGCCATTGAATGAGATTACATTGAAGGAAATCATCGAGAACGAGGAATTCCAGGATTTCCAGGAAGGCATCACCAAGAGGGTTTTCGAGAACTTTGTCGCTTTGTTCGGCGACGGGGACGAGCAGTCGCGAAACCTGCCCGTCAATCTGGTCCTCTTTTCCGGACGGATGACCGGCAGCCTTTCCTTACGGAGAGCGGTAAAGAATGCGTTGAACGTCTTTGGCCCGCAAGACAAGAACATCATGTTCGCTGACCTTTCCTCCCGGAAATTCATAGACATCGACACGCCGGTAGGCAGCATTACCGGTCTCAAGACCGTCGTCGTGGACGGCGCCCTCGCCTTCTGCCGGGGAAGAAGGGGGTTTGAGCTGGTCAATTCCAACGTTTATGCGACATATGGCGCCTTCCTTGTCAGCAACGAGAGCGAAGTGACCTGGTTGCCGTTGATTGATTACCGGACCAAACCGATAATGGGAAGAGAGTCCGCCTCCGATGACGGAATCACCATCCGGGAGTACAACACGAGGTTTTCTCGCGCAAACACGACATCTCCCATCAATCCGGAGGCGGTCGACCTGGCGGACTACCGCAGCATCATCATTGTTCAAACCTATAGCAAAGACCCTCTGGCTGACTGGAACGCCAATCGCAGAGAGTTGATTTCTGTTATCGGAAAACGTGACCTGGAGGTCCCCGAGGGCGCCAATTCCGTACAACCGATCCGGCTTCGAATCGACCACCGGAACAATCATCTGACCTTCAGCATCGGGAATGAACCGCAGGAACTGATGCCGCACGATGACTACGAAAGCGACACTTTTGCGCGCGCAATGTGGCCGATTGTCATGAGAGGATAACGATGACAAACTGAATAGAACAGCAAACAACTTGAATATGAAGAGGTTTTTCATTTCACTAATCGCCCTTGTCGCCTCAGTGACATATTCCCAGGCTCAGAACATCACCGCCGATTCGCTGGACTTAAGCAACTGGGCTGCATTGTCTTTTAACGATAAGGGGTTGATGGAGAATAAATCCAAACGTCCACCTTTATTTTCGTATTCCGACGAATCCCGAAACAAGGCAATCGTTTTCTGCACCGTTGACAGTTTACTAATTGAAAGTAAAAAAACGGGTAATTGCAGTGCGAAGAAAGACGCGGGTATTGTTTTCTTGAATAAAGAGATGACTAATAATGCACACACGCGACCTGCCGGGATCAAAGAGACAACGAAAGAGGTGATAACAATGCAACTCCCCCGTCCTTTGGTCACAGATTCCAATACTGACGTTCATGTATTGCACTTATCTGTGGAAGGCCTTCCTGACTCCTTGGTTATTTATCGGAAATGGAGCGAAAAAACACCTGATGTATCCTTGAGTTTCACTCATAGGGATTCTTCGCAGCTGGATTTTATCATAACAGCTGACAAAGATTCCACCATCATCACCAAAGACGAATGGTTCAAACTATCTTCTATCCGCATCCGGAAAAGCGAAAATGAGAGCGAAAGGTTAGTCAAGGTTAATTCCATCCAAGTGGGAGACAGTGTCTTCGTAACCGGCGGAGTGTTCAAAGATGAGTATTGTTTAAGCGAACCGATTGAAATCAGAACCGATCTCGACATCTCAGAGAAACAAACCGTAAAGGTCGACTATTCCTATCTGGACAATTCTTTGAATGAGCAGATTGAAAGCGTCCTGTTCAGTATAGACATTCCCGAGAAGCATCCTTCCGTGAACGTCGGCACCGTGCTGGCCGCCATTCTTCTGGGCTTGACGCTTCTCTTTGCACTGACCCTCATTCTTTTCTCGCCTCAAATGAAACCGAGGAAGATGACGGCAGACAAGACCATGCCCGAAGCGGACGGCCGACCGGTCCAGACTGCGAGCAGGGTATCCGGCGATTCGGAAAAAGAGAAAATCGCAAAATTCCTGGAATCCATCAATGCGGTTTTCGGAGAAGCGCCTGTTAATCAAACATATACTGAATTTGTTTCTTCGCGGGTAAACGATTTTAAAGCGAGAATCAAGGAAAAAGATGACCGCATTCAAGAACTGCAGGCTATTCAAAATGGCTTTGAGAAGATATTCGGGAATCTGGAAACCGGAATCGACTACGAAGCATTTTTCTCGGGAATCAATAACAGAGCCTTCAATTTGGAGAGAATCGTCACCGACTATTTCGGGAAAGTTCCTCCGGAACAGACCTATGCACAATTCCTTTCCAAAGAAATCGAGGATCTTCAAATTATACCCGCCGCTATCTGCAAGGAGATCAGGCCTCCCCAGGATCAAGAAACCTATGTCTCCATCATCCGGGAAACGGCCAATGAGCTGAATCAGGTCAAGAGCAAACTCGAAGGGTATGAACAGGAAAAAAGTGATGCTCTGCAAAGGCAGAAGGAGGAAATCACCTCTGACTATGACAGACGCATCAAGGTTATGCAAGGGAGTTTGGATACTGCTCAACATAACGCATCGGCCGATATGAAGCTCTTTCAGGCGGGCATCCTGACTCTTTTGTCCAGGATGCAGTATCAGTATGACCGCTTTACGAGACGCGCAAAGACCACCAGCAAATTTGGAGATTATGCCAGGAAGATCGGGATTCCGTTCACTTCATATGTCGAGAACTTGAAGAGAACGGTCTGCCAGGACGGCAAGGATGAATCGACTGTCTCCGATATCATCAATGAAATGCGCCCCCTCCTTTTGAACAGCCTGAATGACCAAACTTCCTGGTTGAATGACATCCTTCGTATGGAGACATACGAACACGCCGAAGTACTCCGGCAACCGATGCGGGAAGGCGGACTCAATCTCTCTGCATTGTCGGAGCTTTATTGCGCTCTGCACGGATTGCTGGGCGGAATCGGTATCGAGTTGCAATCCCTTCCCGAACTCTTTGCGAACACGACGGATCTGAGCGATTATCAGCTTAACCACAAAGATCACTTCCTCGGCCTACTGTTGGATTTCAAAGATGAAGACGCCGTCCGTCACAGCGCCATTGTCGACCTGGTCAAAGCCGGTTACACCATCTCGGGAGAAGCCCCTGTCAAAAGCACCATTATTTACCACGATGAACCTCAAGCCTGATACTCAGCCATGAAACTGTTTCACTTAAAAATCAACGGTAAAGTCAACTGCGTCCTGAATTTTGACAAAGAGCAGTATGAAAAGACCCTGGTTATCGAGAACACGACACCGAATCCCGTTCTGTTCTCCATCCCCATCGCAAACTCACATGAATTCGGTCATCAGGCCTTCACGATTCAGACGGAGAAAGGGAAAGAAAGCGTGATCCTCCTTCCCATCCAGGAGACATCTGTCACTGTTCGAACCGGTCTTGTATCGAAAGAGCTCACTGTCACGATGGTTGGCGCCAACGACGTCTCCTCCGCCGCCAAAAAGGACCAGATCATCGCCGATGAAATCAAGAAGATTCTCGGATCCGCCGCCACGACGAACGCCACCGGAGTTTTCGATGACCAGACCGGCACCTATACATGTAATGAATCCGTCCGGGACAACCTGGAGTTCCGCATTGTCTTCATTCTCAAACTGGTTGACACGAAAGGAACTGTCCGAGAATCCTCCAACAGCGTGAAAGTTGTGCTCTGCCCCAAGGAAAGCATCTATGTAGCCACTTTGGATTTCGGGTCGGAAGCTTCACAGATTCTGGAATATAATTCCAAGAAACAGACTCGGGTTGACGCCTCCTGCATCATGGACATCTTTACCGAGATGGGTGTCCAGATGGGCAAACTCGGCAAGTCAATCACTCTTACCCCGCACAATTCTCCCAATAATCAAGAACACATTCAATATGACCCCGACAAGCATTTGTTCCGATCTCATTTCTTCGCCCCCCAAAAGGTCTCGGACAAAGACGCTTTCGTTCCGGCAGTGCCTCCACAGAAGAATCCGCACCTCAAACTGCTGAACACCTATACCGAGATACAGAGTTTGATGGCCGACCATTTCACCTTGCCGAACGTCAAAATTGAGACTCTGGCCAACGAAAAGCAGGAAATTATCGTTGACACCGCATCCGGTATTCCTCGTTTGGACCGCGTAATCGATTTTAGAGACCGCTATTTCTACAGGTCGTCCATCAATGCGTTCATTTACCTGATTCTGAACAAGGTGGCCGGCGAAGCGGGAGTTTCTACCGCTGAAAATCTTTCAGTTTATCTCCGGCTGTCCGTACTGATGCCCAACGTATATAACCAAGTGGAATTGAGCACAAGGTTGAAAGATATCAATGAAGATATCGCCTATATGCTGAGTCTGCCCGAATTCCATCAGGTTATCAGAGGCGTTGAAGTGAATGCCCTGTCGGAAAGCGATGCTTCGATTCTAGGCTTCATTTGTGCAAAACGGAACGAGGCGCTCGGCTTGAAAAAAGGCAACTATCTGATTATGGATGCCGGAAAGGGAACGCTGGACTTTTCCGTACTTCAGTTTGAACCTGATGCCGACGCCGAATCCATATTCGTGTGTGAATACCGTTCTGGCATCGTCGGATCCGGCAATGCCATCACCTACGCCGTTTTCCTGGATTTGATGGCCGACATGTTGACAAACACATATGGAATCAAGTCCAGAAGCATCCGGGAGCACGTCATCGGAGAGATTATCCGCTACCTGATCGCAGGGGGGGACGAAGCGTCTCTGGCGGAACTGATGCGATATGTCGACCGATACAAGTGTCTGTTCGGGAACAAATCACCGGAACAGCTTGCGGACGAGCCGGCACCGGAGGAAGGTTCGGATCAGTCGGACGCTTCTCCAGCCAGTTATCCGATCACTCCCCATAAAGATGAGAATGGTGCCACAAGCAGTATTGACTTGCCGAATTCCGAAGGTTCAATCACTTTGCAGACCATTATCGAATGGGTGAAGAGTCTGTTTGTGAACACGTTGAACCCCCTCATCTCCGACCTGGCCGAATCCCGCGCGGATATGTCCTATACCCGGGCTATGATTCGAAATCTGGCCGACAGCGCCCTTCTCTCCTTTGGATTCCGAGGCGGCATTGACTTCATCGTTCTCTCCGGTCGGGGATTCAAGATGCCTCAGTTCAAAAATGCCATCCTGAACAACATCCGGCAGGTGGACAAATGGAAAAACGCACAACTTATTGAGTGGAAAGACGACGACAAAAGCATCAATGCCAAGAACGTCTGCCTGTATGTCAACGAGATGATCGCTAAAAAAATGTATGACGGAAGAGTGGTCGGACGTCCTTTTGTCAGGAAACAGGGAGAAGACCCGTCTGAATTCAAGATTGAGGAACCCGTCATTCGCGGCAGTTTTCGGGAAAAGATCCGGAAAACCACGGACCGCGTAGTGGATGTTCTGTTGGAGTATTTTGGCGATGCCGGCAATGACTCCAGAATGAATCCGATGAGTGACAGCGATTTCGAAAAAGGAATCCCTGTCAAGATTTCCTCCCTGATGGATTCCATCTGCATCAGCGGCACCTATTATATGCTGCCGAACAACGGCCGAAAAGGTCAGGCGACTATTTATTTTGATGGAGATGAGTTCATTTTCGTATCGAACGGAACCGCCGGTCAGTTTGACTCTATGGTGTCGCAACCCGTAGAGTATCTTTTCGAATCGCTGTTTCCGTATGGACGCCTTCCCGAGAGGATCCCCTTTCCGAGGATGAAACCGTCACATTATCTTCGTCGCCCCTCCCCTGCATCGACAACGACTCCGACCGAAGCTGCCGCCGAAGAGGAGACTTCGGACATTGATGACAACAAGGACGTCTCCGTCAGCGATAACGCCGGACAAGCCGCTGGCACGTCCGATTCCGAAATTGATGATATCTTGAATAAACTCTGATTTGTACTATGAAAGCGAACAATCCTCATAAGAAAAGAAAAATCAACCAACCGCTCATCAGAAGCATCAATGCTTTCATCATTTTCGTCATTTGCGCCCTCGCGGCCGCAGGCTTGAGTTTTACGAAAGCATGGAATCTGAGCCGTGTTTTCTTCCTTGCAAGCATTCTCGCCTCTCTGGCCGCCCTGTGTTATTATATGGTCAAGCTCCACAACTATACGGAATCTGTGAAAAGAGCCTACGCGCAGGCTCTTAAAGCCACCGAAAAGACTTCCGGTCCGGCCCTCCTCCCCCCGGAAGATATCGGGGGCGCCGACAAACCCATTGCGGAGACGGTCGTGAAGAAGGATGTGCCCGCTGAGAATGAGGAGTCCGTCAAGCCGACGGAGCCGATTCAACAGACTCGACAAGACGATGAACGGGAAAGGGAGGAAGTATCCGCCCTCAAGTTCCTCCTGAAAAACTTGGAAGAAAAGCACGTGAACGTTTTCGAGCAGAAGGTTCAAGACTCCGAAGACATGTCGAAGGATGGGGACGCTCTGCTGGAAGAACTGCTTGACATCGCTCTTCTTTCTATGGATCTGGCCAACATTTACAATCGCCGTCCAGTCTCCTATTCTGAGATTATCAAACAACTGGTCATGAAAGACAGGACCAAAAATCAGGTCCTCCGCCAGATGGACGGATCCATCCGCCTGTCTAAGAAATATGCCCAATTGAGCCGTTTGATTCACAAATACCTTCCTGACTCATCTTTCTTCTATTCTGGATACAAGCTTTAACTGATTGACTATGAACACCTCCAAAGGTTTTGTCAAAGGACTCGTCATCTCACTTGTCACGCTGGCAATCGGGTTCTATCTGGTCACCAAGGTAACATTCGGGTTCGTCCCTCTGTTCATTCTGTTGATCATATTCCTGTGTTTTCCCCTCCTGGAATCCCCGGAAAAGAATGACAGGGCCAACAAACTCAGCGGTTTAAGGTCATTCGCATATACCTTGCTGCTCCTATTGTTCGGACTGCTCTGCGTCTTCGCACTTGGCAACTATGTGAATCCCGAGAAGGAGGTTTTCAAGAATACAGACCACCACGCCCTCCGGGCCGACGGCGTTTCCATCTCCAATTTTCGCGGTTATAGACTGGCGGGGAACAGCCCGTACGCCTTTTTTGACAGTGAACTGCATCGAGGCAGCATCACCGTCAACGATGTAGCGGAGGGAACTGTCCGTCTTTCTTTTGATGGTTTTACATCTCCCGTCTATACGATTTCCGGAAAAGAGATGAGGAAGTTCAAGCTGGTCAACCCCGATGCATTCGCCTCATTTAAAGACGGAGATTCCGTGGAGTTTGTAAAAAGAGTAAACGGACATGAACAAGTCATCGGAATGGTCATCCTCCCCGGTCACGAGCGTGCGCCCAGATGGGCGTTTTGGAAGCGCGACCTGGACTCCGCACGTTATGTATTTAACGGCCAATCCGCTTCCCTCGAGAACCGTTTCCTGAAGAGCGGTCTTCCCTTGTCTTCCTTGATTGCCGGCGTCGTGCCGGAATTCGACCCGAAAGGCATCCAGATTTTCAGGGACACAATTGACTATAATCTTAAAAACAGGGAGATCTATCCGTATTACAGGGACAGAAGGTATTTCATCGGCTACAACGCAGAGGCCGAGATCTCAGAAATACGAGTCAATGGCCGCCGGACTTCAAATACCGGCCGATATACGGCCGACATCAGACTCGGAGAACCGTTCTGCATCGGTTTCGGCTCCGAGAAGACGGAGACCATGTGCTTCGGGATGAATGAAGGTCGTCTTACCCTTGAATTCTATCAGCCTAAATATCAATACCTGCCCTGTTACAATGAAAAAGATGACCAATCCTTGATGGTCACAACCTCCCTGTTTGAGAACAGGGACAATCAGCTTCTGGGCGCCTATTCCGAGAATATCGCACTATTCTCCCAGTTTGACAAAACGGACAACCGGAATCAGATGCAGCCCTGGTTCCTGTCCTATCGGGCCGGCCGATCCGACACTCCCCTCTCTTTCGACGTTTACAGCGACCGTCATTACTCGAATCTTGTCCCGATGGACAGGTTCATCAAAGACGCCGGCGGATCTTGGAGCAAAGAGAACAGACATAGTGCGGACAGCAGCATTCGCTATCAGGCTTACCTTCCCGGCATCAACGCGGCGGATCCTTCGATCCAATGGCTCGTCGGAGTGGAGAACTTCAAAGAAACGACTCCTTTCTCCGCCCGAAAAATCGCCCTTCTTATTTTTGCCGCCATCCTGGCGGCCGCGCTGATCCTGGGACTGAACTTCGTATTCAAGCATCCGGTCCTGACCGGAACGGAGTATGCCGCCTATCTGATTGTTATCGCATTCCTTACAGTCAGATGTTTCCTGCTCTGGCGCGTGACGGTCTTTCCTCCTGTCTCTTCCATCTCCTACTTTGAATTCAATCACTTGCGGGATATGGACCTGTTCAAATGGCTCGTGAGATCCGTTTTCGCTTTCTTCGCCCTTGTGGGCTGCTATAAAATCTATATCCTGGTTTCCGGAGACCGGGTCCGCAAAGCGATGACTCGCCGCAAATCCGAGACAAGACGGTATATTCCCCAAAAATGGGTCATTCTTTGCGCCATTATGCTTGTCTACGCCGGCCTCTTCCTGGTTGGTGGAAGCGGAGGCACGCTGGCCAGAATCACTAACATTCTGATTCCTGTCCTGGTATTCTTCTTCTTTGAGCATCTGATTTTCAAGTTTTATGCAAAGGACTATCTGGAGGATACTTGGGATTTGGAAAGGAATGACAACCCCATCGGTGACAGACTCTGGCCGGTTCTTCTGTCATTAGCGAACATAGCGCTGGCCTCGATGCTTACTTTCATCAAGGACGGCGGGTACGGAGTTATGTTCCTCCTCTTCGGACTCATCATATCCGTTTTCCTGATCAGTGATCTCTGCATCTACACGCTGAACGGGAATAGGACCCATAACATCAAGCGTCCCGGAAGAAAGCTGTCCTGGTTGCCGAGAGTCCTTCTGTACCTGTTTGTCGTGGCCTTCGGTCTGCTCTATATGGACCTGTTCATCTGGGTGCTCGACCATCGGATTGTCTTTGCGGTTTCGATGTTCCTGACACTGTGTATCGTGTTCATTCTTCTTTCTTTTGTCCTGGGATTCAATGATGACCTGAAGGTGTCAGGATGGGCGGCCGCGATCGGATCCATCGCCTTGCTGTCCATCGGCGTCTATTTCGTAGCGGGAGAACTTGTCGACGGGTCCCATCTGGAATACCGCACCCGGGTCCACATGAACTCCCCTTCTGAGATTCTTGCCACCCACATCGATGACAACGTATCCCAGAACAAGTTTATGCAGGCTTCCCTGAACGACTGGATTCTCCAGGAGTATTCGGACATTGGAAAGGAAGTGAAGCCCCTGCGGGAAAAATACGGTTATTTCAAACTTCAACCCCAGTCCAAACTGGGTGCGATGTGGTTCGCCCAGACGACAGATATCGCCCTGAGCCGGTTTATCATTGCCGAGCATTCCCACCTCCTGGCCTATCTGCTCGTACTGGCCCTGTTCTTCTTTCTCATCGTAGCCACAAAAAGAGTGTTCAAGTATCGGTCCGGCCGCTTCATCCATCTGGCCATCCCGCTGCTTCTGTTCTTGCAGGCCGGTCTGATCCTCTTCGCGAATACAAGACAGTTCATCTTCTTCGGGCAGGATTTCCCGCTCATTTCGGTGACGTCGAAACTGTCATCCATCTATTTCTTCATGCTGCTGGGCATTTTCCTGGTCTCCACGCTTCGGGAAAAAAGCGTCCTCGAAGGAGGGGAAGGAAGTGTCATCAACAGCGAAGCCCGGAGAAGCATTTACGAGCACGATCGAAAAACGAATATAAAGGTTATTGCTTGCGCTTTCACAATCATTCTTCTTCCCGTGTTAACCACCTGGATGGCCAAAAAAAAGAGTCATACGGACAATGCGTCCTATGTATCCGACGGCATGTATTCGCTGGATCCTTTGATGAGTTCCGTCCAATCCATCACGGAGGCGCTGGACACGCTGGCCTTTGAAAAGTATCAGGAGCATCATCCGATGAGACTGAAAAGAGATATGTCCGCAGAAATGACCGCTTTCCGGAACGACACGCTGTACCGGCAGTTCATGGCGCAGGCGGATTTGGACACGAACAAGTTCGCAACCAGAATCATTGATCGTTTCATCGACATCGGCTCCCACAACAACACGGCAAAAGGATTGGTCCATCTAAGGACGAGACGATCCTACTCTTCCGATGGCACACCCAAGGATATCCTGGAATTCGCCATCAATGATGACTTTTACGAATACCAGCTTCCCAAGAAGCAGAAAAACGCCTGGAAAGGCAGCATTGTGGGAGACCGTCTATCTCCGTATGACTCATCCGGAAGGGGGCAATCCGGAGATATCGTCGCTCTGCGGCTCAAGAAGGAGTGGATTAAAGAGGATTCTGACATGCTCCTCGTCCAGACGAACAGCGGCACTATACGCATCCTCGGAGAGAACTCCGTCGTTGACATCACCCCTCAAGGTCTTCCTGTCGCGGCTGTTTCCGGAAAAGACAATCTGATGAGAGGCCGGAATGCCATCCCTCTGGGCATGCTCCCCCGCGAGAACTATTTTGCCCGGAATGTAATGATCAACGGCAACCGCACATTCCTGTATCCTTATGGAGATACCATGTTCTGGCTTCGCGAGTTTGCGAATCAGACCAAACTGGCCAAGGAATCCATCCTGCGCCCCGGAAACAAGCTCGCTTCCGCCGATGAAATCAAGAGGTTCAACGAGAATGTCTCCATTTCAATCAGCGAGGCTTTGAGCAGCCGCATCTATGACAGTTATCTGAAGTCAAATTCAAAACGCGACAAGACGGTGGTCGTCGCTGATGGAAACGGGCATATCAAAGCGATGGTTGATTATCGCGGCGGCAAAGAGTTCAGGCTTAATCCCAATGATGAGAGAACCATCAGCCGGATCAGCGAGAGAATCTATCTGGAAGGGTTACGGCGATCTCCCCTGGAACAAAGGTATTTTGCAACGTTTGCGACCAGCCCTTTGCGTCTGGGCCCCGGTTCCTCCCAAAAGCCCATCGTATGGACATCGGTAACCAGCGGCTACAACATCGGTTTTTGGAACAGTTTGAGAATAAAGCCGCTATCAGAAAAATTCGTACGTGTGGAAGGCAATAGATCCTATTTCTATTTCCCGGAATTCGCCGGTCAGCGCATCCAGAAAGAGTTCAAGTCCATTGCCAGTGATGAATCTCGTCCGGGCGGTGTTGATTTGGATGTAGAATGGTACATGTACAAGTCCAGCAACTATTATAATGCCATGATGACGTACTTCGGTTTGTTTACAAAGGAACAGCTTCGCTCCCTGTTGCCCGAAAGGATTGATGCTGACAATCTATTGGTCCGGAGGTTGCCACTTGATCTTTCCCGAGCGAAGCAGGATGCGAAGTATTTCCCGATCATGGGATCCGACAGGCCGTCGAATAGCGGATATGATCTGTTCGTTTTTTCCCGTCGAGTATCCGTTTCCGATTATCAGAATCAACAGGGTCTGCTGGCCAGGGGGCTTGAGACAGAATTCAATCTCCCGCTCAAAAGGGAACGACACAGCCTTTATCCCAGCATAAAACGGTATGTGAAGAACGACGACGGAAAATATGAAATCCGTTCCGGTTTTGGAGACGTTTCTTTCTTCAATATGGGCATCAGGCAAAAGATGACCCGGCCCGAAGAGATGATGGAGGTGGGCGTACGGACAGTCGCCATCGGCAACAATACCGGATGGATCGTATCACCCCTCAAGATGGCCGAGATGTACGGCCGACTGCTTACATTGAATTCCAACTATACCCTGACTTTGGATTCCAGTTCCCAAAGGGAATATCAGCCGTTCAGTTTAGATGATTCCTGGCAATCTTCCGGTTCATACCAGAGTATGCGAGCACCTTTTATCCGAGGCTTGAGCAAAGTATTCTTTGACACGAACGGTACCGCACGTGGAGTCAGTCTTCCCGAGGTTGTCACCTCAGATAACATAACCGGTACCGGTAACACATCTCAATATTACATTTATGGAAAGACCGGCACCATCAACGGGAAATGGAATGGGGAGAAGGAAGAAGACCATTTGTTGGCAGTCATCATCACCAACAGGAAGATAACCTCCTGTGACGATCTCTCAAATGTCAAGTTTTATGTGCTGTATTTCACTGATTACGATTATTCAAAAAGCGGTGGAAAACGTTGGCAGTCCATTGATGGAGATATCATTAAGCTAGTTATTGAATCGGAGGATTTCCGAGAGTATATGGATTCCAATTAACCTGTACGGACCATGCAGAAAATTTACAAGAAAATAATCGGAGTAGCCATCCTTCTGGGCGCTTTCTGCCTTCTGATGTTCTTCCTGAACACCGATCTCTTCCATCCGAAGGAAAAAGCCGCCGCCTCTTTTCCGACCGACCTTCCTCTGTCACGATGCACCGTTGAATTTGACGCTGACGTCCTCGAAGAGGCCGTCCAAGCGACGGATTGGGCAGAGCTGGACGGGAACACACTTCGAGCCAAATCGGACAACGGCAAGCTGTTCTCCGACAGGATCAATCAGAACGGACTGGCCGCCGCACTTGCGCAACAGTACCCGGACTTCTCCTGGGATCCGGACAAGCCTGCTTTCAAAATGCCTAAGGAGAAAGGCTATCTCACGGTACCGACCTGGATTCTCTTCACATTTCTAGACAATTATGAAGATTCCACGAAGCATTAGCATGGACATCGTGACAGCACCTTCCGGAACGGAAACTGTCGGAAATGTCTCTTTCTCCCATCGGATGAGAATTGTTCAGCTTGACTGGACGATAGGCGGTCTGATGGTTGGGACAGAAAGTTCCGAACTCACGATAAAAACCGTCGAGGATTGCCTGGTCTGTTCTCCGGGAACACTTATACCTTGGACTAAACTGACCGGATCGTGGACTCTGGGCTTCCCTGGCGGGAATCCGTTTGCATCGGGACGGACGGTGACAATCGGCAACTTGGACGAATGGATGCGCTATATTCGTTACATACCCGACAGCGCCGCCGTCTTCAGCCTTGGATCCTTTCTCTCTGCAAAAGCCTATGAATGTCCATTGTCCTGGAAACAGGTTCAAGCGGTATCGGAGCTATTCGAATTGCAGGCCGAGCGCTTCAACCTTTCCGCCGAAGACACTGAATCGATCAGGAAAATGATTCGGTTCTACGCGATTCCGGCAGCTTTTCAGGAAATGGCGCAACCCTCTCCGGATCCGGATATCATCGCCTGGGTACGTGAGGCTTTCTCTCAATGTGCTTCCTAAAACAAGACATCTATCAGTATATCAATACACACGGTCGTTAAAATGAATCCAATCATGTCCAAACAGATTACTCTCTTGTTTCTCGCCTGCGCCCTTTTCGTTTCCTGCAGAAAGAATGATGCGACGGTCAAGTTCGTTCGCATCGTTGATGAGTACAAAAAAGCAATCGTCCCTGAAGATGGTGATTCATACGAATACCCGTTTACCGTGACGGTTGATGTTCCCGTAGAAGGGCCGCGTGTCCTCAGGGACTCCGTCTGGCTGTTTCTCAACAAATCTTTGCATGAAGCATTTGAGTTGGTCTGTAATGATGACGACTCTCAGATATTAGAGTTGGAGCAGGTGAAGACAAATGATTCGGAAGGCATTGTGAAGCATTTCATTGATTCATACAAGCCCTATTTGAATCAGTTCCTTTCGAACACCTATTCCCTGACGGCCACCGCCGTCGCACAGACTGAGTCTTTTGTCACCTATGCCGTTGAGTTTCACCACTGCGGAGCCAGTTGCGGAGCGGAACTCTATTGCAGCACTTTCAACAAGAAAAACGGCCGCATCTGCCAGATTATCGAGTATGATATGCTTACAGAGTACGTTGAAGACAAACAACACGACGGTGCGGACTACCCGTATGGGGACTTTCACGACAGGTTCAGTTTCGGATTGTTGGAAGACGGCCTTCTGGAAGTAGTTCAAGACGCGGGAAACCACCACTATACAGCCGATTATATTGAACTTGAAGAAATTCATGCGTATCTCTCCAAAGAAGCCCTGAATCTGATTGACAAGGCCGGAGATCCCTATCAGCATGAGTTTGACGACTGGTCGCTGGGCATGCGGATCGGCGAGGCGGAAACCGTCGATGGCAAGACGGTCGCACTAATGCAAAAAGTTCCTCGCTGGCGATGCTTTGAAGAGGTCCATATCGATGATCTTTATTCCGAAGAACTGTCCGTTTTCCCCTATCTGATTGAGAACGGACGGTATTCCCAGCATTATGGCGACGATTACGAGACGCTCGCCTTCATCGGCAAGACCGAGGACTATCTTATCCGAATCGACAACATCTCAAATACTTATCGATACTCCTCCTGGAAGAGAAAATTCAATATGCTGGATGAAGCCGATATTGTCATCGACAAGGGACGCTTCGATTACGCTGACGCAGCCTATGTATTTGAGAACGCCGGATATGAGTACGACGTAGCCGTCAATGGAGGAGCCAGTTCGCTTCTTTCCTTCAGCCTTCTTGTCCTTCAAGGGGATAGAACAATCTTGAATCAATCCGGAAGTATTTTGGAAGAAAGCGCCCTCGCAGACATCTCATATGTTGATCTGGGGAGAGTGACCGGTAAGGATGGTGAGACTGTTCATATCATCGAATGCACCGATGCTTATTATGGAGCAAGCACATCCTATGATTATTATGTCAAGACCGAGACTGCAGGAAATCATCCTGTCAAAAAGCAGATCTTCGAAAAAGAGACCCCTGCCGGCGAAGTGTATTATCAGGCATACTCCGATACTGTCAGTTCCTATTCACGTTGGCTGACTACAGATCCCCATGGCCGGTATCATGCCTTCAACAGTGAGGACAACACCCTTTATTGCGCTTGCGGAGATGACAGATTCGACATCTATCAATTCGACGGGACCCGCTTCATGTTTCTGAGAGAAGACGGAGGTTTCTGGCTGCATCCCAGCATCAGGACCTTCTCCAGGCTTGTCAATGTTTATGAAACCACGAATTATACCATCCGAGTTGATCAACTTGACGATAACAGCTACCGCTATGCTTCCTGGAAAAAGAAAAAAGGAGCCAAATCCGATATGTCCGCCACTCCCGATCTGATCGTCAACCGGGGAGAATCGCATACGGAATTCCTCCATTCCGGACACGAATACAATGTTTCCCGGTTCGAGAACAATGGCTATACATACTCCATCGATGAATCGAAACGGGAATTGAGCGTAACCAAGGGGCAAAAAGTGATTCTGACCCAAAGAATAGAATCCTCATTGTCCAACTGACGCTATGACAGAACGGCACGGATAAGCCCCCACAAATCCGTGAAATAGAACAGGAATCCCTTCCAGATGTTCATCTTCACCGCATAGAGAATGACTGAGACATTGAACAGAAGAAAATCAGCGATGAACAAGTAGGATGCCGAATGTCCATAGTGATCCAGATCCGGCTGATGAGGCCGGAGCTGTTTATACACTGCGTGGAGAAAAAAGAAGAACAAAAAGCCCGGAAGAATCGCATAGTACGGATACTTCGGCGACACCATCAGTTGGATCAGGAAGAAAAAATAGGTAACAAAGGGGAAGCAGTATGGACTCAGAGTGATGAACATGTTCCGATCCCCGCGATATGAGACCTCTCCTCCATTCTTGGTCACTTTATAGTATTCGATAGGGCGCAGCATGATCATACATGCCGTTTCATGAATACTCTCATGCTGACGCCGCTGAAGATGACCCAGATTCGTTTTCAAAACAGTCAGCGCCACGGCGGCATACAAAACGCCGCCGCCCAGGAAATACCAATAATGCTTGAAATGTCCTCCGACGTATACCAACGCACGGATGAACTCCGGGACCGTCAGCAAAAGAAGAGCGCCGAAAATACAAGAAAGGAGGAATTTTTTGGTTTCTATCTTCATATATCAGGAGGTACCTACAAAGATATCAAATCCGAATCGTTTATGCAAGTCAGCATTTTTCACTAAATTTGCAAAGAAACACTCATCCTTAGCTAAGACTCAGAAACTCCATGAAATCCCGCTTCCAAAAATGGATCGCCAGGATATTCAAGATCCTGATTGCAGGCCTGGTCTTTTTCGCATGTTCAGTCGCCTACTGCAACATCCGCATCCTGGCTGTCGGACGTCCCAGAACCTATGACCGTGTCCAGGACATTCCTCACCGGCATACCGCGCTGTTGCTGGGGACGACACCTAAAACACGGAGCGGACGCACGAACAAATATTTCACTTACCGGATCGATGCCTGCGCCGCCCTCTTCAAAGCCGGGAAAATAGACCGGATCATCGTCAGCGGAGACAATCACCGACGAAACTATAATGAGCCGGAAGAGATGCGGAAAGCGCTTCTGGCAAAAGGAATTCCCAACAGCGTCATCTTCCTGGACTATGCCGGATTCCGGACGCTGGATTCTGTCGTCCGGGCGAAGGAAATCTTCGGCCAGTCTTCCTGCACCATCGTCAGCCAGCGGTTCCACAACGAGCGGGCCATCTTTATTGCGAAAAAGAAAAAGATCGATGCCATCGGTTTCAACGCCCGCGATGCCGGACGGCGCTACGGGTTCAAGACCCGCGTCCGAGAAGTCTTCGCCCGCTGCAAAGTCTTCCTGGACCTGCTGGTCGGAAAACAGCCTCATTTCCTCGGAGAAAGCATTGACATCGGATAGACTTATGAAGAAAAGACTCCTCTTCCTCATCTGTTTCCTGTCCGTTGCCATTTCCGCCTTCGGCCAGCGGTTTCCGGTGACTGTCGTCGGAATCACGGATGGTGACACCTTCACCGTCATCAACCGGGACAAACTGCAACTCAAGGTCCGGATCATCGGCATCGACGCCCCGGAAAAAAAGCAGCCCTTCGGAAGCAAAGCCAGGCAAACCCTCTCCGAATTGATTTTCAAGAAACAGATTGAGATTGACGTTCAATACCAGGAAAAATGGGGACGCTATGCGGCCAAAGTCTATACGGCTGACGGAAAGGATGTCGGCCTGCTGATGCTGCAGGCGGGAATGGCCTGGCACAATGTCAATTACGACAAGACTCCCGCCTATGCCGCGGCGGAAAAAGCGGCCCGGACCGCCCGGAAGGGGCTATGGTCGGAGGCTCATCCCGTAGCACCCTGGGTCTACCGTGCCCGTTAGGCTATAACCACGCCTCCACAATAATCTCTTCCCAGTCTTCCGGCGGGGCTTCCGCGACACGGCGGGCGGCGCGCTGGATGGCCACGATTTCATCGGCGGCATGCTGCATGCCCAGGTAGAGCATCATCATCTTCACATGCTCCACCTCAAAGATATCCAGCTTTTCGATGACTTCCTGCGTCTTGTGAAGATAATCCAGGACAACGCCCAGAACAGCCTGACGGCCTTCTTTGGGCTTCAGTTTGCATCCCGCCGCATACGTGACGAACAGATAACTCCAGGGGGTGAGCCGCTCCTTCTCGGGGACCTCCCCGATCTTGATGCATAAATCGCCATACCGGCACTTTCCGACCAGCTTTTTGTAATGCCTCCGGACATAATCCCTTTCCGCCCGTTGGGCGATCACCTCTGCAAGCCCCGGCTCATATGAGGCCTCCCACAAATGCTTTAGGATCTCCAGCAGGCAGTCATCCCAGAATATGCCGGAAGTCAGTTTCCTGTACATGAACTCCCGGTCCGTCCTGCAGGGCTGTTTCAGAAAAGCTTTGGCGACCTCCACCTGCAAATCGTGGTCCAGGCCGTCGAAACGGCGTCGAAGCTGCCGGCGGGCTTCGACGACCTTCCCTTTCCGACGCTCGGCATAGTCTTTCAACAGGCCGCGGGCTTTCATATTGAAAGGATTCTGTGCCGCGACCTCACGCGCATGCTCCTTCCTCCACTTCTTGACCCGGTCGGTATACCATCGGACCCGGGAATCATCCACCGCCTCCCGGATCTGCATCAAATCGTCGTCATCGAGCGACTCCATCAGCGCCCAGACAACGATGTCGTGCAGTTCTCCCTCCGTAGACAGGATCGTGTACGCCGTCTTGTCGTGCAGTTTCTCCGCCTCCGCATCGGAGAAACAGATGCGGTCATCCATCAATCCCACAGAATATAGCTTTGCTTTTGATAGTCCGGCCTCAGGTCCTCGCTTCCGAATTCCTCACGGTTGCCTGACGAGTCAACGGACCAGCCATAGGCGAATTCGCTTCCGACCAGATAAATGGCATTGCTTACACCGAATTCCGCCAGCGTCCGGGCGAATTCGTCCAAGCTCAGTCTGTCCGCGCTGACAGCCACGAGAATCTGGCCGTTCCATTCGCACAGCGCCTTCCGGATGGTCAGGTTCTGCGGTTTGTTCTGAACGGGTTCTCCATGGTCCACCAAAGGATACTGCCGGAAAAAGAACCCGCCCTTCGATATAGCTTCGTCCAGAAGCGGTGTGGTCTCGCCGACGCCGACATGGATGGTCCCGTCGACAATGGCGCAATAGCCCTTCTTGGAAACACCCTTGGCCAGCTGCTCTCCGGCCAGGACGAACTCTCCCAGGATTTCTTTGTTGTCCGCACGGATATCGGCGGCCTGAAAAGTCATCACAGCCCTCCGATCCCGGTCATTGAGATTGCCCACCAAAAGACGCGGAGTGGCTCGATGAGGGATAAAGAGAGTCAGAAGATGGTCGGAAACGATTGTGTCCACCTTGACAACACAAGGAGATTCCGTGGTCAGCGTATCCAGAGAATGGACCGTCACCGCCTCAAAACGGGACTCAAACATACCCTCCACGTCATCCTGCACCTCGGGTTTCGGCCAGAAAACAATCATTCCCAGCCCCAGCAAGGCGACGATGGCCAACGCAATCCACCCGCCGAGTTTCCTCCTGCGTCGATCCTCATCCGGCTCGGGCACGGGGATGTGAGAGCCGGTTCCGAGGACACGGAACTCGTCATCACGCATATTGTTATTGTTTTCCATATGCTGTCAATGCTTCTAAATAGGCTTTCAACTTAATGAGAGGTTCCCGCGGAGCGGAAAGCTCTTCGTAATAACTCAGGCAGTCGGACAGAATCAAGGTCTGCTTGGAGATGTCGATGAAATAGACGAAATCCACGTTGACGATCAAGCAACGGCCCAGCCGGGTGAACCGGGAAGCCGCATCTCCGATCTGCTCGTTAATCAGATCCTCAATCTGTCCCAGCTGAAAAGACACGATACGATGACGGCTGTCCTGGGTGACGACCTTGGAATAGTTTCCCTCGGACGCGACATAAACCAGGCGTTCAACCGGTACGCTGAGCATTTCCGTGCCTTTGGATATGATCAAAACTTCCATTCTTCAGATGCTGACATGCAAAGATAGTTTTTTCGGGAAACCGCGTCAAGCCTTTTTTCGGCCATTGTACGAAATGGATGAATACAGTATGAATCCACTCCGCAAGACCCCGCTCATACAGTCCGTTTCGCCCTCATACATCGGCCGGAAAAAAGCTTGCCAAACCCGTCTGAATTATGGATTTTTGCATCAGAAAACCTCAAAACACCACGAAAATGAAAACTGCGAATCACATCCTCAACATCCTCACCTGGCTCGTCATCACAATGGCCGTCATCCTCTCCGCCGTCTCCGGCTGCACCTCCTGCAACAAGCCCGAAATCGTCGAAGACATCTCTGACGAAGGGTTGCTCCTGAACGACGACCTCGTCGCCTATCGCACCGAAGACGGCAAGGTCTCCATCAAGAACGCCGCCACCGGCGTCGTCACCATCAAGGACATCAAGATCGACTGGACCCAGCGCTCCCGCAACGACTCCCTGGCAGTCTTCTGCTCCGAGAACAAGCGCGGATACTATAACATGTATACGGGCGAAATCGCCGTCCCGGCACAATACCGCCGCGCCTGGATCTTTTCGGAGGGGCTGGCCGCCGTCCAGAAGAACGGAAACATCGGCTTCATCGACCACAATGGAAAGGTCGTCATCGACTTCCGCTTCCCTTTTCACGGCAATCCCCTCACCGAGTTTGTCTTCGATGACGGACACTGTGTCGTCGCCAATGCGGAAGGGAAATGCGGGGTCATCGACAAGACCGGAAAATGGCTGATCCAGCCCGATTACGACACCGTCAACGCCTTCCGCGAGTACGCCATCGTCAGCAAGTCCGGCGTCAGCATGCAGATGTCCTATGACGGCAAGGTGTTGAACTCCTTTGTCCTGGACTCCGTCTACGAGCTCACTTTCGATGAAGAGGAGCGGTTCGAGAACCGGGAGGGCGAGATCCAGTATATCGACAAAACCATCAAGACCGGCCTGTTCGCTTATTGCGTCGGCGGTCGCTACGGCCTCATGGACGGTGACTGCCATCGTCTGACCGAACCCCTGTACGGCAACATCCGGGCCGTCAACCGCAACATGTTCCGCGCCATCCTTCTGGACGGCTGGTCCGAAGTCATCCTGAACGCGAAAGGAGAGGTTATGAAATAGAACCGGCGCTTACTCCACCGCTACGCTTTCGTAGAAAGACATCCCCGACGTATAGAGACCGCTCACGGAGACGGAGTGTTCCGGTGCGTCGGGGAAAAGGAGGACGCGGACGGCATCGTCACCCTTGCCAAGAAGGACACCGCCGGAAACGTTCCAGAGGCAGGTCTCCACTTCGGAATTGTCAATGATGAACAGCTGCGGATCCTCAGGGTCCTGGCGCAGGTTGACGGGGGCGACCACCATCTTCGAAGCGAAGAAAGCCGCCGTCTGCTCCTTGATCTCATCGAAAACCGGAAAGTCGACGAATCCGTCCTCGCGAAGGAACAGGTTGTGCCGATCCCCGTCATAGGCATGCAGTTCATGGGGTACTCCCTGTCGCTTCAAAATACGGTGAATCACGCCCGCTCCGTACATTTCCCGGAAAGTATGGCGCTCCACCTCAGGAATGAAAATGGACACAACGGCCTCAAAGATGGAACGGAGAATATCGAATCCGTTTTCCGGTTCCTCGTTTTTGTCTTCAAACGGCCTGCCGGCCCCGAACGGAACCACAGCATCCTCCCGGCTCTGGAAGGAGATCACGGGAATTTTGGCATTGTTCAGAATAGCCGAATCCGGGACCGCGCCCCAGAGGTTCGCGACCGCCCGGACGTCAAAGCCCCGGAGCAGGGCCTGCCGGGTGACGATGGTCGTATCCTCTCTCTCCTGGATGATTTCCGGCATGTTCTCTTCCCGCATGTAGGCCAGATTCAGCGCCGTGACGGCGCCCGCATCAACTCCGGACGCGAAGATGCGTTCGGAATGGATCATCAGCGAATCCCGCTTCAGAAGGAACCGGACGGCCGCATTGGCATCCTTGAGCGCCTTGAACAGGGCGTCATCCGTCGACTCCACATTCCGGCGGTATCCCTGCCGATAATCGACGGAAGAGACCACATAACCCAGGGAAGCGAAATATCGGCACCACTCCACCAGCGAAGAATCCCGCTTGTCTCCGTCCAGGAATGCACCACCGTGCAACGCAACCAGCAGCGGGCGGGAGACCTCGCCACCGTCCCGCGGCACATACAGATCCATCTTCAGATCCTGCCGCTTGTCTTCGTCCAGGTTGTCGACCACGCGCCCATACACGACATCCTTCGTCTCCTCCACCTGATAGACCGGCTCCCGATACATCTCGCGAACCTGGAAACGATGGAATTCGGGCATCTCGTAAGGCCTCAAAGCCAGTTTCTCAGCCTTCAGGTCCACAAAAGCCGTATCCGCCCACAAAGCGCTCGTATCCCGGTACATCAGAGCCTTCGTATTCCCGAGCGAATCCAGGAATACCCGCAGAAACCCGCCCTGGACGGAATACAAGCCCGGTTCGACGCCCCTGGAGCAGGAGAGCGCCAGGGCGACGACGGCTCCCAGAAGAAACAGTCGCTTTCCCATCATCTGCCGAACAGCAAATTCATGTCCCTGTCCATTGCCGGGCCCGCTACTTTCTCCGGAACAAACTTCCATGCTCCGATGATGGCGGGATTGCCGATGACCTCCGGGTCGATGGAGCCGTTCTCCATCAGGTAGTCATAGAGGATGTTGCGGATTTCCGGATAACGGGCGACGACGCGGTCGTCGATGTGATCCGTGTCGATGCCGGTTTCCTTCATCAGGTTGCCGCCGCCGGATGCGCGGTAGGACGTCATGGCGACATTGTATTCCCGCTGCGGGTCGAAGGCGGAGCCGTCGGCCATCGAAGCGATGTTCACGCGCTCCCCGAACGGCTTCGTCACATCCACCGTATAGTTGACGCCGGCGGCGGAATCGAAGTTGTACGAACGGTTCACGAACGACCAGCGCTGCTGCTGGGTGCGGGCGTCATCCCGGGCTTCGATTTTGAGAAGCCGGTCATCGGCCTTGGCGACCGTGTTGATCCATTTGTCGTAGGAATGCTCCAGATAGCGCCGGATCTCGTCGCCGGTCATCTTCACGACAAACAGCTGGTTCTCAAACGGATAGATCGTGAACAAATCATTATACTTGATGATGCCGGAGCTGACGTGTCCATTGAAGGTCAGCGGAGCGCCGAAGGAAATCTCGGCCGGCTCACAGCCGAGGCTGAGCGTGTGGATCAGGTTCATGTAGTCGCACATTCCGCGGTAGGCGTCCCGGGTCCAGAGATCCGTGTTCAGCACGCCCACTTCCCGGAGCGTGAAGGCCTTGACGGCTTCGTAATCCGGCCGGAAATGCTCCTTCATTTCCGCATCCGCCTTTTCGGCTTTGACAGGGATCAGGCCGGTCTCATAGGTCCGGGACACAATCTTGTGGCCCTTGACCGTCAGGTGAAGCTTGCCCTCCGCGACATTGCGGCTGTGGCTGCCGGAATTGAGGAAAGCGCCGGCATCGTTCGACTCCAGGTGCGGACGATGGTCATGGCTCGTCAGCACGAAATCCACGCCCTTCACAATCCGGAAGGCGTCCAGGCCCTCGGACTCCAGCATGCTGCCGTCACCTTCGCCCGTACCGGAATGCATCACGACAACCATGACGTCCGGATGCTCCTTGGCCTTGATCCGGTCCACATCGGCCTGGATGACATCCACGATGGGGACGAAATGCATCCCGCTCCAGAGTTCCTCCGTGAGCCAAGCCTTCATGTTGGCGTTCGTATACCCTAGCACAGCGACCTTCAGTCCGGCTTTTTTCACAACCTTGTACGGCTTGAAATAGGGTTTCCCGTCATCATTCCGGATGGCGTTGGCCGCCAGGAAATCCACCCCGTTCTTCTTGAGATCCGCCGCCACGCGGTCATACACCGGATGGCCCGTCTCGATGTCGTGATTACCCACGGCCACGGCGTCATAGCCCATATACTTGACCAGCCGCGGGAACAGATGCGGCGTCTCCGTATCCACATAGTTGAAATAATATGGCGCGTTATCGCCCTGCAGGCAGTCGCCGGCGTCGAGCAGAAGAACGTTTTCCGCCCCGTCCGCCGTCCGGACGCTGTCCACATAGTATTTCACGGCCATCAGCGAAGGCCGCGTCCGGCT
>JAEEGJ010005451.1_pt1 | contig 40012 bp, 17 predicted proteins | sample 8958761 | NCBI WGS metagenome assembly JAEEGJ01 (sample SAMN16246546, study PRJNA631951) | gut metagenome | biome: gut microbiome; feature: rumen; material: RS-attached | host: Bos | place: Iran: Karaj | collected 2018-10 | reverse complement strand
AATACAAAAGAGTCTGGCAGATAACAAGAGAAAAAACGCTTCCTCCACAAATCAGACTGAGTACCCAGCCTACGAGGACAGAAGAAATTGCCATTGGTAAAAGGGGAATCATTTGAAGTGCAATTACATTCTGTTTTCGTTTCATGCGGACAATTACAGAATATACAAAAGCAACAAGACAGCAAAGGCTTGCAGTACAAAGGCCAACCAATACAGACCAGCAAAGAGATTTCCAGAAGTTAGCCGCAGCAAACAAGTTTTTAAATTGAAAGAAGCTTGCACTTTCTATATTCTGCTTTTTCTGAGTAAAGGCGCTCACCAAAACGCCGGCACCTGGTCCCACAAAAAACAAAAGAATCAGAACCACCAGCAAAATAAAGAATACAATTTCCAGGGTGGCACGTGGTCTGGTGCAAAAATCACTCTTTCCAATTTTGTATTTTCTGCCAGTAATAAAAGAAAGTCCTTCTACCCCACTCTGATTTTTACGGATAACATAACTGTATAAAAACACAATCCAAAGGGCACACACAGTTTCAATCACAGCAAGCTTTGCACCCGCCATAATATCAAGAGTTGTGCGCACACTGTGATAAAGTTCAACCTCGAGCGTTGTAGTCCCAGGTGGAGAAAAAAGCAGCACAATCATAAAACTGAAAAAACAGAAAAGAAAAACCGGAATGCAGGCGGCACCAATAGCACCACTCAAACGAGGCAAGGTTACTGTAAAAAATACTCTGCCTTCACCGGCACCCAAAAGACGAGCTGCATTTTCGTTATCACGTGGCAGTCGTTCCCAGGCATCATTTACAATTCTTGTAACAAGTGGAAAATTATAAAAGCCTTGAGCTAGAATTACTCCTGCTGTTGTATACAAAAAAGTAAGTCCGCCAAACTGACCTCCGGCTGCTGCCACCAGAGATTTTAACCAGCCGCTTACAATTCCATTAACACCAAAAAAGCTTACATAACCAAGGGCAATTACAAGAGAAGGTACGCACAAAGGAACAATGCCGGCCGCCAGCAAGAGCTTGCGCCCAGCAAAGGAACGACGTGCTGTAAAAAAAGTCGCACTCACCCCGATTATACAGGCAATCAGGGTGGAAAAGAGTGCGGTATATAATGTATATAGGAGAATGTGGATTGCCACGCTTTGCTCGAAATGACGTTATTCTATAGTCTTTGGAACAGGTGCAGCAGCGGCATAGCTTGCAGGAAGTTCTACATTTTTATTTGCAGGGAACATCCACTGAGTAAGAGGAATAAGGTTCTGTGCTTCATCGCTGATAAGGAAGTCCATGAACTTTTTAGCACCATCAGGGTTTGGAGCGCCCTTTACAATTCCAGCACCTTCAACCTGCATTACGTGACCATCTGTAAATATAAGAGCCTGGAAGCGGTCGCCTTCACCATATTCAACATGGTAAGCAGGACTAGTTGTATAGCTGAAACACAAAGGAGCTTCGCCGTCTGTAAACATTCCGTAACCAACACTCCAGCCAGGAGCAACAGTTAATAAAGAAGGTTTAATGCGTGCAAAAAAATCATCGGCTTTGTCTTTGTAAGCAGCCTTTACCCATTCTTCGTATCCAACTCCAAGAGTACTTGTCTTAGAGTCCATGATGATGATTTTTTTTGCATATTCAGGCTTTGTCAAATCTTCAAGACAGGTAGGAGCAGGAAGTCCGCTCAAAGTATCAAAAATAAATGCAAAGTGACTGTAATCATAAGGAGTTAAATACCATTTTTTTGAATCGGCATTAAGCTTGCTGCTAAGTTCGGCAGGAATAAGTGTGTCGGCAGCTGCAGGCTTATAAACATCAAGAACTCCGCTTGCAACAGCTTTTTCTGCAGAATAGTTATCAAGTCCAACAAGAACATCGGCAACAGGCTTTTTCTTTTCAAGGATTGCTTTAGAAAGAATCTGGCCGCTGTCTCCAACTTCGGCATAAGTTACTTTGATGCCAGTTTTTGCTTCAAAAAGACGTGCAATCTCTGGACCTGCACCCCATTCACCGCTGAAAGAGTTGTAAGTGTAAACAATTACTTCGTTTGCACGAGCTGACTTTTTTTTGGAAGCACTTGTAAGCATTCCAAAAACCAAAAATGATGTGATTGTTAAAAGAAAGATTTTCGCAATAGTCTTGCGCATAATTTTTCCTCCGCCGGCATTATCCGGATCAGGTTTTGAGGGTATATTCTCAGCCAGGTCCACCCAACGGGCAGCCCAGCACCCCTTTAGATTAGGAGTATAATACAGAAAAAAAGCGTGTTACGCAATGGCAACACGCTTTTTTGTTTTACGCTTTTTTAATGAAATTTACTGCTTCTGGGCGGTTTCCATGAAGCCGGTGTCGGTTGATGGGCGGATTTCGTAGCCTAGAACAGGGTTTTTAGTACCGTTTCCGTAAACAGAACCGTTGTCACTTGTGTTACCGCTACCGGCATGAGCATTTGTACCGGTTGTTGAGTTCTTGATTACACCAGAGCTGTCTTTCCATACACCAACATTAACGCGGTCTTTTACTGCATTGCTTTGGGTTGGGATTTCTGTTACTTCCCAATAGCCGGTGAACATATCATTTACAGCACCTGGAACAACTTCGCTTTGTGCTTTACCCAAGTCTGAAAGATATGCCATCTTAGGACCAGAACTACCGTAATAGCCAATGTATGGAATTACTTTTCCGCTGGTTCCTGCAGCATCAAGAGCTACATCAAGAGTGAGGTTTGAACCAACAATTCCGTTAGAATCTACAATACATGTATCAACAGATGTATCATCGTAGCTTGAAAGTTTTGCATAACGGATATCACCAGAATCGCCATCATAGCCTGCAAAATGGATTGTTCCATTTGGGGCAGCTTTTATCTGGCAATACATTCCGGCATTTGAGAAGATTTGCATAGCATCATTCCAAAGACCATTATCCCCTTTTGTACCTAAAGTTCCTGTAACAAAATTGCCGTCAGCGGTAATGTCTTTTTTATTATATGTATACCAAAGTGTCTTGTTTTCCTTATCGTACCAGGTAAGAACGACTATATCATATTTAGCATTACCAGTACCTCCCGCATTAGGAAGAACATCTATTGAAACATAAGGGCCTGCATTTCCAAGAGCTGCGGAATTTGTTATACCTGACTCGGCAATAATCTGGAAGTCTGTAGTGTTATAATAATCAAGTTCACTATTTCCCGCTTTGTTCTCTGTTGAAGGTTTTCCATTACAATAACCATATTTATATTTATCATTTAAATAACTTGTTCCTGAGAAACCATCAATATAATCTGTGGTATTATCTGTTTCTGGGTTTGCTCCCCACTTGAATCTTATTTCCTGATTCAAATGGTCAAAATATGCAAGATAAACTGTTGCACTAGTACCTGAACCACTTACGGCAATACTTGGACTTTGAACGCGATTCTTGTCTATGTATGTTGTACCAGTAGAAGTTCCGTCTTTTAATCCAAGCTGGCCTATCTGTTCAACACGAAGATGTTTCCTATACAGTTGCTTTGGATTTTTATCTTTATTAAAAGCCTTTGTTCCCCAGTCAGTTGTATTACTTGTTCCCCACAGGCTAGACATAAAGGCAAATTTTGAGTTACTAAAGTCTGTGTTAATATCTCCCCCAAGCGCAGTTCCATAAGTATTTCCTGCACTATCATAGGCAAAGCCTGTTGCACTAAAATTATCGTAATCTCCTACCCATAACTGGTATGAATTAGTGCTGTTTGCCATGCTGAATCGTCTTGTACCACTTACGTAGGCAAAGCCAATTACACCAGCACCATCACCTGTTTGTCTAGGATTAATCTTCATAATTGGGTCAAAAATAGCACCACTTGCAGCCGGCTTTGCAGCTTTATCATTAAACTTCCATACATCAAGAATAACATCATCTGTAAGCATGTAGTTATTCTGCTGATTTGGCTTACGGTTGTAGAAGTTACTAAAGGTTGTACGGGTACCTGCAAGTCCAGCATCTTCTGCTTCTGGCACTGTTGCACCATAACTTCCCTGAGCGTCATTCCAGTTTTTGTTGTTAAGGCTTATTACCTTCGCACCTTCAGCACCTGCTTCTACATAAACAGGGCCACTTATAAATGCAGAAATATCTGTTACCGGATACAACGTAAAGCCTTTATATGAATCATAGTCATTGATTTTTGTGGCAGCACCAAGAGTTGCAGTATGTGGTGTAGCGGCGCTATCGTACAACTTTCCATCTGCAAGGTTGAATCCATACAGGTAAATTGTTTCCGAAGAAGCTACAGGATAGTGTCCAAGAGCAGTTCTATCATATTCCGAAGAATCTGCCTTCTTTGATTTTGTAGAAAGCATTGTCTTAATTCCACGGATATATGGAACTACGTCAATTGAATAAGCATCTGTGTTATTTGCAGTATTTTGTGTGTAACCTACATTTCCGCCACTCAAAGAAGGCTTACCCTTATCTTTTACTCCAACTGTAATATTAATTCCAGCTTTTGGAGTAATACCCATTGCTTCTGTGTCTATTTCCATAGTCCAGTGAACTACATGGCCGTATTCCTGGCTTGCATAAGGAAGTTCAAAATCATCATCTTTGACAATTGTATTTCCCTGTTCATCTGTAGGAAGATCATAACCAGCATCTCTATATTCACCATATGTTGCATGACTTATATGTGTAGTCCACATAGTTACAGTTGTTGCATTTGCACCTTCACCAACAGTTTTTGTTCCTGATTTTCCTTTCCAGGTACCATAAACCTTGTTATTCGAAGCATCAAGTGTAAAGTATTCTGCAATAGTAACAGTGTCTCCATTATTAAAGCCTGGAATTGTTATATAAAGAGAATCAAGCAAAGAATTATCCTGTGCAATACCTTCGAGTTTTACTGCACCAGAAACCTTTGGATTTGATGAATTAACACCTGTTGCGTTTGCAAGATCGGTAGAAAGTTCAATGTGTCCCAAATCGGAACTGTTATTCTTGAGAGAGTTCTTCTCTGCACTCTTCCAGTAGAATGGAATTATCTTGTTCTTAGCAGATGTTGAATCAAGCAATGCAACATTCATGATTACATTCATTGTGGCACTTTGAGAAGTAGTTCCATAATCAAGACCTGGAGTACTATCCCAAATTGTGAATGAGAATTTCTGATTATTAGCATCGCCAGAATAAGGTCCGTTTTGGGTTTCTTTTAGATTTGTAAGTAAATCTTTTACTGTTATCTTTATTTCAGGATCCTTATCGTCTGCTGTTTGTACAAATTTTGTATCATCGTCTTTTGTACCTGTTCCAAGATCTACCGGTGAACTAGAACTATAATAAGCGTCTGCCCAACCATCACCATCAGTATTTCGTTTTGCAACCTTATAGGTATATCCAACAGTTCCGTTACCACCAACAATTTCCGGCTTGATAACAAGATTACGTTTTATTGTTATTAAACTTATTGGAGCTGCATCTGTAGATGTTTCTGGGAATGTAATATTTGTTACCTTTTTACCAGATAAATTGTATCCCTTTTCAAATATATTATGATAAGAAACAAATTCTGCTTCATCTACTTCACCATTTCCATCTTCATCTGTACCAATCCAGGCACCTGCAATTCTTGGTGCATTATTCTGAACCTTTGCTTTGGCAGAAAGAACTGTAGCATTTCCCGCTTTATCAAATACTACATAATGAAGTGTTACAGGACCATCGCTTATATTCTTTGAGTTAATACTTGCCTGCCAGGTACACTTTGTACCAACGTTGCTTAAGCGTTCCGGCATAAGGTCTTTATCGGTACCTGTTGGAAGATTTGCAGCTTTTATATAACCATAACCATAATCATCGTCATAGTTCAAATTACTAGAAGGAATGTCTTCTGGGATTGTGTTGTCTATTACATTTGCAAAAGCAAACATTGCAGTTGCAGCAGAACCAGGATTTTCAGAAAGAGTAATTGTATTATTTTCAATTGATTTTATTAAATAAATAATACCATTAACTTTTGCGAGTCCGCCTGCATGAATATTGTCATCAACAGCAGATAATGTAAGTTTGTTGTTTTCTACGCTGCTTACAGCAACTTTCTGCCAGTATAAGCCGTCTTCGAAGGCTCCAACATTGCCTTTTAGTGTAGAATAATCTGTAAGGTTTCCGTTATCCTCTATTCCGCTGCGAATCATAGGGTCAATGATTTTTGTTTTCTGTCCTGTTATATCTCTTGTAAAGTAGAATGCAACACGTTCTACACCTGTCTGATTTACGTTATTTACACTATGTTCAAAAGCTTGTGAACTAAAGGTGTAGAAACCATTCTCATTCATAATTTCAAGATTATCAGCAAGAGGAGTTACTACCGGTGCTTTGTTATCGCAAATTACAGAGAATAGCTTTGTAAATTGTTTTTGTGCAGAACTTCCATCTTTTGCTATGAATGATACTTCTGATTTTATTACAGCATCCGTATCACCAGTTCCAATTGGGAAACAGAAAATATAACCTGATTCGCCATCTTTTTCATAACTAATGGTAAAGGAACCGTCTGTACCAAAATCCTTATTATTATATTTGATTTCACTTATTCCGTTGTCATCATGAACTGCACCAACTACATACCATTGACCTTTGACACTCATTGCATCTGTGTAGTCACGTATAGCCGAATAATTATTAATTGTATACTTTCCAGCATTGGAACCAGTTGTAGTTACAGTTATTTTTTCAGTCACGTTATCATCCCATTGAACAAGTTTAACTTCCTGTTCCAATTTAGGAATTGTATCATCAATTTTAATCTTTTGAGTTTTTGCACTACTTATGAGGCCAATATTGTCTACAGCATAAAGACGGATATTTATTGTCTTTCCACTAAACTCTTTACCTTCATTAATTTTCTGATTCCATACATCACCATTTGCATCAATCTTAATACCATACTGATTAGTTAAAACTGGAATAGAAACAAGTGTATATTTTCCACCAGCATCAGATTCAAGGAAAGCTCTATCTGCATTATCCCAGTCGTTTTCATCGTTTTCGTCATCATAATTTGTATCAATCTGCATATAAACTGTATATGGCTGAGCTTTTCCCGATACAGAACCAATAATGTTAATTGCGCCACCTAAAACAGGTATTGCTTCAGGATTTTCTGGATCTTTCTTTGGATAGCTGAATTCAACTTTTGGTCTGTCTCCCTGTGGATCTACCAGAATTTCATAAGCCTCTTTAGAAACATTACCGGCAGCATCTTGAGCCATAAGATGCAGATAAAGAGGTGTAATAGTGTCATACCATTCATTTGGATTTGTACTTTCAAGTCTGGCTTTTGTTGTTTTACCCAATGTTACAAGCCAGGTATTAACAAGGTCTGTATGATTAGGGCCTAAAAGACTTGAGCCGTCAAAATAAACATAGAAGTTTGAAGTTGTATAATCGGTATTTGCGTCATACTCTGAATATGCGTCATCTGCAAGAGGGGTTGCCTTATCATCAACTGCATAATACAGTTTTGTAAGTTCATTTGTATAACCAACTGCAGTAATTACACCGCTGTGTTCCTTGCCTGCTTCTGGAGAATCAACTACTATCTCCGGAGCAGTATTATCAAGGTCGTACTGGAATTCTTCTGACCGAGTACGAGAAGCACCATCGGCAGCTATAATTTCTACATTCAATGTACCATCATCAGTTATTTTTGTTTTGCTACAATCAATCGTAGCAATATAATAATCAGGTTTACCCTCTACAGCAAACAAGGTATATGGGGAATCTGTAACTTCTGTATCATTAATTTTTACTACAGCCTTTACAGATTTTACTCCAGAGCCTTCGTCGGTTGCATTTACAAGGAATTTTAAGACTTTTGAGTCGCCACCAGGGATTATGCTGATTGAATTTGTTAGACTCCAATCTGCATCCTTTGCCGGATCGGCAGAAGAACTTGTTGAAAGTTTTATTTCTTCAAGAATTGGAGAGATGGTATCAATCAATGCATAGATTTCTGGATTTTTATTGTTATCGTCTCCTAACTTGTGACCAGCGGCATCTTCTATATATACTCGTTTCCAGTTACTTTCGTCAAAGGATGTGAAAGTTGTCCCATTTTTATCTATTATTTTGAATTCTACAACCTGTTTTCCATCTTTTACAGACTGTGTTCCATCATCTTTCTCTTTAAGATCAAAACTTCCACTTCCATTTCTAAGTTTAATTTTTACCCAATCATCGTTTTCATCTAAAGTCTGACCAGCTTTTTTAGTTCTGAAATATGCCTCATCAATATTACCATCATCATCTGTAATATTTATATAAACCTGTGTTTCTTTAAGAAGAACAGGTTTATCTTCAGACTCAACTTGAGATTTTTTCATTTCAGAAAGATCAATTCCTTCTGTCATAAGCTTGATAACCGGACGATCTGTATCGCGGTCGATTTTATATAATACAGGAGAAATAAGGCTTTCATTTCCTGCCATATCTGTAACAAGAGCAAGAATCCAGATATTCTGAATCTTCTTGTCATCTTCAATCAAGTCATCAAAATTTACATCAAAATTAAAGTTATAGAGCTCTGAAACATTTACAGCATTCTGGCCTTTTGTGCTTAAAGTCTGAAGCCATTCATATTCGCTTTTATGATTTGGCTGGTCGTCGGCTTTAGAATAATAAATTGAAACTTCTTCAGGACTACTGCCCTCATCACTTGAAGTTCCGCTTATTGTGTATATTCCGTTCAAGCTTGTATTATTTCCAGGAGTTAAAGTCTCAATCTTTGGAAGCTTTGTATCAATCTTTAATACTGCAACCTTTGCAGGATTAGGGGCAATGTTACCTTTACCTTCGTGTTCTGCCCAGTCTTCGGCTTCGAGATAAATTTCGGCATTGTCGCCAAGAGGTCCAAACCAGTCATCTGCCTGGCCAACTTTTGGAGTGAGTTTTAAAGTCCACTTTGCATAAGAAGGGGCATCACGGAATGGATAGGTAGCTGGTGCAGGGTCCTGGTCAGGATCAATCGGATTATCTGCTGTTGGGTCTACAGGAGCATAACCTGTGTAGGAAAGAATTCCATATTTATTTGTTGTTGATGTCGAAGTAATTGTATTTCCATCTGCATCTTTTGCACTTACTTCAAGAACAGGCTCACCATTTATAATAACACGCAATGCTTTTAAACCTGCGTCTTCATCGTAAACAGCACCACTAATGTCTATTGCTTTACTTCCATTTGTAAGCTGCTCTGAGCCTGCGGCAACTACGGTAGGAGCAGTTTGGTCTACATGGATCTTTAATATAGTAATATTTCCTTCATTTCCACAATTATCTATTGGGCGAAGCAAGAGATAATTGATTTTTTCTGATGAAACAGTATTAAAGCCCGAAATATTTGCTGTGGCTTTTGTTGCAAATCCTTCCACGTCTCCAATTACAATTCCATTTACTTTATTTGAATCGTAGTACTCATATGGTTGGTTTGGTTCAGGAGCAAAGGTTCCGCTTGCAGACAAGTTAGCTATTGAAGCATCAACATCTTGAGTGTCATTAAAATATGCTTTGAGGGTATTATCAGTTATATTTGCAGAAGCATTAACCGAATACAGTTTATATTCAAGACGGGCAAGTCCACTACGATCTTGTCCAGCTTCCTTATCATCTACAAATGTTGTTACACTAATAGAAGTCATTCTTCCGTAAGAAGATTCACTGTAACGTCCTTCTCCAAGATTAAGGTTATTGAATTTAATAACCTCATTTCCTCTGAATGTATATCTGTTATCAGGGCACTCACCTGTTATAATTACAGGAGCAGTTTCATCAAACTTCAAATTGATTGTTTTTTCTGCAGTGTTTCCTTCTGCATCTGTGGCTTCATCTTTTGCAGTAAGAGTTATTGTTGCATCTGACCAGCCGTCAAAACTATCAATATCAAAACTCCATGAAGATGGATCACTACCACTAGCAGCAGGAGTTAATGTATTAGTACCATCTGTTACAGAAAGCGCAACGCTCTTTAATACATTATCATCTGTTGCAATTCCACTTATAGTAATTGTTCCACCATTTCGTTTAATATAATATTCATCATCCGCATTTTTATAAGCCTGAGTTGTTTCATAAGTTTGAGCAGATTCATCAATAACTTTTACCTGAGTTATTGAAATATTTTTAATTTCAGGAGCTTTTTGGTCAACAATAAATGTACAACGGTCAACTTCTGTTTTGTTTCCTGCAACGTCAGTTCCAATAATTCTGAACAAACCGCTTACGAATTCATCTTTTGGAATTGTAATATCGTATTCATTTTCGGAACCCGTTTTAGGAGTACATACGACCTTATCTGAAATATCTGTTGAACCAATTTGGAATACTAATTTTGGCTTACCGTCTTCATACTTCTCAATTCCGCTGGCGCTATCATAATATGTAACTGTGAAAGCTTTATCTACAGTTTTATTTACATAGACATTTCCTTCTGGTCCCTGTGTAACTTCAAGGACTGGTAAAACTGTATCAACTTTAAGACTTACTTCTTTTACAGCAGATACAGCAGGTTCATTTCCAGCCTTATCTACAGCCTTTATATAAAGCTTTTGTTCACCCGCATCTGCAAAGGTTATTGTTGAACTCCACTGATTTGCCTGCCCGTCTGCAGACATATTAATCCAGGTTGGATTTGCACCCTGTGGATCATCTTTTGTACAACGTACATTAACTACAGAAGAAGTTTGATCTGCGGTTGTAACAGTGAATTTACCATAATTTGTATGGAACCACTTTTGAATAGTTGAAATATCCTGGCCTTCAAATTCTACCTTTACAATAGAAGGTATATCGTTATCAATTGAGAATGTAATTGTTTGATTTGTTGCAGTTCCAAGCTTATCTTTTGCAGAATATACAAGCTTATAAGTTCCGCCTTCTTCAGGTTTTACAAATGTATCTGTCCAGTCGGTACCTTGTACAATCTGAGCAGCAGTAGCTGAGATAGAAGAAGTAAGATTTGAAAGGCAAAGTGAATCTACCTTTGTTTCTGTTTCACCTGCAACCTTATATACATCTCTTGAAAGTGTTACAAGTCCACAACCATCTTTAACACTTCCGGTAATTGTAACATTTTTATTATAGTAAGTATCAGCAGTTGTATTAGGAGTTTTGATGAGGAACTCCGGAGCGCCATTATCTTTTGTTACAGTAACAGTCTCTGTTTTAGTTCCTGTTGCGAGTCCCTTTATATCTTTTGCATAAATTACAAGTTCATATTCACCTTCGGACTGAGGAAGACTAACATTAAGGCTGTATGAAGTTGTTCCTTTTGTGAATGAAGCAAGAGTAAGGTTTGTATATTCTTCATCTGGAACAGGACTTGTCTTTTTATATTTTACAGTTACAGTATCCAGACCATCATCATCCTTAATGTTTCCAACAAGAACATTTGAAGTTTTTGAGAATACAGTATCTTTATTTGTGAAAGAGACTTGAGGATAATCTGTAGACTGATCTACTGTAATATTACATGGAATAGTTATGCTGTTTCCAACAGTATCTTCTGCATATATATTGAGGACATATGCCTTGTTATCTTCGAGACTTGTTGTATCAAAATCAAAGGTCCAGTGGAAACCAGGATTTGTAATTTCTGTTGCGGCATTATTTCCAATTGCATAAGAAAGCTTTTTAAAGCCGCTTCCTGTATCGCTTATGTTTCCGGTAATAGAAATTGTTCCGTTTACACAAGTTTGATCGTCTTTATTTACAACTGGCGAAATTACAATATCATCAGATAATTCCGGAGCCTTGCTGTCGAGCTTGAATTCAAAATCGGTTCCTTCATTTGTTGCAGATAAAGAGTCTTCTGCAACAAATGTAATCTTATATTTATAAGCACCTTCTTCCTGAGGAACAAGACTTGCGTTCGAAGCCTTTTTAATTATTGCAGTAAAATTATAAGCCTTGCCTTTGTTTTCTGTTCCATTTTCGGCAAGTTCAAAATCTTTAATTTCGTAAGAATACTTAACCTGAGCTTCTGTATTTTCATCTGCGTCAGCTTTATTAATATCACAAGTGCTTACCGTTATATTTGAATCAGAAATATCGGTAATAGAGATTGCGGTAATCTGAACATTTTCTTTTTGAACAAAAATATCTTTGTCGGCAGTAGCAACAGTTCCGTGAATTACAATTCCATTTTCATTTACAGTAGAACCGCGCTGATATTCATTTGGAGTAAACGCACCCTGAGCTGCACTGAAGGTAAAGCTTGGAGGAGCAAAAGAAGACAAACGTTTGAATCCGTAGCGGTTACCCTGTTTGCTTTCAAGTTCGTTTCCGGCAACATCGCTTCCGTTTACAATAATTTCGTAGTAATGATTTACATTGAGACCAACGCTTACTGCAGAATCTGCATCATCGTCTTTGTAGAATTCAATTGATTTTTCATTCTGAGGGCTCAAAACATCTTTTAAAAGTCCGTCTGCATAAGTTCCTTTTTTGATTAAGGTTGCATGAGGAGTTTGTGCAGTAATTTCTGCAGGAGTTGTACCAAGATGATACAATTCAATTTGAATGGAGTTTTTATCTACAGCAATTGCATCGCCACCGGCTTCAAGATTAAGAGGGACTGCAGAACCAGTTTCAAAGGTAGCAAAATCTCCATTCCAAAGTTCAAAATTTGAAATTGACCATACAGGATTGTTTTTAGGGTCAACAGAGAATTTTGTAGATTTTTCGGCAGTAATTGTAGTGCTCGAAGCTGAGTTACCAGGATTTTTGAGAAGCTCAACAATTTTAGTAATCTGCTCTTCTGAATAAGAAGATTTTCCGCTCAACAAAAGCATGAGGTTTCGTGCATTGAGGGAATATGTATTTTCGCTAAAAAGTTCTTCGTTATAAGAGTCGCTTAAAATATAATACTGATCAGTTTTATTTCCGCCTTCAATTCCTGTGTCGCCCGGATTCTGATAAACTTTTGCATTATCTTCGAGCATAAAACCACAGTAATAAAGCTTTTCATTTGATTCCGAAAGATTTACAGTTTCATTATAGATTGTAAGATAGTTATTGTGCAAAAGGTCCTGAGAGCCTTCTTCAAGAGCCTTGTTATATTTTGCAATTGTAAGAGGGCTGTCAGAAGACATTGTACCAAAGCCGTTTATTTCAAGAACCTTTGGATCCTCGTCAACAAATTCATTTTTAGTCTTATCAAATTCTTTATAGTAAAGAGTAAGCTTTGTGCTTTCGTGTTCTTCCGAAACATCACCTGTGATGTTAATTGTACGTCCATAAATAGAAGCTTTTTCTGTACCTGTTGCAAGAGGCTTGCTTACAAGAAGAACAGGAGCAGTATTATCAATATCAACAGGAATAGAAGATTCCTGAGAAGCCTTTTTCTTCTGGTCATAAGCGATTGCCGAAACAATGTAACTACCGTCTGGGAATTCCCACTGCTTATATGCATCGAAAGCATCATATTCTATTTCTGTTTTCTTACCACCATTTTTCTGATTCATCTGAATTGTCCATGCAGTACGCTCTAAATCGAGTGTTGCAGTATATGGTCCATATTCTTTTTTTGTAGTGGTATTTGTTAAAGTTACTTCAACAGAAGAAACAAGAATATCGTCATCACAAGTTCCGCTTACCACAAACATGTCGCGGACAATTGCATTTTTTGGAGGATATGAAATTTCAACTGTAGGAACTGCAATATCAACTGCATCACCAAGTCCTACGTTTCCACAAGCATTAAATAAAATTCCTGCAAGAGAGATTATGAAAATTGCTGTTGTCTTAATTATGTTTTTCTTCATCATTTTCGCCCTCCTTCCTATTGCATCTGCGCCGTTTCGATGCGGCTGTTTGCGGTATCTTTAAGTACGGAATAAGAAACAAGTGGGTTTGCGGTGCCATTACCGTAGAAGGTTCCGCTTCCTGCAGCCGCGTTCGGTGTTCCCGTTGTTGAGTTCTTAATCTGACCTTTTACGTGTTGGTTATCACCGGTTGCAACTGTATCTATGTATTTCCAGACTCCAACATTTATGCGGCTGTCAACGTTCATAAGACGTTTATAATCAAGATCATCAATTTCACTTCCAGTTGGAATATATGTTACTTCCCAGTTTCCTGTGAACATATCTCCTTTGGCACCATTGCTTGTATTACCATTTACCGGATATGCAAGCTTTGCCATGTTTGAACCGTAGTATGAGATATATGGAACTGGGGTTGTTCCATCGCTTGCAAGAGCAACATCCATTCTCATGTGAGAACCAACATTACCGGCAGAATCAACTGTGTAAGTTTGTGGAGTATCGGTATAAGAAGACATATATGCATAATGTAAATCGCCATATGTAGAATCGTAAGCCGCAATATGAATACCGCCGTTGCCATCTACTTTTACAGAACAATATTCGCCTGCACCAGAGAAGATCGTTTTAGCATCTTCCCAGTCTTCTCTATTTAATCCTTTATATGCATTGTTCTTAGTAGTGGTGCCATTTTTTGTTGGCCAAGCCGCATAATTATCTGGATTATTATTATAAGAATACTTTAAGGCTTTTGCCTTTGCATCATACCAGACAACAACTACAACATCTTCATCAGTTAGACCGCCAACACTTCCCTTTGGAATTACGTCAATGTCAACAAATTCACCTGCCCCTCCCAGTGGGGTTTCTGTATAAGCTTTTGCAGGATCTATATTTCCATTTTTAAGAGGAAGATTTGTTGTAGCATCTGTTGCAATTACCTGAGCATATTGACATGTGTATGGGTTATTATCTTTCCATGAACCAGCATTACTATTTATCGGTTGGAAAAGTCCATTATTTGTTAGAGTTCCATATTTATAACGAATTTCATCATTAAAGCTGTCATAATAAACCATATACATATTTGTATCGTCATTTCCATTAGGAGATGTAACGATGTTAGGACTTCGTATTTTGTAACGTAAATCCATATAACCACCACTATTATCTCGTTTGTTCTTTTGATTTACATATTCAAAATAAATTGATGTTGTTGTATTACCATTAGCAGATACATATTCAAAATTGACAGGGTCACCTTCGTTTCCACCTGCATTCAAACTGAATGAATTACCTCTTGTATCATATGCTAATGCAGCAGTTGTTCGAGAGTCCCTTTGATTCCAACTATTTCCCGTTTTATAATAACCTGCCTTATTGTATGAACTATTAGCCTTTGCAGGACGAGAGAAATCAACAGGTCCATCAAGGAACGCAAATCCAACAATTCCTGTTGAAGGATTTATCTTCATAGTCAATTCATCAATACGACCACCAGCAGAAGGCAAACCTGCTTCACTATTTATATTCCATACATCAAGTTTCACATCATCTGTTAATGTATCGTTATTATTACCATTAGGCTTGCAGTTATAGGCAGGACTATTAGAATTCTTGTTGTTTAAACTTTCAACATCGCCAACCTTTACATAAACCTGGCCACTTGTAAATTCAGAAATACTTCCTACCGGATACAATGTAAAGCCTTTGTATGAATCGTATTTTGCAAACTCTGGTAATCGTTCATTAACAGGATCATTTTCTGTTTTGGCAGATCCAAGTGCAACGATGTGATTTTTGCTGTCATACAAAGTACCATCTGCAAGATTGAATCCATACAGATAAATTGTTTCTGATTTATTTACAGGATAGTGTCCAAGCGCAGTTCTATCATATTCCGAAGAATCGCTCTTCTTTGACTTTGTAGAAAGCTTTGTCTTAATTCCACGGATATATGGAACAACGTCAATAGTATAATTATATGTATAAGCAGAGCTACCGTTATCTCCTCCACTCTGAACTACTGGATTTGGTTCAACATATTCTGTCTGACCTACTGGTATTGTTCCAGTTTCGTTGTAATCAAATTTATTGCTTGTATATTCTACATTTTCACCATTAAGAGTAGGTTTACCTTTATCAAGAGCCCGTGCTTTAATTGATATATTAGTTGCAGGAGTTATTGACATAGCTTCTGTATCAATTTCCATTGTCCAGTGAACAACGTGACCGTATTCCTGGCTTACCTGCTCTACAGTATCATCTGCGTTTTTACCTTCTGGGATTTCGCCAATATAACCTGCAGCTTTAAATTCTCCATAAGTTGCATTTGTTATTGAAGCAGTTCCTGTCCAACTACCATTATTATAACTTGCGATTGTTATTGGATTACCACTATTGTAGGTAGAAATTGAAACCGAAAGGTCTTTGAGCAGAATATTATCCTGCGCAATACCTTCGAGTTTTACTGCACCAGAAACTTTTGGAGTTTTTGAAGTTATTGTATCTGGAAGATCTTTTGAAAGTTCAATATGTCCCAATTCAGAATTGTTATTCTTAAGAGAGTTTTTGTTTGCACTCTCCCAGTAGAATGGGATTATCTTGTTCTTAGCAGACTTTTCATCATTCAACTCAACATCCATTACAATATCAATAGTTGCAGTCTGACTTTCAATTGCAGCAACTCCTTCATTATCCAAAGCAGGAGTTGAATCACTTATTGTAAAGGTAAATTTCTGGTTTGATCCATCTGGAATTTGAGATGCACCATTTTTAAGAGTTATAAAGTCTTTTACATCAAGTACAATCTGGCTATCTTCCCAAATATAATTATTTGTAGCATCGTCATCATCAACAGTTCCGACTGTTCTAAGCTGTTTAGAATCTGATGTAAAATATGGATTTTCTTCCCAACCAGTATTATCGTTTCGTTTTGCAACGCTATAGGTATATTTAATTTCTCCATTACCACCAATTATTTCTGGGGTAATTACTGTTTTACCTTTTATCTTAAGTGCAGAAGCAGGAGCTGTTGCTGTTGAATTAGTTGGCAAAGAAAGAGAAGTTATTTTTGAACTTCCGTTATAACCTTTACTTTCTTTATAAAGTTCATGATAAGTGGTTATAAACTCATCGCCTTCTACTTCATTATTTCCATTCTCGTCGGTACCAAACTTAACGCCTGCAATACGAGGAGCATTATTCTTAATAACACCTGTTTTTGTTTGTACCGTAGTAGCATTACCAGCCATATCGAATACAACATAATTAAGTATTATAGGACCATCACTGATATTCTTAGAGTTAATGCTTGCTTCCCATGTATATTTTGTACCCTCCTGAATAAGGCTTTCTATCATACGGTCGCCATCATCATCAAGTCCGTCGCCTTTGGTATAGCCCCATCCATATTCGCTGCCATAATCTTTGAGATTACCTTCGCTTTCGCGGGTAGGATTATCTACAACGTTAGCAATTGCAAACATAATTGAACTTGCTGTTCCAGGATCACCAGAAAGTGAAACTACGTTTGAATCTACACCTTCGATTCTGTAAATTACACCGTTGATTTTTGCAAGTCCGCCTATGTGAACGTTTGTAAGATTTGCAGCATCCGAAACTGTAACAGCTGAACCGGAAACACTGGTAACACTTACAGTCTGCCAGTATAAGCCTGAATCCAGAGTAAGGCCATCTCCATCTTTATAACTCAATACATTGCCATCTTTGCCTGTACGAATCATAGGGTCAAAGATTTTCTCTGGCTGTTTGTTAATATTTCTTGTAAAGTAGAAGGCAATTCTTTCTACTCCAGACTGATCAACAGTACCAACTTTTTCTTCGCTTGCTTCACCGCCAAAAGTATAAACTCCATCACTATTAACAATTGGTTCTTTGAAATCAGTAGATGATGCTACAGGAGGTTTATTATCATACAAAACTGTAAAGTTAGCTTCGGCAGAACGGGCGTCAGAATCTTTGTTTTCTTCGGCACTAAACTCTATAGAGTATTCACCTACTTCATCTTCTGTTGTATCTCCAATAGGAAGGCAGAATAAATAACCTGAACCGGTAGACTTTTGCAAGGTAACTGGCTTTATATATACGCCAGATGTTGTATTACTATAATTCTGACCTACAGAAGTAACAGCTCTTGTTAATGTTCCGCCATTAACTTTATAAGAAACAGAATGTATACCACTTTCATCTGTAACTTTACCAATTAAATACCATTTGCCTTTAATACGTTCGCCTTCTACATATTCACGAGAAGCAATTGTTGCATTTGCTGCAAGTTGAATATTGTCATCGCTATCAAGAGTAAATCCGTTGTTGCCATTATAATTGGTTGCCCATTGAACAAGTCTGATATTCTGATCTATTACAGGAAGATCACTATCAATATCAATGTTACGAACTTCAGGACTACTTGTAAAACCATGAGTATCTGTTGCGTATGCCCAGATTTTTACAGCTTTGGTTTCACCAATTGATGCAGGATTTAATTCTCCACCTATATTAATTTTCTGGCTCCAGCTTCGACCAGAAACCCTTATTCTGATTGCGTAATCATTTATATCTGTGTTATCTGCAATTGTGGTTACAACCTGTTTAGATTTCATATATCCAAGTTCATAACCTTTTGATTTAAGAACAGCAAAGTCATCGGCATCCCAGTCACCATCAGAATCACAGTCTACCTGCAGCCATGCGTAATCTATACCATTTGTACCCGAAGCAGTACCAATAATTGTAGGAGAACCTCCAAGTGTAACTCGGTTTGTTCCTCCTGCTTTATCTTCGCTAGGGTAACCAATTTTAACCTGAGGTCTGTTTCCTAATGGATCAAGACGAATTGGATATGAATATCTTGTAATATTTTTGGCCTGATCAACAGCCTTTACATGGAAATACAATTTTACAATATCATCAAAAGCATTTGTTGAAGAACTTAAATCTGCATCTGTTGTAATTCCTATATCTTTAATCCACTGATTAAGAGTTTTTGAATGTCCGGTTGTTCCTGTTTTTCCGTCGAACCATAAGTACATACTTCGCATTGAAGTGGTGCTAAATTGTGTATATGTACAAAGCTCCTTTAGTGTCTGGGCAGGATTAATTGTATGTCCAGATTTATCTGTTGTTGGAAGATTAACAGGAGTTTTTTCATTATCGTTGCTGTCGTATGTTACAAAAGCAAACGACTGATTTTCTGCATAGTCATCTGGCGAAACATCAATAGGAGAAATTGCATAATACAAGGTTGCAATTTCGGAAATTGAAGTATCAATAGTAACATTACCTGTTAAGTTTTCATCAGAAGCAGGAGAATTAACAGTAATTACAGGTAACTTATCATCAAGCTTAAAAGTAATTGCATCAGAAGACTCTTTGCCCGCTACGTCTGTTGCTTTTACTGTAAGAACATAAGGTGAGTTATCTTTTTTTGCAGAATCTGCTCTTCCGTTAAGAACAGGAATTACAAGATAGTAAATACCGCCTTCTTCCGAAGGAGTTTCAAGAGATGGTTTTTCTGTTAATTCGACTCCATCAAGTGTTGCAGAAAGTTCAACCTTTTCTACACCACTACCAGCATCGGTGGCGATTACCTTTACTCTAAGATATTGAGCATCTGGGCCTCCAAGAGTAACAGATGAGAAGCCGCTTGTATGAGGTTCAGCTGTCTCGATTACCGCTGCTTTTTCTGTTTCACTTAATTCATTAAATCCTTGTGGCAAGTACTGTACACCTTTAATTGTAAGTACAGGAGGCATTGTATCAACATCAACATAAACTACAGGAGTTTCGTAACCATCTTCAGTTGTTCCATATTTATGATTATATGAGTCGGCAAGATAAATTGTATTTAATGCAGAGCCATTTGCAGGTGCTACAGATGTAAATACACCACCCTTTTTATCTGTAATCTGGAATTCAATCTTCTGCTTTCCTTCATCAGAAAGTTTAATTGAAGCACCATTTGTTGAGATTGTTGAAATTATTGAAGTATCATTTATTGGTGTCCAGCCAGGATCTTCATTTCCTTTTATAATGCGGTATTCAACTTTCTGAACACCATCATCATCTGTAACTTTGAAGTTCAAAGTCTTTATTTCCAAAGGCAAATAGTTTGAATCTGAAAGCGGAGATACAGTTGTATCTGTTGGTTTTGTTACCAGCTCTGTACTTGTAACAGTAACAACTGGACGGTCTGAATTTCTGTCTACAGTAAAGGTCTTGTAGGCAGCAGAACTGTCTTTCTTGTTTACAGTTACATCATTATCAGCCCAGTTAACGTTGCCAGCTTTATCTTGTGAGCAGACAAGAATATGAACTTTTCCAGAAACTTTATCGTGTCCTTCTGCATCTTTTCCAATGAGACTGTTGAAATCTACATCTTTAACTTCAAAGTTATAAATTTTCTGTACAGTAGCACCGTATTCATATTCATCACCAGAAGGGTCATTTTCACCCTTTGAGGCTGTAGTAATACTCTTTATGAGTTTCCAGCCGGCAGAGGCATCAGTTGAATCAAGTTTAGCTGGTGCTTTGAGTGAATCAGGAAGCTTTCCGTTTGCGTCGACTGCTGTAGAATAATAAATTGCAAGGCTCTTTGGTGTGTGATTTTCGGTAATTGTACCTTTTATTGTCTGTTCACCATTTAAGGCTTCGTTTACATTTGAATTTGTAATTGCAGAAACAGGCAAGGTCTTATCTATATCAAGAGAAGTAATTACAGTTGAAGCTTTGTTTCCGCTGCCGGAAGCATCTTCGGCCCAGTCTTCGGCTTCTATAGCAATCTGCACTACTGATTTTGTTAAGTTACCAAACCAGTCGCCGTTTTGTGGAGTAAGGTCGAGTGTCCAGTTTGCATAGGTTGGTCCATTTGCAAAAGAATCGGCAACATCTGTACCGCCTGCATTTTTATAATATGCATTATAGGTGAGAGTTCCGTAGCTGTTTGTGAAGCTTACTTTTGTTGCACCGTTATCTGATGGGGCAATTACTTGGCCGTGAGCATCTTCTGCGGTTATTGTAAGGGTTTTGTTGCTATCTGTATTTGAAACAGTTATTGATGTTGCACCTTCAGGAGTTGTAAGGCCTTTCAAACATCCGTCAATTACAACTTTACCGTCAACATAAAGGCGGAGTGCTTTTAAGCCGGAACCTTCGTCTTTATATTTTCCAGTTAGTTGCTGCAAAGAGCTTTTTCCGTTTGTAAGCAAAGAAGTTGGATTTGACTGTGAGGCATCTGATACAACCTGAGGAATTGAATCATCGACCTGAATAAGGAGTGCAAACCAGTCTCCTTCGTTACCACAGTTATCTATTGCACGAACAAAAACAATATTTGGAGTTCCGGCAACTGTACTTTCAAAACCACTTAGTGTTCCTTTTCCCAGAGTACAAGGGATATCAGGATTATTACCATCAACACTATAATGTTTATATGTACCTGTTGTATCAATTGCAAGGGTTCCGCTTGTACAATTAGCATCTTCAGGAACAGTACCAGTATATTTTCCTGTTGTTACATTTGCATAAGCTGTAGTAACTTTTGAAACAGGGAGCATCTTATATTCAATTTTTGCAACACCGCTGCCAATATCTGCGGCATCCTGTTCACCAACAAAAGTTACAGTAAGAGCAATAGAAGTTTCTCGTCCAAATGAAGCGTCGCTATATGCACCGGCTCCAATTTTAATTCCATTATATTTCTTAACATCAATTCCTCTTAATTTATAACCAGCAGTATAAGGATTTGATGAGTCAGATGAGTCTGAACCGCCTGTACCACCAGTAAGCACAGCAGGCGCTTTACTATCAAAAATCAATTCAATATCAGCGGCGTTTTTAGTATTTCCGGCTTTATCAAAAGCAGTAATTGAAATAACAGCATCCTGTGCAGCTGAAGTATTGACGCATGAAGACAAATCAATATCTGTGAAAGTCCAGCTTGTCTGGGTTGATTCCTCTTTATATACAACCTTATTTGCCTGACCACCTACAGTTCCAGTTACTGTAAGAACTGTTTTATCAATACCAGAGTTATCTGTTGTAGTTCCTGTGATTGTAAGCTTTTCATCGGAACGATTTCTTACATAGAATTTTCCCTCTGAAGTTTTGTAAGACTCCTTGAATGTTTCGCCTTTCATTCTGCCAACATTGATACCACTAATTGCAGGAAGTGTAGCATCTTTATTGAGTCTCATTATTTTTATAGATCCACCGTTTATAGCATTTTTTGCATGGTCTCTTGCAGAAACTGTAAGGTCTCCGCCGACTCCATAAGAGTTATGACTAATTAATGCCACAAACGATTTAATTGTTTTTGTGTTTTCATCAGGGAGGTTATTTGAATCAAGACCATATGTAACTTCGTATGGATTTATTTCAACATTCTGTCCCTGGTCATTTTGAATTGTTTCTTTTGCATTAAGGATTGTTGCAATATCAGCCTTAGTTTCAAATGACTCTGAATAATATGTTACTGCAGGACTAATGCCTGTACCAGCAATCTCAAACGCTAATTCTTCTATACCACTGCAGGCTTCTCCATCTGTATAATTTCCGTAGAGCACAATATCCTTTGTGTTTACATAAGCAGTATCACCAGGCTCAAGAATAGAACCATCCTGGCTTTCATCTGCACCTTTAATCTGGTACCACTTTACTTCAAGGATAGGCTTTGTTTTATCAACCTTTGTTTGAATTGTTCTATCTATATAGTTACCAACATTATCTGTTACACGAATACAGAAACGGATATCATCACCATCAGGGAATGTAATATTTGCACTCCACTTTTCATCACCGTTTGCTTCTTCGCCCAAAACTGAGTGAGTCATATCGCTAAAGACAGTTTCTGCTGTTACAGGATTATCAAATGTATAAGTAACGCTCTTTACACCAGAATCATCATCTTTAACCATTACTTCAACAGAAATATTACTCTGGGTAATGTAAGAATCAATACTTTCTTCATCCTGTGCAACTTCGTTTTCGCCAATCTTAATAAGACCATCAATCACCGGCTCATCAACATCAACTGAGTATTCAATCTTATATTCAGATTCCTGACCATAAATATCTTTTGCTTTATATTCAGCCGTATATTTTCCGCTTGCAGAAGGAAGTGTAATTTCATCAATAAATGTTTTTGCAGTTACAGACGCAGGTGTTGCTGTTAAATTTGAAGTATGTGTAGTAACAAAACCACCTTCAGAAGCAAGACCGTTTCCATCAGAAACAGTACCGTGTACAGTGAGTGTCTTTACATCGCCAATTTTGCTTCCCATTAACCAGGTAGATTCATTCAAAACAGGAGTTACTGCACTAAATACAGGAGCACCGTCATCAATTGTTACATAGAATTTGTGTGAAAGAGAATCATAATTTGTTTCTTTCTTGCTTGAATCAGAAGCAGATGCCACAGCATAAATATCTTTTGCTTCTACAGAAATTTCATACTGACCTTCAACAGAAGGAAGTGTATATTCAAAATCATAAAGCTTTGTTCCAGAAACAAGAGCCTTTGCAGGAGTAAGAGTAGCCGGACTTCCACTTGCACCAGGGCCCACTTTCTTACAGGTTACAACAAGGCTTCCAAGACCATCATCATCTTTAACAGAACCATAAAGCTTGTTTCCCGCAGTAGAAGGGAACATGTTTGTACTTGAACTAAGAGAGCTTACAGCAGCAACTGTCTTATCGGCATTAGAAACATCAAAAACAGGCTGGTCTTTCTGCTGATCAATTACAATTGTTTTCTGAGTAACAGCAACGTTGTCTACCTTATCCTGAGCGCTTACAAAAATATCAAAAGAGGCTTCTCCAGAATTTCCGGCAGAAAGCTTTGTTGTTGCAAGTTCAAAGCTCCAGGATTCATTAAGTGGGATTTCTACATTATTAAAGTTTTCTACAACAGCCTGAGTTGCACTGTTCTTAATTACATAACTGATAGCTTTTAAATCACTTCCTGTGTTTCCGCTATCAGCTGCAATTCCTGAAATTTTGATTTTACCGTTTACTGTGCCGGTTCCATCATCAGGAGTAACAGAAATGATTTTGAGTTCAGGCTTTTTATTATCTACATAGAATTTTACGTTCTTTTCGCCAGGAGCAGTTTCTCCTAAATCCTGAGCACGAACTGTTACTGTATAATAATATTTGCTTTCTGCAGCAGGAACAAAAGTTTCGCCAGACTTTGCTTTTACGCTAAGAGTAAATGGATATTTGTTATGGCCCTGCTCTTCCAGAGATTCAACAAGGCAATCAAACTTGCTCAAATCCAGATTACTGATTGAACCGTCTTCAAGATTTGTAATAGAAATGCTTGAAACCTGAACACCGCCATCATTCTTTGATTTTAGAGGAACGGCGTCTGTTGCTACAGTTCCTGTGATTGTAATTCCAGTTTCATTTACAGCTTTTCCAAGAACAATATCTTCGGTAGGAGAAAGGATTGTAATTTTTGGACTGTTATTACTTGTAGAAAGATTGAACAGATAAACATAATCATTTTCCGTTTCAAGATCTGTTTTGTTACGGTCTGTACCAGTAACAATCATTCTATATACATGCTTAGATAACAGCTCATAATCTTCAGTGTTAAGTGTGAAAGTATATGTTTTTTCTGAATCGTCGGCACTTTCATCCCATTTTGATTCACCCTGAGGATCAATAAGGCTTATAGGACTAAGGCCTGTAATTGAAGTTGAATAATAATCTGCATTCGGATTATATTCACCTAAATCATAGAAATCAGCCTTTACAGTTTTTGGATCCGGATAACTTGCATCGCGACCTGCTTTAATAGAAAGAATGAGTGAGCTTCCTGCAGAATAGGATTTTATTTGAGAAGCATTCATTGTTGCAGAGAAACCGTATTCATCAAGGGCCCAGGTTGGATTATTATGCGGATTAAGACTCAATTTTGAGAATGTATCGCGTGAAGAAACTTCGTTATTTAAAATATCAAAAGAAGAAGCATAGTTTCCTGTCTTTGAAAGAAGTTCTGTAATACCTTTTATTTGTGTATCATCATAATTTTCGCTTTGTCCTTTTAAAATATCCTTAAGACGTGGAGCTGTAAGAGAATAGTTAACTGATAATACATTCTGGAAATCGCTGCTTAAAAGATAATACTGATTTGTCTGGTTTCCGTGTCCACTACCCTCATCGCCAGGATTCTGGTAAACCAGGGCGCTATCTTCAAGCATAAAGCTGCAGTAATAATATCTGTCTACATTATCATTGTTCTGACCATAGATTGTTAAATATCGCTGATGAGCCGCTGATGTTGTTTTGTTTTCATCATATTTTGCAAGAATCAGAGGATTGCTTGAAGACATAGCGTTAAGCTCTGAAGAATCTGTAATTTCTATTGATTTAACCTCTGAATCTATAAAAGCGTCTGTTGTGTTGTCATACTCTCTATAATATAGAACAAGTTTTGAAGTTTCGTGGTCTTCTGCAATATCGCCCGAAAGCTTTAAGGAACGTCCGTAAATTGTTGCAATGTCACTTCCTATTGCAAGAGGCTTACTTACAATTAAAACCGGTGCTGTATTATCAATTGCAAGAGGGCTTGTGGCAGCCTGAGATTTCTTTTTTGCACCATCGTATGCAATTGCGCTTACAATATAACTTCCATCTGGGAAATCCCACTGTTCAAAACTGTCAAATTCGTCTGTTGTTTTTGAAAGGTCGCTTTTATTAAGAAGAATGCTCCATGATTTTGCATCTTCACTCAATTGGGCATCATAAGGACCATAGGTTTCGTTTGTTTCCGGATTAGTTAATAAAACAGAAACCGCTAAAACAGAAACATCATCGTCACATGTTCCAGAAACTACAAAGGAATCGCGGATAACTGCATTTTTAGGTGGATATGAAATGCCTATAGTAGGAACTGCAATATCTACTGCAGCGCCAAGGCCTACTTCGCAGGAATAGAAAAGAAAAAGTAAGGTTGTCAAACACAAAGCAGCCGCAAGAGCAACTGTTGTTTTTTTCTTCAAGAACACCATAGGCACCTCAGACTCTCTCCAGAATCTTCGAAACACAACAAAAAACAACACGTTATTAAAAATTTACTTTTTTTAAATACTTCTGCAATTTATATTGTCGGCAAAAAATCAAGTTTTATTAACTTTTTGACCTCCAGATAAACCTTGAGTTTAAATTAATACTTTTTTGGAAAAAACTTAAAGAAATTAAATAAGACGTTTTAAATAAAAAAGGGCCTGGATAAACAAGCGGTCATAACAATGCCAACTTTTCCCCATAGCCCCCAATAAATATAAGGGATAATTTTAAAAAAATCAACAAAATTCGTTAATTTTTTCTATATATTGCAAAAAAAATCGCCACTGCAAAATGCAATGGCGATGCTTTTTGTTCTTCTTTAGAAGGTTAGAATTAGAAGAATTTCCATTCTACACCAAGTCCACCGTAAACAGTTTTACGCTTTGGAATAACTTCCGGAATTCCTGTATCAACTGTTTTTCCATAAGCTTCAACCTCTACAGTTCTCTGGTCAAATTCGCCAATAAAACGTCCAGAAAGAACCAGGCCAAGATGCTTTGTAAAGTAGAACTTAAAGTCTGCTCCACCAATTACACCCATCTTAAAATCATCCTTTTTTGCATTCTTTACATCGCCAATCTGGGCTACAGGAATAGAAAAGTTAGGACCGGCACCAAGACCAATTGCAAGCTTTCCTAAAGGAAGGTTGAGCCATACCATTGGAGCAAGGTCAAGAGTATGAATGTCATATACTTTTTTCTGTATTTTTCCGTTTTCGTCCTTTACGTTAAAGTTCATAGAACTCTTAACATAGTTTGCTTCTGCCTGAATACCAAGGTTTCCGAATAAAGCAAACATACCATATACACCAAAGCCTGCGTCAAAAGTTTTGTCTTCTTTTGCCTGTGCATAGTTTTGTTTAAAGCTACCCTTATCAAGGTTTCTTCCCATGATACCACGAGCTCCAAACTCCAGTTCAAGTGCAGAAAGGGCACTTACCATCAAAACGGCTGCTACAGCCATAGAAATAATCTTTTTCATAGTAAATCCTCCATGTGTAAAAGATTCTGTATTTTAAACGTTTCTGTAGCCACAAGGTTACAGGTACTTTTTTATTGCCTCAAGCAATTGGGAATACTCTGTAAATGCCGGATACTGCGGGTATTCCTTTATGATTTTTTCTGTAGAACGGAACAAAAAGCCTGCTTTTGAGGCCTGAATCATTGCAAGGTCGTTAAAGCTGTCTCCGCTGGCAATTGTTTCAAAGCCGCAGGATTGCAGGGCTTTTACGGTTGTAAGCTTACTCTGAGGGCAGCGCATTTTATAGCCTGTAATTTCGCCGTTATCGCCGACAATCAGTTCGTTACAGAAAATTGTTGGCCAGCCAAGCTTTTTCATAAGAGGTTTTGCAAACTGACTAAAGGTGTCGCTAAGAATGATTACCTGTCCCAGAGAACGAAGCTCATCCAAAAATTCTTTTGCACCCGGCATTGGGTCAATCTTTGCAATTGTATCCTGAATTTCTTTAAGTCCAAGTCCGTGCTCCTTAAGAATTGCAAGCCTGAACTGCATAAGCTTATCATAATCGGGTTCATCGCGGGTTGTACGGCGAAGCTCCGGGATTCCAACTGCATCTGCAAAAGCAATCCAAATTTCCGGTACAAGAACTCCTTCCAAATCCAAACAGGTAACTGTCATATTATCCTCACAAATTAGTATTTCTATATAATCTATTATTACAATAGTGCATTTAAGGAAATCTGTCATCTGCTTTTTTGAAGGTTGTTTTTTAAAAAAAGCGTGTTATAATTAAAGGGTATAGTAAAAAGTGTAATAGGTTTGCGTTGCGAACTATATTTTATTTATTATATATTTTACAGGAGTAAAATATGGGAAAAAAGAGTTCTTTACCTCTTATTTATTTAATTGGTATGGCATTGGTTGCAATTGGTTTCTGTGTACCAATGTTCAAGGGTCTGGGAATCAAAACAAACGGTTTTGACTATATGAGTTTTAAAAACTTTGGCTGGACAACAATTGCTGCTTTGCTTATTTTCTGTGGAGCTGTTCTTGGTGTTCTTTTCTGCTTTATCAGTGCAGGAAAATCAACAAGCCTTCTTAGACTTATTTGTGTAATTGCAAGTATTGCAGGCGGTGTAATTCTGTTTATCAAGTTTAATGATAACTTTATGACAAAGGCTATAGGAAAAGGCTTCCTCAAGCATGCCTTCATCGGATTCTATATGATTCTTGTTGGTTGGGTACTTGGTCTTGTTGGGGCTATAACTAACAAATAATTTTTATATTTTAATTATTAAACCACCGGATTTCTGGTCTTTGGGCAGGGAGTCCGGTGTTTTTATTTTAACTTGAATAAGGTCTCCGGAGCGCGGTACAAACGGCGGTTTAGGAAGCCTTGTATTGTTTGCATCCGGCAGGGTTACGAGTACGAGCCCAAGTTCACAGCAGCCGTAAAAGCCGCACATATAGTTTGGCAGCTTTATTTTATCGGAGGTTATGCGGATGGAGATTTGTCGTTCTTGTACTTCGTGTGGTCCCTGAGCCTGTCGAAGGGCCTGTTCCCCGCCATTTTTCGTGTCTACGGCTATAAAGCTCAAGGTTGCTCTTTCCTTTGGGAGCTTGGCTTGAACCGAAAGCTTCTGCAGATTTTTTGGTGCATCGGTGGTTTCAAACGCAAAATTACACCATTTGCATTTGCTTCCGGTATAGGCGCCAAAGCCATCCATAGGGCATTTTCCAATATGCGGGCAGGGTGCGGTAATGCTGCTGCCGTCCCGCAAAAAACGATCGCGCAAAAGGGCAAGCGTACGGGCGGCCTTTGGAACTCCCGGTTCTACAAGAATAAAACGTGCATCCTTTGCGGCATAATGACGGAATTGTTCATAATATTTTTTGACTTTAAATTCAGGAGGCATGTCTACTGCCTGGTCCAGTTCATTAAGCATGTTGGCGCAGGTTATAAAATCTGCTTTTTGTTTTATGGAAGTTCCAAAGCTTCCCTTTATACGGATAATCTGCCAGGTGTCGCCGGCTATTCCAAGCTTTGCACATACAGAAAGAAAAATATCTTCGCCCAAAGCCATGCTGTTGGCAGAAACATCAAGACAATACCAGGTCAATTTTAGCTTACGCAGTTCCGGACGTGCAAGAAAGAGTGCTGTTACAACGGTTAAAGGTCCGCTTCCTGCATCCAGACAGACAGCATCGTTTTGAGGAAAGCACTGTTCAGGCAGGTTAGAAAAAAGCCTTGTAAGACGCACAAGATTCCACCAGGTAAAATAACGTACATAAGAGCTAAGCTGAATATTTTCGTTCATATAGCCAAGACGGCGGTTAGAACGGTCATCGGTCATCTGGTGAGAAAGGTTTCTTATGTTCTGCGGAAGCTGCTGCAGCTGTCTGCTGTTAAGAGGCTGAACTCCCTGCACAAGCGCATCAAAGTCCTGAATAATCTGACGGGCATCTTCCGGAACATTTTTAAGGTCAAAAAGTGGTATTTTGCTTTCCTTCATTACAAAAAATATACAAAAAATAGAGGTCTGATACAAGGAAATTGTTGTGTTTCTGAAGAAATCTTGTTATATTTAACTAAATGCTAAAAATGAGTTTGTTTATCGTTTTATCTATAGTTCTCTCCTTAATTTCAATGCCTATAATAATTCATTTTTGTAACAAACATAATCTTTATGACTATCAGGATGAACGAAAAGTACACAGCGGTAACATCTCACGACTTGGCGGAGTAGGAATAGTAACTGCTTTTATTATTTCCACTGCGCTTTATCTTGTTTTTACAACCCAGCTCAGTGTTTTACGTTCTCTCCCGCTTTTGATTGCGTGCTTTATCATCTTTGTTTTTGGTCTTCTTGATGATATTTTAACTCTTTCTGCAAAGCTCAAGCTGGTAGTTCAGCTGGCTGCAACTGCACTTGTTACCTTTAACGGCTATCGTTTTACACAGATTTTTGGATGGGTTTTGCCAACACCAATAAGCTATATCCTTACCTTTGGCTGGGTACTTGGAGTAATAAACGCTTACAACCTTATTGACGGACTCGATGGTCTTTGCGGTTCGCTTTCGTTTACTGCAGTTGTAACACTTGGCGTGCTATACCTTCTTTCAAACAATATGGAAGCGGGTATCTGCTTTATTCTGGGCGGTGCAATTTTTGGATTCCTTTGCTTTAACTGGCCGCCTGCCAAGCTTTTTATGGGCGACGACGGAAGTCAGTTTCTGGGCTTTATGATTGCAACAATTCCGCTTTATACTTCCAGCGATATTTTTGAATACAACAAATTCCTTATCATGCTCATCCTTACTGCATTCCCGGTATTTGATACAATTGCTGCAATCTGGCGACGTTTACGCGACAAACGACCTATTATGTCTCCGGACCGCGCACACCTGCACCACAAGCTTTTGAATATTGGGTATACAAAAAAACAGGCTCTGCACCTTATTGTATTTATTCAGACCCTTTTGTGCGGTATGGTAATTCTTTCGTTCTTTATTGGAAAGCTTAAGGGAACAGCAATTCTTTTGGAAGGCTTTATCTTTATGGTAATCTTCTTTAGCGTTATTCATTATACAAACCGCGCAATCAACAGAAAGAATCTTGCAAAAGAGCTTGCCGCTGTAGACGGACGCGAGCTTCCTACCGAAGAAGAAGCCTCCGAAAACGAAATCATCAAAGACAAGCACTAAAAGAACGTCATTGCGAACCGCACCCCCCCCCGTCATTGCGAGCGCAGCGAAGCAATCCACAGCTTTACCCAAATATTTCCCTTTTATGATATTCCCCAACCAGCCTTATCTGTTCTTCCAGAGGAGCGCCATCCAGCCCATTTTCCTTCACATATTCTCCAAGATCAATTGTAAATCGGTTCATGGAAAAATGCTGGAACACATATACGTTCTGCCAGGCCGGTGTTGTATATAAGCTGGACTTGAGCTGGTCGCGGTAAGGAACAAAAAAGCCTTTACCCTTGAGTTCGGAATAGCCCACGAGCCAAAGCTGGCAGCCAAGATTTTTGGTAAGCTCTGCCGTTTTTTGAGCCATCCACAGCTGGCTTTGCAGAATAAGCTGTTCAACCTCTTTTCCGCCGTTTTTCATCATTGTGCGCAGTTGTGCTGTTTTGGCACTGTGAACGGGGGTTTTATTTAAGATAATTACATTTTTTCTAAAGTCTACGCCAAGCGACGGGTTACGTTTAAAAAATCCGTCTGCAATTTTACCTGCCTGGCCGCAAAGGTAACGCTGGTTTTTTGCAAGCTGCTCGTCTTTTCCGGGGTTATCGCCAATCACTATGAGTTTGATTTCATCCTGCGGAGTAATTTTATCAAGGTCGGTGTTATAAACAACGGGAGTTTCAAAAGGGTAGGAGGGAGTTTTTGCAAGCTCTGCGACCTGTTTTTGCAGCTGTGCAAGATTTGGAATGAGACAGGACCATTCATCAATTTTTTGCTTAAAATCTTTTTTAAAACTGCAGAAGGCCTGCCATTGAATTGAATTCAAAAATATCTCCCATTTTTTTCTATATTGTGATATAATAGTAGCACATATCTTAATTGAATTAAAGATTGAGTTTGGAGGCACTATGAAAAAGATTATAACTCTAATTGCTGCTGTTGCAATGAGCTTTTCACTCTTTGGTCTGGACATTTTTAATTATGTACAAATCAATGGTAATGTAAAAAACTATACACAGATTGATTACGACATCGGTTCAAAATTTGGAAACCTTACACGTACTCCGGTTTTAAAAACAATTACAACCCTGGACAACGCAGGACGTGCTGTAGAAATTACAGAGCTTTCTGCAAGAGACGCAGTAATCAGCAAAATTGCAAATAAATATGATGTTTACGGAAACCTTACAGAGCAGAACGCTTATGATGCAGATTCAAAGCTTTTGTGGCGCAACGTAAATACCTACAATAACGGACAGAAGACAGATGTTTCTGAATATGACAAGGGTGGCATTTTAAAGGCCAAAACAATTTTCCAGTATACCGACGGAAAGCTTGCAGACGAAACCGGTTATGATGGCGACGGTGCCCTCCTTTGGAAAATCGTTTACAAGTACAATGCTGCAGGTAAGCTTGCCGAAGTTTATGAATATGCTGCAGACGGTTCACTTGATATTCAGGAAACCTACACTTATTCTGACGACGGAAGAATTGACAGCCTTTTGACCTACGATACCTATTCTGAACAGACAGAAAGAAAGGTTTTCCGCTATGCTTCTAACGGAACACTTTCAGAAATTACAACTTATGATGCAACTAAGCAGGTAACAAACCGCATTATCATCAAATATGATGCAGGCGGAAATGTTTCAAAGGTTTCTGAATACAATATTGCGCAGAAGTTTGGTACAACTGTAAACGAACTTATTGCAATGTCAGAATATACTTATCAGTAATATAAAAAAGTAATTAATAATTGAGGTTTATCTATGAGGACTGTCGGAATTAAACTTGCAGACGGCTCGTTCTATCCAATTATGGAAGAAGGGTCGGCACAGAAAAAGACTCTTGAACTTACAACAGCGCATAACAATCAGACTTGCGTTATGGTTGACCTGTATCGTTCAAAGACCTGCTCTATGGAAGATGCAGAGTATATTGATACCCTTAAAATTGAAAACCTCAACGAACATCCTAATGGTGAACCAAGCATTTCTTTTGATGTAGACCTTAACGAAGACGGCGAGCTTTCTTATTCTATTGCAGACCCTGAAACAGGAACAACAAGCAATTCAGAAATGACACTTGTTTCGCGCACAGAAGAAGAACGCCAGCAGGCCGATGATTATTCTATTGAAGATGCTGTTGCAGACGATGTTGTTGCAGAAGAAGAGGAAATGCCTGTAGAGGAAGAGGCTGTTGCCGAGGAAGAAGTTGCTGCAGAAGACGACGACTCTGGAAACGGTGCTGCAATTGCTGCTGGTGCTGCTGTTGCAGGGGCTGGACTTTTAGCTGCTGCGGCTATTGCATCAAATAAAGACGATGACGATGCTGTTGCAGATGATGCGACAATTGCAGACGACGAGCTGCCGGACTTTGAAGAAGAAGCACCAGTGGACGAAGGTCTTGCAAGCTTTGATGCGGGGGATGAAACTTTTGAAGAAGCTCCTGCTGACGATACAATTCTTACAGACGATGCAACTGTTGCCCACGACACACTCCCAGACTTTGACGAAACAACAATAACAGAAGACGCTGCTCCTGCCGACGATGACACATTTAATACTGACGACCTGCCGGATTTTGATGAGACACCTGCAGAAGACGCAACCGTTGCGGATGACACAATTATTGCAGAAGACACACTTCCAGACTTTGACGAAACTCCTGCAGACGATGCAACTATTGCAGAAGACTCAATGGGATTTGCAGACATTTCTTCTGATGACGACACAACTATTACAGAAGACACAACCCTTGAAGATACAACCCTTGAAGATACAACCCTTGAAGATACACCTGCCGACGACTCCTTTGAAATGCCAGACTTTGATGATGAGCCGGCACCTGTTGCAGAAACTGGTGGGATGGACTTTTCTGGCCTGTACGACAAAGAAACCGAAATGGGTAATTCTTCAGAAAATCAGGATGACGATTTTAAGAAGAAAACCCGTGCACCAGTTATTATCTGTATAATCTGCGCAATAATCTGTCTTATTGCAACTGCACTTGTACTTCTTGTTTTGCCAACAAAGTTCAATCTGCGACTCAGACATTCACAGAAAAATCAGGATACTGCAGTAGAAAAGACAGCAGAAGCTCCAAAGGAAAAAAAGACCAAGGAGAAAAAAGAAGATCCTGTTCCAGCAGCAAAGGAAGATGAAGTTGTAGTTATAGAAAAGGCAGAGGATGTAAAACCAGTTCCTCCACCAACAGCCGAAACAAAGCCTGCGGGAGTAACCTATAAAATTAAGTGGGGAGACACTCTCTGGGATATTGCAGATACTTACTACAAAAATCCATGGCGATATAAAAAGATTGCCAGTTATAATGGTATAAAAAATCCGGATCACATTATTTCGGGAACTGTAATAACAATTCCGTCTGAGTAATGGGATAAGTGAATAATCGTGAACCGGGGAAAAGCACGTTTTTATAAGATTTCTCTTTTAGCTGCTGCGGGTATAATGCTTGCAGCAGTTTTGACATCATGTCCGTCCAACGAAAAATTTGGTGCCGATTCAGATTATTTTGTAGGCTTGCAAAAGCTTGCAGAAGGCAACACAAAAGAAGCTGTTCAGAAATTTAATAACTGCATTAAAAAAGGAACTTACTACTGCGCAAAGGAAAGTGCCAAACAGCTGGCACAGATGGGAAACCTTCAGGAAAAAAATGCTGCTGCAGAATTTCTGTATAAAAATTTTCCGGACCCGGACAGTAAGCTCATTCTTGCACAGAGGTATATGGAATCAAATGAGCTTCGTAAGCTTGTAGACCTTACAGAAGATCTGGATTTTGCCCAGGATCAGGACAGTCTTATAAAAATAAGAATGCTTGCCCTCCAAAAGCTAAACCTTACAGACCGTTTTTGTGACGAAGTTTATACCTGGTTTACCAGCCGCGCGCTTAGCCAGGAGCAGTATCAGTTTTACAGAGATATTTATTCACCGTTTCAGGATGAAAGAACCTTAGAAGAATTGTATGAACCGACCCCTCAGGATTTTGCGCTTTCATACAGACTATATATCTACCGCCGCGACTATCTTAGCGGTTATGCACTTGCGGGGCAGCTTCTGTCCTATTTTGAAGACGGAGAACTTACTCCCTGCGCCATGCTTGCTTCGGACCTCGGAAAATCTTTTTTGTATGGCTCCGAACAGCTTGTTCAGGATGCAGTTTTTTTGCGAAAAGAGGCAGAAAAACTCAAAGGCACACCAGCCGAATTTTACATGTGGTTTTATGCAGCAAGACTTTATGATGGTGCAAACCTTTATTCCAAGCAGGCAAGCACCTGTTACGAAAACGCAATTTCTGCTACAGACGAACCTTCCAAAAAAGACAATGCCCTGTGGTATTTAATGAAAACAAAACTCAAACTGTCGCTGGATCAGACACTGGCTTTGACAGGGGACTATGCACGCCAGTGGGATGACCCCGAATACTTTGAAGACTTTTTTGATACCCTTATTCCTTCGCTTATTTTAAATGCTAAATGGTCTGCTTTTGAACCGCTTTTAAATGCACTTGACGGTTATGCTTCAAAAGAGACTTTGAGTCAGATTGCATATATTTATGGCCGTCTTATTCAGGAAGGTTTTATAGAACTGCCGGAAGAAGAAAAAGAAATCCGTGCAAAGCAGGCTTTTGAAAAGGCTTTGGATAGTGGTACTAATACATACTACCGTGTTATGGCCGCTTACAGACTGGGTTTAACCGGGCAGCAGCTTGAGCAGGCACTTGGACAGGGTGGCGGTACAAATGCAAAGGTAGACCCGGAAGAACCAACTCCCGCAGACAACTTGCTTAACGGCTATGCATATTTTGGATTCCGCGAAAAAATCTATGACACCTGGCTGTCTTATTACAAGGATGAGGTTTCTCCGCAGACAGGTTTTTATCTTGCAGCCTTTTTACAAAAGTGCGGAGACGAGGATGATGTTTATTATTCACAGGCTCTGCGCATAGCGTCACGTGCACTTAATATGAGCAGTGAGCCGGTTTCTAAAGAAGATATGAAAAATGTCTATCCGCAAAATTTTTCAAACCTGGTAGACACTTATGCAAAAAAGTACGATATTAATACATCAGTAATATATGCATTAATCCGTAGCGAAAGCTTTTTTGACAAAGAGATTGTCAGTTCGGCAGGCGCAGTTGGTCTTACCCAGCTTATGAGTCCTACTGCCGGCGAAATTGCACAAAAGCTCAAGCTCAAGGATTATGAGCTTACAGATCCACAAACAAACATTATGTTTGGAACCTACTATCTTTCTGAACTCATACGGCGTGGAGAAGGCTCTTTGCTCAGAGCATTCTTTTCTTATAATGCAGGCTTTAGAAAGGTAACAACCTGGCTCAACAGCTCCATGGTTGAGTTTGGAACAGGCAGCGGTCTTGATATGGATTTGTTTTTGGAGACAGTTCCGGTTTCGGAGACACGCGAATACGGACGCAAGCTCATAGGCGCAACGGTAATGTATGAATACTTATACAATAATGCAGATTTTCACAGTACAGTAGAAGGTCTGTTAAAATAGACGAGGTTTTAAATAAAATTATGGATGCTCCTTTAGCGAATTTACTTCCGGCAGTTTTTCATTTTTCAAAAATTCAGGCAACACAGTTAGTTCTTCTGCTTGGAATTATTTTATTTGTTGGTGCCGTTGGTGGTTGGCTTTTTCAAAAGCTCAAGATTCCTCAGGTTGTAGGTTACATTGTAATGGGAATCTTAATAGGTTCTTCGGGGTTTCACATTCTGGAACCAAATGTTATTTCGGCGCTGGATCCAATAAGTACAGTTGCCCTTTCCCTTATCGGTTTTTTGATTGGTGGAGAACTCAAGCTTAATGTAATTAAAAAATACGGAAAGCAGTTTATAAGCATACTTTTGTTCGAAGCAATTACTCCAGCTATAGTTGTAGGCGGAATTGTTACTCTGGTTGTATGGCTTTTTACAAAGGACATTGCACACGCAGTTTCGCTTGGTTTAATACTGGGTGCAATCTGTTCTGCAACTGCTCCTGCTGCAACAACAGATGTTCTTGCCGAATACCGAACTCGTGGTCCGCTTACCACAACCGTATATGGAATTGTAGCCATGGACGATGCTGTTGCCCTGGTGCTTTATACAATTGCAAGTACTATTGTAACTCCTCTTATTGGAGGTAACGCTCTTGGATTCTTGCCACAGCTGCTTAATATTCTGCGCGATATTTTTGGTTCCCTTTTAATTGGCGGCGCTTTTGGATTTTTGCTGAGCATAATTACACGCAGGCTTTTGAATAAGGAAGGACGCATCTTAACCTTTGCCCTGGGCTGTCTTTTCCTTAGTACCGGTATTTGCGAAGCCTTTAATTTTGATAACATTCTTGCAGCCATGAGCCTTGGTTTTGTAATGGTAAATTTTGCGCCGGTAAAAACAAGGACAGTGTTCCCGCTGGTAGATAAATACACACCTCCAATTTATGTTCTGTTTTTTGTACTTGTAGGTGCCAAGCTTAATATCTGGATAATTACCCCATTCCTGGGGCTCATTGCTCTGCTTTATGTTTTTGGCCGAACCCTTGGTAAATCAATTGGTGCCTCTTTTGGTGCCTGGCTTACAAAAGCTCCAAAGACGGTTCAAAAATATCTGCCTTACTGTCTGCTTAGTCAGGCCGGTGTTGCAATTGGTCTTTCCATTGCAGCCGGAAATGATTTTTCAGATTCTATAGGTCCGGAAATTCTTCTTATCATTACCGCTACAACCTTTATTGTTCAGCTTGTAGGTCCGGTTTTTGTAAAGATTGGTGTTACAAAGGCAGGGGAGTGCGGACTCAATGTTACGGTAGAAGATATTAAAAAGAATTCCCGTGTTACAGATGTTATGTGGGGCAAGGAAAAAATCTGTAACTATGATTCTCCGGCAATTGTAAACGAAACCGACAGCCTCTTTACAATTTTGAATTCCTTTAGCCGTAACCAGAATCTTAACTATGCAGTAAAAAATTCTCAGGGAAAACTGGTTGGCGTTATTAGTCTTGAGCATCTTAAGGAAGTTATGCAGATTGGAGATTTTGCCGAAAGCATGCTTGCAATGGATGTAATGGATCCTGCAAAAATAACAGTAAAGCCTTCTACAACTTTGCCCGATGCCTACACACTTTTTGAAGAAAACGATATTGATGCAATGGCCATTGTAGATACCGACGGAGAAGCCCTTGGTATTCTTGAAAAAACAACAGTTGACCATTATCTGCATACAAGGATAATTGAGCTCAACCGCAAGCTTGATGAGCTGGACGAATAGATTTTTTTAAGGGGAGTGCGTGACGGTTGGTTACATTGCAGGAAAGATTATAGTACTCGTTTTGCTGGTTGTCTTTTCCCTTATAATGAGCATTCATGATATCCGCACCCTTGAAATACCTGACAAACCTTTTTATGCTTCCTGCTTTTTAGTAACATTGGCACAGGGCATATTTTTTCACCAGACAGTTTTATGGAATATTCTTTGCGGATTGATTTTTGTTGCTGTTTATTTTGTGTTGCGTTGGATTACACGAAGGCAGTTGGGAATGGGCGATGTTTACTTTGGTTTATTCCAGGGACTTTGCATAGGACCTCGAGTTATATGGATCTGTCTTGCAGTAGAAACTTTTACAGGCTTGATTGCCTTTTTGATTTTATACCTTGTTAAAAAAGAAAAGGGAATAAAAATACCTTTTATTCCCTTTATGTCTGTTGGTTTATTAACAGCGTTTATTCTTGAATGGCTGGTGCTTTAGTTACCACAGTTTCCGCAGCCTTCGCCGCCGCAGTCTCCGTTATCGCAGCCACCACTGCAGTCGCCACCGCAACCGCCTCCGCCACATCCACCGCAGCCTCCACAGCTACGCTGTTCAAGCATTTCAAGCTCCTGCTGGGTAGCGTCGCGAACTTCTACAACTTCAATTTCAAAGTTAAGGGTTTTACCTGCCATTTCGTGGTTACCGTCAATTGTAATTGTATCATCGTTAATTTCTGTAATGCGCACGATTGAAGGACCGGCCGGTGTCATCACCTGAAAATGCATTCCTAGTTCAATAGGGGATCCTTCTTCAAATTTATCGCGGGTAACCTGGGCAACAAGACGGTCATCACGTTCACCGTAAGCATCCTTTGGTTCTATTGTACAGGTAAATTTATCTCCTGCAGACTTGCCTTCCAGCTGTGCTTCAAGCCCCGGGATAAGGTATCCGCGTCCGTGAATATAACCAAGCGGCTCTGTTCCAACAGATGAATCAAGTTCAACACCCTCTGTATCTTTAAGTATGTAATTAATTGCGGCAAATTTATCTTTTGTAATTGTCATCGATTAATCCTTAGAAGCCCATCTGATCCATGTTCTGTGCGTTATCCTGAACAACTTCCTTAATTTCAGGACATGCATCTTTAAGATAGCGTTCAATACCCATCTTAAGGGTCATAGTTGCCATAGGACAGCTTCCGCAAGCTCCTGTAAGATTAAGATGAACACGGTTTTCTTCATCAATGCCAACATATTCCATATCACCGCCATCGGCCTGCAGCTGCGGTCTGAACATTTCCAATGCTTCTTTTACTGTTGCTTCTAAGTTTTCCATATCTATACCTCTCATAAAAACTGTTTCATATATAAAGATAATATAATTTTAAAAAAAAGTCATTGAAATTAGGCGGGACAGCTCAAAAGCATTCTCTCATTGTAAAAGAGGTAATTTTGCGTTATTATTTAAATATGTTTTTAAGCATTATTTTACCGGTAATCCTGTGTTTTATTCCCCTTATAGTGGCCTTTTTGATTTTTGCCCTGGGATTAAAAATAAAGGCAGGACAGCTTTGTCTTGCAATTTTGCTTGGTCTTGCAGCAGTTCTGCCAATTTCTGTGATTCAGTTTTTCCTGCCGTCGCTCAATATTTTGTCGGAACAGCCAATCCTGCGTGAAATTTTAAAATCCCTTTTGCTTTACGGCCTTGTAGAAGAATGCTTAAAATGTGTTTTTGTTCTTGCCCTTCCAAAAAAAGAAAAAACCGCCCTTGAGTTTTTACTGCTTGCATTTACAATGGGCCTTGCCCTGGGTTGCTTTGAATCAATTGTATATTACCTGGACCACCTGCAGATGGCCAACAACCGCAACGCCACCTTGCTTTATGGTTCAGTTTTTGCCCGCATCTTCAGTTCAGACATAATCCACATGACCTGCACCGGCCTTTGCGGACTTTTCATCTACAGCATAAGAAAAAAACACCCCTGCATCACCAGCCTTTTGTCCGCAGTTTTCCTCCACGGCTTTTACGATTTTTTCGCCGGCTTCCAAAACGGCCTGCGCTGGTTCGCCATCTTTGCCCTCCTCCTCGCCATAGCCGACTGCCGCCTAAAATATTCCACCGTCACCTCCCAGGAAGAATAAAAAAATTCGTTTTTTTTTCTATAAATTTACCTCTCACTCCCTTGACAATAATCCCCCATTC
>JAEEGJ010005449.1_pt1 | contig 40022 bp, 25 predicted proteins | sample 8958761 | NCBI WGS metagenome assembly JAEEGJ01 (sample SAMN16246546, study PRJNA631951) | gut metagenome | biome: gut microbiome; feature: rumen; material: RS-attached | host: Bos | place: Iran: Karaj | collected 2018-10 | reverse complement strand
CGGTATCTTCATCGCTATAGGCAACGGTCAGTTCTTCAACTTCCATATTTAGTCCTGTAGTTATAGGTTTTGACCTTCTTCCAAAAAACTTTGAAAAAAGTCACAGTTTTGTTACCCCGAGTATACAATTCTTATCGGGACAATAAAAAAATACATATATTTACGAGCGTATGTAATTGTAAAGCGAGGCTTTATGTCCTTTTCACGTTTTTTTAAGCTTCTAACAGCCCTTCTGGCAATCCTTGTCGGAGTTTCTTTTGCGGCAAAGGTACAATCTGGCAAAGTAAACTATGCCGTGGGCGAAGTTTTTCTGCACAGGAGCGGGGCAAAACAGGTCATCAAGAGCTCCGATCCAGACATGAACAAGCTCAAAAAAGCCAAAAACGTCAAGGAAGGGGATAATATCGAGACACTCCTGGAATCCGAAGTGATTATCGGCCTCCCCGACGGCAGCTCCTTCAACGTCCAGGAAAACACCATCGTAGCCATTACTAAGCTTTCTTTTGAAGACGGCGAAAACAACTTCATTACCGAAGTTAAAAGAGGTAGCATGAAGTTCGACGTGCAAAAGCAGGCCAACAGCAAAAGCAAATTCAAATTCAAGACCGGTACCGCCACTGCAGCCATCCGAGGAACATCAGGTTTTATCGCTCTATCCAAGAACCACCCCATTGCCTCTCTTTTTGAAGGAAGGCTCGACTTCATCAACGAAAAACGCAACAAGACCATTTCCATCACGGGCGGACAAACCATTATTTCTTACCAAGACGATTTTATCGTAATGGACCTGGAATCTTCAGGAAATGCCAAGCTTTTTGCAGCTCTCGACAGCATTCTCGCCGACACCACGTTATCGGCTGATGCAATCCGCAAAGCCGCCGCAGAAAAAGACAAGCAAATTACTAAAAGCCAAAACGACTTGAAATCCAAGATTCAATGCGACATTACCGCTCTTCCCGACGTAGTCACGTCACCGAAACAAACCATTACGGCAAAATGCACCGAAGGAACCCACATCCGTATTTTTGACAATCCGGTTCGGTCTGACGGCAACGAAATTAAACTGGATGTCGAATGGGCTCCCAGCACCATCGGTCAAAAGAAGATACCCTTAACCTGCTTCTTTGACGGCGACAGCACCAATACCATCCAATGCGGCTTGCTAACCACTTATTATGCAGGCACCACCGACGTTGCAGACCTAAAGGGCGCCATTCCCCTGACAATCACATCCTTAACACCTATAGAAGTATGTGACCCAGCCATGGCTACTGTGGAAGGAATCTTTGACCCGTCTGACAACAACGCCACCCTTACCGTTTCTCTGGGTAAATACACATCCCAGAATTTGGTTCCCCTAAGCGTGAACGGCAAATTCTCACACACCATCCCTGTATCTGACAAGGACGGCAACTGGAATGAAAAGAGCATCCACGTAAGTTACCAATCTGCTCAAAACGGAAAACAAGAAGCAGAAATTCCCCTCAAGGTGAACAAATCCTGCAAGGCAGTCAACTTGCTCCCTCCCGTGGTAGGAATTTACGCCAATAAGTGCAAGGCCATCCTTGCTTTAGGCCAAACCGAAGGCGACAAGGCTATTTATACCCTCTCCGTAGACAATGTACCTCAAAAAGACATCTACTTTGATACCGACCGCAAGTTCACCGACAACCTTGTTAGAGGAACCCACATATACAAGTTCCATGTAGAAGACCAGGCCGGCAACAAAGTCGAAATCAACAAAAAGCTTGAATGCTACCCGCCTCTCAAGACCGCAAAGATCGTACTTGCCGGTGGCAGTACCGGAGAAACAGTTCGTCTACGAGTGCCACCACCGCCGCGCGGATTAAGCAACTCCTTCTACAGGCAGCTCAGTTTCTCTGTGACAGGGCTTCCGCAAAACGACCCCGACTATATCAAAGAAATCAAAATTTCTATGCCGGGCAAAACCATTCTGCTCCGCGGTTCAGATTTGCTTTCTAACCGAATTGACCAGCAAATCGAGTTAACCCGCGGAAAGCCGACGACCATCAACATCACCGTCAAGCTAAAGAGCGAAGAAATTCTTACGGCGCAGCAGCCATATGAGGTCCGCTAATGAAAAACAGTTCACTTTTTTCGATTATCGCCCTGACCACCACCTTGGCTTACGCACAGGAACCGCCAACACCAGTTCAAGACTCCACCAAGGTTCCTGCTGCAGAATCAAGCGCCCAAGTAGCAACAGCCCCCGAAGCCATCCAGCTCGCCAAAGGCACCCCCATTGGCGGAGCAATTCATGGTTTTATTAAGGCAGAACAATCTCCATACCTGGTGACAGAAAACCTTACTGTAGAAGAAAATCAAGTTCTCGTTATTGTTCCTGGCGTCACGTTGCAGTTCGCACCGGGTACAGGTCTTTACGTTAAAGGCCAGTTGGTTGTAGCCGGCGTTGTGGAATTCGTTTCAGCATTAAAGACCTCCCAAAACGGCGATTGGAAAGGAATCTTCCTTACTGGAAAGGAACCCTCTGAAATTAGAAACGCAGTCATTAGCGGAGCCGCAAACGGCATCGTGGCAGAAAACACTACCGTAAGCATACTCTCCAGCAAGATTGAAAAGTCTTCCGGCCGTGGCGTATATGCCAAGAATTCCAAAATTTCCATTAGTGGATGTGAATTCGAAAAGAACGATGGTGCTGCTGTTCACATTGACAGCTACAGCGATGCCAGCATTAGCAATGTATCATTCAACGGCAACAAGGTGGCTCTCTACAACTCGGAACTAGCCATCACAAATGTATCCTCTTCGAAATTCGAAAACAATGCCTACGCCATTCTGGATATGGGCAACAGCCTGTTGTCATTCAACAACAGCGAAGTAAGCAAGAACAAAGTGGGCGCTAGCGCTAGCGACGTTCTGGACCAAAGCGTTATCGCAAGCATTAACGGAAATGAGACCGACTTTAATAAAGATATTAACGGAGTTGTCCAGACTCTCCCCTCAAGCCCCGAAATTCCGGGCGTCGAAAGCCGCCCTATTGACGCCAAAGACAACATTGGCACCCTGCTAGCACAAAAAGAAACTGCGGAATCAGAAAGCGACACTACAAAAAAATCCTGGAGTATTCTCGGAAACGTGATGATCGGAAATCACTATCATCATGTACTAACCCGTAAGAACCATTCCAAGACCGTCGAAGTTTTTGGCGACACCATCGAACATGGGGAACGTTACAAAAACACCTTCCAGGTTCCCGGTTTCGGCACCGAGGCCAGCATTTACTTATTGATGCAATCCCCCGATGGCAAAACCATTGAATTTAGCGGAGACTATACCGGTGACCAATGGAATCGTTTTTCGCCCACCCCGGTTACTTTAACTTATACAGACAGCTACAACCAGATTATCTTGGGAGATTTTACCAAGGTCGGTGGAGAAACCTACATGGAAGCTCTCCCCATTTTTGGTGCAAGCTACACCCTTTCGCTCCTTAAGAACAACGTAAACCAGCCTCTGCTGGAATTGAACGGATTCTTCGGCGAAAACCGTAAGCCCTACCAAATCGGAGACCGTCACCCCGACATTTACAAGAACTATATTGAAGATGGCGAAGCCCAGGCTCAACGCCTTGCCTACGGAGCATCCCTCAAATGGTCTCCGCTCCGCCGGTTTGACGCAACATTTGGCGCCATTTATGCAGACGACGAAATCCATGATCCGCTTCTGCGAGACGGCGGCAAAAGCACGTCTATTACAAGCGAGCCCTTGCAAAAGTCTTTCACCTTGTACGCTGACGGAAACTGGCTGTTCTATCCTGGCGACATTGAACTGAACGGACAGATTGCCGTTGGCCGCGCTGACACGGCAGATGTTTATAGGGAACGAGCCATCAATGAAGTCTTTACCGGGGCAGGTCTGAACACGGCTTCTATGGGAAAACTTCGACAGCTCATGATAAGCGAGAGCAAGATTAATTCCCTTTCGGCAGAAGAGTTGGACGAAATCTTTGGAGGCAACTCCACCTTAAGCCGTAGCAAAATGCGCGACTCCCTTCGCACCCTAGTCCGCGAAGCCAAACAGTTAAAGAAGGACTACGAAAGCGACCGAGACGACGACCGAGTATTGGGCCTTAACTGGGGAAGCCAAAATTTCGCCATCGGAGCATCACTCGATTGGAAAATTTATAAAACCACGATTTCTGGACACCTGAAGTATGTAGGCGAAGATTTTTACAGTGCAGGCTCCGCAAACCAGTTGGCAGACACCCGTGAATTCGGCGGAGACATCGAGCAAATCATCACCAACTTCTGGACATTGAACTTTGGGTATTTGCTTAATATCGAAAATGCTGCCAACGGAAGCAAGACCAACCTTCTCGGACTTGGCGAAGGAACTCGCTGGGGTCTCTTTAACGATGACGATTCTAAATGGTTCGAGGAACACGAACTTGATTACAACAGAACCAAATACATCCAGAACTGGAATTTGGGCAACAGCTTCAAGATTGGCAAGAATGTCAATGTAGATGTTGGCTACAACCTGGAATATCGTACCCAATACCGCCCCTACCAGCTCCACGGCGACTACGTTTTGGAAGACGGCATTTACAACGACGACTGGTTTGCAGCACGCAAAGATAAAGAAACCACGAAAATTATACTTGGCAAAGACACCACCGAAGTGGACGCAGAACGCTGGGCAGAATACATGGGACTTTCCGGCGAAAAATACTTGGCCTCCAAATTCCAAGAAAGGATTTACAAAAACGCCTGGAGTCTGGACCTTTCTGTTCATGCAAACAAGACCATCTTTAAGGCCGGCGGGCGCTGGACTATCCGTACCGACGATTCAAAATTCTATAAGGATGACCTGATTGACAACATGGACCTCGCCAATACAACATGGGCAAAGATGGGTTACTATTTTGGCGGAGCTGACTATTTCGAACAAGCCTACCCCCTTTCGGCAACGACAACTCTAAAACAAGTGCAGAACCAGTTCGGTTTCACACCGCGTTTAAAGAACTACAAACGCAACGACATGACAGAACGGGAATTTACTGTCAATGACGAACTTGAAATTTCTTTCTTGAGACGTTTCTTGATTCTCACCATTTCAGGTGAATTCCGTTACATGACAACGGACTGGGAAGAAGACGACGATAGCTTTGACGAAACAGAAACCGATGTTTTGGGTAGCACCAGCCTGCGAGTGAATCACACCCAACATTTGAGCACCGAATGGTACACGGGCGCAGCATTTTACTACCGTCCAGACAACTTGAGCGACGAATACAAGGATATCTACGGCGGAGTCCGCGTGAATTACGTATTCTAAAAACATCTAGCCTTGTTTAAAGAGAGCCGCTTTTACAAGAAGCGGTTCTTTATTTTTTAAATTTGGAATAATGTTCACCTACCGCTACAGAGAACTTTCCGTTGCGCTTGCCAAGAAAGGCAAGTACCGCGAGGCCTTGGCCAAGGAACTCCGCCTGCACCCCGAAGAAATCTTCAATTTGCAAGTGGAACGCTTTTCATTGGATAGCCGTCGCAAAGGAGACCCTAAGTGGTCTTACAACGTGATTTTCGACTTGAAACGCGAAGTCCGAGCCACTGGAAATCACGCCAAAGGGCTTGTAGCGGCTACGCGGGACAAAGAGAGTTTAGAGGCCGACCCGCAAAAGAACAACGTCGCGATGCCAGGCCATGTGGATGTGATTGGCGCAGGTCCCAGCGGACTTTGGGCGGCATTGCATTTACTGCGGAAAGGTTTTGCCGTCGATTTGTACGAACAGGGCAAATGCGTTGAAGAACGATTCCGCGATATTCGCCGGTTCTTTGTCGACCGGAATTTTAACGCCTACAGCAATGTGCTTTTTGGCGAAGGAGGTGCGGGGGCCTTTAGCGATGGAAAGCTGAATACCCGCACCCGGAACCTGTTCGTGGAACAGGTTCTACACGACATGGTCGAGTTTGGAGTCGACGAATCCGTCGTGACCTTCGCCAAGCCTCATATCGGCACGGACCGTCTCGTTTTATTGCTGCGAGAGCTGCGCGCAGAAATTACAAAGCTCGGCGGCAAGATTCATTTTAGCACGGCCCTTGAAGATATCGAGATTAAGGATGGCCGCATTGCGGCGATCCAGCTGCGAGACGTTTCAAAGGAAAGTGTCATCCTGAGCGAAGCTCCAACAGGAGCGAAGTCGATATACGAAACTAGTCAACTTGTTGACTTAGTTGAGTTAGGTTCGAAGGAGCAGGATCTCTACTTAAATTCTTCGACATCTTACTGGAAACCTAGCGAAGCCTTGGTGCTCGCCGTCGGGCATTCTGCCCGGAGCATTTACGAAATGCTCCACGCCCGTAGCGTCGCGCTCGAAAGTAAGGCTTTTGCCATGGGCGTGCGCGTCGAGCACCCGCAACAACTCATCAACATGCGCCAGCTGGGCCTAAATGTAGACACCAAACTCACGGGTTCCGCCGAATATTTCCTCGCCACCCCGACACTGAACAAAACAAGTAGCGCCTACAGTTTCTGCATGTGCCCGGGTGGCGTTCTAGTGCCCTGCGCCTCGGAGCCCGGGACCCTTGCCACCAACGGCATGAGCTACAGCCGACGCAACGGTCCCTTTGCCAACGGCGCCATCGCTGTGCCCATCGCCGCAAGCGACAAGCTCTTTGGCGGACTCGAATTCCAGCGCAAAATCGAAAGTGACGCCTACGCGGTCGGCGGCAAGAGCTATGCCGCTCCAGCCCAAAGCATCAAGGCGTTCCTCGCCCACCGCGAAGACAAATCGCTCCCAAAATCCACCTACCCCTGCGGACTTGTACAAAGCAATCTGTGGGACTGGATGGACAAAACCATTTGCAAAAGCCTCGCCGAAGGATTCCAGAATTTCGACAAGAAAATCCCCGGATTCATCGAAGAAGGCCTGATTGTCGCCCCCGAAACACGCACCAGCAGCCCGCTACGCATGAGCCGCAACAACGAGACACTTGAAAGCGTGAATACCAAGGGTCTGTTCGTGCTCGGCGAAGGCGCCGGATATTCCGGCGGAATCGTCACTAGCGCCGCCGACGGCGTGCGACTCGCCCACTACGCGAAAAAGGAAAGCTTATGATTACCCGAGTCATTGACCGCAATTTTGCCAACATGCGCCTCGATCGTTTTTTGCGCAAGGCATTCCCCGACGAATCGCTGTCGGTCTTTTTCGCCGTTATTCGCAAAAAGAAAGTCCGCGTAAATGGCGTCGTAGGCAAAGCGAATCAGATGTTGCAAGAAGGCGACACCGTCTGCATCTACGAAAATTTCAAAAGCGTCGATGCGGATTCCCAGGGCGCAACCAACGTTATCCAGTTCCCCGCTAATCAAAACGAATGCGATAAATCCAGCACCGGTTTTGCAAAAGCAAAATCCACCTGGGGCAAGGCAACCTCGCCGTCGGAAAAGCAAAGCGGCTGGGGCGCCAACGAACTCGATATCGTCATTCAGACCGAAGATTACGTGGTTGTAAACAAGCCCTCGGGACTCGCAAGCCAACCGGGCTCCGGTACTCGCCCCGGCGAGAGCCTCGTAGAATATCTGTGGGAATGGGGCCGCCGCGAAGGGCTCGACTTTAAGCCTACTATCGCCCACCGCCTCGACCAAGAAACTTCAGGCATGATCATTGCAGCCCTCCACGGCGACACGCTCCGTGAATTCACGCGCATGATCCGCGAACACGAAGTCGACAAGTTCTACTTCGCCCTCGTCAAGGGGAACCTCAAAAAAGACAAGGGTACTATCAACGAGACGCTCACCCGCACCGACGCCGCCAAGGGCTCCAAAATGAAAGTCGGCGAAACCGGCAAGGACGCCCAGAAGGCCGTCACGCACTACCGCGTCAAGCAACATTACGAAGGCTACGACCTCGTGAAAATCAAGCTCGAAACGGGCCGCATGCACCAAATCCGCGCCCACTTCGCAAGCATCGGGCACCCGCTCCTGGGCGACACCCGCTACGGCGATTTCGCCCTCAACCGCGATGTCAAAAAACTTCTCGGACTGCACCGGCTCTTCTTGCACAGTTGCCGACTGGAATTCACCTGGCACGGCGACAAGATTGTTCTTGACTGTCCGCTCCCCAAGGAACTGCAATCGGTTATCAACCAGCTAAAGCCTTTGCGTTTCGAGCGAAGCCATTAGTCTCCGTTAAGCCGCAATTCTCTGCCAATAAATATTTTATATTACCTTTCAAGAAGAAGGGAAAATATGAAGTACTTATTGGCAGTTTTTTTGTCGCTATTTGTTATTGCCTGCAACAACGACGAATCAGCCCATTTTATAGAACAATCCTCTAACGAAGAACCAGACACTCCCATCGAAAAGGATTCTGTTCCGACAAGTATAGAAATAGAGGGCATGATTCGCCTCGAAAGCGGAAGTACCACCATCGGTTCCAACGACGAGGATTACAAGGCCAACGAAAGGCCGGCCATGAAGATTCTGTTGGACTATGATTTTTACATGGGCGTCCATGAAGTGACCTGCGCCGAATACGCAGGCATCGCAAAAAAGGCCAAACTCAAGGCCTTCGGCAAATGCGAGAACGACAGTCTTCCAATTGTAGACATCACCTACTACGATGCGGTCCTGTATGCCAACGCCAAAAGCAAACAGGATGGCTTTGATACGGCATACTCCTATAGCAAGGCCATCTATGACAATGACGGTCATTGCACGGAACTGGAGGGGTTCGCATTCCATCCTGACGCAAAAGCATTCAGACTTCCCACCGAGGCGGAATGGGTATACGCCGCAACAATGGCTTGGAATACAAAGAAAAGCTGGAACAGTAAAAATTCCAATCTCAAGCTACAGCCCGTTTGTGGAATGGGAAAAGATTCCACCGGTTTCTGCGACATGGCCGGTAACGCCATGGAATGGGTAAACGACTGGATGGGAGCATTCAAGGACACCTCCGTTACCAACTATGTTGGTGCGCCCTATGGGGGCGAGAGGGGCGAACGCATTGTAAAAGGCGGAAGTTACAATTTTTCTACAAAGGATTTCTCCCCTTATAGCCGCGGAGATGTCTATGCCGTAACCTCCGCAACTAGAGCCGAATATGTAGGATTCAGACTAGCCTTTGGAAACATTCCCAATGCGCTTTGGATGAACGACAACGGGAAAGCCTCTGAAAGTATCATTACGCCTCTCGTCAATGCAGAAACCATAAAAAAGCTACTGGGAACTTATAACGTGATGCTTGCGTTCCGTAACGACATCAGCGGCAATATCGCCTACCTGAACTACCAAATCGACCCGCCCTCAATCAACGAAATTACGGAAGGAATCGATGCCTACCACCCCGACATTTCTCCGAACGGCAAATGGATTGCCTACTGCACGGGCCTAGAAGGAGTCAGCGGGAAATCTACGCTGTACGTACAAAGCATCGATAGAGATTCCACTCTCCAGGTAAAGCTTAAAGTAGAAAGTGCAGCCATTCCCCGTTGGCGAATTCTTGAAAACGGCGACACGGTAATAGTCTACGTAACCGATGCCGGAAACAACAAAGAGCAAGCCACGTTTAAATCGGCTTCTACATGGCAGGTTTCTTTCTCCAACGGAAAATTCGGAACACCCCAAAAGCTCTTTGACGGAGCGTTCCACGGAGGCATTTCTGAGGACAATACCCTCACCGTGACAGGAGCAAGGCTTTTGCGAGCCCGTATTGCTAAAAAAGGCTCAACGGCAACGGACAAAGCCAATGATGTCGTCTGGTATGACTCTGCTCAAGCCTGCAACGCATCCCTTTCCCAAGACGGAACCAAGCGCACCGCCTTCCTCGACTTCGCCGGAAAACCGGGCAAAAAATTTGCAGGAGAAAACTACGCCACCCACGAACGTGTCTTTATCGCCGACAGCAACGGAAAGCTGATTCAGTCTATCAAGGCTCCTACAGGCTACACCTTCGACCATACCGAATGGGCTACAAATGGCGAAAATTCCACCATCATCGCAACACTTACCAATTCCAACGGAGCCCATACCAAAATAGCCCTTATCAATCCAACCGAAAGCTCAAGCACCGAAATTGCCGAAGGTGACGAGCTTTGGCATCCAAACCTTTGGATAAAGAAAAAAGTCAAAAAAATCCGTCCAAGTAGTTCCGCAACCAGCAGCAATTCCTCATCCAGCGAAACCAACGTCAGTACTTCATCAAGTAGCTTAGACATTTCTAGCAGTAGTTCTTCATTGGACGACCTAGACATTTCTAGCAGTAGTTCTTCATTGGACGACCTAGACATTTCTAGCAGCAGTTCTTCGTCGAATGACCAAGACGTTTCTAGCAGCAGTAACGAAGAAGAATCCTCAAGTTCCTCTGATGAATTTGACCCCTACACCTTTGAACTTGATCCAGACAGTGCCGGCATCTATTACACAGCGTCGGGTCCAAACAGAGATGCAGACCAATGGCGTTATAAGATGGAATTCCTGTGGCAATATAAAGATACAGCCAATTTAGTCGTTCTAGGTTCATCCCGCGGATATAACGATGTAAACCCGCTATTATTCAACGAGTCTATTTTCGCAATCAATCTTGCAGTATCCAAAAACGTTATCTCTGGAACAGACTACTTCTTTAACAATTACGTTTTACCGCACATGAAGAAACTCAAATACGTTGTATTGACCGTAGACAATGATTTATGGCATACCACAGAATCATTCTTTACATCAGATTACAAAGCCTATCCCGGCTATGTTTATGACGCCAATCACAATTTCTGGAAGGACGGAGTTCCCGAAGAATTAGCCGAACTCACCTATGAATCACTCGGAAATTTCAAAGGGCAAACTCTTAGGAATACTCGAGGATTTTATGGAGTAACATCAAGCTCTTGGGGAAATACAGTTATTGAAACAGACAGCAACTGGTTAGCGACAAAACGAGATATCTACTACAAAAATTTCGAATCCCTTAAGGACATGGTCAAAAAATGCTATGAACGGAATATAATCCTTATCGGAGTGATTACTCCACGAAACCCAAAATTCAAAGAAACTGGTTCATTTGGCTCACATGGATTACTGCGTAGCGAAGCCCCCGCCCTCATCCAAGAAATTGCTGACATAAGCAACACATACCCCAATTTCATATTGATGGACGAAAATAAAATGGGCGACCATGACTACACAAGCAAAATGGCGTTTGACTCCGATCATCTTAATGAACTCGGAGCAAAACAGCTTACGACACGTATAGACTCGGTTTTACAAGCTTTAGAATAAAACTTTGTATATTATTTTACGGGGAACGGATGGAAAGGAGAAAATATGAATTATTGGAGAATCCTTTTCTTGTCGCTATTTGTTGTTGCCTGTAGCAACAGCGAATCGAATCGTTCCAGCGAAGAGCCTCCCAGCGATGGGGGCGAGGACATCGTAGGCACCAATACGGAACCGGAAATCGTCGAAAAGGAAGGGATGATCCATATAGAGAATGGGTCTGTCACCATCGGGTCCAACGACAAAGATTACAAGGCCAACGAAAGGCCCGCCATGAAGGTTCTGTTGAACTATGATTTTTACATGGGTATTCATGAAGTCACCTGCGGCGAATATGCCAAAGTAGCCAAGAAAACAGAACTCAACACCTTTGGAAAATGTGAAAACGACAGTCTTCCCCTCACCGACGTTACCTACTACGATGCCATATTATTCGCAAACGCCAAAAGCAAGCTCGATGAATATGACACCGCTTACACATACAGCAAAGCCATATACGATTCCGAAGGGCACTGCACCAATTTGGAAGGATTCGCTTTTCACGCCGAAGTAAACGCCTTTAGGCTCCCTACTGAAGCGGAATGGGTCTACGCGGCAACAAAAGCGTGGAATGCCAAGAACAGCTGGAACAACGGCAATTCCGAATATAAACTTCACCCAGTCTGTAGCATGGGAACAGACTCCGCTGGGTTCTGCGATATGGCTGGGAATGCCATGGAATGGGTAAACGACTGGCTCGGACAATTCCACGACACGACTGTTACCAACTATGTGGGGGCACCCGATGGTGGCGATACGGGTGAACGAATCGTCAAAGGCGGAAGCTATTCCTCCTCAGAAAAGGAACTGAACCCATACAGCCGCGGGGATGTCTATACGGTCACTTCATCGACCAGGGCGGAATACGTCGGATTCAGACTCGCCTTCGGGAGCATTCCCGATGCACTTTGGATGAATGATGACGGGACCTCTGCCACCAGTATCGTGACTCCCCTCGTCGGGCCAGAAAACATCAAAAATCTCACCGGGACATATAATGCAAAGCTTGCCTTTCGTAACGACGTCAGCGGAAACATTTCCTACCTGAGCTACAGAAACGGAACTCTTTCCATTAAAGAAATTACTAAGGGAATCAACGCATTTCATCCCGAAATTTCTCCAGACGGAAACTGGATTGCCTACAGCACCGGATTCGAAGGCATTTCAGGAAAATCAACGATTTACGTTCAAAGCCTCGAAAGCGACACAACCATCAGCATCAAGCTTAAAACAGAAAGTGCCGCAATTCCCCGTTGGCAAGTCCTTGAAAACGGCGATACAGTCATCGTCTACGTAAACGATGCCGGAAACAACAAGGACGAAGCTACATTCAAGGGCAATTCAACATGGCTGGTAAAATTTGCAAACGGTAAATTCAGAACTCCGCAGAAGCTATTCGATGGATCATATCATGGGGGCATCAGCGAAGACCGCTCCCTGACCGTATCAGGAGCAAGAATTCTGCGAGCCCGTGTTGCAAAAAAAGGCTCCACGGTAACAGATAAAGCCAATGATGTCGTCTGGTACGACTCCGCCCAAGCCTGCAACGTATCCCTTTCCCAAGATGGAACCAAGCGCACCGCCTTCCTCGACTTCGCCGGGAAACCGGGCAAAAAATTTGCGGGAGAAGACTACTCCACCCACGAACGAGTCTTTATCGCAGACAGCAACGGAAAACTGATCCAGTCTATCAAGGCTCCTTCAGGATATACCTTCGACCATACCGAATGGGCTACCGATGGTGAAAGATCCATTATCGTAGCAACTCTCACAAATGTAAACGGAGCTCATACCAAAATCGCCCTTGTAGACCCTGCAGACAACTCTATTACCGAAATTGCCGAAGGCGACGAACTTTGGCATCCGAACCTGTGGATAAAGAAAAAAGTTAAACCGATCTTGAGCAGCTCAAGCAATTTAGCCATTAGCAGTAGCAGCACAACACCGGATTCTATAGAAACAAATTCCAGTAGTTCCGATACACCGCCGGAACCCGAATTCGAATTAGATCTAGACAGTGCGGGCATTTATTACAACACGTCTGGAGCCCATGAGAAAGCCGATCAATGGCGTTACAAAATGGAATTTTTGTGGCAATATCGAGATACCGCAACAATTGTCATTCTCGGTTCTTCTCGACCCTATTATGGCATAAATCCTTTGTTATTTAGCAACCCCGATTTTGCAGTTAATCTAGCGGTTTCAACCAATGTTCACAAGGCCACGTATCTTTTTTTAACAAGATACGTATTACCACACATGAGCAAATTAAAAGTGGTCATTAAAGACCTGGATATTGATCGATGGTTTAATGTAGGTTCAGGAATTTTCTCATCAGCATACAAATCATATCCTGGATATGTTTACGACAAGAATCACAACTACTGGAAAGACAACTACCCCGCAGGGCTTGCTGAGGCAACATACGATTCACCGGGTGTTTCATACACAGAAAAAACGCTACGTGGCACACGTGGATTCCAACCAATAGAAGCTGAAGGCTGGGGTGAACCTGTCACAACTAGAGATTCTACGTGGCTCGACGAACGAAGTGAACAATATAATCAGAACTTCAATTACCTTATCCAGATGATTGAAGAATGCCAAAAAAAGAACGTCATTTTCATTGGTCTTATAGCACCCGAAAACCCACGCTACAAAGAAACTGGATCCTTTGGCAAGCAAGGCCTTCGAAGAAGTCAAGCTCCATCGCTTATAGCACAAATCGACAGTTTAAGTCTAAAATATCCCAATTTTATATTGATGGATGAAAACAAAATGGGAGACCACGACTATACTGATGAAATGGCACAAGACACAGACCACTTGTCGCCACTTGGTGCAGAAAAACTCACGCTCCGCCTAGATTCACTCATCAAAACGTTAAACATCAATTTTGAGCCATAAGTATTTTTTCTAAATTTACCACCGAAATTTAGCAGGCACGTGTTTTGCACGCGGGTCGTTTTGTGGCACCTGGGCAAAATTCGTGCTAAAGAGGAAAAAGATGAAAGTTTCTTTGAATTGGCTCAGACGTCATGTTGATCTTCCGGAATCTGCGGAAGAAGTTGCAAAGGCCCTCACCGCCGTCGGCTTGGAAGTCGAAGGCATGGAAGAACCGGGCAAGGTTTATGAAAAGCTCGTTGTGGCTAAGGTTCTGACCTGCGAAGCCCACCCGGACAGCGACCACTTGCACATTACGACCGTCAATAACGGCAAAGAAACCATCCAAGTCGTTTGCGGCGCCCCAAACGTAGCCGCCGGTCAGACCGTGGTGCTCGCCCCGATCGGTGCAGAACTTCCGCTCCCCGACGGCACCATGCTCAAGATGAAGAAATCCAAGATTCGCGGCGTCGAAAGCTTCGGCATGATTTGCGCCGAAGACGAAATCGGCCTTTCTGACGACCACGCCGGTATCATGGTTCTCGACGACAGCATTCCCGCTGGCACCCCGTTCGTAAGCCTCGGCCTCTACGACGTCTGCTTTGAACTGAACGTGACCCCGAACCGTCCGGACGCCCTCAGCCACCGTGGCGTGGCACGCGAACTCGCCGCCAAGTTCGGCCGTCCGCTCAAGCCGCTCGCTTATGAACTCAAGGAAGATTCCGAAGCAGCCAGCTCTGCTATCAGCCTCGAAGTGGTTCCCGGTTGCGGTTGCTCCCGCTACGTGGGCCGCGTCATCAAGGACGTGAAGGTTGAAAAGTCTCCGGCTTGGCTCGCCAAGCTCCTGCATGCCGTGGGCATGAACAGCATCAACAACGTGGTCGACATCACGAACTTCATTCTGATGGACGTGGGCCAGCCACTCCACAGCTTCGATATGGACCAGCTGCACGGCAACAAGATTAAGGTCCGCCGCGCCGCCAAGGGCGAAAAGATCGAAACCATTGACCACACCGCTCACGAACTTCTGGAAAGCGACCTCGTGATTTGCGACGGCGACCGTCCCGCCTGCGTTGCCGGTGTGATGGGTGGCGTCGAATCCGAAATTGTGGATGCAACCAAGAACGTGTTCCTCGAAAGCGCTTGGTTCAACCCGACGATCGTCCGCAAGCAGGCCAAGCGCCTCTGCATCTCCACCGATTCCAGCTACCGCTTCGAACGCGAAATCGACTTCACCACGCAGGACGAATACAGCAAGTACGCCTGCGCCATGATTCAGGAAGTCGCGGGTGGCCGCATTCTCAAGGGCACCGTCGAATACACCGGCGACGACCACAAGAAGAATTTGAACGAAGTCACGCTCCGCACTGCCCGCGCCGAAAAGGTCATCGGCATGAAGATTGCCGCAGAGGATATCGAAAAGTACCTCACGGGTATCGCCCTCGAAGTCGTGAAGAAGGATGCCGAATCCATCACCTTCAAGATTCCGGGCTACCGCCCCGACCTCGAACGCGAAGTCGATCTCATCGAAGAAGTCGCCCGTCTCATCGGTTTCGACAACATCCCGTACACGCTGCCAAGCTTCAAGATGCAGCCGAACGAACTTCCGCCGATCGAAGTCCTGAACCGCAAGATCCGCAAGACCTTGTCTGCAATGGGCCTGCATGAATGCTTGAGCCTCCGCTTTACGAGCAAGGCCCGCACCGAAGCCCTGTTCGGTGCCGAAAACGACGACCGCCGCAGCAAGCCCGCAGCGCTCCTCAACCCGCTTTCCGATGAACTCGGCGTGGTTCCGACAAGCCTCCTCCCGAACTTGCTCAAGAGTGTTGCCGAAAACGAAAAGAACCGCCCTGGTTCCGTTCGTCTGTTCGAAGTCGCCAAGGGCCAATTCAAGCGCGACCGCAAGGACGTACGCGATCCGGGCTTCGACGAATCGAACTTGGTTGCCCTCACCATTGCAGGCGCATTCGACGTGAACCCGCTCAACGACAAGCCCGCACAGATTGACTTTGCCGCCTTCAAGGGCTTAGTGCAGAGTTTCCTCAAGCGCGTTGGCCTCGTCGTGGAATTCCGCGTTCCCTCCAAGCCCGAAATCTTCTTGCATCCGGGCAAGCAAGTCGAAGTTCTCGCCGACGGCGTGGTGCTTGGTACCATGGGCGAACTCCACCCGACCGCCATGGCCGCTTTCGAAATCGGCTACACCACCTACGTGATGGAACTTGACATGGACAAGATGGAACACGCCACCCACAAGAAGATTGTGTTCGAACCGTTCAGCCGCCAGGTGCCCTCTAGCCGCGACATTTCCATCGAAGTCGCAAAGACCATGACTCACGAGCAGATTCTCGCACGAATCAAGGGCCTGAACCCGAAGAACCTCGCAAAGATTACGCTCAAGAGCATCTACGAAGGCGACAAGATTGAAGCCGGCAAGAAGAACATGGTCTACAGTCTCACCTATCAGGCCATGGACCGCACCCTCACCGACGACGAAGTCAACAAGGCCCACAACAAGCTGCGTGACAAGCTCGTCGCAAACGGCGACATCGTGCTCCGCTAAGACGCTCTTCCTATTAAAAAATCAAACCGCTGAGGCAAGCACCTCGGCGGTTTCTTTTTTCAAGATTTGCAGCGTATTTACGCAGCTAGCCAGCGCTTATTCCAGCGCTTCCCTAATCTGCTGGATAAAGTCCATTTCTTCGGGGCTGACGTTGCTTTCGTTGTCGTCTTCCTTAGAGGCGTTCGCTACACGGAGCATCGATTCCAGCACCTTGCACTTGAATTCACCCGGTTCATTCTTCAGGGCTTCAATACAGGCAGCGGCACGGTCCTTGGCAGACTTGAACTTTGCGTAAGTATCATTGAAATCGTCCCAAGATACTTCCGGCGTCAGTTCGTCATGAATCGCATCTAGCGTATCGCTTTCGGCTTCCGTTGCCGAAGTAGAACCTTCAAGGAGTTTTTCGGTCTCATTTTCGTGAAAAAGGCAAGCAACCTGCCAAGAAAGAATCAAAAGAGCCAAATTAGGATTCATCGTAAACCTCGCTAGTTATCTTGGACAAATAATACAAAAATTGTGTAACGACATCATCCATTATCCATCATCAATTATACATCACCAATCACCCCACACTCCATATCATCAATTATCAATCTTCAATTTTTACTATATGGCGTTCTTTCAGAACGCATATAGTACGGCTCGGCAATGTCAAAATAACAAGTTATTTTGCCGCTGCTCTCGCCTTTTACTATATTCCCACGCATGGCATACGTAGCAATGGCCCGAAAGTGGCGTCCGCAATCTTTTTCCGACATGGTCGGCCAGGAACATATCGCAAAGACCCTTCAAAATGCAATTGAAGGTGGTCGTTTGCACCACGCCTTCCTATTTACCGGAACCCGCGGCGTCGGAAAGACTACCAGTGCCCGTATCCTCGCCCGCACGCTGAACTGCACCGGCGGAGACCCGTTGCACCCCTGCGGACAGTGCGAAAGCTGCAAGGACATTTCGGGCGGAAACCCGATGGACGTCTTTGAAATCGACGCAGCCTCCAATACCGGCGTCGACAACATCCGCGACGTGATTGAACGCGTGCAGTACCCGCCTGTCATCGGCAAATACAAGATTTTCATTATCGACGAAGTCCACATGCTTTCGACGGGAGCCTTCAACGCGCTCCTCAAGACCCTGGAAGAACCGCCAGAACATGTGATTTTCATCTTCGCAACCACCGAAGTCAACAAGGTGCCGCAGACCATTTTGAGCCGTGTGCAGCGTTTTGACTTCAAGCGTTTGACCATCGAACAGATTCGCAGCCGCCTGCGTTACATTTGCGAACAGGAAGGCATTAACGCCACCGACGAAGCCCTAGATATCTTCGCCGAAAAGGCCGACGGTTCCATGCGTGACGGCCTCACCTACTTCGACCAGGCCTATGCCTTTACCGGCAACGAAATGAGTGCAGACGCGGTCCGTAGCGTCCTTGGCATTCCTCCGGTAGAACTCTTCTTTACGCTGATTAACGCCATCGAAGCCCACGATCTCAAGGGGTGCTTCAAGATGGTGGATGACGCCTGCAAGCGCGGCATCGAATTCACTCCGCTTTTGGACGGATTCGGCAAGTTCCTTAGGAACCTGCTCTACGCCCGCCTTGACGCATTCACTCCCGACGTATTGAACATATCGGAAGAGCTTTACACCAAATACAAGAGCGTGGTCCCCGAGCTCAAGAACGGCGACATTCTGCGTATCAGCAAGCTTTTGATTGACCTACAGGCAACACTTCGCTACAGCACGAACCCGCGTCTGCTGGTAGAAACGACATTTGCCCGCATGGCTTGGCTCGACAGGCTTACCGACTTACGGCGGGCGCTTGCCGCCATTAACGATCCGAAAAGCGCCTCCGAAGAGGCGTTAAAAAAAAAAAGTAACTGAAGTCCAAAACTACATTGACGCCGAAGAAGAAGCCAAGGCGTTACAGCAACGCGAAGAAAATCCCTTCGCGGCTTTGCAGAGTTCCATTGCCGACCCAAGCAACGGCGACACTTACAGCCGCTACGAAATTTCTGCCGCCTGGGGATCTATCAAGTCCAAAATTGCAGATTCCGGCGATTTTGCCTTCTCGGTAGCCCTCAACGAAACCGTACTCGAAACAGGCGATTTGAAAGCCACCCCCTTCCCCATCGCCCTTACCTACCTGGGTGACAATGCCAGCGATGCCTGGGGCGTAAAGCAGATGGAAGAACATCCCGAATATATGGACCGTATCAGGCAAATGCTCGAAGATATGCTCCAGACTCCGGTACTTTTGACCCTGAAAAGCCGAGCCTTCAACGAATCGGAACTTAAAATCCGCAAGCAGGCCCAGATGTCGCCCTACCAGTTGGATTTGGAGAAGGAACCCGGACTCCAGAAGCTCAAGGAACTCTTTGCCGCCGAATTGATTTACACCCACAAGAGCAGCCGTCCCATAGCCCCCCAACAGGCCGAAGGCTGCGATGTGGAAAACGAAGAAAACTAGCCCCTTTTACTATATTACCGCAAAAACAACGAGGAAAATACTATGGATATGAGCAAAATGTTGCGTGACCTTCAGAAAATGCAGAGCAAGATGATGAAGGCCCAGAGCGACCTCAAGGCACAAAGTTTCGAAGCCGAAGCCGGCGGCGGAATGGTGAAAGTCGCCATGAACGGTAAGGGTGTTGTCACCATGATCAAGATCAACCCCGATGCCGTCGATAAGGACGACGTGGAAGCTCTCGAAGACTTGCTCATGGCAGCCATCAACGCAGCCGTCAAGAAGAAAGACGAAGCTACCCAGGAAAGCATCAGCGGCATTACCGGCGGCATGAAAATCCCCGGCCTGATGTAACATCAGCATAAATCCAATTTATAAGAACTCTATCTCTTGAACAGCGGGAGTTTCCTGCCAACGAGATATGAGTTCTTTTTTTATGCCCTCAAGCACAAATCACACAGTCGTCATACAATAATTAAAAACCATAAAACAAAACACTCCTTTCGTCTTCTATAAGAAGACAAATCGCCACATTTATACTCACAAAGAAATACATTAGCTTGTATACAATTTCTTAATGTTATTGTAAAATTTAAGAATAAAATATTTATTTCAAAATTGGTGATATATATTTAAGAAACCACTAACAAATAAATAAGGAGTGAGAATGAATAAAAAAATCACATCGATAATCGCGATGGGTTGTTTCGGTATTTCTATCGCAGCCACAGCCAACTACGATCTTCTTGGACGCCGCGGGAGTAAAATGAATTCTCCGATGGTCTACAAGGATATTGACTATTCCAAGATGAAGAAGAAAAACGACCAAAAAGTCGGTTCTTCGTTAACCTCCAAGGCTTTGGCAAAGGCTACAAATCCTGGATTAAGAGGGAACGCGGATGCCATAACAGGCATATTCAATAACAGAGGCCTTGAAAGACAGAATACTACATACCCCTACTACTTGAAGCGATATTTTCTACAGGGAGCCCCCCTTGAAAATTGGTTTAGCGGACTGACAGGGTCAAACGGCTATATGGAAAAATCCAACGAGGTATTTATCCCTGTGCCAATGCAACGTACAGAGCCCACAGGGTTTCTGTACGGCACAAGGACAAATCTTCCTACAAGCGCCTATCAGCTCACAACATCGAATTACACATTCAGCGACCCCCAACAGCCATCCCCATACGCCTACTCGAACTACGGCAATACGGCAATGATTACATACATGCCTTTTTCTGGTGTCGAAAACAACGCCAAAAGGTATTCTCTTTGGTGGTTCGATTATCCATCATCCCCCCATTATGCATGGGATGACGTCGGCATTTACATGTCCATCGATGCACTTCCGACAAAATTAGACCCGTCAAAATCGGTTCCTTATTTCAAGCTAGCCTCTGGCGAAGTATTTAATCCCACTCCCGCATCAGAAATGATGTCCTCTAGGACTTACGACATTCTAAAGGCTTCTACAAAGCATTCAGCAATCTTCGTCGGAAAGGAAAATCCGGTATGGCCTATAGACCACCCTTTAAATCCCGATCATCGCAGTCCCTTGATTTATATGGGAGTTAGAAACCGTCAATACGGGAACGTAGACAACATGGTTGCAAAACAATACTCTTTCGAGTCGATGGCGATTGACAACCTGATTCTCACTACCCGTCGTATAGAAGTTATTGCCGCCGGCAATTTTAGCGTTAGAAACAATTCCGGTCACCTGGGCTTAGAAGCACACGCAGCCAACGCCATTACTGTTGGTGCTGTAGACGCAATCACCGGAAAAATTACGACATACAATTCGACCTATAGCCTATATTGTAAAAAAGGCATTGGTAATTGCAAAGACGGAAACAACGTTTGGGAAGGTTCAAAAAAGCCGGAAATTTACAATTATTCCCATTTCTATTTTGACAACCAGAGCAACAACAATTACCCAAGCGAACAAAAGAGAGTCTACAAAGACAAATCTACAGGAATAGACTATACCTACAATCCGTATTACGACGGTTCAGAAGCCGCAGCAGCCTATACGGCAGGCATGATAGCAAATCTCTTGGCTGCCAACCCGTTCTACCGTTGGCATCCTGAAGTTGTCAAGGCTCTATTACTGTCTTCGGGTGATATCAATATAAACACCCCGTACCCGAATGAAAACCCTGTGACAACAAAGATTCCTTCTTACCGTAGCGTAGTGTTCGATAAGGACCACAATGAAGTATTCCACGAATCACGCTATTGGTTGGGCGAAATCAGCAAGCTGTACACACACAGCACTTCGAACGGCAAAAAGGAAATCCGTTTCTGCGTCAAGCGCCCTACAGACAAGACGAACTTTTCTGCAGCAATTGCCTGGCTGAGCTCCGGTTTTGACATCGATGACGTTCACAGAGTGCCGCAAGATTTCGACCTTTTCGTATACGAAAATAGCACCTCTAACGTGAACAACATCGATGTAAATCACCCATTGACAAGCTCTGATGACGGCATGAACGCATACGAAAAGATTTCTTTTACGTCAAACGCCAACTACCTTGTTTTCCGCATTCTTCTCTGGACCGATAGGACCCCATCGGATTCCGAGCACTTCGATCAGATGGCGTTGGGATTCGACGTTGCGGGAATTTAACGATCCGCAAATATCTATTGCGCCTAGCAAAATTTTTTCCCGTCAGCCTGCCCCTCCGGCAGGCTGTTTTTCATCCCCCAAATAATGCATTTCATCTATCTATTCACACACAACCCCTTATATATGGGGCAACAATTTTTTACATTTGCACCGCAAAAAGTATATAGGAGTAAGAATGCCCAGGCATTTAGCAGCATTATCGGCTATGGCATTGAGCCTCGTAGCCCCGCAATGGGCGGGTGCTACAACCTACACGCGCGACGAAGCAGTCAGGATAGCCCTTGAAAAGTCCTCGGACGTCAAAACTGCCGAAGAAGAAGTCATTTCGGCAAATTCCCAGGTCGATGCCGGTTACGGCAACGCCTTGCCTTCAATCGACCTTGATGCCACCGTCACCCGAATTTTCGGTCTGGACGATGTCAACCCAAGTGACTCTTCGATGGCCATGGAATTGATTTCCTTAGGCCAGGAAAAAGGCTTTGGCGACCCATCTCCGTGGGACGCGATGGCGCTTGGCGCCATCAACGGTGTCGTAAACGGCATGAAATCGCAGGCTTATCGCTGGCAGTCCAGCGTGGGCCTTACCGCCACCCAGATTCTTTACGCCCAAGGTAAAGTCGGCACCGGTATTGAAATCGCCAAGGCCTACAAGCACGTCAAGGAAGTCAACCTTGAAAACACCAAGGCAAACGTCCGCTACAACGTTGAAAACGCCTTTGACCAGCTCATTTTCCTAGATTCATCGATCGTTATCCTGCACCAGTCCAAGGACATGCTTCAGGAAAACCTGAATTTTGTGGAACAGGGGCTCAAGAGCGGCATGATGACCGAACTCGACTTAATTCGCATACAGCTCAAGATGGACCAACTGAACTCACAAATCAACAGCACCGAAAAGAAACGCGTGCTTGCCCGCAATGCCCTGCTTAACACCATGGGCCTTGAATGGGAATCCGAAGTCATGTTCCAGGGGGACCTCCGCGATCCTTTGCAGGGCTACACCTACCCCGATACTTCCATGGCGAATGTGAAAAAACGCCGCAAGGAACTGGTGATGCTCGAAGCAAGCGAAGAAATGCTCCAGAAAAACGTTTCTATCGAAGAAGGCGGATACAAGCCCACAATCGTTCTCGTTGGCGGTCTCAAGTACAGCAACAACAAGAACCACTTCTACCAGTGGGACGCTCCGGATTGGGACGACAACATCAACAAGTATGTAGCCTTGAACCTCAAGCTAAACCTCTTTAACGGCATGAAAACCAAGGAAGCGGTCGTTCAGGCAAAATCCAACTTGCGTAGCACCCAAATTCAAAAGGAAACTGCCGAACGCGGATTCCGCGTACAGATTGAATCTTGCGCCAACACGCTCGAAGATGCAAATTCCCAAATCGAAATTGCCAAGCGCCAAATCGACCTGGCTCAAAAGAATTACGACCTGACCAACGACAGTTATAAACTCGGAAGAGAAACCCAGCTGAACCTTCTCAATGCAGAAAACGACCTTCGTACAGCGAAGCTCGGTTACATGCAAGCAATCGTGAATTGGAACCAGGCTTACAACGCCCTCCTTCAGGCCACCGGTGAATATTAATAAGAGAGACGAGGAAAGAATGAACAAGACAGTTAAAACCCTCCTGACTATCGCTGTCGCATCGCTGATGCTTGTCGCCTGCGACAAGAAAGAAGAAAATGCCGAAAAGAAGGCATCGACTATCGAAGAAATCCAGAAAGAAAAAGGCAAGCCCGCCCGCGTAGTCAAGGCAGCCACATCTAAACTTACCGACATACGTAAGTTCAGCGGCACAATCGAAGGTATCAACCAGAACAGCGCCATCTGCAAGATGGGCGACCCGATTGCAAAGATTAACGTGCAAGTGGGTTCCACCGTGCAGAAAGATCAGGTGATTGCCGAATACCTCTACACGGGCGACAACACCCAATACCAAGAAGCGCAAGAAAAAATCGCTGTTCTTGAAAAAGCAACCGAACGCATGCGTGAGCTCCATGCCAAGGGTGGCGTTAGCCAACAGGACATGGACAGCCAGGAAATGCAACTCAAGGTTGCAAAGATGGGCCTCGAAACCGCCCGCCGCGCAACCTTGATTCTTGCTCCCGAAGCTGGTGTGGTGACCGAAATCAAGTTCAAGGTCGGCCAGACCCCAGGACAGGGCGCTCAGTTTGCAACCATTGCAAAGCTCAACAAGGTTGTCTTGAAGTTGAACGTCACCAGCAAGGACATCGGATTCTTCAAGAAGGGCGCATCTGCCAAAGTCACTATCGCCGACGAAACGCTCACGGGTAAGGTAACCTTGATTCCGCTCGCCGCAAACCCAACAACTCACTTTTTCCCGGTTGAAATTACATTCGACAACAAGGCCAAGAAGCTCCTGCCCGGCATGTACGTGACCGCAGAACTCGACGCCCGCCAGGTGGAAGGCATCGTGGTGCCTGCAGAAGCAATCGTTTACCGCAACGGCATTAACGTCATCTGGACGGTCGATGCCGAAGGCAAGGCCCTCCGCAAGATCGTGAAGCTTGGCGTGCAGACCAAGAACGACGTGCAAATTACAGAAGGCCTTGAAGGTGGCGAAACCGTGATTGTCGAAGGCCAGTCCAAGATGAACGACGGCGATAAAGTGCTGATTGTAGAGTAGGAGATGATTCTGAATGATTAAGGCCAGTATCTATAAACCGATAACCATGCTCATGGTCATTTTGACCGTGGTGGTTTTCGGTCTCTACACCTACAGCATGATGGTGGTGGACCTGATGCCGAAATTCGACGTCCCCGTGGTCACCGGCACCATCATCTATCCGGGTGCAAACCCCGAAGAAATCGAAACGACCATCATCAAGCCTATCGAAGAACAGGTGGAACTGGTGGACGGTATCGACTACGTGCAGTCGATATGCCTTGAAAACTACGGTATCGTGGTTGCCATGTTCAACATGGGTATCAACGTGGACGTGGCAGCAAACGACGTGCGTTCCAAGATTGAACTTGCCGCAGCCGACTTCCCCGACGCCGTGCAGGCCCCGATTATTTCGAAGGTGGACATTAACGGTGCCGCCATCATGTCCATTTCGTTTACCGGTCCGCTGAACTCCACGGAACTCCGCCAGAAGGTGGAAGACGAAATCGAACCGCTGTTCACCTCTGTTCCGGGCGTGGCAAGCGTTGACCTTTTCGGTGGTACCACTCGCCAGATTTCCATTGAACTTGACAAGGACAAAATGATCGACCGCAATGTAGACATTGCGACCATCATGGGAATTTTCGGACAAGCTAACGTCAACAACCCGATTGGTGAAGTCATCGGCAAGCACAAGAACACGACCGTGCGTACCGCAGGTAAGTTCACCAGCCTCGACGAAATGCGCGACCTGGATATTCCGACCCAAACAGGCGTGATCAAGCTTTCTGAAATCGCCGACGTCAAGGACACGATTGAATCGATTACTTCTGCTTCTCGCTTCAACGGAACGAACTCCGTGTCGCTCGACATCAAGAAGCGTTCCGACGCTAACGTGGTTGAAGTTTCAAGAGGCGTGCTCAAGCGCATGGCCCAGATTCAGCAAACACTCCCCGAAGGATTCGAACTTCACCTAGTTTACGACAAGTCCGAAGCCGTGAACGAAGCTATCGATAACGTGATTCAGAATATCGTTATCGCAATCGGCCTTACGGCTGGACTTTTGCTCTTGTTCCTCGGCAAGTTCTCGACCATGTTCATTGCGGCCCTTACGATGCCGATTTCTGTGATTGGCGCATTCACCCTTATGTATTTTGCGGGCTTTGGCATCAACATGATGTCGCTCATGGCTCTGTCGAGTTCCGTGGGCCTGTTGGTGACAAACTCTATCGTGGTGCTTGAAAACATTAACGAAAAATTAAAACTTGGACTTGACCCGAAAGAAGCCGCTTACCGAGGCACCAGTGAAATCATGGTCGCCATCATGGCTTCGACACTCACCAACGTTTGCGTGTTCGTGCCGATTGCCTTCATGAAGTCCATTGCCGGTATCTTCTTTAGAACGTTCGGTCTGACCATGGTGTTTGCAACCTTCGTGTCGCTCTTGGTGACCTTCACCTTGACACCGCTCATGGCAGCCTACTTGTTCAAAGGCAAGAAGAAAGACGAAAACGGAAACATTATCGAAGAAAAGCCCTCGATTCTTGACCGTATTCTTGCGCTCTTCCCCACGGCCTTGAATGGAATTCGCTTTGTGTACCTCAAGACCCTTTCGTTCTGCCTTTCTGTTCCGGGCGTCATATTCCAGGTCGTCGCTCTTGGCGCAGGAATTTTCTTCGTGGGCGTTCTTGCCAAGAACTTCCTCACGGTCGAAGTGATGCCGAAACAGGACCAGGGCATGATCTCGGTGAAGCTCGAAATGCCTGTGGGCACCAACATCGAAACCACCGACAGCGTAGCACGTATTATCGAAGAGAGAGTCAAGGGTGTTCCCGAAATTGTGCACTACAGCATGAACGTGGGTGGTTCCAACGGTTTTACTACCGTAAACCAGGCTACCATGCGTGTCAAGCTCCTGAAAGACTGGGAAGGCCGTACTCGTAGTACCGACCAAATCGTCGATTCGCTACGCCCTTACCTTGCAAATATTCCTGATGCATTTATTTCGATCAAGTCTACTTCTGCTTCTGAAATGCAGAACAACTCCGCCGGTGACGTGGTGCTCGAAGTGAGCGGTTTGCACGCCGACTCTGTGGTAAAGGCTTCCGAAATCGTGATGGACCGCATCAAGGAAACCATCGACGGTATCGTAGACGTGAAGATGAGTTACGAAGCGGGTAAGCCCGAAATTCGACTTCTCCCGAACCGTCAGGCTCTCGCCGATTACGGTATTACGCTCAAGACTGCCGCCAACTACAACTACATTGCTGTGAGCGGTTATGAAGCGGGCCAGTACACCGACGACGGCGAAGAATACGACGTGTATGTGCGTATGATGGAAAAAGACCGTCAGAGCCACGTAGACATCGAAAACCTCCCGATTTTGACCCCCAAGGGTTATGTGAACGCTAACGAACTCTTCTTTATCGAAGACGGTGCAGGCCCGACCCGTATTGACCGTAAGCGCAAGATGAGACGTGTTGACGTTTCGATGAACTTGTTGCCTGGACACACGACTGGTGAAATCATGGGCAAGGTCGGAGCGCTCGCCGCAGAAATGAAGGATCAAGTTCCCGAAGGAATTTCGTTCGGCTTTGGCGGTAACGCAGACATGCAAAATGACATGGTGGACGAATTCAAGACGGCCATCCTGATGGCTATCATCCTCACCTACATTCTGTTGATTGCTCTCCTTGAAAGCTTTGCCCAGCCGTTCATTATCATGACGACAATCCCGATGGGTGCAATCGGCGTGATTCTTTCACTTATCGTTACCGGAAAGGCTCTTTCGATGATTGCACTCATGGCTATCGTGATGCTTATCGGTGTGGTGGTGAACAACGCCATTCTACTCCTAGACGAAGCAAACAGACTACTCCGAAGTGGAGCCATGGGCAGACGTTCCGCTATTTTGACTGCAGGAAAGACCAAGTTCCAGCCCATTGTGCTTGCAACGTTCGCCTCTGTGGTGGCACAGCTCCCGCTGGCATTCGCCCTCGGTGGTAACGTGGCAGCCATGACCCAGCCCATGGGTATTGCATCTGTAGGCGGCTTGATTGTGTCTGCAATTCTTACCATGTACTTGGTGCCCACCTTCTTCTGGCTTCCGAACGCCATTACCGGCAAGGTGAAGAAAAAGGTCGACAAGATCAAGAGAAATAGGCACAAAGGCGCATAGAACATTTAGACAATAGAGAGAGAAGTAGTCCCGGAGCCTCGCTCCGGGACTTTTTATTACCGTTCGCGCCAAAAATCTGCAAACACCTGATTGCACGCTGGGGCGGGAATGTTTTTTATTTTCGCAGCATGGAACCTTTACTTTCTACGAAATGGTGTCGCGAGCATGATGTTGCCCTACTCGGCAACTTGAGCGATGTAAAGCAGCCCTACCCTATCGCCGTCACAGACGACAGCGACGACTTCTTATTGCAGAAGGTGCGAACAGAGCTCGGCGGGCCTATACAGACCTACATCAAAAGCAAGGCCGAAATTTACCAGATTCTGAGTCAAAATTCCAGCCATATTGAAGAGGTTCTTCTAAAGCCAGAACTGGTTCAAACCTCTTCTTGGGAATCGGAACCCATCATCAACCTTGTTGACAGTCTGATTGAGCAGTCCATCTATTTAAAAGCCACTGACATCCATTTGGAACCCACTGCAAATTCCTTGAGGGTGCGACTGAGACAAGACGGTTTGCTGAATGACTACAAAAACCTGCCTTTATGGATTAGCGAACCGGTATTGGTCCGACTAAAAATCCTTTCCGAGATCGACATTACAGACAAAAGAATTCCTCATGACGGATCATTCGTCTTCAACGGATTTCGGCATAACGCAAACATCCGCGTAAGCACGCTCCCCGTACAAGGGGGCGAAAAATGCGTACTCCGAATTCTTCCAACCACAGGCAAACAGATTGTAGGGTTGTCAGCACTCCATTTAAGCCAACCATGTTTGCATTTTTTGCAGAATGTATTCAACAGTCCCCAAGGACTGTTTCTTGTCACTGGACCCACGGGCTCCGGAAAAACCACCACACTCCATGCAGGCCTAGAAGAAATTCTACACAAACAGGTGAACGTGACAACCATCGAAGACCCCGTGGAATACCCTCTAGAAGGAGCGGCCCAGGTGCAAGTGAACGAGAAATGCGGATTCACCTTTGCCGCAGCGCTCCGGGCCATATTGCGCCAAGACCCCGACGTGATTATGGTGGGCGAAATTCGCGACAAGGAAACGGCGCAAATCGCCCTCCGGGCCGCCCAAACCGGGCACTTAGTTGTCTCTACGCTTCACACTAATTCAGCCCAGGCCGGTTTCACCCGCCTCGAAGACTTGGGCATTTCGCGCACGGCCCTGCAAGAATCGCTCCTGGGCATCATGGCGCAGCGCCTAGTGCGGTGCCGCCCGGCCCAAGGCCAACCTTATTCAGGTCGGAGGGCGGTCGTAGAAATCCTTCGGTCCGACGGCACTTACGTAGACGGAACTCTTCACGAAAGCGCCCTAAAGCTAGTCGAAGATGGAATCACGGATGAAGAAGAAATTAAACGGGTGATTGGCCCCAGCTCCTAAACACAAACCACTAGCCACTATCAACTATTTACTAAATTATGCTGCATGAAGATTTCCGACCGGACATTGGGCTACATATCGCTTTTAGCTTTGTTCAGCATTTTTGCGATTATCGCCTATTCTATGTGGGATGCCCATCACGAGGCCACCACCATTATCCAGGTCGACTTCGATGAACTTGGCTCCCTGCAGCCCGAAGACCAGGTAGTGATTCGCGGATACACCGTGGGAACCATCGGCAAAGTCCAGTGGCTTGGCGACCGCGCCCGCGTAGAAATCAAGTTCAACCAACCCATCGTGATTCGCGAAGGCACCCAATTCAACAATATCAACTACGCCATCATGGGTCAGCGCAGGTTGGAGATCATTCCATCCAAGACAGGAAAGGTTCTCCCCGACGACTATATCCATCAGGGCCATTTTGAGCCGGGCATCGCCGAAGTTTTGCGTTACATCGAAAATGTAAACGAACAAGTAGAGACCGTCCGCCAAATTATTTACCTGATAACAAACGGGGATTCCACCCATCGTTCTGCCAGTGACCTGGTAGAATACGTCATCCAAAATGTGGAAGTCACCCTCAGCAACACCGAGAGAGCTCTCCAGACTTTACAACCCGCCCTGAACAGTCTCTTTGCCCAAGCAGATGTCGCCAGCAAGGACCTGCTTGTGATTACCGAACAGGCTGATTCCGCCATTGTCACAGTCACCAATACTGTCAACGAAAAGCTGGAACTGGCCGAAAACGCCATGAAGCGTATTTCTGAAGGTGCCCAAAAGACCAACGACATCATCAACAGCATTGAAGCAGACCCCTTCTACAGCAAGATTCTCTATTCTTCCGAAACGGTGGATAAGGTGAACGAATTGGTCGCCAAGCTCAACGAAATCGTGCGTGCCATCGACACCAAGGGAATCAAGATGCTTGACGAAAACGGCAATCCGGTCAAGCCCTTCGCTTGGAAGAACCTGAACCTTGTCGGAAAGACCGCCCGAGAAAAAGCTCGCGAACGCGCCGAAAAAGCCAACGTCAATAAAGCCCAGAGCGAGTAAGCCATGGACTTAAGCAACCTTCCCAAAATGGGACCGAAAAGCCTTGAGGCTCTCAAGTCTGCAGGCATCGTTTCGCTTTCGGATTTTCTGTACAATATTCCGCGCACCTACCTGGACCAAACCAAGGTCAGTTCTATCGGAAACCTGCACGTTGGCGAACGGGCCGTCGTCATCGGCAAGATCATTCGTGGAGGCATCATCCGCGGCCGAGGCAGCCGCTTTGTAGCAACCCTTGCCGACGGAACGGGTGAAATCACCCTGACATTCTTTAAGGGAGCCTCGTACCAGAGCCGACGTCTGCAACCGGGCTCTCGATGGCTTGCCACAAGCGTTGTAGGCGAATATCGCGGACTCCAGATGACGCATCCTGACATGCAGCCCATGGACGAAGACGAACAATTCAGCGGCCAGATTTTGCCCGTGTATTCCATGACCGAGGCCATGGTCAAGGCCCGCATTACCCAGAAAGCATTGCGCAACTGGTACAGCGTCATCTTTCATTTTCCGGCTCTGACGATTTCAGGCATCTGCCCTAAAGAACTGACAGACTATTTGCATTTTAATGCTGTGCTGAACAATTTGCGCGTGCTGCACAAGCCCGCCGATTTCGATTCCATTCGCAAGGCGAAGCGCGAACTCAAGGTTCTTGAACTGCTCCCTTTTTGCCTGCGCATGGTGAAGCGGCGCGAGAACCAGAAGGTTCGCGGGCACGAAAGGCAAATTGACTTGGGCCAGGTCATGCTCGCCAAGTCGAGACTCCCCTTTAATTTAACAGGCGGGCAGGACGCGGCGCTGAACCGCATCATTGACGGTCTGAACGGAAAGAAGCAATTCCACGCCTTATTGCAAGGTGACGTAGGCTGCGGCAAGACGGTGGTTGCCCTGCTCGCCATGCTGGCCGTGTGCGGCGCTGGCGAGCAATGCGCATTGATGGTGCCGACCGACATCTTGGCACGCCAGCATTTTAAGCAGATGAAACCCTTCTTTGAGGCAGCAGGAAAGCGCATCCAACTGTTAGTTGGGGCAACCCCCACCGCCGAGAAACGCCAAATTCTGGGCGAACTCCAGATGGGGCTTTGCCAGGCCGTGATTGGCACTCATGCGCTTTTCTCGAAGGATGTGACCTTTGCGAAGCTCGGCTTCGTGATTATTGATGAACAGCACCGCTTTGGCGTGAACCAGCGAGAAGCATTACTTTCGAAAGGCGAATACCCCGACATGCTGGTGATGAGCGCCACGCCGATTCCCCGAAGCCTCGCCATGACATTATACGGTGATTTGCAGGTCATTTCGATCAAGGAAAAACCTGCCGGCAGAAAGCCCGTGAAAACTCGCCTCGTCAGCCCCGACAAGCGTAATGACATGAAGAAATTCATTTGCAGCGAGGCGAAGGGAGGAAATCTTTGCTACTGGATCGTAAGCCGCGTCGGTAGCGATGACGAAGGTAATTCCCGCAGCGTAGATGACGTAGTCAACGAATTGCGAGCCTTTGATCCTAGCGTCGTCGTAGAAGGCATCCACGGCCAGATGGACGAAGAAGAACGCGACGCCATTTTAAAGAGATTCGCCGCCGGAGAAGTCCATATTCTTGTCGCAACGACGGTGATTGAAGTTGGCGTGAACGTTCCCGAGGCGAACATCATGGCGATCGACCAGCCCGACCGTTTCGGGCTGGCGCAGCTGCACCAGCTGCGCGGGCGTGTTGGTCGCGGCGATGTGCAGGCCTGGTGTTTCTTGATGATGCCCGAAAATACGGACAGCGACAACACGCTCGATCGCCTGACGCAATTCAGCCACACCGACGACGGTTTCGAAATCGCAGAACTGGACTTGCAGACTCGCGGCGCAGGCAATCTGGAAGGCAACGAACAGAGCGGCAGCTGGGTATTCCGCTGGTTTGACTGGATTGCCGACCAGGAACTCATTGCGCAGACGCTACAAATGGCCGAAACCATTTTAAAAGACAAGGACTCCTTCGACGAAGAAGCCCGTGAAAAAATCCAGCTCTGGTACAGCGAAAAGAAATCCGCCAACGAAGACGGCGTGCACTAATTACTCCAACATCGGCGCGACAGTCAAAATGACAAGCCCGATCAGGACCACGTTCAAGAAGAAAAAGGAACGCCGGACTATTTTATAGAACAGCGGCAACCAATGGAAAACATGGTCGCTGGGTTGCACCAATTCCTTGAAACCGAGAAATACGCTAATCGCACCCGTCACAATCATCATCATTGCACCCACGAAATAACCTTCGTTCCACACGGCAACCGTAAGGATCGTTCCCATGAGCATGGCGATTACACCGACGGCAGCTCCGATGCGCAGAATCAATTTGTTGAGTTTTTCTTTATTCAAAGTTTTTCCTCGGCTCTAGAGTAGCAAATATAAAAATTAATCCGAGCCACAAATTACAATGTTGATACTGATTTGCTACCGTAACAACAACGGAAGTAAAACATAATAACGATTTTTTTACAGTGTTTCTAACTTTGGGTCGCCTCAATTAGGAAACCCTATGAAAGCCCACAAAATATTCGTGATTACGGGAGCAATCGCCGCCAACGTTATGGCCGGCGGTTTAAATACTAACACCAACCAATCCATCGCCTATCAGCGAAACGTAGCCCGCTACGCAACGACCGAAAACGATGCGCCCTATTTCAACCCGGCAGGGACCGCATTCATGAAAGACGGCTGGCATCTATCCTTGAACTCCCAGGCATTCTGGCAAAGCCGCAGTACCGTTACAGAAAGCCCGCTTTTTGATGGCGATGGCGAAAAGAAGTTTGAAGGCAAAGCCCAGATTCCCGCCATGCCCAGCATTCTCGCCACATGGCATCACGGCAAGCTGGCTATTTCCGGCTATTTCGGCATCCTTGGCGGTGGCGGAAAACTGAACTATACCAAGGGCATTCCCTCCTTCGAAGCAGCAATCGCCCAGGTTCCGGGACTGTTGTCCCAAAGCGGGCTGGAAACCACAGCATACGATGTAGACCTGTCCCTTAAGGGAGCCTCGTATGTGTACGGCATCGGTTTGGGCGCCGCCTACCAAATCAACGACATGTTCTCGGCCTACTTAGGCGCCAAATTCTGCTACGCCACCAACCATTACGAAGGCAAGCTCAAGAACGTGCTGCTCAATCCGAAAAATGCGCAACTAGGATTGAAAGGCGATATGGTCAAGGCCGCAGCCACATTCAACGCAGTCTCTGACGGCCTGGCAGAAAAAGCAGAACAGGCCGCAGGTGCCGCCAAGCAATACGCCGCAGCCGGTGACATGCAAACCGCAGCCCAATACGAAGCCCAAGCAAAAGAACTCACAATCAAGTCCAAAACCTTCGAAAGCGTAGCAGAACAGGTCTCGGACCGAGAACTGGACGTGGATCAAACCGGCTGGGGAATCACGCCCATCGCAGGTATCGCATTTAAATACAAGCGCTTGACCGCTGGCATCAAACTAGAATACAACACCTCTATCGAAATGGAAAACGACACCAAGGTTAACGAAGTCGGCCTTTCCAACTTCGATGACGGCGTCAAAGCCAACAGCGACATCCCCGCCTCGGTTTATATGGGCATCACCTACGCCGTCCTGGACAATTTCCGCGTCAGCGCCGGATACGGTCACTGGTTTGACTGGTACGCCGACCTGCCCGGCAACCAAGAGCATCACGCCGACGGAACCGACGAATACTTGGCCGGCATGGAATTCGATTTCCTTTCCCGCTGGACTGTTAGCGGCGGCATGCAGTATTCCAGATACCATCTGGACGATAAATACCTGAGCGACATGAACATCATGCTGGACAACGTCACCCTCGGTGGCGGCTTCGCCTTCCGCGCCACAGACTGGGTCAAGTTCAACGTCGGCTATTTCCACACCATTTATCAGGACTGGACCGAAAAAGAATCCTACGGCAAGAACACCTACAAGCGTACCAGCCGCGGCATCGGTATCGGTGCCGACCTGGATTTCTAAAAAAATTGGGCGCGAGCGATCTTATAAGGAGAAGGCCCCCTCTGTATAGAGGGGGCCTTCATTAAAGGGGCAGTTGTAAGCCGGGTTTTGTTCCTTCTTGCGAAGGCGATGACCATCTCTCTGGACGAATCGTTACCGACCGCCTCAAGCAACCTACCCGAATTCCAGCTGGTGCGGGCCGCCCCAGGTTCACTTGCGTGAACGGAATTCTGCTTGGTCTTGCACCGGATGAGGTTTACCGTGCCACCCCTGTCACCAGGAGCGCGGTGAGCTCTTACCTCGCCATTTCACCCTTACCGGCCTTGCGGCCGGCGGTTTACTTTCTGTTGCACTTTCTGTCGTGTTTCCACGCCTGGACGTTATCCAGCATCCTGCCCTGCGGTGCCCGGACTTTCCTCCAGCATTGCTGCCGGCGGCCATCCGCCACCCCACTCCAAATATAGAAAAACGCCCTTCGAAATGAAAGGGCGCTTTAGAAAGTTTGAAAATTGACGTTTTTTAGCGAGAAATGCCGAAACGGACGGGGCGTTCACCCTTCACGCGGAGCACATACACGCCGCGTTCGAGGTCCACAAGTTCCACCGTTTCGCCAGCAGAAACCACGCCGTTTTTCACCATACGGCCGCGCAAATCCGTCACGGCGTAAGCGAGGTTGTTACCCTTAGCCACCGTAAAGCTCAAGTTGTTTTCGCCCATCCTAAGTGCAGAAGGCTTGGCCAAAGCAAGCACAATGCGTTCGGGACCTGCAGGCTTCTGGGTCTGGGCATAAAGGAAGTCAAACACCTTCTTCTGCACCTTTACGTCGTAATCTTCATAGTCATAGAATTCATGGGGTTGGCCTTCCACAAAATAGGTATCATGTTCCACACCCTTCGCCGTCAAAACCGAGTCAATGACATAGCTTCCGTAAAGAGTCGGTGTGTTCACATGGAACGCATAGGAGCTCAAAATTGCCGCAGCATCAGGCATCACGTTCTTGAGCACATTTGCAATGTTTCCCAGCGGACGTCCTGTCTTAAAGACCACCGTACTATCGGCCTTGCCATGCACCAAGAGCACCGGCTTTGAGACATCTTCAATAATTTTCGGGTCATGGATAGCTCCCCAGAGGGCAGCCACGGCATTCGCCTGAGCATTCGTTCCCTGGACACCATAGGCGTCAAGGCCACCAAGATTCGGCTTGTTCTTTGCTGCAGGCGGGATTTCAGAATCCTTGTCCATGTAAATGTTTTCGAGAGTGAGGATCGCACCGGCGCTATTGCCGATCAAATAAATGCGACCCGGATCCACGCCCAGTTCATCGGCATGCATTCTCACATAGCGCACCGCAGCGCGCACATCCTGAATACCGCGGTAAACCGTTCTCGAGAAGTCAAGGCTATCGATGGTAAGAGCCTTGTTCTTGACCACCACCGTAATACCCAGGCGATACTGCACCGCTACCGTCACATAGCCACGTGCCGCCAAAGAATCGCAATAAGTTACCGTATGCTGATCGTAGTCGTTCTTAGAACCCGCTGCAAAAGCGCCACCATGCATCACCAAAACCGCAGGACGCTTCTTTTCTTTGTCCTTTTTTGGCTGATAAATATCCATGTGCAAATCAACCGTGGTCAGGTCCGTCTCGTTTTCATAAAGATAGACCGGCATTCCGCCATCGCTTTTTGCATATGCATTGTACAGGCTCAACAATGTATTGGCTGTTTTGAGGTGTTTTACGCCCGAAGCATAAACGACATCTCTCTGGACAGAAACGTCGAACATGCGATCTTTGTAACGTTCAGCGGCACTAGAAAAGGCCACCGCACAGGCTATCAAAAGGATAAGTTTCTTCATATAATCTCCTTACGCGCCAAATATAGCTAAAGGAGATAATTTTGTCTGCAAAGAGCCATTTAAGATTCGGGCTTATTTTCAGAGGCTTTTTTAGCCTCGATTTCCTTCTGCTTGCGCAAAATTTCTTCACGGGCAAGTTCCGCCTTCGTCTTCTTTTCTGCAAACAAATTGTCTAAAGCAGAAACCGCCTTGCCGTCGGCCCCCTTGGCACGGGAATTGAAGAACAAGGCCAGCAAGAAAAAGATGACCAGGTAGCAGGCTACCGCCGAAAGTAGCGCAACGATTTCGGACCCCGAGGCCGCCTCCACTTTCAAGTAGAGCACAATGGACAAGGGGATAGCAAGCATTATCAAGAATGCGGGAATTTTTTCTTTCACCGTACACCACTCCAAGACTTCACCTGCAAGGCAAGGCCCACATCGGCATCATCGGCGGTATACTTGTAGTCGGGCTTGTAACCGCGGGCTTTGCCTTCCACAAAACCATCTCCAGAGACCAGCTTGTTGTCGACCATGTGTACAAAGCCCACCGTGGAATCTACCGGCGAACCATCTTCATAATACCAGCGGTAAAGGGTTACAGGCATTTCGTTATTGAAAATGTTCTTTTCGATCAGGCAGGTTGCAGAGTCCGAGCAAACTACACCCGACTTTTCGACCGAATCAAAGAAGTTGTTATAGGCATGGAGTACTCCCCCATGGGCAAGAATTCCGTCATCATCCAGACCGGCAAAATAATTGTGATGCATCGTCAGGCTCTGGGCCGTATCCATGATAATATCCCCCGCAAGGCCAAACAGCACACCAGTCTGTGCATTTTCAAAACGGGACCAGGAAATCGTCACATTATGGGAACTGCGCTTGACATCAAGTTCCACCAACGGGTATTCCTCAAACACGCAATGGTCTACCCAGACATGATGCGTCCCATTGTGGAGAGAAAGCGCACGGCGAGAACTCGTATCTTGCGCCGTAATAGCAGGAGCCGTGAATGTCAGGTTCTCGAAAACCAGGTTACTCGATTCCTGCGTCAAAATGCCCATGCCCGTGATGCGGATATCCCGACCGCGACCATCGAAGGTCTTGTCGGAACCCAAGCGGAGCGGAGCCTGTAAATTGTAGGTTCCGCTCTTTTCGAACAGTACCCACACCGGGCCATCCTTGTATGCACATTCACGAAGCGAGCCCGGTGCAATCACGGCTGTCGTCGCAGCAACACCCGCCGAATCCACATGAGTCGTATCTTCGACAATCACATAGTCTTCCGTCGTCGTCACGATGCAGATTTCACCTTCGGCCTTAGAAATATTCCCGAGGCTATCGGTTACACCCGCAGCACCCAAGACGCCTGTGCCATACCCATCAATCCCGGCAAGCAGCGCATCATGCTTGCTCCAGTCACCCTTGGGATACTCGCTCACTTCCAGCTTTTCCGGCTTCACCACATTGACACTGGAATCAGAGCAATCTACGTACAACGTATCACCTGTCGCAGACGGCACCTTGGTCGAATTCGTTTCAACCGGATTGCCAAATTGAACTTCGAAGTTTCCGGACGGCAACGAATCAATCACAAAATGACCCGCGCTATCGGGCACCACAAAGCGGTCAAGCCCAGCAATGCGCACCACCAACGACGAGTCACCGAACAGCACATAGCCTTCGATCGTTGAAAGCTCTCCCAACTTGACCGTATCGATTACAGAAACATTCGAATCCAGCGTAAGGTTATGAACCGCGCCCGTCGCCTGGGTACCATCCACATGGCGAGCCTCAATCGTATAGGCTCCCGGTTCCATGGGAATTTCAACAAAACCCTTCTCGTCCGTCTCTTCCCATTCTGCAAAGCGCTTGCCATCGGAAAGGTAATCTTCCGGCAGGGCTCGCACGCGGGCATAAGCAGCAGGCTTTCCTGCCAGTTCAATCTGCAACGTGATTGCAATTGTGGATTCAGCTTCGGTACCGCCAGCGACATCCTTCTTGTCGTTGGAACATGCTGCTAACAGCCCCGTTCCAAGCAAAGCGGCTAAGCCCACCCCCAGCTTTCTGCACAAAACACACTTACGCATCTTCACCCCCAACCATCGTCGCATCCATCTGTTGCTCTTGACCGGCAGCCATTTCGTCGACGATTTCCATGCCGCGAATACGGCGCTTGCGCCCGCGACGTTGCGGAGGCGGATACGGATCCGAAAGCGGGAACAGCTGCATGCCGAGCTGGAACACGCGATTGGGCTTTTCGCACTGCCCTACCTTCGCCAAGACTTCGCGCCTAAAGCGACGCACCATCTCGACCAGCTCCTTATAAGTCGGCTCGTCGCAGGCAAAGGCCAGCGTCGACAAGTTGCGTTCGCTGCGGTCAAAACGGTCCAAGGCATCTTGGGCCACATTCAAGTTCTGCTGAATGTAAGAGTTGACCGCCGTGCTGAACGATTCCGAACCGCTCGAAATCAGGCCCTGCGTCTGCTCGTAAAAACCCGTTGCTTCGTTCTTCTTAATCATCGAGAGGCGTTCCAGCAGCGCAATCGAGGACTTGACCTGCGAAGCCGTAAGCGGCGGGCGCACCATCAGGCCGAGCGCCGCATCGTCACCCACATACGGGTAAAAAGTCACCAGTTCACGGATTACCGCATGGTACCAGTGGTCAAAGTATTCGAACTGGTCCTTCGCCACATTTTCGACCTTGCATTCCTTGGTGGCCACCAGTTTTTCCAGGTACTGACGGCTTTCGGAATGGTTCTTGGCCTGGTTGAATGCCACCATATCGGCAAAGTAGGCCTTTTCGCGGGCATCGCTGCAAAAAATATCGGCAAAAACAGAGACTAGGCGGCTAGTCAAGTTGCGCTTGCCCTGCAGAATCTTATTGAACATCGACGCATCGAACCCGGCGCGATCGGCAATATAGCGATGGCTAAAGCGCCAGTCACCCTTGTGACGCTCCTCGTAACTATCCCGCAAAAATTCGCGGTAGTTCAGATATTCAAAAAGATTCACCATATAAAGATCCAATAAAAAGAACCGAGCGCAAATTGCTCCCGGTTATCAATATAACAAAAATTTCGCCCGAAAGTCTACATTTAAGCAAAAATTTATGTCCACACTTTTAGGCGTGTGATAAAAACTACTTGTTCGGCTTCGAAACCACGGGGCGAATGCGCTTACCGCAAAGCGTCACCACAATTCCCGCCTGCGCAAACATGTAGTAAGCCGTGTCGCGGCTGTTGTTCAGCGTGGACTTCGGGTCATAATCGTCCTTGGTCACGAACACTTCGGCAACGCCCGAAAGGCTAATATCCAAAGAGCAGCGTTCGCACGGAAAACCAATCACATAAAGCTTGGATCCCGGAGGAACCTTGCCGCGGGCATAGTGCAGCGCATTGATTTCGGCATGCACCATGAACGGGTACTTGTTCGCCTCGAACTCGTGGTGGCTCAGCAGTTCGCCCGAATCGGCATCCAACAAATCGTAAGCCAGCAACTGCTTTTCGCGGGTGTACGGCACCGTTTCGTCATCAAAGCCAGCCGGAGCGCCATTGTAACCGGTACTGATCACACGACCGTCGGCCGACACGAGCACCGCCCCCATCTGGGTATTCTGATCTTTAGAAAGACGCGCCTGCGCGCACATCATCTGGGTATAGACTTCGTCACGAAGCTTGCTGCGAGATTGAGAATTGTTCATGTTTGATAATATAAAAAAGCCCGCCGGGCGCGTACCCGACAGACTCTAAAAAATTGCTTTTTCGAAAGCTTGTATAATCAAGCAAGACTATCCCGCTAAGTATAGGCGAGCGAGACAATCCGCGAAAGTTGGATAATCAAGCAAGACAAGGCGCGAGCCCCCGTAGCGTACTAGAGCGTACGTGAGGGGGCGAGCAACGCCGTATTGCGCCGATTAGACAACTTTCGTCATGCCGGACATGCGTTCACGCAGCCAAGCACCGACCTCTTCCACCGGATGCTGACGGATGTTCTTGTTCACCTTGATGAGTTCTTCGTTATCCACAGCGGTGGTCTTGCCTTCGCCGTAGATAGCGCCGATGTCGTCCTTCTTCACTTCGTTCTTCATGAAGTCGGCGAGCAGAGGCACGCACTTGTTGGCGAACAGGTAGCAAC
>JAEEGJ010005444.1_pt1 | contig 40038 bp, 23 predicted proteins | sample 8958761 | NCBI WGS metagenome assembly JAEEGJ01 (sample SAMN16246546, study PRJNA631951) | gut metagenome | biome: gut microbiome; feature: rumen; material: RS-attached | host: Bos | place: Iran: Karaj | collected 2018-10 | reverse complement strand
TGACCGTGCCGGTGGAATTCGACGCTTCTTCTCGCGCCAAGAAGGTGCTTGCTCGCCTCGATATCGTGGCGCAGGGCCGCGAATACAATACGGTTTCGGGAGTGCTCTTTGCCGCAGGGCTTACCTATGTGGCAGCCGCCATCGGCTCCATTATGCAGTTGCTTTATTGGGCGTACCGTGCCGGACTTATCGGCGGTCGGCGAGACTAGTCTTCTATTGTCATCCCGGCTAGCCAATAGCCACTTGCAGCTTTGCTGCTTAGTGGATATGGTCCTCGGAACGGGGAAGCCGGGATCTCCTAGTCATTAGTATGAACCTCTATTGACGGGAAGTCGTCATCGTCGTCAGAATTGTCTGAATTTTCAGAAGCCTGGGTGTCATAGAACGCCTGGGCTTTTTTCATGAACGCTTCAAATTCTTCGTCCGTCATGTTAGGCTCGTTATTCGAGCCGTCCGACGGCTGCGGCTCTTCTGCCGGAGTTTCATCGACTGATTCAACCGGGGCGTCGACAGGTTCTTCGCTCACGTCATCGCGAGCCTCTGGCGAAGCAATCTCTTCCACCGGCGTTTCTTCAACGACCGGTGCGACGGTTTCTTCGACGGGCGCGCTTGTCTCGGGTGCAGATTCAATAACCGGTGCGGTTTCTTCCGCAGGCGCGGTGCTTTCAACCGGAGCATTCTCTGCCGGAACCTGTGCGCCTTCGGCAGCTTCGTCTTCCTTCATCATTTCGGCAAACGGGTTTTCCTGCACTTCGCTCAAGTCTTCGCGACCTTCGAGCATAGCGGTCAAATCTTCTTCGCTCACGTTCCGTCCACGTTCCGTCCACAGCACGGCTTCGCGCATCACTGCGGCCAAGTCGCCTACGGTCTGTTCCTTGGAACGAGCAATCGCCTGGTTGCGGATCGCTTCCACAAGGCCCGGCTTCACGTCCGGATCCTTGCTGAAGAACACGGTCTCGTGCGCCATTTCTTCGGCGTAGTCGGCATTGTTCTTCTTGCGGTAAATCCAAATCGGTCCAAACAGTTCGCTCTGGCGGAACACGATTTCATCCGTCTTGATCATTTCGAGCATGGCCATGAAGGTCACTGCCGCCACAATCGGGTGAGAATCGTTGTCGAGCAAGTCTTCAAATAGGGCGCGGCCATTCACCGCAAGATAATTGTTGATTGCCTGCTGACGGTCCTGAATGGTCACGTAGTCGAGTTCGATGTGGTGAATCGTTTCCGAAATCTTGGTCTTCAAGCTCTTCTGGTAGGCGCGGAAAAGCTGCCAGATATTTGCGTCAGCCAAAGTCTCTTCGTCGGTCTGCGTCTTTTCCAAGCGACCGCGGGAATACGTACCGAAGTTCTCGCTTTCCATTTCCTGGAGACCGCTCGCGACTTGCTTAAAGCGCTGGTATTCCAGCATTTCTTTCATGAGCTGTTCGCGGTCTTCGTTGTATTCCGCTTCCATCTCGGGGTCGCGCTGTTCGGCCGGCAAAAGTTCCTGCACCTTGAGGGCCATCAAGCGGCTCGCCATGTACAAGAAATCACCCGCCTTCGACAGGTCGGTGCCCTCGTATTCGTTCACCCACTTTAAAAACTGGTCCGCAATTTCTGCAATCGAAATCTGTTCGAGCGGAACTTCCTTCTTCTGAACAAGATACACCAGCAAGTCCATCGGGCCATTGAACGCCCCGATGCGTACTTCGTATTCTTCCTGTTCTTCGACTTCGGTCATGCTTATCGATTCTTAGTTAGATAGCTTATTCTACGGTCACGCTCTTGGCGAGGTTGCGCGGCTGGTCCACGTCGTTTCCGCGAAGCACGGCGATGTGGTAGGCGAGCAGCTGGAGCGGCACGCATGTCACGATCGGCATGAGCATCGGGGAGGTCTTCGGGACCTTGATCAGGTGGTCGGCAATTTCGTCGAGCGGGTGGCAATCTTCGGTAGAGATAGCGATCACCTTACCGCCACGGGCCTTGATTTCGCGCACGTTGCTAATCACCTTGTCGAACAGGGCGTCCTTCGGGGCGATCACCACGACCGGCATGTTTTCGTCGATCAAGGCAATGGGGCCGTGCTTCATTTCGGCGGCGGGGTAGCCTTCGGCGTGAATGTAGCTGATTTCCTTGAGCTTGAGGGCGCCTTCCATGGCGACCGGGTAGTTGAAGTGGCGACCCAGGTACAAGAAGTTGTTTGCCTTCACGTACTTGTTGGCGATGCCTGCAATCTGGTCGGAAAGCTTGAGGGTCTGTTCCACAAGTTCCGGGAGTTCCTGCATGGCCTTCACGATGTCGGAGCCTGCTTCAAAAGAAAGTCTGCGCTGGCGGCCAAGCAAAAGGGCAATCATGGCAAGCACGGTCACCTGGCTTGTAAACGCCTTGGTCGATGCCACGCCGATTTCAGGGCCTGCATGCAGGTAAACGCCGCCGTCGCTGGTGCGGGCAATGGTGGAACCTACGCCGTTACAAATGGCAAGAGCGGTGGCACCCTTCTGCTGGGCTTCCTTAAGGGCCGCGAGCGTGTCGGCGGTTTCGCCGGACTGGCTAATGGCAAGAACGAGCGTACCCGGCTTGATAATCGGGTTGCGGTAACGGAATTCCGAGGCGTATTCCACTTCGACTGGAACGCCGGCCAAGTCTTCGATCATGTATTCACCGACCATACCGGCATAGTAGCTGGTACCGCAGGCGGTAATGATGATACGGTTGATGTTGCGGAGTTCCTTGATGTTGGTGTCGAGGCCCGCCAGCTTGGCGTTGCCTTCGGCGTACAGCAGGCGGCCGCGCATGGTGTTGCGGAGCACTTCGGGCTGTTCGAAAATTTCCTTGAGCATGAAGTGGGCAAAGCCGCCCTTCGCAATGGCGTCGGCATCGAATTCCACGTCTTGCACTTCGTGCTGCACTGGCTGGCTGTTCGTATTCAACAGGTTGTAGCCGTCTTCCTTGATTTCGACGATGTCGTTGTCGTCGAGGTAAACGACCTTCTGCGTGTGCATGATGATTGCAGAAACGTCAGAAGCTAGGTAGAATTCATTCTGGCCGATACCCAGAATAAGCGGAGAACCGCGGCGGGCACCGATCATGGTGCCGGGTTCGTCCTTGCAAATCACGGCAAGGCCAAAAGTACCTTCAATCTTGGAAATGGCTTTGAGGACGGCTTCCTTGAGGTTGCCGTTGTAGTAGCGGGCGATCAAGTGGGCGACAACTTCGGTATCGGTTTCGGACTTGAATTCGACGCCTTCGGACTGGAGTTTCTTCTTCAGGATGGCGTAGTTTTCGATAATGCCGTTATGGACAATCGAAATCTTGCCGTCAAAGCTCTGGTGCGGGTGCGCGTTCTGTTCGGTGGGGGCGCCGTGGGTAGCCCAACGGGTGTGGGCGATACCGACATGGCCATGAAGCGGCTTGCTTTTCAGCTTGTCTTCAAGGGCTGCAATCTTGCCGGAGGCACGGACCGTTTCAATATTTCCGTCTTCAATCAGGGCAACGCCCGAGCTATCGTAGCCACGGTATTCCAACTTTTTAAGACCGCCGACCAAGATAGGTAGAGCTTCGTTCTGGCCGATATATCCGACAATTCCGCACATATAGTAATAATCCTTCTTTTGTTAACGAAACGCAATATACCAATTTCTTTTGGTAAAAATGGGTTACAAATGGTCTTTTGGCGTAAGATTTTGTTATTTTTCGTTTGTCAAACATAAAAGAGGATAAAATGAACAAAAAACTCATTATTGCTGCGGGTGCTCTCGCATTTGCTCTGACTGGCTGTGACCAGCTGTGCCAGGGTCCCAAGACCAAGACTGCTTTGGTGACCGACAAGGATAAGTACAGCTATGCTCTCGGTGCTCATTTCGGTAACCAGGCTCGTTTCCAGTTGGTAACCCGCGACTCTATCGACCTCGACCTCGATCTCTTTATCCAGGCTTTCAAGGAACGCTATAACGAAGATTCCGCTCATTTCTTGATGAACGATTCCATCATCTTCCAGACCTTGACCGACCTTTCTCAGGCCCGTCAGGCTGAAAAGAACAAGAAGGACAGCCTCGCTGCCGAAGCCAACAAGGCCGCTGGCGAAGCATTCCTCGCCCAGAACAAGACTGCCGAAGGCGTCGTGACCACCGAATCTGGCCTCCAGTACAAGGTGATTACCGAAGGTACGGGTGCAACTCCGGCCGATGGCGACATCGTGAAGGTTCACTACACCGGTACGCTCCTCGACGGCACCAAGTTCGACAGCTCTGTCGACCGTGGCGAACCGCTTGAATTCCCGATCGGCGCCGTGATTCCGGGTTGGACCGAAATGCTCAAGCTCATGAAGGTGGGCGGCAAGGTCACCGCTTGGATCCCGAGCGACCTCGCATATGGTCCGCGTGGCCGTGGCCCGCAGATTCCGGGTAACAGCCTCCTCGTGTTCGAAATGGAATTGATCGATACTCATTCTGCCGACGCCCCGGCTGCTGAAGCCCCGAAGGCCGAAGCTCCGAAGGCTGAAAAGAAGGCTGCCGCTAAGCCGGCTGCTCCGAAGGCCGAAGCCAAGCCCGCCGCAAAGCCGGCTGCTGAAGCAAAGCCTGCCGAAGCTGCTAAGCCCGCTGCCGAAGCCAAGCCGGCCGCTGAAGCAAAGCCTGCTGAAGCTGCAAAGCCCGCTGCTGAAGCCCCGAAGGCCGAAGCTAAGCCGGCTGCTGCCGCTCCTGCCGCTGCTGCCGCTCCCGCTGCCGCCGCACCGGCCGCTGCCAAGTAATCGGTTCAAATAAGAACTTTGAGAATCCCCTTGCTTAAACGCGAGGGGATTTTTTCTATTTTGTACCATCATTTTGAGGTGCATGTGAACCGTTTTTTGCTTGTTGTCTTATCCGCATTTTTCTTGCTTTCCTTGCTTGGCTGTAATGAAGAAGGCAAAATCCAGAAACTGAAAGATGAAGGCGACAAACTCCGTGCACAAATTGATTCCCTGACTAACGAGATTGAACAGCTGCAAATGCAGCCTGGTAATTGGATTGTGCACAACGATACCGTTCGTGCCGGCGATGGCCTTTTCCAGGTGCTTGTCCGCATGCAGATCAACGAACGCGAACGCGGCAAGATTGTGCTTGCCCTCCAGGACAGCGCCGAACTTTCCAAACTCCGCGTGGGCCAGGTCTTTTACGCCGCTATAGACTCTTCGGGCAGTGTCCAGCGATTCCGTTATGCCCCGAATCCGGCGAACATCCACATGCTCAGCCGTACCGAAAACGGTTACGTCTACACCCTCATTCAAAAGCCGGTAACCCGCCGTCAATCCATTTTCGAGGGCGCGCTTACCGAAGGCAGCACCTTGAACGGCACGCTTTTCAAGGTGGGCATTCCCGGCCGCATGGTGGGTATTGTCAGTGGCGTGCTCCAGTGCAAGGTGGCATTCCCCTTGGCTCGCGCCGGCGACAAGTTCCGCATTTTGCTCGAAGAAACCTTCTACCAGGATTCTATCTGGATTTCGGGCCGAGTCGTTTATGCCGAATTTGACGGCCGTATCGTGGGCCACCATGAAGCTTTCCGTTACGAAGATCCGGATCCGAAAAGTTCCTTTAATGCTCACTATACCGAAAAGGGTGAAGCGCTCGTCTTTGATGGCTTGCGTTACCCGCTGGACCGCCTGCATATTACAAGCCCCTTCGGTAGCCGCATTCACCCCATTACGGGCCAGCGCAAAATGCATGCCGGCATTGACTACGGTAGCCCCACGGGCACGCCGGTTTACGCCGTCGCCGAAGGTGTTGTGACGGTTTCGGGTTTTGACCCGTACAGCGGCAACAAGATTGCCATTCGCCACCGCGACCGTTCCGAAAGTTGGTACATGCACCTCTCGGTCCGCGGCGTCAAGGTGGGTTCCAAGGTGGCTGCGCGCCAGTGCATTGGCCGCGTGGGTTCCACGGGACGCAGCACCGGCCCGCACCTGCATCTGGGTTTCAAGAACGAAAAGGGCAAATGGATCAATCCGGCCTCCAAGACCATGATTGCCGCCCCCAAGCTCGAAGGGCAGCGGCTTGCTCGCCTCAAGGAACAGGTGGCCGAAATCCGCAAACAAATAGAGGCGACTCTCGCCGCCCCTGCCGTAAAAGCAAACGACACCACCGACGTGATGGTGCGTATGCGTAGTCTGTAATTACTTCGCGATTTTATATCTCAGCTTCAGGTCCTTGGCAGTCGGAACTCTGCCAGAGGCTTCGTGCTCATGTTCTTTAGAGAAGTGGTTGAGCTTTTGCGTTCCGTAGCCGGCTGCGCGAACAAACTGAGCTTCTTTGGCGAGTTCCACGGCCTTGGCCATCTGTTCGTCCGGATCGTTGATTTCAAAGTCCGGAACGATTCCCAAGTCATGGTAGCTATCCCAGTTCTTGTCGAAGCCTTGCAGGGCCGTCACTAGGGCGAGACCTTCTCCGACTTCGGTCTGGATCACGAGTTGTCCGATTCCCTTTCCGTAAGTCAGCTGGCCCACGACCGGAACTTTGCGGTTTGCCGTCAGTGCCGAGAGCATGGTTTCGGCGCAGCTTGCCGATCCCGTGTCAGCCATAAAGACGTAGTAGCGGTTCTTGCCAATTCCGTCGCGTTCTGCGGTAACGGTAAGTGTATCGAATTTCTGGAAATACTTCATGCCTCGGCCATCGGGAATGGAATCGACCGTGGCTTCGATATCGATCACGACGGTGTCGCCAGCAGAAAGCAGTTCTTTGGCCATGTTGGCGCACTGTTCGGTTTCGCCACCGGGGTTGTCGCGCAAGTCGATGATCGTGGAGGTGGCGCCTTCGGTCTTTTTGAGGGCTGCCACGAATTCTCCATAGGAACCGCTGTCGCTAATCGAGGTCACGACAAATTCCTTAATCAGGATTACCGGAATGGAGTCTTGGTAAGTGAGCTTGACGGAGGGTTCGTTGTATTCGTCGATAGTCACTTTAATGCTAACCGGTTCCGAGTTGCGGGTGACAACGATGTTGATGACATCGTCTTTGTTGCCGGTGCACATGTTTTCGAAATTGTATGCCGAAGTAATGTTAAGGCCATCTACTTGGGTCACGATGTCTCCGACCATCAAGCCGGCTTTTTGTGCCGGAGAACCCGGATAAATTTCGGTTATAACCAAGTAGCGGGATGTGGAATCCAGCATTTCTTCAACTTCCGCGCCGATGCCTATGATGGATTCGGATTCCAGAATGCTGGAATAAATCTGGTCTGCGACAAGGGGGTCGAAATAACGGGTGAAGGGGTCGGCCATCTGGTTGTACATGTAGCACACGTCGTAGTAGTCTGCAGAACAGTAACCCTTGGTGCGGCTGTCTTGGCTTGTTCCCTTGTTCAGGTAGACCTTGTAATCGTCGGCCAGTTCGTTACGCATGTGGGCGTAAATGTAGAACAGGTCGAGCATCTCATAATTGAAATAGAGTTCGGCTTCGTATTCGTTATTGATGTGTTCCATTTCGGGGAACAAGTCGGCCATAATGTCGCGCTCGTCCGACGAGCTGCTTACGGATTGCGAACAAGCCGAAAATAAAAATGGTATGGCGCCAAAAATGGCGAGTGTCTTTTTCAGTTTCATTTATTCCTCTCCTTCTATAATTGCGCCGCCCAAGTCTTTGTAACGGCGTAAAATCTGTGGTTCGTTTGCATCGGCTGCACTCTTTTTAAAGGCCGTCTTCGAGGAGCCCTTCTTGCCGTATTTGCTTTCGAGTGCGTCAAAGCCGCATTGGAGCGACGCTTCGGTGCAAGGGTAGTCGGGAATGATTCCCTTCTTGTGGTAGGAATTTCCTTTGGGTGTCAGGAACTCCAGATTCGTAATGAGCGAAAGTCCCCCGGCCATTGTCTTCCAGGTACTTTGGCCAATTCCCTTGCCGTAGCTGACTGTTCCTGCGATAGGAATTTCTGCGCCTTCTTGGAGTGCTACCGCAAAGATTTCGGCACAGCTTGCGCTTCCGCCATTCACGATTGCCACGAATTTCTTTTTCTCGCCGGCGTCGCCCGGCTTGGCGACCACGGTCACCTTGTTGTAAAGGGGCGTGCCGTCGCCTGCAAAGCTTCGCCAGGAGCGGGTTGAAATATTGCCCTTTTCCATGAACAAGTCTGCCATCGCGGTACAATGATTTACATGTCCGCCCGGGTTCCCTCGCAGGTCAATGAGTCGGGGAGCCGTCGAGTTCCTGGTCGATTCCAGGTAAGTCGTGAGTTCTCCCAGCGTGCCGTTCTTCTTGTCGACGGTGTTCAGCTTGAATCCGGTAATGGTGATGATTTCGATTCCGTTCAAGGTGTCGACAAATACGGTCGGGGCGTAAACGTCTTCCTTGGTCAGTTCGTATGTGTTGGTGTCACCCGCGTAGGCCACCGTGATCGAAATTTCCTTGTTTTGAGTCAGGACAGAATCGTAGATGTTGAATGCACGGTCGCCCGTAATTTCGACGCCGTTAACATTCAGAATGTTGCCGTAGCGGGGGATGCCTGCCCTGCCTGCCGGGCTTTCGGGATACACGCGGTAAATGACGAGCGGGTGCTCCATCTGGTTGAACTGCGTGTATTCCATGCCTACGTCGCCCGGTACAATGCTCGTGTTGATATGCGAGATAGCCGCTTCGCTTTTAGACGGCGGAACGTAACGGGTGTAGGGGTCGGACAGCTTGTTGTAGAGTTCGTTTACCGAATCGCCCTGTTCATCCAGCAGGGGCAGTTCGTCTTCGAACAGGTAAGTCTTTTGCAAAAGCCAGTAGTTGAACGAATATTCTGTTGGCGCCGGCGTAGAATCCACCGGCTCGAAAAAATCGCTACAGGCAGTGAGGAAGACGAGAAAAATGAGATGTGGGATGAGGAATGCGAAATGAGCAATTATTGAATTCTCATTAGTTATTTCACATTTCGCATTACTCATTATCCTTTCTCCAACCAATCCTAACCACCACAGCCGACTTTTACAGTCTACGCTATTGGTCGATGCTCAGGCCCTTCTTGTCCAGGAGCACGCGCGGGATTCCGCCTTCCATCGGGTTTTCGACGACGGAAATCGTTTCGAGGCTGTCGCATTCGGCGAGGCTTTCGGGGAGCGTGGCGAGCTGGTTTGCGTCGAGGACCAGTTCCTTGAGTTTTTTCAGGTTGCTGAATTCCGAGGGGATTGCGCCCAGGTTGTTACCCGACACCATCAGGACTTCGAGGGATTCCAGGTGGCCGAGGGTGGCCGGAATGGAAGTCAGGTCGTTGTTGTCGAGGTAAAGCTTACGGAGCTTTTTCAGCTTGCCGAGGGTAGGAGGCACTTCGGAAAGCATGTTGTCGTGCAGAGAAATCTTGGTGACGTTGGTCCACTTGCCGACTTCGAGGGTCAGGTCCAAAAGTTGGTTTTTGGCGATATTCACCGTTTCAAGCTTCTTGAGGTTGCCGATGGAATCCGGAAGCTCGGACAGGCTGTTGTAACCTAGGTACAGGTGTTCAAGATTTGTAAGTTCGCCGATGGTTTCGGGGAGTTCCATCAGGTCGTTTTCGCTCACGGAGAGCTTTTTGAGCTTTTTCAGCTTGCAAATGTCGTCGGGAAGTTCCACGAGCATGTTACGGTCGAGGATGAGCTCTTCGAGGTCTTCCAGTTCGAAAAGTTCCTGAGGAAGAATTCTCAGTTCTTTTTGGGAAAGGTCTAACGAGGTGGCTTTTTCGGCTTTAGCTTTACGAATAATGTCTAACAAGTTCATGGGAACATCTCCTATAGTGTAAATCATAGCATTTTTGCCCCGAAAAGATGAAACATTCTACAAAAAAAGCAAAAAAGTATGATTTTTACACAAATGTTCACTATAAATAGGGGCCATTAATGAAAAAAAATGAAAAAAATTGTCTTTAAGTTGCTCAAAAGGGTGTTTTGATGCTATTTTTAGGATACAAATATGATAGTAATATATAAGGTGCCCCTGTTTGCACCCGCATTTTGCTATTGTAAAATAACAAAACTGAGGAAAAAATGGAATTAACCAAATCGCAGGAACGCCGTCTAGCATTTGTGGCTAGCCTCTTGAGTCTCAATCCCAACGATCCTACTGACCGAATTAAGGCACTCCGGCATCTAAACCTTGATGAAAACGGCTGCTTCCATGGTTTCCAATACTCCCAAGGCTTTATGGAATTCTTCATCTTCCTCGATGAAGACACTCCGCTCGAAAAGGTCGTTTCCCACCTCAATTCCGACCTGAAACAGCTCCAGATTGCCGTTTTCCGTACCAGCGACCCTCCTAATCCGTTCTTCATGTCGCTGCGCGAAGAAGCCGACCCCTGGGCTGTGAACAAGATTTCTGATGACGACGAAGACGAAGATGATGATTCTCCGGCTAGCCGTCCGTACATGGAAACGCTCGAAATTACGGTTCTCCGTACCCGTGCGACCCGCGATATTACCGACTCCGAACTGGAACGTACCCTCAAGGATATGCGCCGCAAGCTCGGTATCTGGAAGAACGAAGTCAAGGCAAAACTCGAAATCATTGCCGAACATGACGATTTGACCCGCGATTTCCGCAGCGCCGACGACAAGCTCGAAATCGTGATGGATTCCGATCCGTTGCACTTGACCAGCGATCACGGCGAACTGTTCCTCGGTTTCTGCCCGATTCGCACGATTTTTGACTATCACGTGAACCTCGGTAAGCGTCTCAAGACCAAGCACAACATGGCTATCGTCTCGAGCAACATCCGTACTTACCTCGGTAACCTCACTCACACGAACGCTGCCTTGATCGATGCCTTCCAGACCATGGAACGCAATGACGACCAGAACGTGAATGTGGATGACTTCCCGTTCCTGCACAACGGTATGACCCTTACCGGTGATGACCTGCGCCTCAAGGAACGCGACGGTAAGAAGGTTCTTTATATCGAACGTCCGAAGATTATTAATGGTGCCCAGTCCCTGTTCACCTACGAACAGTACGCCAAGAAGAGCAAGAAGCCGGTGAACCCGCAGGTGCTCGTGAAGGTGGTGGTGCCGTACCCCGGTGCCGACAACTTCCTGAACCAGGTGACCATGGCCAACAACCGCCAGAACCCGGTGTTCAGCTACCATTTGCGTGCTGCTGACGACCTGCAGTTCTTCATTTGGCAGCGTTACCAGGAAGAAGGCTTTACCTACGTTTATAAGGATGGCGTGCGCCTCAAGGCACGTACCCGTAAGCTCGAAGTGCGTATGCGCCCCGAACTTGCCAAGACCCTCTTCATGATGGATGGCAAGCTCAGCGAATGCCGCTCCAGCGACTGCATTTTTGATAAGGAAACCTTGTACCAGCGCTGCTTCGGCGCGTTCGTGCGTGTGTCTCCGGACAAGGAACGCGACTTCGTGCGCAAGACCATCGCCTTCACCAAGGCATGGCAGCTCCTTAGCCGCTTGCCGATCAAGATTCGCCGCGTGACCCCGGGTAAGGGCGTGTCTATCGAAGCGAACGACGATAACCCGCTGACCCGTATCACTTGGAACGGCCGCCTCGAAGACAAGTTTATCTTCCGTAGCGCCGTGAAGGACCTGGTGGTGGCCCTTGCCCTGAAGCACTGGCTCATCTACGGTGACCCGATCCAGGATTTCGAATGGCTGGTCGAAAACGAACTCAATTTCAACGATTCCATCCTCAAGTATGCTTCCAAGATTTACACCGAAGACTTGAAGGGTATCCTGATTTCTGAATTCAAGGACAATCCGGCTTACTACGATACCATCACGACGATTGACAAGGATTCCGGTGAATCCGTGGAACGTCGCCTGTGGAAGGGCTTTGCCAATACCGCTACTTACGACAAGATGATGGATCTTCTGTGCAAGAAGAACCGCACTTGGGAAAAGTGCCGCGGCGGCATCGAAGCCTTCATTTAACCGCTTCGAAAACAATCTTGTAAGACCCTGTGTGACGCAGGGTCTTATTTTTTATGCGACCAAAGAAATATGAGAACTCCAAAAGGAAAAGTAAGTCTTTGGTCGCCCTTCGTCTCAACAATAAGCTAATGCTTATTGCTTCGACTCGGCAAAATGTAAGATGATGTACGACATTGTTTTTGTGTGAGAATTAGGTCTTAGAAAAAGTGCAAAAAGGCGTGACTGGATTAACATTTTTTTGAACACTTGTCTGTATATAAAACGCTTTGTTCTATTTGATTATATATTTGGGATAGTGAGTCAATTAAGGAGGATTTCACTATGAGTTCTAAAAAGATTAACATCAGAAAATCTCTTGCATTTGCAACTGTATCGACCTCCTTGGCGATGGTTGCGTGCGATTTTAGTGCAGATACGACCGTCAAGGCTTCGGACGATCCGACACCCGGTCCGGTGTCCGAATTGCCGGAAGGCGCCTTCTTGCAGGTAAATACGCTGGAAGATTTGCCGAACTGTACGCCGAGCCGCGAAGGCAAATCGGCTTACGTGAACATCAGCAATTCCGTTTATGTCTGCTCCAATGAACGTTGGACCAAGGCGAGCGTGACCATCGATCCGATCGTTCCTCCGGAAGAAAGTTCTTCGAGCATCGGCGAAATTGTCCCGGAAACATCGAGTAGCGGACTTGTTCCGCCTCCGCCTCCTCCTCCGTTTGGTACATGCTTTACTACTTGGTATGGCGGGAATGGCGAGTACTGGATTGATACGGGCTTTGATAATGGTTACGGAAACGCGGGCTATTGGTACAGCTATTCCGATGACATGGACGGTGGCATGTCGATTATTGAATGGCCTGTTCCAAGGGGAAATGAATGGTCCGAAGATGCAATGGATCCGATTATCGATTACTGCGGTGGCCTTTGCGGAACCTATATTCTGGAAGCGGGAAGCCTGGGGTATGACCCGTTCGTAGCAGTTGGTTTCAATTTGGGCGGTTACGATGAAAATGGTACGCTCACGGTAGTCGATGCTTCTAGCATGGGTGGCGTTCGCGTTACTTATGTCTCCGATGCTCCGGTTATTCTGGAACTCGGCTTGGGCGAAAAGAATGACGCCAACTTGGGTTACGACCTTCCGGTGGTATACCTTCCGAAGGCATCTACACCCACCACGATTGCTGTAACCTGGGCTGATTTCAAGCAGAACGGTTGGGGCATGAACTTTATTACTGGCGAACAGGCTGCAAAAACGCTTGCTGCCATCAAGTTCAAAATCCAGGGTAAGAGCGGTTCTAAGGGCTTCTTCAACATTATTGCTGTCGGTGCCTACGATGAATCTTGCTCCGGTTATTTCCCGCCGATTCCGCGCTCTTCTTCGAGCTTTGTCCCGCCGGAACCCAAGTCTTCTAGCAGTTTCTACGTGCCGTATTACGGCTTTGAAACTTGGTATGGTTACGAAGGCGTTTACAAGATTGAAACGGGTCTTGACGCCGGTGAAGATATGTCGGGTTACTGGTATGAATTCAACGATGCTGTTGATGGCGGCGAATCGAAGATTATTTGGCCCGTTCCGAAGGGTACCGAATGGGACGACAATGCCTTGGATCCGATTATCGATTACTGCGCTGGCGTTTGCGGTACCTACCAGCTTGAACAGGGCAAAATGGACTACAACCCGTTTGTCGGTATAGCCTTCGATATTGCTGGCCCGGCAGATTACTGGGATGGCCCCGCTGTCGCGGCTGACGCCTCTGCAATGGGTGGCTTGTGCATCGCCTACACCTCTGACTTTGCTGCAAGCCTCGAATTGGGCCTCTCCGATGACATGGAAGCCAAGGTCGGTTACGATATTCCGTTTGCATCGCTCCCGAAGGCAACTTCCGTCGTGGTGAAGGATATTCCGTGGAGCAGCTTCAAGCAGGCAGGCTGGGGCACGGGAAAGATTACCGGTGAAGAGGCTGCTGCGATGCTGAAGAGCGTTCGCTTCAAGATCCAGGGCAAGGACGGTATGACCGGTAGCTTCAACGTGATGTCTGTGGGCGCCTTGGGTGGCGGCTGCTCCGGCTACGTGGCCGTTTGGGCAGATAAGAACGTGAAGAACTGGTAATTTTTAAGGATTATCCTTACAGAAGCGGCTCCCGGTTGCGTCTAGAATTTGCATCCGGGGGCTTTTTTGTTTATATTCATGGATGTCAAGTGTAAACAGGAGGAATTCAAATGCGCGGGAATATGCTTTTGATGAAGGCTTTGCCTTTTGCCGTTCTTTCAGCATCGCTTGCCATGGTGGCTTGCGATTCCGGTTCCAATTCCAATGAATCTCGAAATGACAATCCGGTATTGCCGGAAAATCCGGTTGGCGACGGTTCTAATATCGCAGCTGTTGAAACGGCTGAGGACTTGATGAACTGTACCGAAAGCCGTGAAGGCAATATGGCTAAGGTGCTAAGCGAAAATGCCATCTACGAGTGTGTGGATGAACGTTGGAGCAAAGTAACTGTTATTGAGACGTTGCCGAGAGACACTTTGTCAAATGGGATTTCATCGAGTGGAACTTCGTTGATTGAAATTTCGTCAAGTGAAACGTCGCCGAGTGAAAATTCTTCGGCTGGCGAAACCCAGATGTCAAGTTCCTCGATGAATTCGGACGTTTCGTCTGTAAGATCGCCGCATTGCTTTGAACCTTGGCATGGCAATGAGATGGTTTACCAAATTCTAACCGGCTATGACAATGGTTCTGAAACGTCGGGTTATTGGTACAGCTATGCCGATGATGCTGATGGCGGTGCGTCGAAGATTATTTGGCCTATTCCGAGTTGGGACGATGCCTTGGATCCGGTTTTTGATTATTGTGGTGGTGTTTGCGGAACCTATTACCTTAGTAAGGGTACTTTAACCTATGACCCTTATGCGGGCGTTGCGTTTAATATCGCGGGAATAGACGATAATGGCGACCCTACAACGGCTGATGCTTCGGCGATGGGCGGTGTCAGGGTGACTTACACCTCGGATATCACTATGGCTCTGGAACTTGGCTTGGGTGAAAAAATGGAACGCAATATAGGTTACGATGTTCCGTTTGTCACTCTAGCGAAAGCCTCTGTGGCTACGGTGAAAGAATTCAAATGGTCCCAGTTTAAACAGGCTGGTTGGGGGGATGCGAAGATTACGGGTGAAGAGGCTGCAAAAATCCTCGCTTCCATCCGCTTTAAAATGCAAGGCAAAGACGGCATGCAAGGTGATTTCAATATTATGGCAATCGAGGCGTATAATGCAACCGATTGCGATACGTACAATCATCAAAAATCCAGCAGCAGCATCGCTGCTCCTAAATCTAGCAGCAGTGTAATGCCTAGATCCAGTAGTAGCATGCGCTCCTCTAGCAGCTATGTGCATAGATCCAGTAGCAGTAGGGATGTTTCGGACATGGTTGTGCCTTGTGGTGAATTTGTTACATGGCAAGGATTCGAAGCTCTGTATCAAGTTGAAACCGGTTGCAATACCGAAATGGAAAATGGCGGTTATTGGTATGATTTTGATGACTACGCCGACGGTGGCCGGTCAAGAGTTATTTGGCCCGTTGCAATTGGTAATGAGTATGACGAATTTGCAATGGATCCGGTGATAGATTATTGTTCGGGCGTATGCGGAACAATTGAACTGAATAGAGGTACAATGTCGTTTGATCCTTATGCTGGAGTTGCGTTTGATTTTGCCGGCACCGATGACAAATGGCGCCTCGTTGCGGCGGATGCTTCTGATATGGAAGGAGTCTGTATTGCTTATTCGACCAATCTTGCTGCTAGTCTAGAAATGTCTTTTGGCGATAAGGTCGACAAAGAAGAATTTGGTTACGATATTCCGTTCGTTACTCTTGCGAAATCCTCTTCGGGTACTATAAAAACCTTTAAATGGTCTCAGTTTAAACAGGCTGGCTGGGGTACTGGGAAGATTTCGGGGGCAGAAGCTGCCAAGAGGATTGCTTCGCTCCGTTTCAAGGTCCAAGGCAAGGATGGTTCTAGTGGTGATTTCAACGTTATGGCGGTAGGACCATACAATGGCTCGTGTAACCTGAATTATTTTGTGGGGCACTAGTCGCTTCACAGGCTACAATCTTCTTCCTTCTTACTTATTTAAACAAAAAGAAACAAAAGTCGTTGACTAGCTCAACGGCTTTTTCTAATTTTGGCTACGAAAATCTTACAAGTACAGGAGTTCTTTACAAAATGTGGAACGAAAAGTATATCGCCAAACTGGATAACTACCTGGCCCAGGCCCAGGCAGCCGGTGGCGCTGCCCGTGTCGATAAGCAGCACCAGTCCGGAAAGTGCACTGCCCGCGAACGCATGGAAATGCTGTTCGACGAAGGTACGTTTGTTGAAGTCGGTGCGCTTCGCAAGTCGAGCAACCGCGTGCTCAAGGAAAGCAAGGTCGTCCTGGGTGACGGCGTCGTGACCGGTTACGGCAAGGTGAATGGCCGTCTGGTGTTTGCCTCTTCTCAGGACTTTACGGTGGGTGGCGGCTCCTTGGGCCAGTGCCATGCCGAAAAGATTTGCCGCGTGATGGACATGGCTGTGGAAGCCGGTGCCCCGTTTGTTGCCATGAACGATAGTGGTGGAGCTCGTATTGACGAAGGCGTGTTCTCGCTCGCTGGCTATAGCGCCATCATGGCCCGCAACGTGTGGGCTTCCGGCGTGATTCCTCAGATTGCCGTAATCATGGGCCCCTGCGCTGGTGGCGCCTGCTATTCTCCGGCACTCAGCGACTTCATTTTCATGACCCAGAACACGAGCCAGATGTTCCTTACCGGCCCGGCTGTCGTAAAGCAGGTGATGGGTGAAAACATCACCGCCGCCGAACTCGGTGGCGCTCCGGTGCACATGGCAAAGTCCGGCGTGGCTCACTTCATGTACGAAGACGACAAGAAGTGCCTCGAAGGTGTCCGCAAGCTCCTCAGCTACTTGCCGCAGAGCAACCGCAAGGAATCTGCCGAATGCAACTGCAAGATTGCCGAAGCCGCCAAGAACGACGAAGGCTTCTTCAAGAAGCTGTTCTCCAAGTCCGAATCGAACGAAGTTGCCGCCTCCTTTGACAACAGCGCTGCTATCCAGGACATCGTTCCGGATAACTACAAGCAGGCTTACGACGTGAAGGCTGTGATTGCAGCCTTTGCCGATGTCGACAGCTTCTTTGAAGTGCAGAGCGACTGGGGCAAGAACGTGGTGATCGGTTTTGCTCGACTGAACGGTGAAGCGATCGGTATCGTGGCTAACCAGCCGAAGGTGCTCGCCGGTTCCTTGGACGTGGACGGTTCCGACAAGGCAGGCCGCTTTGTCCGCTTCTGCGACGCGTTCAACATTCCGCTCTTGGCCCTCGCTGACGTTCCGGGTTACATGCCGGGCTCCAAGCAGGAATACTCGGGCATTATCCGCCACGGTGCAAAGCTCCTTTACGCCTTTGCCGAAGCGACCGTGCCGAAGGTGACGCTCATTCTGCGTAAGGCTTTCGGTGGTGCTTACATCGCCATGAACAGCAAGGACGTGGGTGCCGACTACGTGTTCGCCCTCCCGATTGCCCAGGTGGCCGTGATGGGTGCCGAAGGTGCCGTGGAAATCATCAACAAGAAGGAAATCGCTGCAGCTCCGGATCCGGTTGCCGCTCGCGCCCAGTGCATCGCCAAGTACGAAGAAGAACTGATGAACCCCTACGTTGCCGCCTCCATGGGCGTGGTCGACGAAGTGATTCACCCGGCCGATGTTCGCAAGCGCCTGATTACCGCTTTCGATGCCTTGAAGACCAAGGATCAGAAGCGTCACTGGAAGAAGCACGCCAACATCCCGCTGTAGTAGAGTTTTGTCATCCTGAGCCGCTCCTGAACGCTTAAGAGGGGGCGTGCCGAAAGATCTCTACGAAACATTGAAAATCCCCGGTGAAAACCGGGGAATTTTTTTTAGAAGAAATGACGAATCCCGATTGATTCTATCGCAATGCTCCAGAATGACAGCAGCGATAGGGGCCAGAATGACTGGGTATGACAAAAACAAGAACGACAAAATGTTCTAATTTGTCAGTACACGGAAAACGGAGGATTTATGAAAAAAGCATCGTTATTCGCCGTACTATTTAGCCTATCCATATTGCTGGGCTGCAATGATTCGGTTTCTTCATCAAACGAACCGGAAGGAGATTCTTCTAGTAGTTTGGCTGACTCTTCTAGCAGCGATTTATCTAAAGATGTTTCATCTAGCAGCATCGAATCAAGCGCAGAATCTTTAAGCAGCGAAGCATCGAGTAGTTCCGTTGCCATAAGGTCTTCGAGCAGCTATCAGCTAGACTGGAGCCGGGATACTCTGTTCAACCCAAACATTTCGTACGGAATAATGACTGACCCCCGCGATGGAAGAACCTACAGGACGGTGGAAGTCATAAGACCAGGTTGGATATCTCCCGCATCAGCAAATGGTAAAGCTTATCGGGTAAAGCAAACCTGGATGGCGGAGAACTTGAATTTCTCGGACTCCGTTGCATATCCGATCCTGAAAGAAAACACTCGCTGTTACAACGATGAAGAAGCAAATTGCGAACGGTACGGCCGCTACTATAGGTATGTAGCAGCAGTAAACGGAACACCCGATTGTGCAGAAAACCTGATTTCATGCGACGTGGATCCGAATCAACAAGTCCAGGGAATTTGCCCAGACGGATGGCATATTCCGTCAAAAGGAAATGATTTAGTCGAGCATTATCTTTCAGACATCGATTCCCTGAAGGCTTCGAAATTATTGAGATCCATGTACGGGTGGAGCGCAAAAGATGCTGTCATTGAACCGGGTCTCGATTACTACGGACTATCCTTTATTGGAGCAGGGTTCTTTACTCTAGAATTCGGTGGCTTTTTTGAAAATGTTGGTTGGACAGAATTGATGTGGATTTACAATCTTACAAAAAAATATAGCTACGTCTTTATTTCTGCAAAATCTGAAACCGCCAAAATAGGTTATCACGATTCAGACCTCCTTTTTCATACAGTCCGTTGTATAGCGGATAAATCAGAATATATCGAGTTACACCACGACGACTAAGCTAAAAAATTGCTAATTTCGCACAAATTGCGGGAAAAACCCATATTATAGGTGGTTTTGCGGTATGCAAATTCAGTATTTTATGGGGCACCTGTATAGAAGAATATTGTGTTTTTTGAAGGTCTAAAACGCTTGTGGCCGGTGGCGACTGTCGCCCTTGCCGTAGGAATCGCCTGGTCCCAGAGCGATTCTGTTTCGGTTGTGTCCGCAAGCGATGCCGAGACGTCTGAACCGGATCCGGCAGAGACCGAATGGCAGCCGACTTACCAGTATATTGCGTTACCGCCCTCGGTGAACCCGTTGAACGGCTTGTTGCCGTTTGGTGGCATCGGATCTTCGCCCACGCTCATGAGTACGAGCAAGGGGCAGGTCTTTAGCCACGATATCGATGTATCTACCCGTGAAATGGACGTGAGCGAAAAACGCGTGAACTCCGTTTCTCGCGATACGACGACCTTGTGGACGGCGCATTACCCCGAACTGGCGGACTACGTGTCGGACATGTACAGCGTGGGCCAGAAGAGCCTGTGGTTGAACGACTTGGTCGGTAAGGCGAACGACGGTTACGAGACCCCCGAGACCGGTTCGGTGTTCGACATTACGATTCCGGTGACGATGCCTGCGTGGATGCGCGACTTTGGCCTCGACAAACCGAAGCTGATGCTCCAGGGTACCATGGACATTCGCTTGAAGGGTTACGGCGAAAAGGACGATGCCGAGGGTAGCACGAACACGAGCCTGTGGCCGAGCCCGACTTTGAACTACACGCCGAACTTCATGGTGAAGGGTAAAATCGGTCCGTACATCACGGTTGAAATCAACAACGTGGAAGAAGGCCTCGGTGCCCGCAACCAAGTGCGCGTGGTTTACGAAGAATCTTACAAGGACGAATTTGAAGACTACATTCTGCAGCGCGTAGAAGCTGGTACTACGAACCTCGCTTTGACGGGTACGGAACTCACGGGTTACTCCGAGAACCACCAGGGCTTGTTCGGTATCAAGGCCGACTGGAAGTTGGGCGACTGGCGCCTGACCACCATTGCCTCGCAGGATGGTGGCGACCAGGAAGAATACAGCCTTAAGGCTAGCGAATCGACGACAGAATTCCAGATTCTTGATAAAGGCTTTGTCGCATACCGCTACTACTTCTTGAACAACGAGGCTAGGAACACTTACATCAAGGAAGTCTCGCTTTCGGGCAGAAAGACTTCGAGCTATAAGGCGACAAGCCTGAAGCTTTATAAGCGCAGCGCGACGAACTCCAAGGAAGTCATCGACAACGTGTACGTCAGGTACGTGACACCGAACGGGAAGACGGTTGTCAAGAAAGTGGAACGATTGGCCGAAATCAAGAACACCAACAACGATGTGTTCTCTTACGACGAAAAAACGGGCGTACTCAAGATTAACGGCGTGAATCGCAATACCTTGCTTGCTGCAAGCTGGGCTGAAGACCGCGATGGTAAGACTGCCGTGAAAGAAGGCGATACGATTGCGCTTGTGCAGTGGGACGCCACCCTTTCGGAACTCGTGGACATCGACAAGTTGATGTTGCGTAACGTGTATTCCATCGGTATTTCGGATGCAAGCTCTTCGAGCTTTGTGCTGCGCATGAAAAACAAGTCGGGCATTTCGGGCGACTTCCTCAAGAAACTTGGCTTGGTGGATACCACGACGGGAACCCCCTTGGTGAACGATGCTACAATCTTTAAGAAAGACGCTGCCGGTAATTACACGGGCGAAATGTGGCTGCCTTGTAAATCGAGAGATGACGCTGTTTATGCCGGAAAATCCAACAAGGACGAACTGGCTCGCCAGAACTGCTTGGAACCGCTGCGTAACCTGGACTCGTCTGCGGCCATGGCTCAGCTCTATACGCTCCCGGTCTACAACCTTTCTCGCTATACGAACCGATTCTACTTTGAATCCGTGGGTAAGCGCCGCAGCTCCACCTTGAGCGTGCGCGACCCGAGCTCCAGCTATTCCGTGAGCGGTAATTCCTGTATGGATATTTCGCCGGGAACCGAAAAGGTGACGGCTGGCTCTACGACCCTTATTCGCGGTACCGACTACGAAGTCAACTACGAACTCGGCCAGATTGAACTTTTGAGCGAACGCGCCCTCGACCCGAACAAGGAAATTAAGGTCAGTTACGAATGCGAACCCCTGTTTGAAATCGACAACAAGCTGTTGCTTGGTGCCCGTGCAGAACTCCCGCTGGACTTGTACGGCATGGGTGCGGGTTCCGTGCTCGGCATTACCGCTTTGTACAAGAGCCAGAGCACGACTGCCCAGACTCCGACGCTTGGCAACGAACCGTATTCCAGCGTGCTGTGGGGCATGAACCTCCGCTTGCAGGATACCGTGCCTGCTCTCACGGAACTGGTGAACTTGATTCCGGGCATTAACACCACGGCCCAGTCCAGCTGGCGCTACGAAGCGGAATTTGCCGCAAGCCGCCACAATGCGAATACGAGTGACGACCAGTCCGCCTTGGTCGAAGACTTCGAATCGACGGCATCGGGCCTTACGTATCCGCTGTCTAGACTTTCCTGGTACCATGCATCGCCTCCGGGCGGTATCGAATCGAATGCTTCTACCTATATCAAGAGCCAGGACTACCGTCACCAAGGTGAATTCATTTGGCACAGCAACAATACGGAACTGTACAAGAATATTTATCCGGCGGTGGGTAATTCCGATGTCGATAACCAGCACTTGACTGTGCTCAAGATGACCCTCAGGGCGAATGATAACCTGTCAGGTAATTCCTGGGGCGGTATCATGCGCCCGAACAGCAGCTATTACCAAGACCTGAGCGACATGAAATACATTGAAGTCGTGGCACGCGGTAATGTGGGCTCCATTTACCTTGATCTTGGTTTGATCAGCGAAGACCTTTCGATTAGCGGTGATGCGCCGAACGGATTCTACGACGGCGAAAACGACTTGGGTACAACGACCGCCTTGCATGACAGAGGCTTAGATAACAAGACCGGTTCTGAAGAAGAACGTATTGAATGGATTTGCCAAGGCGATGAATGTAAGATTAAGCAGAGGCACAATACGACGAATACGGATGCCTCTACAACCGATATTTCCCGCGATAACTATGACGATGATTTGGACGATGAAAGCGATCCGCCGGTCAATATTAACGGTACCGAAAAGAACTCGGGCGAACGCACCTACGATACCGAAGATATCAACAAGAATGGTTCTTTGGACAGGGACATTAGCTTTGTCCGTTACCGCATCGACTTGTCCGACACGACGGCTCAACTTGAAAAGCTGAAAAACGGCTGGCGCAAGTGGCGCATTTACCTGGACCAGTACGATACCATTGTTTCGCAGACGGGTAGCGATTACCGGACGATTCTTTCGGAAGCCCAGTACAGCAGGCTTTGGCTCGGCAAGTTGAATAATGGCGTTGCCGAAGCCAAGGTGCAGATTGTGCAACTTGCCGTGGTCGGTAACGCCTGGGAAGAACGCACGGTTGCCGACTTCTACAAGACGACCTCGTCGGAACATTCTCAGATTGCCGAAGTGAACGGCCTTGAAATGAAGGTGACTGAAAATGTCGCCTCTAGGGACAATACCTATATCAGCGTTTCGACTATCAACAACCGCGAAGATTCGAACAAATATCACAAGTCGCCCAATACGCGCACCGAACGCGATTCCGATTCTAACGCTCCGCTCAAGGAAACGGCTCTCGTGCTGGATTACCATGACATGAGCCCGGGCCAGGAAGTGGGCGTGACCCGTATTTTCGAAACGGATGTGAAGGACCTTTCCAGCTACCGTTCCCTCAAGATGGAAATTCACTATGCCGATAGCTCGGGATCTGAAAATGTGCCGGTTCGCTTTGCCATCCAGTTCGGTGAAGGCTCGCTGGAAGGCTCGAACGATTACTACGAATGGAGTTTCCGCCCGGTCAACTATAACTGCAACAAGGGCAAGGAACGCGAACAGGATTGCCATGAACGCAACTGGCTCGACAACGCCTTTGCCATGGACTTGGTTGACTTTACGAACTTGAAGCGCGGCCGCCGTCCGCCTTACATGAATGCGGTCGAAAAAGATCTGGGTGGTGAACGCGAAGAAAAGTTGCGCTTGGTGGGTAACCCCTCGATTACCAGCGTCGACTGGATGCGCTTTGTGATTATTGCCGATTCCAATGCCTCGGCTGAAGAGATTAAGGGTACCTTCTGGATTGATGACTTGCGCCTTTCGGACATGGATACCGAATGGGGCTATGCCGCCCGTACGAGCGGCCAGGTCAACTTTGCCGACTTTATTTCGCTTTCGGGTGCTATCCGTTATCAGGATGGTAACTTTGCAACGCTTTCGACTTCGAATGGTTCGCCCAAGCCGAAGGCTTCTGTAGCAGCCTCCCAGCTCGATGTGGCGGGTGACTTCACCATGAACTTGAACAAGTTCCTGAACGATAGTTCCGGCTTCCATATTCCGCTTTCCTTGGGCTACCATAGCACGACCAAGCGCCCCTACATGAAGCCGACGGACGACATGATTCTTGAACGCAGTAGCTTCGTGGACATGACGGGCGACATGTTCCAGAACAAGCTGGAAGTCGGCTCGAACAAGGAAGAGCAGAAACTGCGTGACGAAGCGGAATCGAAGGGCTACCAGTCTTACGTTCGCGAAAAGTCGTTTGGCATTAGCTACCGCAAGGATTACCACGCTCACGATACCAAGCTCGGCGAAGTGATGTCGCAGATCTTCTTGGATCGTCCGGCAATCAGCTATTCTTACAACGAATCCGAAGGCAAGGCGACGACCTCGGCGGATTCCAGCTATTCTTACCACACAGTGCTTGAATATAAGCTGGGTACGTTCAGCATGTTCAAGTTCAGACCGCTCGAAGGTTTGTCCAAGTACGAATGGCTCAAGCCCTTGTCCAAGTCGGAATTTGAACCGTGGCCGCAGACGTTCGATCTTACGGTGTTTGACTTGAGCTACATTCGTTACGTGAACCAGAGCCGCGATCCGGATTTTGTGGAACCGCAAGTCGACAAGATTGTGACTTACACGACGGAACTGAATCACAAGCTGAACATGCGCTGGAACATTTTCTCGTTCCTTACCACAAGCTATTCCTTGAACATCAAGCGTGACATGTATGGTGGCGGTGACCGCGAAGCATTCGTGAAGAAGAACTTCTTTACCTCGCGCGACGGTGGCCTGTTTGCTAACGAATACATCTTTGATTACGACCATACCGATAAGCGCGTGTATATTTCGGGCGATAGTGTGGTCGCTATTCCTTACGATACGATTCCGAAGGTTTCTGAAAATGGCGATACGCTCGCTATTGACATGCAGAATCCGGATTCTTACGAAATCCGCTACGATTCGACCACCTTCTACAAGGTCGACAGCGTGGGCAGCAAGACTTACGGTAAGTCTTACGGTATTCTGCGTAACGAACGTTCTCGTTCTCAGCAGTTCAAGATCGGCTTTAACCCGAGGCTGATTCCGTTCTTGCCGTTCAGCACGAACTTCAGTTCTGACTTTAACCAGCAAAAGACGATTCCTGACGATTTTGACTTTATGGATGAAACGTCGGTCGAGAAAAACTACTGGACGATTTCTCAGACGAACCGCTTTGAATTTGCTCCGTCTTTGAAGGTGCTTGAATTAGCGCGTGCTTTCGGTAAAGAAAATCCGGTGGCAACCGCCTTCGACAAGATCAAGTGGCGTGAAGTGCGCTTCAACTGGACTGCAAGCACCAACACGGTGGGCGAAAACTTTACCCTGGCCCAGTTGTACGAAGACCAGGGCGTGACTCCGCTGCAGTATTACCTGTATGGTCTCGGTCTCGGCAATGGTTATCGCAACCGCGGATTCTATAACATTGTCACGGGTGATATGGGTCTTGACCACCGCGACGATTTCCAGCGTTTCGCCCAGTACAGAAACCGCCATGTTGATACGTTGGTGTATCAGGGTAACTTTAGACATTCCGTGTCCCGCCAGTTCCAGATTGGTACCGGCGTGACGCTCCCGATTTGGGATATCGGCGTGACGGGCGATTTGCAATGGAAGGAAGACTTCTCGCAGGCCCGCGAATACCCGATGTATATCGACACCACGACGGTGTGGCCGAAGATCGGTATCGGTATTACGGTTCCGAACTTTGCCCAGCGAGTTTCGTTCTTGAACAGCTTCCGCAGCGTGTCGACGTTCCACCGCTTCGATTACTCTTATACGACTACGGTTCACCCGTTCCAGAGTGCCGAAGATTCCTGGTCGCATAGCATTAACTTCAACCCGCTTATCCGTATTACGTTCTTGCTGCAGAACAACATGCGCATCGAAAACAGCGTGCGCATGAAGATCGAAGATACCGACAGACGCCCGAAGGAAGAAGTCATTGGCGTTACGAGCTGGCCGGATTCTACGGCGCATGGCCGCGATACCAGCGATTACTTCTGGGATATTCCGTGGATTCACACGTCGCTGTATAACGACTTCATGTTCAATATTGGCGATGACTTTACGATTACTTACCCGCTCAAGCTCGATAAGGCTGTGAAGTTCTTCAAGTGGTTCTTCAAGTTCAAGAATTCCATTGACCTCAAGTTCACTGCCGGTTACGACTACAAGAAGACGATTCGTAAGGAATACGATCCGGTCGACGGTTACGACAAGTGGAACAAGGAAAGTGGCACGGACGGAGTGTTCAAGCAGTGGCACTTCGAAAACCCCTTGTACGACGATTTGCCCGATAAAGTTTATAACCCGAAGCTGGAACTGACTGACAGAACGGTGCCGTCCCGTACACATGAATGGTTTATTCGCCCGAGTGCAGGCTACCAGTTCAACAAGATTGCGTCGATGAGCAGTTACATCGAATACCGCCAGATTCATGAAAAGCTGGATGATGAAACGCCGCACTTGCGCCAGATTCTGCAGTTCGAAATTGCACTCATGCTGAGGTTTGACTAGTGGCTAGAGTCGCTGTCGGGATGAGCGGGGGAGTGGATTCGTCGGTGGCGGCGCTCCTGCTCCTGGAACAGGGTTACGACGTTTTCGGCGTGACGCTTCGCGTGTTGCCGCCTCTGGCGAATAATGGCGCGAATCCCTATGATCCCGAAAAAGACGAAAGCGTTTTGCGCGCCCGCGCGGTCGCGAAAAAGCTTGGTATAGAGCATTATGTGGCCGTGTGTGACGACGCATTCACGGACCGGGTGCTTAAGCGTTGTCATGGGGATTTTGCGGGGGCGCGTACCCCGAATCCTTGCTGCTATTGCAATCGCTATATCAAGTTCGGCTGGATGCTTGACTTTGCACTGGAGCACGGCGCAGACTTCCTTTCGACGGGACACTACGTGAACGTGAAGGAGGTCGGTGGCGTGCGAAGGCTCTTTAAGGGGCGCGATATAGCCAAGGACCAGAGCTATTTTTTGTTCGGAGTGTCCGATTCCGCCATGGCGCGGGTGATGACACCGCTCGGGGGTATGGAAAAGCCCGAGGTTCGCGCGATGGCGGCAAAGCATGGCTTTGAAAATGCGAGCGCCAGCGACAGTCAGGATATTTGCTTTGACATTTACGGCGACGACTATACCGCCTTCTTGCAGGAACGTTTTGGCGCGATGACACGCCCGGGTCGCTTTGTCGATGAAAGTGGCAAGGTGTGGAATACGCATGACGGCTTTCACAAGTACACGGTGGGGCAACGCAAGGGCCTTGGCGTTGCACTGGGTGTCCCCGCATTCGTGCAGAGCGTGAATCCCGAAACGGGCGATATTCTGGTGACCGCCGACAAGTCGGCCGTCTCGGCAAGCGATGTGCGCATCGAAAACTGCGTGTGGCATGGCATGAATCCGGCGACAGCCTCCACCTACGCCGCGGGCGATACGTTTGAATGCGAGGGCATGGTGCGTTACCGTCAGCGTCCGACCCGCTGCATGGTCAAGATTCTGGAAGACGGCTGCGCACTCGCCAGCTTTGAACAGCCCCAGTTTGCAGTCACCCCTGGCCAGTGCGCCGTATTCTACGACGGCGATATGGTGATTGGTGGCGGCTGGATTGTACGTTAGTTTTTTTTGCAGGTGTGGACATTTTTTGTGATGAATGTCAACGCCTTGAAATAAAAAATAATCGTTTAAAGCCTTATTAGTGTATTTTTCAGATAACCACTCCAAAGGAGGGTGGTGTTTGAGGAGTATTATGAAAAAAACTGGTTTTAAGGCTTTAAGCGGAGCTTTATTGCTCGGCGGAGCTTTTTCTGCAATCGCTGCCCCGGGACTCACCGTGAGCGGCACCGATCTCATGTACAACGGCAAGAAGATTTTCTTCTCGGGTACGAATCTCGCCTGGAGCGACTACAACTCCGACGTGGGCGATTCCCCCCTGAACGAAAACGCTTGGCGCAAGGCTGTCGAAGGCACGCGCGCTGCGGGTGGTAACGCCATTCGCTGGTGGCTCTTCAACAACATGAGCCAAAGTCCCGAAATCGATCAGAGCACGCATCTGGTTTCGGGCCTCAAGGCAAATACCATCGCCAACATGAAAAAGGCCTTGGACATTGCCGAAGAATACGGCGTGATGGTTTCCATGTGCCTTTTCAGCCACAACCTGATGGAACCGAATCAGTGGGGCCTATACGACGAAAAGCTGGACATTACCGCAAACACGCAGCTTTTTGAAGACGCGGGCACCAAAGCCTTTATCGACAATGTACTCGTTCCGGTCGTGAAGGCTATCGGTAACCACAACGCACTCATGACCTGGGAAGTCTTTAACGAACCCGAAGGCATGACGAGCGTGGGCTGGACCACCAAGAAAATCGACAAGGCTGTGCTCCAGAAGTTCACCAACAAGATTGCGGCGGCAATCCATACCACAAACCCGGAATTGCTTGTGTCTACGGGTAGCGTGAATATCCAGTATCAGAGCTGGTGGAACGATTCCGAACTCATTGCTGCCGGTGGCGAAGCGAACGGTACGCTTGACTTTTTCCAGACGCATTACTATCCGTACTACCAGAACGATGCCGTGTCTCCGTTCGTGAATACGGCAGCTCAGATGGCAACGACGTACAAGTACGACAACAAGCCCATGATTATCGGCGAATTCCCGGCAAGCGGCTGGAAGGGCAATACCTATACCGCAAGCATGGCGGCAAAGACCCAGATTTCGACCGAAGAATGCTACCGCAAGGCCTTTGACGGTGGCTACGCAGGCGCACTTGCCTGGCAGTACATTGGCGACAAGACTGAATCGAACTTTGGCGGTTACACTTACACCATTGATCCGGCTCTCGATGCCATGAAATCTCTCGCCGCTACTGAAGAAGCTTCTATCAAGATCAAGGATGTCGCCATCAGTCAAGAAAGTGGCGATGGCAAGATGTCGGTCACTTACGGTGGCGACAACGCCCAGATCGAATACCAGAAAACCTGGGATTTGAGCAAGGCCAATACGTTCACGTTCGAGGCCACCAACAAGGGTGAAAGCGATGCCCAGTTGCACTTGATTTTCAAGCTGACGGACGCTTGGACCTGGACCCCGGTGAATGATGACGACGGCGCATGCGTCGTGCCTGCGGGCGAATCCGTGACCTGCTCTTACGACATTTCCAGCTTTACCGACCGCAACAAGACCTTGAGTGTCGTTGTCGCAAACTATGCCGCAGGTTATACCGGCACCATCCTTTACGACAACTTCAAGGCGGGCGACCAGGTTCTCTGGGACTTTAACGAAGACAAGTACGACGCCTTCAGCCGCGGTTTCGAGAACACCGAAGAGATGATTCCCGAAATCAAAATCGTGTTTGAGGATCCTTCGGGAATCTGTATGCGTCCGCACGTTGCAGGTGCCAAGGCTCTGCGTGTAAGTGGCGACATGCTCACTCTTTCGATGGGTCGCACACAAGGCGTGACGGCGGAACTCTTCGATGTCACGGGCCACAAGGTTGTAACGCTTCACAAGGGTACACTTTCTGCAGGCACGCACCAGTTCAAGGTGAATGCGGCTGCGGGTACATACTTTGTGAAGGTCGCAGGCCAGGGAATCAACCTGACTCAGAAAGTGATGATGAAGTAATATTATTTGGAAACTCGAATGTAGTCGACGAGCATTTCGTTCGGGAATTGAGCGTCGTCTACTTCGAATCCGGGCCAGTTGCCTGCAACGGCGACATTCAAGATAAAGAAGAACGGCTTGTGGAATTCTTCGGTGTCGCCGGTGTTATTTTCAATTAAAATCTCGTGGTACATAAAGTCATCCACAAACATGCGGATGTACTTTTCGTCCCATGTGAATTTGTAATTGTGGAATTGCGTGACGTCGAGTTCGAATTTTTGGTCGCGGTAGTTGCCGGTGTTGTTGCCGTAGGTTGCATACTCGCTGCCATTTGCCCAATGGTTGGTGCCGTAGACGATATTTTCGCTGTTCACTGTTTCGATGATGTCGATTTCGCCGCAGGCGGGCCAGCTTACGGCGTCGATGTTTTGGCCGAGTAGCCAGAAGGCGGGCCAAATGCCCTTGCCCACGGGGAGCGCGATGCGGGCCTCTACGGTGCCGTAGGTAAAGCTGAACTTACCCTTGGTAATCATGCGGGCCGAGGTGTACTTGGAACCTTCGTAGTCTTCCTTGTTAGCACGAATGTGCAAAATGCCGTCTTGTACGTAGGCGTTTTCTTTGCGGTCGGTGTAGTATTCCCATTCGTTGTTGCCCCAGCCGCTGGCACCGGTGCCGATTTCAAAAGTCCATTTTTCGGAGTCGATGTCGCCGTCGAATTCGTCGTGCCAAAGGTAAAGCGATTCGCTGGAACTGCTCGCGTTTTCGCTGGAGCTGCTTACGGCATCGCCAGAACTGCTTATGTCTGCTGCGGAAGACGTTGCTGCAGAGGAGTTTGGAGTCTCGCTGGAATAGCCTTTGTCGCCGGAGGCGTCATTTGATGAAGACGACTCGATGGCAGGAATATCTGCAGAAGACGAGGTCGGTTCGTCAATCGGGGATTCCGTTGCGGAAGATAGGTTCGTCTCACTGGAAGGGGTGGTCTGCTCGCTTATTTCGGTATTTTCGGCATTGGATGAGGAATCCGAGGAGCAGGCTGCCGCGAAAATGGCAACCCCTGCACAGAGGGAAAAAAGGCTAAAAAGGGGGGATTTCATGCCTTAATTATATAAAAAATCGCCATTTTCTGCATAATTGTGAGAATTTCGTCATATTTGTAGAATATTTTCTTAAGAAACCGTCAAAAAAGCCGTTTTATGATATATATTTACAATGTGTAAAGAGGATTTAACATGTTGGTTTCGCAAAAAAAGACGGTCTTGATCGTAGACGATGACCGAATGAATTTAAAGTTCGCCGAGCACATGCTCAGTTCGACGTATGACGTCGTGATGGCGAACTCTTACGAGGATGCGTTGGACTACCTGTCAAAGGAGTTGCCTGCGCTTGCCCTTTTGGATGTTCACATGCCGGGCAAGAACGGCTTCGAATTGCTGGCCGAGATTCGTAAGATCAAGCATTGCAACGAGTTACCGGTGGTGTTCTTGACCGCGGACAGCGACCGGGAGACCGAGGTCCGGGTGTTTCAGGAAGGTGGCCTCGACTATATCCAAAAGCCCCTGGTGCCCGAAGTGGTGCTTGAACGAATCAAGCGAATTCTCTCGCTTCGCGAATTGCAGGTCAACCTTGAAAGCGAAGTGGAACGCCGTACCGAAGAACTCGAAGAAAGCCGTCGCAAACTTCAAGTTCTTTCTTTGCAGGTGGTCAAGACGCTTGCTTCGGCGATTGATGCCAAGGACCGCTACACGAACGGTCATTCGAGCCGCGTGGCTAAGTACAGCAAGGAAATTGCTCGCCGCGCGGGCAAGCCCGTGGAATTCCAAGACGAAATCTATTTCATTGCCCTGCTGCACGATATCGGGAAAATTGGTATTCCGGACAATATCTTGAACAAGAATTCCAAGCTCACGGACGAAGAATACGAAACGATTAAACTGCACCCGAGTATCGGGGTTGAAATTCTGAAGAATATCACCGAGATGCCCAAAATCGAGATCGGTGCGCATTACCACCATGAACGTTTCGACGGTAAGGGTTACCCGGAAGGGCTTGCCGGTTATGGCATTCCTGAAATAGGCCGCATTATCGCCGTGGCCGACGCTTACGATGCCATGACGAGCCGCCGTAGTTACCGTTCGGGCTTGCCGCAAGAAACGGTACGCAGTGAAATTGTGCGCGGTCGCGGTCTGCAGTTCGATCCGGATTTCGCCGATATCATGCTCCAGATGATTGACGATGATGTGAATTACACCATGCGCGACGATAGACTTGTCTGATGAGCGGGGTGGATCGATGCGGACTATTGTGCCTAACGACATCTTTGATGAAAATGATCGTCGCGTTTTGCAAACCCTGACACGCGTGATGCGCTGGCTATGGGCGATGTTTCCGTTAATCTATTTCGGAAACTTTATTCATTTGTTTAAAATTGACTATTGCGAATTGAGTATCCTGACAGTAGTCGCGTTCGTCATTTTGTGGCTGCCGACTTTTATTGAACGCATGGGAGCTCCGCTCGTAGTGCGTCGGTATTTTTGCGTGCTCGGTATGGGGTGCATTATTGCAACGCTTGCGACTAATGAAAATATCGGCGTTTACATGACCTATTCTCTTGCCATGGTCACGAGCCTGTTGTTTTTCAATGCGGCCTTTACCCTTAAAATTTCAATATTCAGTTACATCTTGATTGTGGGATCCCTTTACTTTAGGGCGCCCGGAGCAAACCATGGTGAATTTTCTTCGGATACGTTCTGGTGGATATCCCGTTCGGCGGGTTTCTTGATCGAAGCCATTGCCATGACACTTTTGTGCATTACCATTGCAAAACTCACGCACCGCTTGCTTGAAAACTTGGACAATGCCCGCAAGGAGGCGCAGCATTCCGACGAATTGCGGCGTGCTTGGGCCGAAGCCGAAGAAGCCCGCAAGAATGCGGAATCGGCGAACATGGCCAAGAGCTTTTTCCTCGCCAACATGAGCCACGAAATCCGCACACCGATCAACGGCATCTTGGGAATGAATGCCATGCTCCTGAAGGAATGCAAGGATTCTTCGCTGCTTGAATATGCCCAAAATATCCAGAATGCGGGCCACACGCTTTTGTCGTTAGTGAACGATGTCTTGGACATTACCAAGATTGAATCGGGCAAGATGGAACTTTTTGTCGAAGAGTACGACTTGTTCGCGGTGCTGAATGATTGCTACTGCGTCGCTAACCCGCGTGCGCAAAGCAAGGGGCTGGAATTCAATATCAACGTGAATCCGAAGACGCCCGCGCTCTTGGAAGGCGACGATGTGCGACTCCGCCAGATTGTGAACAACCTGCTTTCGAACGCTATCAAGTATACGCCGAAGGGAACAGTGGACTTGCTGGTGGATTTCAAGACGCTGCCAGAGGAGAATGCTGCTAAACGTATTGAACTCGTGATTATTGTGGCTGACACCGGTATCGGGATTCGCTCTGATGACCGTGAAAAATTGTTCCAGAGTTTTGAACGAATCGATTTGGAACGCAACCGGAATATCGAAGGCACGGGACTTGGGCTGAACTTAACGAAAAAATTGGTCGAGATGATGAAGGGCCGCGTGCTAGTGAAAAGCGTCTACGGTTCCGGCTCGGTATTCGAAGTCCATATTCCGCAGCCCGTCAAGAGTGATGAAGTTATTGGCAACTTTATTGAACGTCATAAGGAATTTATTTCGTTTGATTCCGCAGACAAAAAGTTCAAGGCGAAAAAAGCCCGGTTGCTCGTGGTCGACGATGTCGTCATGAACCTGAAGGTGGTTTGCGGACTCCTCAAGGAAACGGAAATAAAGATTGATACGGCGACCAATGGTGAAGATGCCCTTTCGCTTGTTGAAGAAAATCATTATGACTTGATTCTTTTGGACCACATGATGCCCGTGATGGATGGCATTGAAACCTTGCAATGCATGAAGGACATAAAGGGCTTTGATATTCGGAAGACACCCGTGGTCATGCTTACGGCCAATGCCGTGGTGGGCGCCAAAGATGCCTATATGCAGGCGGGATTTACCGACTACATTACCAAGCCGATTCGCGAAAAGGTTTTGCTCTCGGTGGTGAAAAAGCTTTTGCCGCCTGAGCTTATCGAAGATGTTCACGCTGTCGAAAAGAACCTGGCGAAACAGGCCTCGTCTTCGATGGGTGCGCTATCGGAATTCCTGAATACGGAAACGGGGCTTGGCTACTGCATGAACGATGAAGCTTTTTATCGTGAAATGCTTGCCGAATACGTGAAGAACGATCGTCGCGATGAATTGGAAAAATCCTTGGCAAGTAATGACCTTGAATGTTACCGGATTACAATCCATTCCCTGAAAAGTACATCGTTGACAATCGGGGCGGTCGCCTTGTCGGAATCGGCCAAGGCGCTAGAAACGGCTTGTAAAGAAGGCAACGTGGATTATGTGCGCGCACAGCACGAAAAGTGCATGACAGATTATAAGATGATTCTAGAAAAGTTGTCCAGTTATCTTGCTACAGGGGAGTCGTAACATGAAACTGGTTTATATTGTTCCCTCGCTAATCCTTGCTGTCATTATAGCGGGATTGCTCACGTTCAATGTTAAAAAGAAGAATACGGACATTACCCGCGAAAAGACAAGAGTTGCCATGATTATGAACGGCTCTATCGAAGACCATAGCTGGGGGCAGTCGCATTATGAGGGAATGCGAAAGACCGCTAAGGAGTTGAATCTGGACGTCATGTTCCGCGAAAGGATTCCGGCAGATAGAACTTCTGAAGAAGTGATGGAAGGCCTCATTGCCGCAGGCGCAAAGATTATCGTGGCGAATTCTTTCCAGTTGGGGCCTTACGTTCAAAATGTGGCTGTCAAGCACCCGGATGTAAAGTTTTTCCATGCGTCCGGCTTGTCGTATTCCAGGAATATGGCGACGTATTTTGGCCGAATTTACCAGATGCGTTACCTTTCGGGCATTGTTGCCGGTATGCAGACAAAAACGGGTAACATTGGTTATGTGGCGGCGTTCGATATTCCCGAGGTGATTCGTGGAATAAACGCTTTTACCTTGGGCGTGAAAAAGGCGAACCCGGATGCGAACGTGATTGTTCGCTGGACAAAATCCTGGAACGAGGACAAGGCCTGTGCTAGGGCGACCCGTACCCTTTTGGCTCATCACGATTCCATTGATGTGCTTACCTTGCATACAGACAGCCAGGAACCCTTACGCATTGCAGATTCTCTTGGACTTTGGCTTGTGGGTTACAACTTGGACAATGCGGATTTGTATCCGGAACATTTCTTGACGGCTCCCGTGTGGCGCTGGGAAAATTTCTATACGCCGCACATTCTCGAGGTTCTTAAACAAAAATTTGTAGGCCGAAATTATTGGAGCGGAGCCAATTCGGGCGTGGTTGACTTGGCCCCGCTTACAAGTCATGTGGCGCCGGAGGCTGTTGAACTTGTGGAGAGTGAACGCGAAAAAATTCAGAACGGTTCTTTTGATGTCTTTTACGGACCCATCGAAGATGATGCCGGAACAATTCGCATTAATGAAGGCGAAAGTATGTCTGACAGCGACATGCTGAATAATTTCAACTGGTTCGTAAAGGGGGTAACGGTCGATGAAGAGTAAAGTGACTATGGGGGCGTTAACGGCAGTCGTCATCTTTTTTGCGCTGTTGTACGTGGTGTTTGCAAAAGTCGACAACGTGGAATCGGTCAAGAAGACCGAATCGCAAAAGCTCCGTGTTGGGTTTGTCCTTTTAAGCGATACGGCCGATAATGGCTGGAATGAAACTCATTACAAAGGGATTAGGGCTGCTTGCGATTCTCTTGGCGTGCAAAGAACTTTGGTGGTGGATATTCCCGAAGAACGCGAACCTCTTGCGAAAGCGGTCAATGAAATGATTGCAGATAGCTTGAAAGTCATTGTGCTTACGAGCTATAGTTACCCCATTCTGATTAAGGATATTATCGAATCGCATCCGGATGTGACCTTCTATGGAATCAACTGGGAATATGACGCTCCCAACTATAAAGCCTATTTTGCGCGCATTTACCAGGCGCGGTACCTTGCTGGAATTGTGGCGGGTGCCATGACCAAGACGAATCACGTCGGTTTTGTGGCTGCGATGAAGAATATCCAGGTTTATAGGGGCTTGAATGCGTTTATTTTGGGCGTGCAAAGCGTTAACCCGAAAGCGAAGGTGTATGTGCGCTGGACGAATTCCTGGAACGAAGGCGGAATGGAAACTGAAAATGCGAACAAGTTGATCGATAGCTCGGGTATCGATGTCATCGCGTTCCACCAAGACAGGGCCTTTATTATTGAAGTGGCCGAAAAGCGTGGGCTATATTGCATTGGAAACCATGTGGAAAATAACCGCTTTTCGCCGAGAATGCTCACCTCTATCGCAATTAATTGGGCCATTATTTACAAGGACTTTATCCAGGACTATATCCAGAAAAAAGACAACGAAAATATGGATTATTGGGTTGGGCTTGAAAAAGATGCCGTGGGACTTGCGTTCTATTCTAGCGAAGTCCCGGATAGCGTAAAGACTTTGGTAAACGAGGCTGCCGAAAAAATCAAGGCGGGCTACAATGTGTTCTCGGGAAGAATTGTAGATATCCATGGAGCAATTCGTTCCGAAGAGGGCGAAACCATTAGTGACGAAGTCCTGCACAATGAAATGAATTGGCTTATAAAGGGTGCGATAGAACCATGATAAAAAAGATTGGGGTGCGTCCCTTAGTTGGTATTCTGTTTTTTGTTTTGATACTCCTTTTGGTTGGAGTTTTGCTGCGTGTCAAGTTTTCGAACCTGTTTGATAACTATGTCGAAAAGCAAGTGGCTTACCAAGCCGAAAGCTATGCCGCCGCGGCAGGAGAAAGGCTTGATCTTGAATTGAAATCTCTGGCAGGAATTTCTTCGGGAATTTCTGCGAATATGAGTCATTTTGAGCCGATGCTTGCAACGCTTGAAGACCCGAATGGCAATTATTACTATGGCGTGATAGCCTTGAACGGTAAAATTGTCTATAGTGGCGATACGACTCATATTGATGCTTCGCATTTTAAGGGTATTTCGGAATCGTTCCATGGAGTAAAATCCATAAGCTATTCCAAGGGAATTGGCCTTATGTTTTCGGCTCCCGTGTACAGCGGGAAAAACATCAAGTACGTGCTGTTCCGCATGTACAAGGATGAGGCGATTGTAAAGACCTTCGGCGTGCAGAGCTATGGAGGCCGTGGCTATGCTACCCTTAGAGACTCGAGGGATTCTATTATCATCAAGTCTTCGAATGATTCGCTTGGAACAGATTTGCTGTGGGGAGAAGAAGGGTTCTTGGCGGTTCGCGATAAGCTGAGAGCTGGCTTGAATGTCTCCATTTCTGCAGCGACGCATTTGGATGTTCGTGGTGTGGAATACTATTACTTTATCGCTGAACTCAAGTTGCCGGGAGTTGCCTTGACGGGCGTAGTGCCCGAAAGAGAGGTGGCAGCTGAAAAAGATGATATTTCATTCTTGATTATCTGGGTCTTTGGCCTTTTGATATTCATGTTTACAATTGCCATGCTCTATGTGGTGCTTTCTGAAAAGAAAGCCCGCGAAAACAAGGAGCTGCTTCGCGAAAAAGAAAATGCCGAAAGCGCAAGCAAGGCGAAGAGTGTTTTTCTTGCCAACATGAGCCATGAAATCCGTACGCCGATTAATGGAATCTTGGGCATGGATTCGATGCTCTTGAAGGAATGCAAAGATGAAAGCTTGCGTGATTACGCCTTGAATATTCAAAGTGCAGGCCAAACGTTGCTTTCTCTCATTAACGATATTCTGGATATATCTAAAATCGAATCGGGCAAGATGGAAATTCTGCCTGTTACGTATAGCGTGTTTACGGTGCTGAACGACTGCTACAATATGGTGGCTTTCCGCGCTCACGACAAGAATCTGGAAATGAAGATGGATATCTCGCCGGATATTCCAAGAGCGCTGTTCGGCGACGAAGTCCGCATTAGGCAGGTGGTAAACAACTTGCTTTCGAATGCGGTCAAGTACACGAACGAAGGGACGGTCACGCTTTCCGTTTGGACAGAGAAAGTCGATGTTGACCCGATGCAAGGGGACAATACCAGTCGAGTGGACCTCTTTATTCAAGTGAAGGATACTGGCATCGGTATTCGCGAAAGGGACCGTGAAAAATTGTTCAGGGACTTTGTCCGCCTTGACGAGAAACGAAACCGCAATATCGAAGGGACGGGACTTGGCTTGAATTTGACCAAGCAGTTGGTTGATATGATGGGTGGCTTTATCAGCGTGGACAGCGTGTATGGCGAAGGCTCGACTTTTAAGGTTCACCTGAAACAACAGGTCAGCGACGAAACGCCCCTAGGTGATTTCGAAAAGCTTTATAAGCAACACGTGAACGTGGTGGATGCGGCGCACGAACGGTTCGAGGCGCCCGAGGCTAAAATCCTGGTGGTTGACGACGTGCAAATGAACCTGAAGGTGTTTGCGGGCCTCTTGAAGGATACCAAGATTCAAATCGACACGGCGATCAATGGCGCCGACGCTCTGGAACTCATTCAGAGCAAACGCTACGATGTCATTTTCTTGGATCACATGATGCCGGTCATGGACGGTATCGAAGCATTCCGCCGCATGAAGAAACTGGAAAAGAATCCGAACGTCATTACGCCGGTGGTGATGCTTACGGCAAATGCCGTTTCTGATGCCCGGAATGGTTATATGGATGAAGGCTTCTCGGATTACATGGCTAAGCCGATTCGCGAAGAGGTCTTGCTGGCAACACTCAAGAAGTTCTTGTCGAAGGACTTGGTCAAGGTTCTGCATGAAGAAAAGAGTGAAGAGAAAAATTGCGATTCTGCAGAAGCCGTTGATGCAATGCCTCAGGTCGATTTGTCCGAAATGCTGGATACGGCAACGGGTCTTGCTTATTGCATGAACGACAAGAAATTTTATAAAGAAATGCTTGACGAATATGTAAAGAGCGAAAAGACTTCGGAACTGAAAGAATACTTTGAAAAAGGGGACTTTGAATATTACCGCATTACGGTACACTCCATAAAAAGCACTTCTCTTACAATCGGTGCGGTTAAAGTTTATGAAGACGCCAAGGCTCTGGAAATGGCCTGTAAAGAAGGCAATCTGGATTTCGTGAAACAGAACCATGAATTGTTCATGGAAGAATACAGGTCGCTTATCCGGGGAATTCAGGTGGGTTGTTCCAATTTGGGATAGAGGACGCAACTTCTGTACTTGCAAAAACGAATTTGTAGAGTTAAATTTCGTACAAAAGGAAGGTGTATATGAGAAAAATCCTCTATTTCGGCTTAATCGCCGCTTGTTCCCTGACCGCAAATGCTTTTGCCCAGGATTTCTGTAATACGACAACCCATAGCGGTGAATCCGTGGAAGTGTCTTCGAACAAGGTCGGTACTATCGGCGACGTTGGTTACGAACTTTGGAACGAAGGCGGCAACGGTGGTTCTGCGACGTTCTATTCCGATGGCTCCCTTAACTGCAAGATGACAGGTGCCAAGGACTACCTGTGCCGTACGGGTCTTGCTTTCAATAGCGATAAGACTCACGAAGAAATCGGTCACATGAAGGCGGACTTCAAGCTGGTCAAGAGCGGTCTTTCTGGAATCGACTATTCCTACATCGGCATTTATGGCTGGACCCGTGAACCTCTGGTAGAATGGTACATTGTGGATAACACCGGTAGCCAGTACATGCCGGGCGACTGGGTTGCCCAGGGAGCTTCTGCAAAGAATCATGGCGTGTTTGAAATCGATGGTGCTCAGTATACGGTTTATGAAGGTGACCGCACCTCTTATTCCATCGATGGCGACAATAAATACTTTAAGCAGTATTTCAGCGTCCGTAAGTCAAAGCGCGATTGCGGTACTATCGACATTACCGCTCACTTCAAGAAGTGGGAAGAACTTGGCATGAAAATGGGCAAGATGCACGAAGCCAAGATTCTCGGCGAAGCCGGAAGCAACAGCGGTCCTAATGCCAAAGGCGAATATGACTTCCCCTATGCCAAGGTCTATATCGAAGGGGCTGAACAGTCCAGCTCTTCTGCTGAACCGGAAACCAGCAGCTCGACTGAAGCTATCAAGGGCATTCGTTCTATGACCGTCGGTAGCAATACGTCTCTCGTGTTTGACGCTCAGGGCAAGTACCTCGGTTCTGTCGAAGCTGCTGACGCAGAGTCCCTGAATGCAGCAATCAAGGCCAAGTACAATTCTGGCGTTTACATGGTAAAGCAGGGCCGCGCTGTCCGTAGCATCTCGGTGAAGTAATCCGGTCCGCTACAAGGCGAAAATTTAAGCCTCTCCTTCGGGAGAGGCTTTTTTGCGTAGTAACTTTGCGCGCCTTTTCTATGCCTAGTCTTGCGGGGCTTCGGGCGGGACTCGCGCGATCACGCCCACGGTGGCGCGTGTCGCCTTCACAAGGTCGGCGGGTGCAACTTTCAGTTGCAAGCCGCGCTCGCCTGCGCTCACGTAAATGTAGGGGAACTGCATGGCGGTTTCGTGAATGAAAATAGGGAAGTTCTTCTTGAGACCGAGCGGACTGCAGCCGCCGCGAATGTAGCCGGTCAGCGGCGTCAGATCTTTAAGCGGGACGGTGTCGATCTTCTTGTTGCCACTCACCTTGGCGGCGCCCTTCAAGTCCACTTCGAGATTGCCCGGCACCACGCACACGAGGTAGCCAATCTTGTCGCCGTGAACGAGAATCGTCTTGAAAACTTGATTGATGTCTTCGCCGAGACTGTCGGCCACATGCTGCGCGCCCAGGTCGTTTTCGTCGACCTTGTAGGGGATGAGCTCGTAAGAAATTTTCTGGCGGTCTAGAATTCGCGCCGCATTCGTCTTCTTGATTTCCATAGCCCAAATATAAAAAGCCCGCGATTGCTCGCGGACTTTTGAATGCTTTGTGAGCGTGAGGATTACAGCTTGATGCTGCAGCCCTTGGCGTTCCAGATTTCTTCGGCGTACTGCTTGATGGTACGGTCGGAGCTGAACTTGCCCATGCGAGCGACGTTCAGGATAGCCTTTTCTG
>JAEEGJ010005443.1_pt1 | contig 40050 bp, 31 predicted proteins | sample 8958761 | NCBI WGS metagenome assembly JAEEGJ01 (sample SAMN16246546, study PRJNA631951) | gut metagenome | biome: gut microbiome; feature: rumen; material: RS-attached | host: Bos | place: Iran: Karaj | collected 2018-10 | reverse complement strand
ACGAAGAGAAGCAGGAATGGTTCTTTTCAATTGTGGATGTGTGTGGTGTTTTAACTGAGCAACCAGACTATGATGGCGCCAGAAAATACTGGAAAGTATTAAAAGGCAGGCTGATTGCCGAAGGTTTTGAGTTGGTATCAAATTGTTACCAACTGCACCTGAAATCCCCTAAAGACGGAAAGAATTACAAAACCGATGTGGGTGATTTGACCTGGATATTACGTGTAATACAATCTATCCCGTCCAAGAAGGCGGAGCCCTTCAAACAGTGGCTTGCTCAAGTGGCATCAGAGCGGGTTAACCAGATGATCGACCCAGAGCGTAGCATAGACCAGGCTGTAGCCGATTATCGTAGGCTTGGGTATTCGGAAGCGTGGATTACCCGGCGCATCAAGACCATCGAAATCCGCAAAGGTCTTACGGACGAATGGAAACGAGGAGGCGTCACCCAGGAAATAGATTTCGCTTTCTTAACAGACCTAATGTCTAAAACATGGAGCGGCCTGACAACTCGTGAGTACAAGAAATACAAAGGCCTAACCAAAGAGAATCTCCGGGACAACATGACTAATATGGAGTTGCTGCTGAACGCTCTTGCAGAAGAATCAGCAACAGAACTGAGTAAAGCCCATAATCCGGAAGGCTTGTCGGAGAATGCATCTGTAGCAAAAGAGGGCGCCGAAGTTGCTAAAACAGCCAGAGAAGACTTCGAAAAGCGTATTGGCCATAGCGTAGTTTCACCAGAGAAAGCGATTGATTATATCAAATCGCCAGAGGAGATTCCATTTCCTGAAGAACAAAAGGGTGAAGAGCAATAAACAACTTGTGAGACTCGAAAGATTACAATTCTTTAAGACCTTTCTTGATGTCTCTCAGATTCATAGTATTCCGAATTAATTCGATGCAAAGATACAACTTTTTTGCTTATATTTACACCACATTTTAAGACACTGACTATGAAAAAAGTATTTCTTGTATTGGCTTCGGCCCTGGTACTTTGGGGCTGTTATAAAGATAATACCCCCGTCCGGCAGGCCGATTGGCTGGAGCGCACGGCAGGCTTTCAGGACAAATACGAGTTGGAGCAGCTGGTGGTGTTAAGCCGCCACAACATCCGTACGCCCATGGTTGGGAAGGGTTCTGTCCTTACACGGCTCACCAATCCGGCTTACCAGTGGTTCCAGTGGGAAGACCCTGCCAGCCATCTTACCGACAAGGGGGAACGGCTGGAGGCCAACATGGGTGCCTTCTTCCACGAATGGCTCCAGAACGAAGATTTCATAGGCCGATACAACGCCAACCCGGCCTCGTACCGCTTTTATGCCAACGCCAAACAGCGCTGCCAGAAAACCGCACGCACTTTTGCCGATGCCTTGCTGCCCGGATCCAATCCCGAGGTGGAAATGAAGGTGGCCTTTGACACCATGGACCCCGTCTTTAATCCGCAGATTACCAAATTGTCTGCCGGATTTGCAGAAAAAGCCCAGCAGGAAGTGTTTGCCCTGATGGGAAACCTCAACGCCGGTGCCACCTACCAGTTCAGCCTCATCGAAGATATTATAGACATCGCCCATTCTCCGGCTTATCCGGACACCACGTCCTTTGCTCAGTTCCCTTCGGCCATTGGGTATAAGGTGAACGCCGAACCGTATATGACCGGCGGCCTTAAAATGGCCTGCTCGGTGGCCGACGCCCTGGTTCTTCAGTATTACGAGGAACCGGACGCGCGCAAAGCCGCCTTCGGACACGAGCTCCAAGAAGTGGATTGGACAGATGTCGCTCTCGTCGTGGCACGTTATCAGGATGCGCTGTTCTCGCCTTACTCGGTAGCCGTCAATGTGGCCCATCCGCTGCTGCAGACCATGCTCTCCGAACTGCAGATGAAAGACCGCTGCTTCTCCTTCCTCTGCGGCCACGATTCCAATATAGGCAGCGTACTGGCCTCCTTGGAAGCCAGACCCTACGAGCTTCCTCAATCCATTGAGAAGAAGGTTCCCATTGGCTCCAAGATCATTGTGGAGAAGTTCAAGGCAAAAGACGGAACCGAATATGCAGACCTCTGGTTTGTCTATGCTTCCACCACGCAGCTTCGCGAAGAGCGCAAGATGTCTTACTCCTATCCGCCTATGGCCGTCCGCCTGCGGCTGAACGGTTTGAACGAGAATGCCGACGGGCTCTACCTCCTCTCAGACGTAGAGCAGCGCTTCTCCAAAGCCATCAAGGCCTACGATTCTATTTAAATAGGGCTCTCACCAGGGCCGGGATATCGGCCACCTTTACTACTTCTATACCCTCGGGCTTTTGGTCGAAGTGGGTGTAGGAGCTTACGAAGATGCGCTTGAAGCCCACGCGGGCTGCCTCCACAGCGCGGCGCGCAGCCTGGGATACGGGCCGAATTTCCCCGCTCAGACCCACCTCACCGGCGAAGCAGACGTCGGAGGGGATGGCGTAGTCGAAGGTGGAGGAAAGCACGGCACAGATGACGGCGAGGTCGCAGGCGGGGTCCGTGATGCGAAGGCCGCCGGCCATATTGAGGAATACGTCTTTCTGACCCAGCTTAAAGCCGGCGCGGCGCTCCAGCACCGCAAGGAGCATATTCAGGCGACGGACGTCGAAGCCCGTGGCGCTGCGCTGAGCGGTACCATATACGGCCGATGAGACCAGGGCCTGTACCTCAAAGAGGAAGGGCCGGTTGCCATCCAGCATGGCGCTGATGGCCGTACCCGAAAGTCCCGCCTCATGCATAGGGATGAGCATTTCGGAAGGGTTGGCTACCTCGCGAAGGCCGGTTCCCGTCATCTCGAAGACGGCCAGCTCGGAAGTGGAGCCAAAGCGGTTCTTGATGCTGCGGAGCACGCGGTACGCACCGCGGTTTTCCCCTTCAAACTGCAGCACCACATCCACAATATGTTCCAGAATCTTGGGGCCGGCGATGGTGCCTTCCTTGGTGATATGGCCAATGAGGATGACCGGAATGCCGGAAGATTTGGCAAAGCGCAGCAGCTGCGCCGCCACCTCCTTGATCTGGCTCACGCTGCCGGCCGTGGAGTCCACGTGCTGGCAGTACATGGTCTGGACGGAGTCCACAATCATGAGGTCGGGGGCCACTTCTTCGGCTTCGGCCAGAATGGCGCTCATATCGGTTTCACTGAAGATGAGACAGTTGTCGCAGGAGCCTCCCAATCTATCGGCCCTCATCTTTACCTGCTTGACGGACTCTTCTCCGGTGACGTAGAGCGTCTTTAACTCGGGTCTGTGCAGCGGCAGTTGCAATGAGAGGGTACTCTTTCCGATGCCGGGCTCACCGCCCATAAGCACCAGGGAACCTTTCACGATGCCGCCGCCCAGCAGGCGGTCTACCTCGGCCGAGCCCAGCGACACGCGGTCCTCCAGGGTAGTGGACACATCCTTGAGCGGCATGGGCTTGCGGGAGGCGCCGGGCACGGAAATGGCTCCGGACTTGGGACTGCCCGTCACCACTTCCTTCTCTACCATGGTATTCCACTCCCCGCAGGCAGGACAACGTCCCATCCACTTGGAGTACTCGTTGCCGCAGTGGCTGCAGAACCACACGGACTTGGTTTTCTTGACCGCCGTTGCCATTTTATTTAAGTGCTTTGGCTACTTTGTCCAGCATTACTGTGCCCAGAACCACTTTCCCGTCCGGGCCAATTACGTACTGGGAAGGAATCCACTTGACGTGGTAGTCTTCACTGACCGTAGATTTGTCTCTGTACAGCTGTACGCCGCCCAGCTCGTTTTCGGCCACATACTTCTTCCAGGCCTCAACGGTACGGTCAGAGGAGATGGAGACAAAGACCACCTTGTTAGGGTCGGTCTTGGCCTGCAGCTCCTTGAGGGCCGGAACTTCGGCCCGGCAGTCGGGGCACCAGGAGGCCCAGAAAATGAGCACCACGGTCTTTCCGCGGAACTGGCTCATCTTGACGGCGTTGCCGTTGATGTCGTTAAGAACGAACTCAGGGGCAGGAGTACCGGGTTTCAAAAGGTCGGCTGCATACTTGGCATCCAAATCTTCTTCCTGGGCAAAGAGAGCGGCGCTCATCAGGAGCCCAAGGGCAAGGGCTAATACTTTTTTCATAACAGGTCCGTTTTACTTTCTAATGATTTCTATTTCTCCGCGCAGTCCCACCTTGAGTATCTGGGAGGCTTTGCCGGTGCTTTGGGTATCAATGGACGGAGGAACCACAAAATCCACGGCGTCCTTGATTTCCTGCGGAATGTCGGAAAAACGCTGCGGAGTGGGTTCTCCGGAAATATTGGCCGATGTGCTTACGATGGGCCGGCCCAGCTTGAACACCAGGTCTTTGCACCAGTCCATCAGGGGGATGCGGATACCCACGGAGCCGTCTTCGGCCACGGCGTTGTGGGCCAGGTGCCAGCGGTCTCCGGGAGCGCCGGCCTCCCCGCAGATGGCCTGCGGGTAGATGATGGTCATAGGGGCGTCGTTCACCTCCACCAGGTCCACCGCAATGGAGGGAACCTCCTTCACGTACTTGGCCACCATATCCAGGTCACAGGCCAACAGGACCAGGGACTTGGAATCGGCCCTTTTCTTGATTTCGAAAATCTTGGCCACGGCCTCGGGGTTGGTGGCGTCACAGCCCAGACCCCAGACGGTGTCGGTGGGGTACAGGATGGTTCCGCCTTCGCGCAACACGCGCAGGGCCTCACTTTGTATCTCTTGCGGCTTCATAATACGTGGATATTACAGGGTAATGATCGGAATACTTTACGTCTCCAACGGTATAGGAAACGGCATTCAGGTCTTTGGGGTAAAGGATATAGTCTATTCTAAGGAAGGGCCAAAGGGCGCGATACGTGGCGCCAAAACCGTGGCCCGCCTTCACAAACGTGTCTTTGCGACCGCTCAGCAGACGGAAGTAGGTATAGGAAAGCGGCGTATCGTTGAAGTCTCCCACGGCCAGGGAACGCATAGAGGCCTTGTTCATACTCTGCAGCACGTGGGCCACCTGGCGCGGCCGCTCGCGGATGGAGCGGCGCATCTTGAGGCCGGTCTCTTCCATAAATACCTCGTCCCTTACGCCTTTGACCAGGGCACGGAGGGATATGTTGTAGCTCTCGAAATGGCAGTTGTAGATGCGTACCGTGCTGCTGTCCAGCTTGACGTCGGTCCAAATGGCCATATTGGTGGACTTCTCAAAGACCTCCTTGCCGCGTGACACCACGGGCCGGCGGCTCAGCGTCAGGTTGCCGGCGCTGCCGGTCTTTCCGGTAAGGACGTAATATTCGGCCTTATATCCCGGGAAATGCTCCTTGAGCCAGCGGTCCATCTTGACCTTGGAAGGAAGGTAGAACTCCTGCAGGCAGATGATGTCGGCGTCCTGCTTCAGGAGGTAGGCGCAGACGGAATCGGCCACTTCCAGGCGGTCCTTCCGGGTATCGTCGGCGTGGGCAAACAGCCCCACGTTGTAGGAAACCACCTTCAGCGTAGGCTTTCCCTCAACGGTACGCCAGGGGAGCTGGTAGTATCGGCCTGCAAAAAAGAGGGAAGGAAGCAGAACCAGCAGAAGCAGGCCCCGCATAGAGGAACGGCGGAACAGAGACCAGATAAAAAGCCCCAGCGCAATGAGCAGAAAAACGGGATACAACAGGCCGAAGAGGGTGAAAAACCACGCCTTGGCGGGGTCTACCACCACGGACAGGTAGCTGAGCACCAGCAACCCCGACACCACCAGCGAGACGGTGCCGAAGGAGAGGCGTGACAGCCAATGCCGTTTCTTCTTTTCTGTCATTTACCAGGATCTGTACAGTTGTCCTTTCTTTTTCCAGTAACGGATGAGCAGCCAGCCAAACAGGGCGCCGCCCAGGTGGGCAAAGTGGGCCACACCCATCTGCGTACCGGTAATGCCGGTGACCAGTTCAATACCAATGAAGATGATGACCCACCATTTGGCATTGAGCGTAACGGGCGGGAAGATGAGCGTGAGCTTGGCCTCGGGGTACAGCATAGCAAAGGCCACCAGCACGCCGTATACGGCACCGGAAGCACCCAGCACACCGGGAATGCTGTTGTAGATGGCCTGCGGCTGCACCTCGGGATACTTCTGGAGCAGTTCGTGCACCTGCCAGAACTCCACACCGGTGTGCAGGGCCACGGCGCCAAAGCCCGTGATAAAGTAGAACCACAGGAACTTCTTGGAGCCCAGCACCCGTTCTACCACCATACCAAACATAACCAGGGTGTACATATTGAAGAAGATGTGGAAGAAGCCGTCGTGCATAAACATATGCGTGAGGGGCTGCCACCAGCGGAAGTCCGTGGCCAGCGGGAAGGCCATCGAGAAGGTTCCTTTCATAAACACCGGATTGATGAGCGTGGCCACAAACATAATCACGTTCACAATCAGGAGGTTCCGGGTTACCGGGGGAATATTCTGCAAAAATCCGTTATTTCCAGTCATACGTTAAAATCTTTTTTCCAGTTCGTCGGCCGGGATAATGGCTATGATGCGTTTTCCGGCCGAAGTAAATTCGGGGTTCTCACTCTGCAGGAGGGCATCCAGCAGGCGCTGGGCTTCCAGCGGCGAGGTTATGGGACTGGCACTGCAGGCGCCCAGCACCGCAAACTGCTGCGCCAGGTTCTGCTCCATTACGCCCGGCAAGGTATGGTGCTCATCCTTGAGGATGAGGAGGATATCGGCCAGAAGGCCTTCTACTACGCCCTGCTGGGCGCTGTAGCCTTCCGGTACTCCGCTCACCACCACGGTGTCGTTGCCAAAGGGGGCAATGTCAAAGCCCAGGTTCCTCAGCAGCTCTGCGTGCTCTTCTATGAGCAGCCGGCCTTCCACGCCCACGGGCACCTGCACCGGGAACAGCGCGGCCTGCGACACGTGTGCATTGGCCGTAAGGGCTTTGAGGAAACGGTCGTGCAGCAGGCGCTCCTGCGCACGGCGGATGTTCACGGCCATAATGCCGCCCGCACTCTGCGAGAGGATGTACTTGCCCTGAACTATGAGGATCTGGGACGTGGGAAGGGTTCTGTCCTCAAACAGGGCCCCGTAGTTTTCGTTTTTGTCTACAAAAGAAGAATAAGAGGGCCGATTCGGTTGGACAGGACGGGATTCCGGCTCCCAGGCCTCGTCGTGTCCGGCGGGCATCTGGTCAAACGGGTTGAAGCTGAGGTCCACGCCGCCGGTGGGTACGCTGGAAGGACGGTAGTCCTCAAAGCGGGTTCCTATAACGGGAATGTCCCGGGCCTCGGGGTTGTCAAACTCTATGGAACCGGCCACGCCCACCTTGCCCAGCACTTCCTTCACGGCGGCAAACACAGTTTGGAAGAGAATCTGGTCTTCTTCGAACTTAATCTCCGCCTTGGTAGGGTGGATGTTTACGTCTACCGTGGAAGGATCTACGTCCAGATAGATGAAATAAGACGGGGTGTAGCCATCCGGAATCAGGTTTTCGTAGGCTTTCATCACGGCCTTGTGCAGCAGCGGGCTGCGGAAGTAGCGGCCGTTTACAAAGAAAAACTGGTTGCCCAGGGCCTTGCGGGCGCTCTCGGGCTTGCCCACATAACCCTGCACGTTGGCCAGCGTGGTACTGGCCTCAATGTCCACCAGCTCCCCTACCACGGCCGAACCCAGGAGGTCCTGGATGCGGAACTTGAAACTGGGAGCGGGTTTGACCACGTGGATGTCTTTGCCGTTATGGGTAAGGGTGAAGGCAATGTCGGGACGGGTAAGCGCCACGCGCTGGAACTCTTCCACAATGTGCCTCAACTCTACGTTGTCGCTCTTGAGGAACTTGCGGCGGGCCGGGATGTTGTAAAACAGGTTGCGGACGGCAATGTTGGTGCCCACCGGGCAGGATACTTCCCGCGTTCCCTTGTTCTCAGAGGCCGCCATTGTTACTTCCACGCCCAGTTCGGCATCGGCCTGCCGGGTGCGGAGGGTTACCTCGGCCACCGCCACTATGGAAGCCAGGGCTTCTCCGCGGAAACCGAAGGTGAGGATGTGGTGCAGGTCTTCGGCCGATGCGAGCTTGCTGGTAGCGTGGCGCTCAAAGCACAGGACGGCGTCGTCCGGCGTCATTCCGCAGCCGTTGTCAATGACTTGGATCAGAGTGCGGCCGGCATCGGCCACTACTACCTTCACATCCGTTGCTCCGGCATCTACCGCATTCTCCATCAGCTCCTTTACCACGGAGGCAGGCCGCTGAACAACCTCCCCAGCAGCAATCATATCTGCAATATTCTTGGGTAAGATCCTGAGTTCCATTACAACATCTCAAAGAATTTGGCCATATAGATGAGAACCACCACAATGAGGACCAGCGTTACCAGGGTAATGATGCCGTGGGCTTTGCCCATAGCCGAGCGGGTCTTCTGGTAGTTACCATTACGGAAAGCGCCCCGCAGGCTGCTGCCGGGCACATACTCTCCGTTTTCGCGGGCTTTTTCGTTGGTGCCGTCCACGTCTCCAAACATCTGGCGCCGCTTTTCCTCTTCGGGATCGTAATAGCGGGGCTTGTAGTTGAATACGCGGTGCGGCTGGTTGCCGAAAAATCCGAAATTGAACAAACTGGCCATGGCACTTTTCTTTAACTCACAAAAGTACCAAATAATTGTCAACTTCGCAACCCAGTTGCACGCACTAGTCTGTACCTTTGCATCAGTAAAAGTCACAGACTATGGAAAAGCATAATCATACCATCGAGTGCGAACATTGCCACGAGCATCATCACGGGCATGAGCACCATCACGAGCACGAACATCACCACGAACACGAGCACCACCACCATCACCACCACGGTGACGAGGAGGAAGAAGGTCACGGCCGACTCTTCAAGATCATAGTGGCCGCCGTCCTTCTGGCGGTTGCCGTTGTCATTGAGAAAAAGACCGACTGGGCCACCTGGCAGTATCTGCTGCTGTTCCTGGTGCCTTACCTGGTAGTGGGTTGGGACACCCTCAAGGAAGCGGCCGAAGGTCTCTTTGAAGGGGAAGCCCTGAGCGAAGATTTCCTTATGAGCATTGCCACGCTGGGTGCTCTGGGCATCGGTTTTATGCCGGGTGCCGAGACGCAGTTCCCCGAGGCCGTCTTTGTGATGCTCTTCTTCCAGGTGGGCGAACTCTTTGAAGAGCTGGCCGAAGGCCGTTCCCGCAAGAGCATCTCGCACCTGATGGATATTCGGCCCGATTCCGCTCACGTGGAGCGCGACGGAAAGTTGGTAACGGTGAAGCCCGAAGAGGTGGCCGTTGGTGAAATCATCCTCATCCAGCCCGGCGAAAAAGTGCCTATGGACGGCGTTGTACTGGAAGGTAAATCCAGCCTGGATACCGTAGCCCTTACTGGCGAAAGCGTTCCCCGCAGCATTCACGAAGGCGACGAGATTCTCTCCGGTTGCGTAAACCAGAGCGGTGTTCTCAAAGTGAAGACCACCAAGGCCTTTGGCGAATCCACTGCCTCCAAGATCCTGGATCTGGTGGAGAATGCGGCTTCGGCCAAGTCCAGGAGCGAAAGCTTCATTACCAAGTTTGCCAAGGTGTACACCCCTATTGTAGTGGCCCTGGCCGTGCTGGTAGCGGTGGTTCCCGGTCTCATCACCGGCGAGTGGGCCACCTGGATCTACAGAGGCCTTCTCTTCCTGGTGGTCAGCTGCCCTTGCGCCCTGGTTATCTCCGTTCCGCTGACCTTCTTTGGCGGTCTGGGCGGAGCATCCCGCAAAGGCATCCTGGTCAAGGGTTCCAACCTGCTGGATAAGCTCTCTCAGGTAAAGACCGTGGTCTTTGACAAGACCGGCACCCTCACCGAAGGCGTGTTTGAAGTAACGGCCGTGCATCCGGAAGTGATTGACCAGACCGAACTGCTGCACCTGGCCGCCCACGTGGAGCGTCACTCCACCCACCCCATTGCGATGGCCCTCAGAAACGCTTACCCCAACGAGGCCGATGACTGCACCGTGGAAGGCATTGAAGAGACCGCCGGTCACGGAGTAATTGCCCAGGTAAACGGCAAGCGGGTAGCTGTTGGCAACAGCAAGCTTATGGAGGCAGAAGGCGCCGCCTGGCATCCCTGCGAGCACAGCGGAACCATCATCCACGTGGCCATTGACGGCCAGTACGCCGGTCACGTTGTGATTAGCGACCGCATCAAGGCCGATGCCGCAGAAGGCATCCAGGCTCTCAAGACAGCCGGTGTGAACAAGACTGTGATGCTCACCGGAGACCAGGAAAGCGTGGCCGCTGCTGTGGCCCAGACGCTGAATGTGGACGAGTACCACGCCCAGCTCCTCCCGGCCGACAAGGTGAAGGAAGTGGAGAAACTCCTGGCTCAGGGAACCCTGGCCTTTGTAGGAGACGGCATCAACGACGCCCCGGTGCTCACCCGTTCCGATGTGGGTATTGCCATGGGTGCTCTGGGTTCAGACGCAGCCATTGAGGCCGCAGACGTAGTTCTGATGGATGATAAGCCTTCCAAGATTGCCACCGCCATCCGGATTGCCCGCCGCACCATTGGCATTGCCAAGCAGAACATTGTCTTTGCCATTGGGATCAAAGTGCTGGTGCTGATTCTGGCCGTGCTGGGCCTTGCCACCATGTGGATGGCCGTGTTCGCAGACGTAGGAGTAACGGTACTGGCCGTTCTCAACGCCATGCGGGCGCTGAAGGCGTAGGCGGACGCTGCCGCCCGTGGGCATAACAGCCTGAGCAACAGAACCTTAAACAAAGTCCCCCTAGTCGTTTTGACCAGGGGGACTTTAGCTATAGTTGTGAGCTTCAGGTACTTACGCCCACGGCCCTACTTCTTCCGGCAGAGGCGGAGGCCGCCGATGGCCAGCAGCGACTGGGCCAGCAGGTAGGTGGCCATGATTACGAACTCACGGAGCTCGAAGTCAATGACGCCAAAGGTGCCGGCGGCAATGAGGCAGTCGGAGAAGGTGAAGAGCAACGCGCCCAGGAAGAGCAGCGTCCAGGTGACCTTCTGGCGGAAGCGGATGAGGCCGCAAAGGGCGCTGAAAATAAGCAGCATCAGCATAAAGCCATATACGGCCATCGGGGCCAGCAGGGCGCCTTCAACCTTGAGCAGGCGCACCAGTCCGTACACCAGGCCCGCCATAATGAGCAGGCTCAGGATCCAGCCGGTGGGGTTGATGCCCTTCAAGGAATGACGGCCAAAAAGGGAGATGTAAAAGATATGGCCGATGAGGAAGGAGCCGATTCCCGCTGCAAAGAACACAAACTCGCTGCTCAGCAGGAAGGTGTCTCCCAGGCAGCCGAAAAGCTCGGCGGCGATGAGCAGGAACAGCTGATTCCGGTTTACGCCTCCCTCCACGGCGGCGGAGAGGACGGTAGCGGCCAGCAGGGGCATCAGGGCCGGTTTCACGATACCGGCCAGTTCCGGATTCCAAAGGCGGCCGGCCAGGTTCACCAGGCAGGCGACGATGAAGAAAAGGAGGGGGAGTCTCTTGGTCATAGCGTGTATAAATAGACTGCCTCCACGGCGGTGACGGCAGCGGTTTCCGTACGCAGGCGGGACGGGCCCAGGTGGATGGGCTTGTACCCGTTCTTAAGGGCCAGGGCGGCTTCTTCCTGAGAAAAGTCCCCTTCCGGGCCGATTAAAATAGTAATATCCCTGGAGTCCGAAGCCCTCAGCACATCCAAAATGCTTTGGCGAGGGATGGAAGGGTCCTCGAAGCAGTAGGCGATTAATCTGATGCTGTCATCCTGAGGAGCGCCAGCGACGAAGGATCTCACACTCATAGGCTCTACGATCTCCGGGATACGGGCCTTGAGGGACTGTTTGGTGGCCGAAAGGGCAATGCGCTGGGCCCGCTCAGTCTTATAGACTTTGCGCTCCGAGTGCTCCCCTATCAGCGGCACAATGCGGTCTACTCCCAGCTCCGTGGCCTTCTCTACAAACCACTCAAAACGCTCGTTGTTCTTGGTGGGACAGCACCCTATGGTAAGGTGGTAGGGATGGGCTCCCCAGTTGGCCTCTTCCGAGAGAATCTCGGCTTCGGCCCCTTTGGGACTGTCATCGGTGAGGCGGCAGTGGTACAGCGTTCCCAGCCCGTCAATCACGTCCACGGCGTCCCCTGTGCGGTGCCTCAGCACCCGCACGCAGTGACCGCTCTCCTCGGCGTCCAGCCGGCAGTACCGTCCGCTTACCTCATATGCGTAGAACAGTTCCATTTCTACAAAGATAGCAATTTTCAGAAAACTTAGGCTTCCACCACGGCCAAAGTGGCTATGGAGATGCGCACGGAAGGGTCCAGGACACTGCGGAGAAGCATCAGGCAGGAAGCTAAGGTGGCGCCGGTAGTAAACGTGTCATCCACGAGCAAAATATGCCGGGCCGATGAAGGAAGATGCTTCAGGGAAAAGACGCCGGAAACGTTGTGGAGGCGCTCTTCGGCCGAAAGGGAGGTCTGGCTGCGGGTGCGGCGGGCGCGGCGGAGAACGTCAGTCCTCAAAGTGGCACCCAGCGCCTGCGCCAGCTCCGAAGCTATGACTTCGGCCTGGTTATAACCCCTCCGCCATTTGCGGAGCCAGTGCAGCGGCACGGGAATGACGGTATCCACGTCGGAAAAATGGGCCGAAGAAGCCAGAAACCGGCCCAACCGGGCACTAAAAAAGCGCCCCGCCCGGAGATTTCGCTTGTACTTGAGCTCCTGAGGGATGCGCTTATAGGGGTTTTCGTGATGGTAGAAGAGGAGGGCAGCGGCGTAGGCGTAGTCCAGCGGCTCGTTGGCCGGGCGCAAGCGCTCCAGCACGGCGTTGAACTCATTGGCCATAGGGTTGTGGGTCTGTTCCCAATAATAGGTAAGGGGTAAATCAGACTCGCACCAGATGCAGAGATGCTGTTCCTGCGCACCCAAGTTTTTCCCGCACACCAGGCAGGTGCGCGGCATAACCACATCGGCCAACTCCTTCCACATGGGAAGGACTAGTCTCCGTAGGGGTTCTGCTCCTTCCACTCACGGAGTTCGTCTCCGTGGGCTGCTACGCAATGCTGGTAGATAAACTCTTTTCTGTCTTCTTCAAGACCATTCCACCAGACGGTGCAGGCGGGATACTGGGCTTTGGACTCGTCCTTGTCTCCGGCCTTGGCCAGGCCCTTGCGGGCAATACGCTCTTTTTCCGTAACGGGGAGAGATGCCCACCAAACTTCCAGATCTACGTTTTCCATATCCGTGCTTTTTCTACAAAGATAGGAAAATTAGCAATACATGCCACCATTCACGGCAATTACCTGACCGGACACGTAGGAAGAGAGGTCGGAACCCAGGTAGAGAGCCGTGTTGGCAATCTCCTCAACCGTGGCACCACGCTTCATAGGGATGAGCTTGATGAACTCGTCCTTCACGGCCTGGGGCAGGACCTCGGTCATTTCCGTGATCACGTAGCCGGGGGCGATGGCGTTGGCGCGGATACCGCGGGGACCCATCTCCTTGGCCACGGACTTGGCCATAGCAATGAGGCCGGCCTTGGAAGCCGAGTAGTTGACCTGACCGGGGTTGCCGGTCTGGCCGGCGATGGAGGCCATATTGATGATGCTGCCGCTCTTCTGGCGGGCCATAATGGGCACTACGGCGTGCAGGAAGTTGAAGGCCGATTTCATATTGACGGCAATCACGGCATCCCACTGGGCCTCTGCCATACGCATCACCAGACCGTCCTTGGTGATACCGGCGTTATTCACCAGAATATCGATGCGGCCAAATTCTTTCTCAATTTCGGCCACTACCGTCTGGGTCTGCTCAAAATCGGCGGCATTGGAGGCATAGGCCTTCACCTTGTGGCCGAAGGCGGCAATCTCGGAAACCGTCTGCTCGGCGGCTTCGTTGATGACCAGGTCCGTAAAGGCTACATCGGCCCCTTCCGCGGCAAACTTAAGGGCAATGGCCTTGCCAATTCCGCGGGCTGCACCCGTGATGAGTGCTACTTTTCCGTCTAAAAGTCCCATTATTTGAATCTCTTTTGAATGTTGGCAACAATAGTGATAAGAAGGGAACCCAGCACGCCGGCGGTGAGGGAGCCCAGGAGGATGGCAATCTTGCCGGCGTCTCTCAGGTGCTGCGTCACGGCCGGATCAATGTCCGGTGCGGCGAAGGACAGGGTGTCCACAAAGATACTCATAGTAAAGCCGATACCGCCCAGGCAGGCCACGGCAAAGAGCATAGGCCAGGTGGCACGGGAAGGCATAGCGCCCACCTTGAGTTTGATGGCGGCCCAGGAAGCCAGGGTAATGCCGATGGGCTTGCCCAGCACCAGACCCAGGAAGATACCCAGGCCCACGCTGCCCAGTACCGGGTCAATGGCCTTGAAGATGTTGAAATAGGAAGGATCCGTGATTTCCACACCGGCATTGGCCAGGGCAAAGATGGGCATAATGGCAAAGTTCACAATGGGATTGAGCTTGTGCTCCAGCCGGTAGGACGGCGGGATGGTCTTCTTGGTAAGGCTGCTCAGACGGCGCAGATAATAGCGCTGGGGGCCGTTGGGGAAGGATTCTCCGTTGTGAACCTGCTCGGATTCCACCAGGCCTTCGTACAGGATCTTGGCGCGGCGGTGGAACTTGGCCTTGTTGTAGCGGGCCTCCATGGGGATGAGCATGGCCATCACAACGCCGGACATGGTGGCATGAATGCCGCTGTAGTAGAACAGCACCCATACGATGATGGCCGGGACGAAATAATAACCAAGACGTTTTTCTCCCAGTTTTTTCATGAGGGCCACGAACAAGATGACCACAATGGCTATGGCCAGCAGCGGCAGATTGATGTTGCCGCCGTAGAAGAGGGCCACCACCAGAATGGCTATGAGGTCGTCGGCAATGGCGAGGGCCGTGAGGAATACCTTGAGCGAGATGGGCACCTTGTCTCCCAGGATGGAGAGGATACCCACGGCAAAGGCAATATCCGTAGCGGTGGGGATACCCCAACCGGAAGAGGCCTCGGTTCCGTGATTGACCAGGGCAAAGATAACGGCCGGCATAACCACGCCGCCCACGGCGGCAATCACCGGCAGGATGGCCTTCTTGAAGGAAGAAAGCTCACCGCACACTACTTCGCGCTTGATTTCCAGACCCACGGTAAAGAAGAAGACCACCATCAGGATATCGTTGATGAACTTCTCCATGGTCATATCCTTGGGGAAGAACCAGTCTATGAACCCGTCCGGAGAGGCCACGTGGATGGTGAGCTCCGTGTGCAGGAAGTTGTGATAGATTTCCTTGGTAAAGGGCAGGTTGGCCAGCAGCATGGCCAGGACCACGCAGCCCAGCAGAATCACACCGTTGGCCCAGGGCTGCTTTCTAAAGCTGTCTTGTGAAATCTTGAAGTTGCGGACTTCTTTGTTCCACCAGTAAATAGGAATAAGTGCCATTTATTCTCCGAATAGATAAGAATACTGTTCCTTTGTGAGGGTGTCGATACGGATACCCCAGTTGGCCAGCTTGCGGTTGGCCACCTCCATATCCACGGCACGGGGAACGTTGTTAAGTTTTTGGGTAAGTTTGTTTTTGTTTTCTACCAGATAGCGGGCGCTGAGGGCCTGGATGGCGAAGGACATATCCATAATCTCTGCGGGATGTCCGTCTCCGGCGGCCAGGTTCACCAGACGGCCTTCGGCTATGATGTAGATGGTTTTTCCGTTTGGAAGGGTATAGCCCTCGATGTTGCCACGGGCGGGTTTGTGGCTCACCGCCATAGCCTTGAGCTTGGCCACGGCCACCTCCACGTCAAAGTGTCCGGCGTTGCAGCAGATGGCACCGTCCTTCATCTGGAGGAAATCTTCAGGGCCGATGACATCTTCACAGCCGGTGACGGTAATGAAGAAGTCTCCCTGGGCGGCGGCTTCGCGCATAGGCATCACCTTGAAACCGTCCATCACGGCCTCCATAGCCTTGATGGGGTCTACCTCGGTTACAATTACTTCGGCCCCCAAACCCTTGGCGCGCATAGCTACGCCCTTGCCGCACCAGCCGTAACCGGCCACCACTACGTTCTTGCCGGCCACGATGAGGTTGGTGGTGCGGTTGATGCCGTCCCACACGCTCTGGCCCGTGCCGTAGCGGTTGTCAAAGAGGTGCTTGCAGTCTGCGTCGTTCACCAGCATCATAGGGAACTGCAGCTTGCCGGCGGCGTCCATAGCCTTGAGGCGCAGGATGCCGGTGGTGGTTTCCTCGCAGCCGCCAATCACGTTGGGAAGCAGCTGGGGGTACTCGTTGTGCAGGGTGGTTACCAGGTCTCCGCCATCGTCAATGATGATGTTGGGGCCCACCTCCAGCACTCTTCTGATATCTTCGAAATACTCTTTCTCGTTGCAGCCGTGGATGGCAAACACGTTGAGGCCCTCGTGCACCAGCGCGGCGGCTACGTCGTCCTGGGTGCTCAGCGGGTTGGAACCGGTGATGTACATCTCTGCTCCCCCGGCGGCCATTACCTCACAGAGGTGGGCCGTCTTGGCCTCCAGGTGCACGCTCAAAGCCACTTTGAGGCCCTTGAAGGGCTGCGTATTCTCGAAATCTTTCTGGATGCCGTCCAGAAGCGGCATATGGGAGCGTACCCAGCTCAGCTTGAGCTCACCGCTTTCCCATAAGTTGATATCCTTAATATGACTAACCATACTAACTAAAATGAAAGCGCAAAGTTAGTAAAAACCTTGCGCTTTTAAGAAAATCATTTCACAATTTCGCAAACAACAAAGCGGTTTTTCTTAACATTCTCGCCTTTGCTGTATGTATCAATGCCGCCTGCCGGTCTTATCAGAATCTGGGCGGCCTCCACGCCTTCCTTCTTAAGGAACCGGGCCACCGCGTTGGCACGCCGCTCGCTCAGGATTTTGTTGTATTCTTCCGTACCATACCGGCTGTCGCAATAGGCTGTGAGTATAACTGAAAAATCCCGGTTCTCCATCAGGAAAGAGGCCACTTTGTTCAGTTCCGGTTCATATTGGGACGGAACCGTCCAGGAGTTGCTCTCAAAGTAGACCTTCACGTCCGACAGGCCGGCAGCCTCTGCCACCGCCCGGGAAAGGGCTTCTGCAAACTGCTCGGGCGTTACTTCGGGAACGGGAACTTCTTCTTCTACCTGACGGTTCACCCGGCGGGCCGATTCAACCACCTGACGTTCCTGTTCTGCCTCAAAGCGCTCCCTTTCGGCGGCTGCGCGGGCTTCCACGGCGGCACGGGCCTCAGCGGCGTAGTCCCGCTTGGGAGGATCCGGAGGAGTTACGACCTTGGGCGTTTGGGCCTTCTTGGTTTTGTTGCCGAAGGAGAAGTGAAGACCGGCCAAAAGCTGCACGTTACCGCCCGGAACGCCATTGCGAATGGAATTGAGGGCGTCCGGAAGCAGGTGATACACGGCCTCCGTGGTAATGGCCAGGCTCTTGCTCACCGGGAACCGGTATCCCACGCCAAAGCGGCCGGTCGCAAAGGCCTTGGGAGCTTTCCAGACAAGGTTCATCTTGTCGGCATCCAGCTGCTGGGCTCCGTTGGAGTAGCCCACAATGACGCCGGCGCCCACCAGGGTGTAGAAATTGGCAAACGAATGGAAGATGAAATCGGCCTGTCCGCGGACATAGTCGTACTGGTAATACTTGACCAGGGAGGGCACATATCCCTTCCCGCTGATGCCTCCTACGCCCAGACGAATCTCTACGGGCTCAGCAAAATGGAAGCCCACGTTAACGGAAAACGCCGGAGACAGCATATTGGTGAAGGATCCTTCTCCAATGGTGTAGGCTGCGCCGGCCTGGCCCTCCACGCTCCAATGGGGCCGGAATGCCTGCTGTGCATGTCCCAAAATGGAAAATGCAACCAGGAAAAGGATAGATACAATAGTCTTGTGCATGATTCTATTTTTGCATGGCGGATTCTACATCGTCAGGGGCGATGGGCAGACGGGCGTGGCCCAGGCGACGGGCGCCTTCGGGCGTTACCAGCACATCGTCTTCCAGACGGATGCCTCCAAAGTCGTAGTAAGATTCCAGCTTGGCAAAGTTGATGAACTCGGCACCGGTTCCCTCCTTCTTGAACTTTTCAATAAGGGCGGGAATGAAGTAGATGCCGGGCTCGTCCGTAATCACGTGACCGGGGACCAGGCGGCGGGCCATACGCAGGGAACCCAGACCCAGCTGCTTGGCGCGGGTCTGATCGGGGTCGTAACCTACCAGGTTTTCTCCCAGGTCTTCCATATCGTGGACGTCCAGACCCATGTTGTGACCCAGGCCGTGAGGCTGGAACAAACCGGCCAGACCGATGGTCATCATGTCTTCAATATTGCCGTGTAGCAGATCCAGGGCACTCAGGCACTCCAGCATGTGACGGGCCACGGCCAGATGCACCTCGCGGTAGGTGGTACCGGGCTTGGTAAGGCTGAAAGCGAGCTCGTTGCACTCGTATACAATCTGGTAAATATCGCGCTGCTTGGGCGTGAACTTACCCGTAGTGGGATATGTGCGGGTGAAGTCCGAGGCATAATGCTCGTTGCTCTCCACGCCGGCGTCAATGACCATCAGTTTGCCGGGTTCAATGACTTTGTCGTGCAGGTGATTGTGCAGGGTTTCTCCGTGCTGGGTGAGGATGGTGGGGAAGGAAACGCCCCAGCCCTTGGCCAGCGCAATGCCTTCCATCTTGCCCACGATGTCCTGCTCAATAATGCCCAGGGTAATGCAGTTGCGGGCCACGGAGTGCATAGCCACACCCAGGTCGCAAGCTTCATCAATGGCTTTGATCTCTACCGGCTCCTTGATGAGTCGCATAGAGATGACGGCCTTGATGAGGGCCTCGGACGGCTTGCCGCCGGGAACCAATTCCTGCAGTTTGAGGGTATTGTAATACCGGGACGGGGGCAGGAAATGAACCTTGCGTCCTTTGACACGCTCCTCAAGCCAGCCGGCCAGTTCTCCGTAAGGTCTGTGGCGGGAAACCCCCACCGAAGCGGCCTTGGATTCCACGCTGGGCTGAGGACCCATCCAGATGATGTCGTCAATTTCTACGTCGTCGGCAAAGAGGATCTCCTCTCCCGAATCTATGCTCATAACGGCGGCCATCAGGGGCTCGTCCAAGCCCCAATAATACAGCCAGGAGCTGTCCTGACGCCATTTATAGCAATTGTCCTTATATTGGGCCGGGGCCTCTGCGTTTCCCACAAACAGAATGAGACCGCTCTCTCCGGCCTCTCTCATTTTGGCCAGCAGCGTGGCTCTGCGGCTTACATAAACTTCCTTTGCAAACATCTTTATGCGTGTTTTGGTTTCCTCAAAGATAAGAATTATTTTTGTGGTATGGAAACGTTTATCGGCATTCTGGCTATTGTGCTGGGGATTGTGGGCATCATCGGGAGCATTGCGCCCGGGCTGCCGGGCCCGCCGCTCAGCTGGCTGGGTATGCTGGCCCTGTACATCTGGGGCGGAGGTGCCAACTCGGCCGGGGAACCCCTCTCGACCACCTTCCTATTAGTTTGGCTGGGAATTGTGATTGTGGTGAGCGTACTGGACTACTTCGTCCCGGCCTATTTTACCAAACTCACCGGCGGCAGCAAATGGGGAAGCCGAGGGGCCATCGCGGGCCTTTTCATCGGCCTCATCTTTCCTCCGGTGGGCATGATCGTTGGCTCCCTCATAGGGGCCTTTATCGGTGAACTGCTATTTGCCGAGAAAGACGCCGCGACCTCTTTGAAATCGGCCTTCGGCGCCTTTCTGGGCTTTCTTTTTGGAACAGGGCTCAAGCTAACTTGCTCGGCCGTGATGCTGTTCTATCTGGTAATTTACGCTTTCTAAAGCCTACTTGTAACGGGCTTCAATTTCGTCTTCCTTATCCTCTACGTAGTTCTTGAAGCTGTCGCGGAGGTCCTTGGGGAGAGTGTTGTCGTTCTTGACCTTTTTCTCAATGACCCACATCTGGTCTTCCACCTTCTTGGCGCCCTTCTTGTCTCCATTCTTGATAAGTTTCTCGTACTGGGACAGCATGCCGTAAATGCCATACTTGCGGCATAGGTCGTCTACCGTGCGGGGCGTCGTATCGGTCTTAACGGCTTTCTTTACTTCCTTGGGCTGCTCTGCCTCCACTTCCTTGGCGTCAAAGTCCATTCTGACGCCCTTGGTTTTGGCGATGATGAGGTCGGCCTCTTTCTTGGTGAAAGACTTCTTGCCTTCGGCCACGGAGAACACCACCGTACGCTCTACGCTCTTACCTGCGTTGTAAACAGGCACCAGGCTCTGGAGGTCCTCGCCTTGCAGCACCAGGCCGGAACTAACGCGGATGCTGCGGTCGTCCAGGGGAATCAGCTTGATGTCCAGGGACTCCAGGGCAGCCTCGGTTTCCTTACGGACGGGAACAACGGCCTGCACGGTCCACTCGGAAGAATTCTCCGGGGACGGGGTGGTATAGAGTTTCACATCGGCACCCAGGGAGAAGGAGGAAAAAGCGTTGCCGGCAAATTCCACCGTGCTCTTGGGGACATACAGTTCGGAAGGTTCGTTGTTGCCGCAGGCTGCTATCACAAGGGCCACCACGGCGAAGGCGAGAATGCGTTTCATAATAATTAATAATGGGTCAGTGAGCACAAATATACGCATTTTTGGAAGAAAAGCAACTATTCCCACTCAATGGTTGCCGGGAGCTATACTTCCAATGATTCCAACCACGCCCAGGACCAGGGCGAGAATGGCAATAAAGGTTTCCATAGATTACTTGAAACGCTCCTTAATCTCTTCCTCCTTGTCCTCGACGTACGTCTTGAAGCTGTCGCGCAGGTCCTGAGGAAGGGTTTGGTCGTTCTTTATCTGTTTCTTAAGGGCGCTAAGCTGGGCTTCCACCTGCTTGGCGGCCTTCTTATCCTTGTTCTGGATGTGCTGCTTGTACTGGTCCAGCAGGTCGTAAACGCCAAACTGGTTGCAGAGGGCGTCAACCGTCAGGGAATTGACATCCACCTCTTCCGGCTGAGGTTCGGCCTTGGGCTCTTCCTTGGCCGGCTTCTCATTCTTCACCGGAGCCAGGGCCTGGGACGGGGTTGCTTCCTGAACCGGAGCCTCAACAGCAGGCTCTCCGGCAGGACCGTTAGGTTCGGCCTTGGGCTTTTTGTTGGTGTTCACGCAAGCGGCTATCACGAGCGCCACAACAGCGAAGGCAAGAATCCGTTTCATAATGCATTAAATAAGTGGGTCTGTACCCACAAATATAAGCATTTTTGACGGAAACGCAATCTAATCGCCGGTGTTCCAACCGTCCAGAGAGAGCTCTACAGACGGGGTCCCGTCTTGGATTCTACAGGTTACAGTCTTCGTTTCTCCGGGAACCAGGCTCAGGAAATTGTCGGACCAAAGGACGCCGGGAATCAGTTCTCCTGAGGCGTCTTTAGCTTTGAGAATGAGCTGGTAGGCTATTACCTCGGAAGTGTTGGTAAGCGTGATGTCATACCCTCCTTTCACGGCCACCGTTTGCATATCCACGGTGGCAACTGGCAAAGATGCAACAAAAGAAAGGTCTGAATACTTTCCTATGGGTGTAATATACCAGTCCGACTTGTCCCACAAGTATTTGTTTTGCTCTGCCGGCACACAGTAGAAGTTGTCGGCAACCGTTTCTCCGGAAACATTTATCAATTCCAGATCTACGAAACAGGCCCCTCGGATGCCCTCAAAGACTTTTTGTGGCTCACGGGGTTTTACGCGAATGACTTTCTCCTCTTGGCGCAGAAGCCCGGAATCGGCCCCGTATATTCTCAAGACGGCCGTATAACCGGCTTCCGGAAGAGCATCGTTGACAGCCCAGACACAACGGTCTCCGTAATTGAATACTAGCTGAACGGTCTGGCAGGCCTTCTTTGTCCCGAAGTAACCGGCTGTGGGAACCATATACCAGTCATAGAGCTGCCAGTACAGGCTGGGCCAGGCACTGTTGAGCATCCACTGAACAATACCCGTAGCCCGGGGAACATAGCAGCGGAACGATTCAAACATGGCACGCGTCCCGTCATAGTCCAAAGCATGCGCCTTCTTCACAAAATCCCGGAAATGGGCCGGCTCTCCATACTGGCCCGCCGTGGCTTCCAGCGCAACGCGGGTGGAGTTCATGTCTGCTGTGGCGGAAGTGCAATGATAATCCCAGTTGCCATCCAAAGGCCATAAATGGTCCTCTCCCACCATTCTACGTACGGACTCCAGCTGGGGGATGTTCATTCCAATTCCGGTTTCCGTATTGAAACCGTAAGCCCCTCCGTTTTGGTTATCCAGATACCAGTAATCCGGCCCTACATACTCGTAAGGACCCAGCATCTTCATCCCGGAAGGTCCGCCATATTCACTGGTAAGGCCTTTGGCCGAACAGATGTAAGGACGGTACTCCATTTTGTTATACAACGCCATGTATTGCGCTTCCAGACGGGGATTGGGGATGAAGTCCGAGCCGGTAAACCAGGCAATAACGGCCGGATGGTTATACAGGCGGTTTATCTGATCGTGAAAATAGCGGACTACCAGGTCTTCCGTTTCGGGGGTATTGATACAACCCAGGCCGGGCGTTTCCGGCAGGCCACAGTAGACATTCCACTCCCACTGACAACTCCAACCCACCAGGGCCAGCACACCCAGGCTGTCGCAGAGGTCATACACACTGTCATCCTTTCCCCAGATATTCTCAAAGCGGATACAGTTAAGCCCCATGTCCCGGACAAATTCTACCTGCCGGCGGGTACGCTCGGGGGTATCCTGCATGAAAATGTCGTCTGTCCAGCCGCCTGCCTTGACCAGGAAAGGCTTTCCATTCAGGAAGAACTGCCTGTGACCGGCGGCATCCACAACACTTTTTATATCCCGGATTCCAAACCGGGTGGTCAAAGAATGAGAAACCTTTCCGGCTACCTCAAAATCGGCCGTGAGCGTATATAACTCCGGGGTTCCCATTTCATAACTCCACCAGATACGGGGATTGTCAATGGATTCCCGCAGGGTCACTTTGCGACGCTCTCCGGCCGCCAGCGATACCGGCTCACGGAAGGAGCCGCCTTCATAGGTCCCTTTCAGGACGCCGTTGACCGCCTTGTCACTAAGGTTTACAAGGGTTGCCGTCACAAGAATATCGGCCTGGGACAAATGGTCCGTGTCCAGTTCGGGTTTTACCAGGAGCGATGCCAATTGGACATCTGGAGTAGAAATCAGTTCTACATTCCCCAGAATGCCCATGCTTTCATCTACGGGACGCGGATTCCAATCCACAAATCCCATGTTCAGATCTCCCGGTTGCGCCCTATTCAAACGAACGGTAAGCGTGTTTCTTCTGCGGGCGAGAGGCGTAATGTCAAAGTCACGGACCAGAAATACTCCAAAAGTGGTGTCGGCCGAGGCGAGGGACGTTCCGTTCAGGCTGATATCGGCCCTATACCCCAAGCTGTTAAAACGCAGAACGTGCTTCAAACCCGGTTGGGCAGAGAAGGTGGTGGTAAAAACCCACGGCGCGTCAAATTGCGTTTTGACAATGTTCCGGTAACGGTCCTGATCCAGAACGTCCGGGCCCAAGACCCCGGCCTCATTAAGGGCGCCGGCTACGGTGCACGGCACTTTTACAGTATAAGATTCTTCCGCTCCCTCCCGCTGCAGGGTCCATCTGCTAAGACGGCGAACTTCGGGATGGCAGGAGGCGGCAAACAGAACAATGGCAAGCAGAAAGAAACGTCTCATCTTTTTATAGGGGAGTATATTTAATCCAATCTATTTCAAGTTCATAGGGATAAAGCGGGGTGTTCGCTGGACCGTGATACAGGCGGAATTCAAGCTTCAAGGGCTCGGAGGGGATGTTTTCCGTCTGTTCATAAAGAATGCTTTTCTCGGAAGAGGAGGTCTGTATCCACCAGGTTACCTTTTCTTCCGTCCAGTCCATCCCGTAAACATAGAACTTGGAAGCGGCATTGAACGAGGAAAGGGAAGGGACTAGAACCGACTCCTTAACCGAAGGGCTCCCTGCGGCGCCCGGTTCCTTGCGGGAAACACGGGAATAGAGTTGTTTGCGGTCGGCTATGCGGAACTCGAGGGTCATCTCGTCAAAGCCGAACTTGGGATCATCGTCGCGGAGGGAAAAGTCGGCAAAAAGGCCCACTTTGGGCTGCACGGAACCCACATCCGGGATTCTGATTCTGGCCGAATAGCTTCCGTAATAGACATAATCCTTGGAAGTCAGGATGGCCCCGTTCTCTTCCCCGGCTTTGTCGGCGGGATTGGGCCGGAGCAGCAGGATGGTCTTGTTTTTCTCCGTGAGAGAGGGAAAGCCGGGATAGTAGCGGAAATCTCTCTCCGGCGCAACGGAGTAGAAGGAGAAATATTCTGTATCCCGGGACGGGAACTCCTCCGTAAAGGCGGACATCAACTTGACTTCTTTGTGTGCCGGCGCCGGCGGGACAACCGGTTCCGGCGGAACAACAGGCTCAGGAACCGGGACCTGGGGTTTAGAACAAGACGCGGCAAACAGCAAGAAAAACAGGATGAGTAGCGGATATCTTTTCACGACCTTCCTACCAGTTATGTTTCTCACGCCATTCCATATTGATAGCATCGTAGGGCTCGTATTTCATCCAATCTATCTCCAAAGAATAGGGATACTTGGGCGCCTCCGTAGAACGCGGATTGGTATCTACCGACCAGTCATTTGTGTGCCAGTAATTGAGCAGATAAGTGGTGGGCGGCTGGGGAATGCCGGAGAAATTGGGCGTGGAACCCTGATAGTCCCAGAGGATGATTTTTTCCTGGGTCTCCGGGTGTTCAATCCACCAAGTCAGGCGGTTGGGGTACCAGTCAAAACCATAGACGTAGAAAGATTTGGATGCGTCGTAGCCCTCAATAGGCGCCAGGGCGCGCGGGGAAAGGGCCGCATCGTCGCCCGGGTCAAAATTATGATTCCGGTTACCGTCATGATAAGAGCGGTAGTTGGTGTACAGGATCTGACCCGTGGCCAGGTTGATGGTGCGTCCCACACGCTGAAGATTATTCACGTTATTGGGATCGCTGGTCCAGGTACCAATGTAGATCAAACGGGGATCTGCAATGAGCCATTCAAAGTCAATTTCGCTGAGACCGTAACCCTGACTATAGCGATAAGTGAAATAACCGACCACTGCACCCACGTTGGGCTGTACTTTCTTAACATCCGGTACCCGGATACGGGCAGAATAAGTACCAAAGTGGGTACTTTTATGCGTTGCTATTTCAGGACCCCGCCCTGCACCGGCCGGATCTGACGGGCTGATGCGCATAAGCATCACGTCCGTGCCTTTTTCCGTAAAGGAAGGCACGCCGCATAAATACCGGAGAGCACTGCCGCCCGTAGAGAAGAATTGGGGAGAGGATGTGTCAAACTCCTCTGTGAAAGGACGCATAAAACGGCTATCGGTATCGGTTTGGGCCGATGCGACGAAGCTTGCCAGGCTTAAAGCTATAACAGAAAGCAGAAGTATCGGTTTTTTCATTTTTCTTGGTTGGTTTTTAAGGGAAAAGAGACAGGACAGGACCTCTGCCCTGTCTCCTTACAATCATGGATTATTATTCTCCTTCTTCCGCAAAGGTTACCTTTACGCTGAGGTTGTCAAAGTAAAGATTGATACCAGGGCCGAAGAAAGGTCCCCATACGGAACGGTAGTCTACATAGAAGTAAACCGTACCGGTCTTCTGAGCCCAGTAAACGGCCACGGGCTCACCGGCATTGCTATAACCGAGACCCAGAGAAGCATTGGCGGCGATGTAATCCTCATTGGCTTCAAAGCCTCCGTCAAAGGCAGGCACGGGATCGGTTCCGGCAGCAGACCAGTAATTGAACATCTCTACCACAGAGGTGCCGTCTGCACCAATATCATCCACCGATTCGGCGATACCGAACCACAGCAGACCGCAGTCGTTGGAGTTTGCGCCCCACTTCATCTGGGCAGAGATTTCCAGACGGTCGCCTTCTTCCACCTCAATGGCCTGATAGAACTTCACGTTGTTGGCCTGGTCGTGAACCTGGTTCTCGGAGGACAGGCGCAGGCAGCCGTTTTTGCCACGGGAAGGCTTGTCTTCAGTATAGCCAAAATAAGGCTGCCAGCTGTAAACACCGGGCTGGGGGTTCTCATAATCTCCGGCGGGGAATACTTCCGTATGGATAAAGGTCCAGTACTTCACATCATCCTCTTCCATGCCGCCGCCCTGGAGCAGTTCGTTGTAAGCGATGACATCCACTTCGGCCTCATAGACATCCTTGTCTCCGCCAAGGCCGGTGATTTCTGCCTTCACTTTGTACTTGCCATAAGCAGAATATGCGTGGGTCTGCTTGAACTCGGTACCGGTAGCGCCGTCGCCAAAGTCCCAGGCGATGGAGTAGGCGTTTTCGGAAGCCGTTGCGTCAAACTCCACTACAAGGCCGAACTTACCGGCACGGTCGGTCTGAGCCTTGGCCGTGAAGTAGGCCTTTGCCTTGCCGGCAAGGGTCAGGGAAGCTTCTTTCTTGGCGGTAACGCCATCGGTATTGCCAACGGTAAGTTTCACAGTATAGGTACCGGCGGCAGCAAACGTATGAACGGGAGAAGCCTCTTTAGAGCTTTCGCCGTCACCAAAGTCCCATTTATAAGAGGTAGCGTTGGCCGACTTGTTGGTAAAAGTAACTTTGAGGGCGTCCACCGTGTATTCAAAATCCGCGGTAGGGGCAGCTGCAGGGGTGGGGTCTCCGCCCGGGCCTTCGGACGGCTTGCCGCAACCAACCATCAGAGCGGCAAGGGCCGCCGTTGCACAAAGGAGGAATGTTTTTTTCATAATCACAGAAATTAATTGGTTATAAGATTAATGGAAACAGATTGCGGACTTCACTTTCCGGCTTGTCGCTGGAAACCGTATCCCAATGCTGGCTGTTAAGGTCAAGGACCACAACCACACTGGTGTTCTTGTTGGCCAGTTCATAGTTTACAGGACCGTTCAGATGAGAGATTTCCAGGCCCAGCACCAGGAGTTTATACCGGCCGCCGCTCACAAGGGCGGTTCTTTGAAGAGCCAGGGCTTTCATATCCACATCCACATAGCAGGTTTCTCCGGATTGTCCCTGCTTCACCTCAATCGTAGCAGGGATGGTGCATATGTCCGGAGTCAGCTCCGTAGCGGGAATCTCTTTGGCGGCATATTCGGACAGTTTGCGCTCGGTCTCGCTCTTGCACAGGCCCAGACTTACGCTGTATGCCTGCTGCTGGGAAAAATACCCGGAACGAATAACCCCAACAACAATCTGGAGTTTCCCGGTAGCCGGGTCATACTTGCAGCAATAGTCCCGGTTCTGATAGAACGGCCCCATAGGAATGGGATAAGAGTTGTCCAAACCCGTCACTCCGGCTTGCGGGATGTATACCTTGGCAAAGCCATAGTCCTTGGTTGCATCGCTCTTTTGGCAGGCCCCTGCGGCTACCAGCGCAAGGGCTAGCATTAAAATCTTGTATAAGGTCTTCATAATCAATTGTATTCGGGGTTTTGAGTAAGGGTCCCTGCCGAGTTGGCCACCTCTTTACGCGTAAAGGGCAGGTAATAGTGGCGGGATTCAAAGGTGCGGTTGGCCACGGTAACGTATGAGTACTGGAAGCCGCCCAGGCTGTTCTTACGGACCACGACGCCTTTGATAGAACGGTTGAGAACGGTCTCCGCATCCTTCCAGCGGATAAGATCCCAATAGCGGTGGTCTTCGAAAGCCAGTTCTACCCTTCTTTCCTGCTTCACAGCCTTGCGGAAATCCTCTTTGCTGGCCACTGTAACGGGAGGAAGAAGCGTACTGGCACTGTTTCTCACTTCCGAGAGAGCCTCACGGGCCGTAAGTCCATATCCCTTGGGGTCGGCATCCGGGCCATATACCTCATTCATGGCCTCGGCATAGTTCAGGAGCACTTCGGCATAACGGAAAACGGGCCAAAGATGATCCGTACTACCCCCCTCGATGAGGTTGAGGTTGGGCGCCAGGAATTTTCTCAGGTAATATCCCGTTTTGGACGCGCCATTTACCCTCATGTCGTAGGCCCCGCCGGGAGACTCATCAATGGTATTTCCGTTCCAAACAGAGCCGTTATAGACAATGCTGGCCTCGAAACGGGGATCGCGGTTCTCGTACGGGTTCAGAGTCTTGGGGCCGATATACTCATAGGCGTCCACCAGGTTCTGCGTAGGGCAGATTCCACTGTTGCCCCCACGGGTACCTATCGGATAATTGGCCACTTCCGGAGCACTGCCCGCGGCTCTCCTGATGAGGAAAATGGACTCCACGTCATTGGCTGCGTTATTCTTGAGGAAATAGTTTCCGTAGTTTCGGTTGGCCGGCATGTGGTAGTCCGGATACGTCCTGGCACCCTCACCAAATCCAAAGCCCCTGGCAAAGATTTCCTGGCGCACCTTAATAACATCGGCGGCAGCGGCGGCGGCCTTTGCCCACTTTTCCGTATCATTGTCCGGGTTGTTGCGGGGACTGGCGGCGTAAAGGAGCACGCGGGCCTTGATGGCCAGGGCCGAAGTCTTGTCAAAGCGGCCGATGTCGTCACGGAAGTTCCAGTTAGCCACATCGGCCCAGTAATTATCGGGCGTGGGCGTCAGGGCTACCCGCCAATCCAGGTTCACTTTGTCGGCATTCTCGTCAATCAGAGCAACGATATGGTCCACTACTTCATCGTAGCTGGCCTGGCGTGCGAATTCACCCTCGCCGTCAACGAGGGGAACGCCCCCATACATCTTGATTAGCTCACCATAGTAGTAAGCCTCGGCAATGCGGGCTTCGGCCCGGAGCCAGTTGAGATTGATGACGTCACGCTTATAAGCCTTACGGTTATCGGTGCTGTAAAGGCTTCCATCCGGGTTGTACACGGCGCTGGTATCCCGGTTTAACGCCAGGAAGGCCTCTCCGTCTTTGGCATAATCCAAGAAGAAGCGGGCAGCCCGGATGCCGTCGTAGTAATTGTTATACAGATAAGAGATGGGGTTCAGGTCGGCCGATAGGAGTCCGCGGTTAAATGCGGACACGGAGGAAGTGGGAGCCGTCTGCTCCGCCTCGTCGGAGGCCGAAGCAAACAGGTTGCCATCAATGACGTTGAACCCGTATTGCATAGGAGTATAGAACGCATATGCAAAGCTGGAAAGGGTGCTGGAACGAGTCTGCAGCCTGTCCATGGTGTCATACACGTCGATACGGGTATCCAGGAACTTGGAGCAGGCACAAACGCTCAGTGCCAGTACAGACAGAAGAACGATAGAACGATGGTGTCTTTTCATAGTGCTTACTCTTTAGAAAATGATTTGAAGACCCGCACATACGCTCATGGCCGACGGATAACCATAATTCACGGTTTCCGGATCCATCTTGTATTTCCACAGGACGGGACTCAGGGTTAACAGGTTCTGACCCTGCACGAACATGCGGAGCGTATTGGAGCCGGACTTGCCCAGCGGAAGGTTGTATCCCACTTCCACATTGGACAGGCGCAGGTAGGTGTTATCCTTGATCCAGAAGGAGCTGGGGCGGTAATTGTGGTCGTTCTGCCGGGTGGTCAGACGAGGGAACTTGGCGGTGCTGCGTGTGTCCAGCTTCACTTCGGGATAGTAAACCCACGCTTCCTTGGCCCATTCGAAGGCCGTGCTATAATTGACAAACGGCTGCCAGGCGCTGTAGTCCAACAGATTCACGGTAGAACCAGCACTGCCGGTAAACAGGATTGAGAAGTCAAAGCGGCGGAAAGTGAGGTTGGTACCGAAACTGAAGGACAGCATGGGATACGCCGGATTTCCATTCCAGACTATATCGGTGTCGTCAATATACCCGTCACCGTCCTGATCCTTATATTTAAGGTCTCCGGGCTGAACTTCGCCAAACAGCGGAATAGGAAGGCCCATGTTCAGCTCTCCGTCCACGTCAAAGTCGGAGAGTTCATAGAAGCCCAGGCATTCCAGACCCATCCGGGAGCCATAAGGATGACCGGTTTGTTTATTGTAAGCGTACTTAGCCCCCACTTCACCCATTTCCAGAACCGTGTTACGGGCGAAAAGGATGTTGCCAAAAACCGAATACCCAAAATCGCCGCGGGTGTCGGCAAAGACAAAACTGGCATCCACGCCGTGGTTGAACATCTTACCAATATTGGAGTAATAGGTCTGATTGCCGTAGTAATCCATAAGGGTGCGGTCCAGGGTAAGGATGTTGCTGCGAAGGTCAATGAAATAGTCGGCGGTCAACTTGAGTTTGCCCCACAGGGTCATATCCGTGCCGATATTGGCCTTGAGGCTTCTCTCCGGCGATACATTCTCATTGCCTTTGAACAGGGGACGGATTCCGCTGACGCCTCCGTCAAAAGAAGGTCCCATGCCTGTCACAAAGCTTCCTGTCCAGGAATAGTACTGCTGATAAAGGAAGCGGCCATTGGTCTGGAAACCGTCAATGCCTACATAGGCTTCCGTTGAGCCGGAAAGACCCACCGATCCTCTTACGCGAATGTTATCCTTCACGTTCCAACCCAGTGACAAACTGGGATAGAAAGCATAACGATGACCGGGCGCATAGGCATCGCTTCCAAATACGGAGAAGCCCAGGGCCGCGTCAAAACGATGGTCGAAATCGTAGGCAATCCGCCCGCTGTAGTTGATATAACGGTATTTCCAATTGTAGAAGGAAGAGCCGTTTCCATTGAAATCCGAGATATGGGCCGCCAGGGTAACACCCAGGTTGTTCCTGTCAAAGGATCCGTCCCAGCCCAGGATTACATTGCCCTGCATCCAGCGCTCCTTTCCTGAAGACCAGTAACCGTTGGAACGAAGATAGGTGGACACGTCCGACGTCTGGGCCACGCCGCCCAAATAGCGAGCATAGGTGCGTGTCTTGGCCGTATTACCAATGGTTCTGGAATAGAACGAGAAGCCTTCCTGCATATAGAGACCGGGCAGGAGAGAGCCCAGGTCTTCCCGGAACTTGAAATTGGCCTGCAGAACCTTGGTCCTCGAGGTGGTCCAACCCAGCCCGGTGATAGAGCCCACGGGGTTGTTGGGATGGGTTGCCGTACCCGAGAAGTTGGAGATGGGGTCCGTGGACTCGGGATCGTATACGGGATAGATATTGGAAGGATACGTCATGACGTCGTTCACCAGGGAATAAACGCTGTAATTGGGGCGGTTTCTGTCTTCCAGTCTGCCTCCCAGATCCACGCTCACGGTTAGGATGTCGGTGAGTTTCATGTCCAGATTGGTTCTGACGCCGTATTTCACAAAAGAGACGTTTTTGGTCCGGTCTGTGTTTTTCACGTTCAGGAAGCCCTGCTGATTGGCGTAGTCCAGTACTACACTGTACCTGGCCTTTGAGGATCCTCCGCGAATGGAGAGATTGGCATCGGCGTAGATTCCGTATTTGCGGAAAACTTTGTCGTACCAGTCCACGTTAATCCCGTTTCCGGATTTGAGCTCGTTCATGACCTCAAAATCATAATAGGGATCCCACTCGCGACCGTTGTCGTTGCAATAGGCCTGATTGTAGAGCTGGGCATACTCGTAAGTTCCCAACGGTTTGACCACATTGATAGGGGCCTGTACTCCTCCGCTGGTCTTGAACGTAATGACCGGTGCGCCCTCCTGACCCCTCTTGGTCGTGATAAACACCACGCCATTGGCGCCATTCATACCATACTGGGCCAAATCGGCTGCATCTTTGAGGATGGCCACAGATTCTACCTCCTGGGCCGAAATGTAATTGATGTATTCACTCTGGACCTCAAATCCGTCCACATAGATTTTCAGGGTATTCAAGCCCACGCCTTCGGCAAAGGAACCTATGCCTCGGATCAGCATCCAGGCACTGCCGCTTCCGGGAATTGCGTCATTGTTGATGACAATCAGACCCGGATATCGGCCCTCCAGCGATTTGGTAAAATTGGCCAGATCCTGCGAATAAGCCCGGAGGGAAAACATCAGGGCAAGGATTGCCGTAATAATGATGATGAGTCTTCTTTTCATGTTCTCCATGGTTTTTTCTATTAATATCCGGGGTTCTGGGCAATGATACCCTTATTCACTTCATCCTGCCTGAAAGGCTCCAGGAACCATTTAGGATGCCAATATCCCGTATAGGAATAGGCGTCCCAGTAGGAAATCAGGGCGTCCATCGTGTTGTCACCACCCGCCCGCAGGAAAGAAATCTCCGTCATGGGGCCGCCCAGGATACTGGTGCCAATTTCGGGGTGCTTCCAGTGCTTGACATCGTAATAACGCTGGTTCTCCTCAAAGAACTCAAGGGCCTTTTCGCGGACAATGAGCTCGCGGAGTTTGGCCTGGTTGGTTTCCGTTACGGAAGGCAGACCTGCACGGTTGCGAATGATATTGAGATAACGAAGTGCGTTGTCACTCTGACCTATCTCATTGTAGGCTTCGGCCAGATGCAGGTAATTCTCGGCCAGACGGAACAGCGGGAATTCAAACCAGCGGCGGGCGCCGGCTTTGTAATAGAATTTGGTGGGAACACCAATGGAACGGCCTTCCGTGGCACGGGACATGGAGGCAGCAATGTCTTCGCTTTCCGTGAAGCTGCCCATATACCAGATTCCCTCATTCCACTTGGCATCACCGTCATTGGAACGGCCGAATTTGCCGGGCACACAGATGTCCACGCGGAAACGGGGCTCAATCTTGTCAATGTTGGCGGCAAAATCGGAGATGGGGCGGGGGGACGCCTCCCCTACCACAGGCCAGTCAATCTCTCCGCCCTCGGTATCCCGGTACAGGCGAACGAAGTTGGTAAGGACCCCGCGCAGGGAGCGCTCGCCCGCATCCACATAGGCCGACCAGTTATAGCCTTCCGTCATATTGTTGTAGACTTGCTGGTCAGACTCGATCTTGAAAGCGAGGATGGTCTCAGGACCATTCAGCTCGGAGACGCCGCGACCGTAATCGCTGATGGCCTGCTCAAAACTGTTCCGGTTTCCTTCTCCGGCCGTAAAGATAAGGTGCTTGCCATGGGCTTCTCCCCATTTGATAAGCGCCAGATGGGCGTCAATGGCATCCTGATAACGTTGCTGGTCATACCCTCCCAGCCAAACATATTCTTCGTTTGCATCGTAAGCAATGCCAAACTCCTTAGGGTAAGACTGGGCCGAATTGAACAGCGGACGGGAAGCAAAGGTAAGCACCCTTGCCCTCATGGCCAGGGCCGCACCCTTGGTGAGCCTTCCTTCCCACTTGTCACCGCAGCCGGGTTCAATGTCGTACCACGTGTCGGGAAGGCGCTTTTCGGCCTCTGCTATCATTTCCAGGGTATAATCCAGCGTTTCCTGCGCCGTAGCACGGGGGAATTTGATTTCATCCGTCATCTGGTTGGCCTGCCGCACAATGGGAACACCGCCCCAACGCTGGAACATGCCCATATAGCGGTAGGCAATAAGGCCGTAGGCCTCTCCTTTCATATACTCCTTCATCTCATCGGACAACTCCTGGCACTGGTCCAGGTTGGCGATGATGATCCAGCAGGCACGGATGACCTCCCAGTTTTCATTGAAGTTGGCCGGGCATCCCTGGAACTGACCCGAAGCATCCAACGTGGGAGCGGGTCCGTTTACCACCAGATTGTATCCGGCATGCCAGCTGTATCCGCGGGTAATCTCGCCGGAAAGGGACGCAAGGGTACCGTGGTTGATGCCCCAGCCTTCCGGAAGGCCTTCGCGAAGGCCCCTGTGGTAAGCTCTCCACAGCATTCCTTCGGCATCTTTCCGGGTAGAGAACACGTCTTCCAGATACACGCTGCCCGTCACTTCGGGCATCTCCAGGAACAGGTTGCAGGAAGTTCCGCCCAGAAAGGCCGTCAAAACCAATGCGATTATACTAGTCTTTTTCATATCTGCATCCGCTTAGAAGTTAATGTTAACGCCAAAGTTGACCGTACGCGTCAAGGGGAAGACATAGGAAATGTTTCCTTCCGATCCGCCCAGGTTGTCTTTCGTTTCCGGGTCAATGCCGTAGCGGCTCATCTGGTCAAAGAAAGTAAACAGGTTATTGGCGTTGGCATAAATGCGGAGAGAGGAGATACGGGCCCGCTTCAGAAGCGGAAGATTCTTGTTGAAAGTGTATCCAATCTCTACGTTCTTTATGCGCAGGTGATCCGAGGCCAAGGCCCAGAGATCGCTCTTGGGACCAAAGTCATAATGGTCCTGGCTGGCGTCATAAACGGCACGGGGATAGGTGATGGGGGTGCCGGCGGCCACTTTTTCGGGCGTCCAGCGTCCCTCATACTGCCACAGGAAGGCGTTTCCTGCCCGTTTGAAGAAGGGGCTGGTGATGCGGGAAATGTAATACGTACCCATGGCGGTACCGGAGAGGACCACTTTGACATCGAGGCCCTTATAGCTGAAACCGATCTTTCCGCCAAAGTTCATCAGCGGCCGGTTGGGATACCCGATAGGACCCTGGTCTTTGTTATCAATAATGCCGTCTCCGTTGAGATCCACGTATTTGATGTCTCCCAGCGTCACGGCACCGGCCGACTGCGAGAAATACGGGCGGTTGCTCAGTTCCTCCAGCGTATCGTAGAAGCCGTCGGTCTTATAGCCGTAATACTGGCCAATGCTGTGGCCTGTCTGGTTCATCCAGTCGTAAGGGTTGGGAGCTTCGGCCATGTATACGATGGTATTCTTGGCGTAAGTAAGGTTCCCTTCCAAATAATAGCTGAAATCACCCACGCGGTCCTTCCAGCCCAATACCAGCTCGTAACCGTGGTTCTTCACCTGGCCCACGTTGACCGCCGCCGTATTCCAGGAAGGAACGCCGAAGGTGACGGGGATAACGCCCAGGGTGGTGAGGATGTCACGACGCTTCTCGCTGAAGTAATCCCCCGTGAAATAGAGCCTGTCCTTGAAGAACCGGATTTCCAGGCCGGCGCTGATCTTCTCGGATTTCTCCCAGGTGACATCCGGATTGCCCAGGGCGCCTTCGGCCGATCCCAAATAGATGGTATTATAGGCATCGGTAGAAGTACCAAACTGGTAGTAATTGCTCTGCAGCGAGCCAGAACTGGTGGTGCTGGTAAAGCTTCCGGGGCCCATGTCAATGGAATAGGTTCCGGGCAGATACAGATAACGCTTGCCGCCAATCTGGTCATTACCTACCAGACCATAACTGGCACGCAGTTTCAGGAAGGTCAGGAAATTGTTCTTGGGGAAGAAGGGCTCGTTGGTGAAGACATAGCCCACGGACGCGGCCGGGAAGAAACCGAAGCGGTGTCCCTTTGCAAAGTTCTCAGTACCGTTGTAGGCAAAATTGAGTTCCACCATATAACGGGTATCGTAGTCGTAGGTAAGGCGGGCCGATGTGCCGATAAGGCCGCTGGGCGTATTGAAGCTGTCTCCCGGCATGGTGTACTTGGTAGCACGGCCCAGGAGCAGGCCTCCCACATTGTGCTTGCCAAAGTTGCCTTGGTAATTGACCACAACGTCGGCATAGAAGTCACGCATGCCGCCCCAGGAGCCGGAAGCATAGCTGTCCGCTCCCACCGTGCCGCCAAAGAACTCCAGTTCGTTGGGATTGGTGAGACTGCGGCGGACGGTATAGGACGGAATGGCGAAAGACTGGACCGCCACCTTGCTGTAGTTCTCTTGATAGCGGAGGCTTGCCTGGATATCCAGACCCTTGACCAGGTAAGAGAGATCGTGCCGCAGGCGCATGGACACATCCACACGCGTATTGGTGGAGGTTCCCACGGAACGGCTGAGGAGGGCCGGCAGCCAGCCGCCCGTCATTTCGTTATCCGTACGCTTGTGAAGGCCGTCCTGCACGGAATTCTGGGGATAGTCAAAGTCTACAATCAACTTGTCGTCCAGGACCATGCTCCTGTTGGTGAAGGGGTTGCCCTCATAGATAATCTGCATGATACCGCTGTAACGGCTGTACAGGGAACCGGTTCCGGGGCCCTTGGTGGAGCCAAACTGACCGCTGGTGTTCACGGAAAGGGTAGTATGGTCAAAAATATCCACGTCAATATTGGCCCTCACATTATAACGCTGATAGCGGGATCCCGTACGGACGCCGAAATAATTGGCGTTCTGCATAATGGACTGCTGGTCAAAATAATTGAGGGAAACGTAGTATCTCATTCTCTCTGCACCGCCGGACACGCTCACGTTGGCCGACCACTGGGGGGCCACGCGGCTGTAAAGCTCGGCATAGGCGTCGGAGGTTCCATAGTACAGCGCTTCGCTGTTAAGGAGCTGCTGCCGCTGGGCTTCGGTGAGATTGGGCATGGCGGCCACTTCTGCGGGCGTGACATCCCGGTTGTTCTTGAACTTCCATAAATCGCCCTCGGTAAAGCGATAGTTCATCAGGGGCGTGCTGCCATATCCCTCTACCTCATTATATATGGCTTCATTTCTGAAAAGGGCATACTCGTAAGAAGACAAGCCTCTCTGGACGTTGGTCGCACTGGTCAGACCAAAATTGCCGGAGAAACTTACCCGGGGCGCTCCTTTCTGACCCCGGCGCGTGGTGATGATGATAACGCCGTTAGCGGCACGGATTCCGTAAACGGCCGTGGAAGAGGCGTCCTTGAGGACGCTTATACCCAAAATATCATTGGCGTTAAGGCCATTGAGGATACTCATGGCCTGGCTGGTGGGCTGCTCAATGCCATCGATGACAATCAGCGGAGACGTGTTGCCGGAATAAGAGGAAATGCCTCGAATGGCAATGTCTGCCGCATCCTGTCCGGGCTCACCGGATACCGTAACGGCGCTTAGGCCGGGGGTAATACCTACCAGGGCCGAAGACACATTGGCCACCGGAGCCTGAACAACATCATCACCCGTCACCATGGTAATGGCGCCCGTAACATTCACTCTTTTCTGGGTAGCGAACGCCGTTACGACCGTTTCTTCAATGAGCATCAGATCGTCTTCCAGGACAATCTTCAAGGAACGGCCGGGTACAGCCCGGAACGTGTAGTCCTTATAACCTATGCAGGTCACCAGGACATTGGCACCGGGTTTTGTCTCCAGCGAGAAATGGCCGGCGGCATCTGTCATGACACCTTTGCTGCTGTCCTTGTCCAGTACGGTCGCGCCTATGACAGGCTCTCCGGACTGATCCACAACGACACCCGCAACCACCATTTTCTGCTGGGAAGCTGTTCTCTCTGACTGGGCCAGAGCATCAGAAGTCACCAGCCCGGCCTCTATAATAAGAACAGCCAGGGTGGCAAAAGTACAGAATAACAGTTTTCTCATGCGAATTAGTTAAAGGTTCTGAATTAGCGACATATGAGGTTGTTGCAAAATTGACCAAAACTAATCAGACCCATATGCCCATTATTTCCAGAAAAAGTCTATTTTTGTACAAAAATTATTATATGCCGTGAAAAAGAGTCTAATTTCGTTTTTCTTGGTGCTTCAATTTTGGAGTTTGAGTGCAGACAGCTTCTATTGTAAGCAAATCAGTGTGGAAAATGGGCTTTCTCAGTCCTCCGTAACCGACGTTATTTATGACGGGCGCGGAGCACTCTGGATAGGAACCCGGTTCGGCCTCAACGAATACCGCAACGGAAAACTGCGCGTCATTATGGACGACGGCAGCAACCGTATCATGGGAAACTACATTTATCTCCTGCACAATGACAAACAGGGGAACCTTTGGGTATCTACGGATAAAGGGCTCTTCCGCTACGACCCCGCGGCCGATTCCTTTTCCCTGATCAGCGGCAATCCGGTAACCTGCGCGGTCAATACGGAATCCGGCATCTGGTTTGGCGCCCACTTTGGGATGGGATTCTATTCCTATGAGCGGCAATCCTATACAGAAGACAACACGGACCTCTATACGGACTATCAGGCCCTTTACCTCTACAACGGAGAGCTGCTTTCCCTGGATAAAAAGGTGGGGCCGGCACTGGGTCATGGACAGCAGGCAGAAAGCATGAACGTACCAGAACTCACGGAAGGACGTATGATCATGGCCTCTGCCCTGAATGGAGACGTTCTCTATATGTCCATCCTGAATTACGGTCTCGTGGGGTATAACTTAAGAGAAAAACAAACCGTATTTTCTTTGCAACAGGGAGAAAACGGCCTTCCCCGGGAACCGCTCCTGGCGCTGCTGGTCATGGATGATTCCCTGTGGATGGGATTTGATGGAGACGGGATCCTGTCACTGGACCTGCAAGACTACAGCATGGGCGCCATTGAGCTGCAGGCCGGGCAGGCCGGCTCACGCATTCCTTTATCGGTTACCAAACTCTATCAGGACCCACTGGGGAATGTGTGGGTAGGCAGTGTCCGTTCCGGACTCATGGGGCTCAAACGCTCCCCTATCAAAACGTTTGACCTGACCCACACCAAACCCTCTGCCGAGAATGTCATCATCGATATCTTTGCGTCGCGTGACGGGAATATTTATCTGGGAACCGACGGAAGCGGCGTGGGAAGATATAATCCCAGCACGGGAATCTCCCTCCTTCCCGGGATGGAGGAGTTCAAGATTACTTCCGTAGCCGACTACGACGACAAAAACCTCCTCGTCGCCACTTACAACCACGGTTTCTTTCTGATGGACCGGAGGACCTCCGTTCCCCGCCCTTTTATCATAGTAGACGAACATACCAATCAGGAAGAATGCTACAGCAGCAACGCTCCTGCGCTCTACAACCTAGAAGATGGCCGAATTCTTATCCTGGCGGTCCATACCTATTTATATGATCCCCATTCCCGGCAATTCGACAGAATAGAAGACCTCACGGTGGACAAGGGAACGGAACTGCTGGCCATAGGCCCGGCAAACGGGACCTTTTATGCTTACTCTTCGGCCGGACTCTTCAACATGGACCTGGAGGCAAAAACCTTCAACCTCATCTACGAACCCGATATTCAGACCGGAAGCATCAACACAGCTGTATTCCACGGTGGACTCCTTTGGTTTGGCACCAATTACGGCCTGTTTTCCTTTGACCCCAGAAGCCAGCAGGTCAGCAAAACGGAGTCCGGTCTGTTCTCCAGGGTAAGCCGCCTGGAAAGCAATGGCTCTGACAACCTCTGGATTGCCGCCGACAACACCCTGTTCCTCTACAGGAACGGGCGCATTGAGATGACGGGAGAAAACCGCGGTGTCCCGGCTAATGAGATTCTGTCCAGCACCTGCCTGCCCAACGGAACCATTTATCTGGGGGGAACCACCGGCCTAGTTGAAATAGGGGCCGACTGCTATTTTGATATGGGCGAAAACAAGGTCGTCCAGCTCAGAGACGTTTCTTCCAGGAGCCTTAAGCTGCCCTACAACTATCCCTCCCTGGTTATCCGGATAGATTTGGCCGGAGCCGACCCCTACGAGAAGAATCTCTTCCGCTTCCACCTGTCCGGGACCTCAGACATCGTGACGGAGACCTTTGACGACAGCATCTCCCTCCCGGCCCTCAAGTCCGGACACTATGCATTGGAGGTATCCTACCTGAGGTCGGACGGAAGCTGGAGCCTTCCTCAGTATGTAGCCTCCCTGCATATCCTTCGGCCCTGGTACTCCTCCACGGTCATGATTCTGATATACATTATCATGGGCCTCGGCCTCATCAGCTTCATCATCGACCGCGTAAGCCGAAAAAGAGTGAAGGCCCTGGAAGAAAAGCTGCGTGCAAGCGACATGGTATTTACCGGAAAAATAGAGAAATACCTGGACGAGCACATGGCAGACCCTCAGCTGTCCGTAGACCGGATTGCCAAAGATATGGCCCTGAGCCGTGCCTCCCTCTATTACAAGATGAACACGGCCTATGGAAAAGGTGTGGCAGAAGTATTAGAAGAAAAGAGAATGAGCAAAGCGGAGGAATTACTCCGCTCCAGCTCACTCTCTATTCTGGAGATTTCGGAAAAGGTGGGCTATTCCACTTCCCGCTATTTCAGTACCCGATTCAAGCAAACCCATTACGGGTTAACGCCTCTAAAATTCAGGCACAACAACAGGTAACCTATTCCCACTCAATGGTTGCCGGCGGTTTGGAACTCACATCGTAGACGACGCGGTTCACGCCTTTGACCTTGCGGATGATCTCGTTGGAGACATCGCGGAGGAAGTCGTAGGGGAAGGGGAAC
>JAEEGJ010005442.1_pt1 | contig 40077 bp, 46 predicted proteins | sample 8958761 | NCBI WGS metagenome assembly JAEEGJ01 (sample SAMN16246546, study PRJNA631951) | gut metagenome | biome: gut microbiome; feature: rumen; material: RS-attached | host: Bos | place: Iran: Karaj | collected 2018-10 | reverse complement strand
TTACCTTGTTGTCGGTTGCTTTCTCGCACCACTGCTTTACTTCATCCTCAGACAAATCGTAGGTGTAAACCAAGCAATTCTCGCCATTCTCGAAATTCACGAATAAATTCTTTACTGCCATAATTCATAAAGTTTAGTGAAACATAGCACCTTGCAGCGAACTTAATCACTGCAAAGCGAAATCAGAGATAGTAAGTCTTGATAAGATACTCAGCCCGGAAAAACTCACTCAGGTACACATTAGTTTCCTTTCCATACTTCTCAATGGCTTCTGAGAGTTTCATTGCAGTCTTGTAAGTCTTATCATAGTCCTTGATAGCTTTCTTCCATGAGGATATTCTATCAGTTAGTGACTTATCACTATTGTTTTCGTCAGAGAGAGTTAATGCAGCCATAACACGATTGCCATCTGATAGTGGAGAAAGAATAATCTCAATAGATGACTTGTCGTAAAGTCCTGCCTCGTAATAGTGAGAGCGAGAGATTTCCAACTTTCCCATATTGTTGCATACGGAACGGTCATAGGAGATAGTCAAGTCAGCCCAAAGTGAATTGTCCTTTGACTTCATTTTCTCGCTAACAGCCTTTGTCAGGCGATTATTAAGAACCTTTCCGTCAAACTGGGAAATCACTTCAAATGCTATTTTGCGACCTCGAATGAGTGCCTGCAAAATCTCTATTTGATGATTCGCTTTTTCAATGAAACGTTTCTTGCGGTCATCATAGATCCTTTGCTGACGTTCTTTCTCTTCACGCTCACGCTGTGCTTTCTTTTCAGCTACCATGCGCTCTTTCTCTTCTGGGCTTGCTGCATCATAGGCAGCTTTCCATGCACGATGTCTTTCGACAATAGCTTTAAAATCGTTCTCCATAATTCAATGAGTTTTAATTATACAATAAGTGAATTGTGTGCAGTCAGGAAAAGCTAATTTCCAAACTGCAAAGAGATTAGAGAGTGATTTCGTAACAACGTGTAATGTAATTGATATTACTTTCCAAAGCGTCGCTACCCATAGCTTTTGCCAATGCGTCGCAAAGTTCTTGTGCGCCCATTTGCTCTAAGCACTTTTCGTATTTATCCCATGCTGTCATAATTGTGTAGTTTTAAGTGAAACAATAGGTGTTGGGGAAGAAACTAATCTTCCTCAACTTCTTTCTGAATTACACCATCATCAACCAATCTGTCATAGGTGTAAGCTAACTCGTCATCATCCAGTAATGGATTCAGCACATTAATTGCAGTCCTTGTGTCAAGTCCTTCGAGATAGTCCAATAAAGCCGTAGCTTTTTCTCCATTTGTCATAATTCATAAAGTTTAAGTGAAACATTGAACTTCTGGGCTAAACTAATAGCCCGAAAGTTTAATCCATAGAATTGTAATACTCAGGAGTTTCAAACCTATCATGTACGGGAATTGGGAAATGTGCGCAATTCATTTTGCCGTAAAGGGAAGGAAAACGACTATCAGACGTGAAAACGAAATTTCCACCACTCATCGGGCCTATCAAACCTACTGGCTTAATCAATGGCTCTGCGAATGGATGATATTCATTCCAAAGGATTCTCGGATTTAACCATAATGCAGCATCTACATTAATTCCTTTTTCAGCGCAATAGTTTAGCGCATCTTTCTTCTCACAATCCCAAAACAACGTCATTGTATCGTGACGTGATGTAACACCATTTGCAGTACAATCTCCGATAGCGTTGCTACGATAGACATCAACAGTTAAATGCTTCATAATCAAATTGAGTTAAGTTAAACGTAGAACCTTTGGGAGAAACTAATCTCCCGAAAGTTTACCACAATTCAATCTTCATGTTCTCCCAATCCTTGTGCAGAGTTTTAATCTGTTCAAGAATGTAATTAACAATAGATTTGTCGTAGATGTAGAAATGCCAAGCATAGGAACGTTCCTGCAAGTTACCAATGAATACCCAACAACAAATCTCGTTAGACCAATAAAGATGCGCACCGATAGTATGGTCAGGAGTATAATTTCCTTTTCGGATAAAATCGAAACGCTCTTCAATGGTGCAACCAGGTTGCCATTGAGAAGGAATGTTGCAATCAACGTACTTGTAACCAGTTTTGCGGAAATACATCAAGCGTACAGCCATTTCGTGACGTGAGAGAATTTCCCAAGTATGTTTTGGGTCATTGTCATTGTCAATACGATGGAAATAATGCTTTTTGCCGTTCATTACTACATAGTAATCCGTGTAGTGGCGATTTTCACTATTCCATGCGGAATACTGAACATAATCCTTTTTTACGATTTGTACCATAATTCATAAAGTTTTAGTAAGACAATAGTAAGCGAGAGAGAAACTAATCTCTCCCACCTATTCAGGAATTAGCCATCTTTTCAATGGCTGCTTGCCACAACAACTTTGCATCTTCCTCACTCTCGATATGCTTTGCAGTATTTCGCCAAAACTTATAGCCATAGCCGAAATACAAATCATCACAAGCATTTTCGTAGTCAGCACGATATTCTTTTTTTAGCTCAGATTTACGCTTTGCAATCTGCTTTAAAGCATCTTGCTCATTCAACCATTTTATATAGTCGAAGCGCATCATGTCAGCATCTAAGTCAGAGCGAAGAAAATGTGCGTTCAGGTAGTCAAGATATTCTTGATAGGTAATCTTACCACCTTTTTCATCACAAAGTTTGTCGTAGGCCTCTTTCCATACCTTTAGGGAAAAACCATAGACTTTTCCGTTAATCACTCGGAATATTCCACACGTTCCTGCTGCAAGGATTTCGATAGTTTTCACACAATCAAGAAATCCGTTCGATTCTTTGTTTAAATCCATAATCATTTGAGTTTAAGTGAATAATTAGTAGGCACGCACTATTCTCATAGAGCGCACCCGGAAATACATTATCGAATTATGAATATTATAACTCGTTTGAGCAAAGAGTCCAATAATGATAGGAATAATTCTCATGGAATTGAAATTCAGCGTGTTCTTTGAAACCGCAGAAATCATCCAAGTATTCTTCCGACATATCGGAAAACAAATCGTCGAGCATAGCTTTGTTATTGTAGAGATTCGGAAATGCCTTGATAGATTCTTCCGCTTTCTTTTTGCAACGCTCACGCTGTTTGTTATAATAACTCTGAGCCTCTTCAAAAGTCTTGAAATGCTTATCAGGAAAATTCTTGTGTCCCGAAGGCTCGTAATTAATACGATGTGATACGTAATATTCCATAATGTTTGAGTTTTAATTAATAATTCGTGAATTGCAGGAAAATTAATCCCTGCAAAACAATTAGGCAGTCTGATAACTGATTCCTTTGAAATCATGTAAATCACGACAAACTTCTTTCGCCTGCTTTTCAGTAAAAAGAGTTGCATCTTTCTTGTGAGGGCTGAATGTCGGTCCCCACATCGGTTTGGTGTAATACATTCCTTGATACACCACAATGAAATTCTTTCCGTTCATATTCTCGAAATATTAAAACCAACTTCCCATTGCAGCACGAAACTCATTCTGAACTTTGATCTGGTGTTTTGCCATTTTCAGAAAATTCTTATCAGAGTTTAGAGATTTCTCGCAGAATCCTTGACGGTAATCTTCTCCGAAAGCGAAATTATAAAAAGTCGCATCCAAATTATCCCAATCAACAGCACACGCAGAATCCAAACTTTCGCATTTGTCTGCAAATTCATCGAAATTCTCAAAGTTAGAATTGCAATCTTCAAAGAATAAAGTGAAATCGTACATCATAATTCATAATGTTTTAAGTGAATAAATTGTACTTTCGGCAGAAACTAATCTGCCAAAAGTAATTAGGCTGCATCTTCTTCGAGATACGGCGTTACGTCGTCATAATCTCCAGTAAATTCCGTACCATCCTTGAAATAGAGTTTATCTCCCCAATTGGCAATTATCATTTCGCCAATTCCTTCGTCAGATTCATCGTAATCGTCCTCTTCTTGCCAATATTTCAGATAATGGTCGAAACAATCTTGGAATAAATCATGCAAGGTGTAATTCAGGTTAGTAACGCAATCAGGCTTTTTGTACCATTCAAAGATTTTGTCTAAGATGTCGCAATCGTAGCACATTCCAGTAAACGGACAGTTCTGCTCTTCCCAAATAATCTTGGAATATTTGTCTTTTGAACCTTTTGCTTTCCTCAGATCCAAACCAACACGTCCGTCCTTTGTCTTATACAAACAAGTAGAGAACCATTTGCGAGAACGAATCTTGTAATAATACTTATTCAGGAATCGCCAAATGTACTTTCCAGTGATTTCTTCGGACTTCCATTCCAAATCGTCCTCGAAATGCCACGTAATGAATCTATGGCAATGGTCGTAGTCGATTTCGTACTCTATTCCGAAAACGTCACAAAATGCGTCGAGAGTAGATTTTCTTTCTTCTGCATGGTCACTTTGGGAAATATATCCCCAATTGTAATCACGATTTCTTTCTTCCTCGCAAACATTGTGTTTTGCGTCATCCGACAATTCATCGAATGAATACAGGTTACAAACTAACTTTTTCATAATTCGTGTAATTAGAGTTTTACAATAAATTCGTACTTCCCTCAGAATCTAATCAGAGGGAAATAATTCAGCGTAAACTCGGATAACGCTTTTCCAAACGTTCCTGCTCTTGTTTCAGCGAAATATACAAAATAGTATTCGTTTCGCCCTTACTCTCCAAATCACGCATAATGTTATGGTTAGCGTTCCAAGTATTTACGGCAACCATTTTGTTAAATGCCCTATCAGTCATAATTAATCCATTTGAGTTAAACAATCGTACTTCATGCGGAAACTAATCCGCACAAAGTCCAGGAATCAGTCAACAGTGAAAACATATTCGCCATTTTCTGAGAATTTAGGAAAATCGGACAATCTCACATAATTGTAGCGAGAATACAAACCTTGCAGGTAATTTTGCGCTTTCCGCAAAGTAGGGAAATTCTTAACAATCTGTTTCATTATATTCGAGATTAAAAACATAGTCCGACATTCTGCTGAGAAAAGAAAAACCTCTCAGCCGTTTCTAACATCTTCTTTGTGCCAAAACCTTTTGCGTAAAGTCTGGCAATGCGCTCACATTGTGACGCAATCTGTTCAAACGTCTTCATAATATTTCCTTTCTTTTAGAGTTTTATTTCGTACTTTGCACCGAAACTAATCAGCGCAAAGCATAGAGATTACTCGGATTTTTCCTCAGGCTCCCCAATTCGCTGCAAAACGGCAATATGCTCGTTGCGAGTTCCCTCGAACCAATATCCGTCCTCGTCATAGCCACGTCCGATGAAAACGAAATCCTTTTCCAACAACGCTTTCCTCATGCGAGAAATAGTTTTCTGCAAACGCTCCTTGTTCTCTTCATTCTTCAAATGCGGATTCTCCAAAAGATAGCACTGCAAAGTCAGATCCAAATCGGATTCATTCTCAAACTTCACAACGTCAATCACATTCTCATCACTACCGAAACCAAAGAGAGAATACTCGTCAGACTTCTTAACGATTCTGGCATTGTGCTTTGCGAACAAAACACCTTTCGCAGATTCATCGTACTGCTTGCACTCATTTTCGTCAGTGAACTCAGTTCCGTCATTTGCAACGAAAACGTTCACGTACTCTTTTCTCACAATCTCTTTCTGAATCTTTTTCATAATTAATCGAGTTTTAAATTAAACAATATGAGATAAATTTCTCGTACTCCAAGCCGAAACTAATCAGCTCAGAGCATTAAGTTACCAAGGAAGCCACAAGAACTTTCCTCGCCAAAATCTAATTCCATCAGTCCACAACTTCTTTCCGTCGCATTTTGCGGCGATTTCTGCAAATCTACCATTTGGAGTTTGCACACAAATACGCTGCCTCATAAACTCAACTCTTTAGGTAATGGAAACAACTTCTTTACGATAGATTTCAGATACTTCCAGTACAAACCCCAAAATAATCTGTCCTTTCTATCTCCAGTCATAGTTATTGCCAAAATAGCAACCAAAGAGAGAATACCACAAATCCAATTAGAATTGCAGATAATGAACACGAACGGCAACAAAATAACGCTGCCCATTGTCAGGATAACTAATTTTCTCATAATTCATAATGTATTAAAGTAAATCGTACTTTGCAGAGAATCTAATCCCTGCAAAATAATTCAAGAGAGATAAGTATTCCTTTCAACCGATAGCCTATCAAATCCGTACTTTGAAATAATCTTGTCGTACTCAATCAGGAAATTTTGCATTTCAAAACGATTGAGATACCAAACGGGCCACATCACGTAACCTTTCGCAGTCCATTTCGCAGAATATCCGCAAGCGTGTAACGCATAGAGAATGGCAAAGTAATTGAAATCTCCAAATACAGTAGTCTTGCAGCCCGAATCTTTCTTCGCAACTGATAACACATTCACTTGATTAGAATTTTCGTACTTTCCAATAGCGTAGAACCAACTGGAATCTTTTTCGTACTCTATCCCAATAACATTAAAGTTTCTGAGATACCAGGCAACGGAATCGTTTGCCATTGATAATACATTTTCATTCATAATTCACGTACTTTTGAGTTTATAATCGTACTCGCAAAGTAATTCTCGTACTTTGCAAGCAAATAGGAATAATCGTACTATTCAAAATCCGCATTTTCAATCAAATCTTTTTCAAGGATCTGGATAATAATGCGAAAGCCATCACGCAAAACAATCTTGAAATAATCTCCGCATGAATCGTAACACAAATCCTTACTCAAAATAGAACCATTCCAAAGAGTTTCCATTTTGTGTATTTCCACTTTGCGCCATTCCTCAGCGATTTCACGTTTTGAAACAACTTTCGTTTCGTTGTCATCAATGGCACAAGCGTAATCAGTTCCGTTTTGAACGAAATAACGCTTAATCATGCAAATAAATACCTTTTCCATAATTCATAATGTATTTGTGAATAAATAGACTTTGCAGCCGGAACTAACCAACTGCAAATTTCTTGCGTTCTATCCCACAAGAGAGAGAATGTTTTAATTTCGGCAAAAACATTCTAAATGCCATTTCATCGTTTCTCACAAAGATAAACGTAATCGTTCGCTCCTGCCCAATAATATTCAACCTCGCCAAACCACTTCTTTAAAGTTTCCTCAATGTAATCTTGATGGGCAAAAGATAGACAAAACTTTTTGCCGTTACGCTCAATAAATCCTGCAACATGAACGGCAAACTTGAAATTTGACCACGAAATAGGAAATATTCCAGTCACATTAACCTTGTAATCGTCTAATTCTATCATAATATTCGAGTTTTATAAAATAGTCCTCGCCACAAAAACTAATTCGCAGCGAGATATAATCTCTTTAATTCAGAATAGTCAATTCCGTTTTCATTCAGAAACTCTTCACTCCAACGAAACTCAATCATCTTTTCATTCAGATTCTCAAAATCCAAAAGAAAATCATAAAATATTTGGAAAGACTTCGCTTTCTCAATCCCCAAGCTCGTAATGGCTTGAAATTCTTTCTCCAAATCTCTCTGCAAAATAATCAGGTATCTTTGCTCCCTCGAATAATTCTTGCAGAAAAATTGTGCGGCTAAACTACGCTGATAGTCTAACCGCTTTCTATCATCCAAAACTTTCATCCTGCAATTATCTGTTTTACATCATCATCTGACAAACTGCAAATAATCTCAATAAAAGTTTCGATCGTGTTCCGTGCCAAAATACTTTCGGCAAATTCACATAGATTTTTCATAATTCAATTAAGTTTTAAGTTATACATCTTATAAGCGGTTACGGTAGGTATCTAAATCTACTAACCAAGATTCAAAACAATTTGCTTTCAGGTGCATTTCTCTGCAAATTGCTTTCCTCTTATTTTCCACATATTGCAAATATGTTTTTGTGGAAATGGAAATTGGCAACTCGTAATCAGCGATTACAGTAAAACCACCAATGACAATTCCTAAGATATTGTCACGAACTAAATAGTAATCTTTTCTTTTCATAATCTTTTGAGTTTTTAAAATGAATTGTGCTAAGATTGAGAATCGAACTCAAATCCAAATCTCAAAAAATATTTGAAACCAGGAATTACCAAATCAAAACTAAAAATAAAATCCAAACAACAAAAGGAGAGTGCCGTATTGCACTCTCCTGCATCTGATAAAACTCAATTATGAATTATATCTTGTTTCAGATCTGGAAAACTATATTTAGAAAATCTCGAAAGTAAAACTAAATTTTAAAAACATTTTCCAGTTGTCACGAAATAAAATCTAAGAAAATTAAAATCATAAATCTATAAAATAAATTAGAAAACTTTTCCAAACAATATTTATTTCGTTTCATTTTGTCAAGGAACGGCAAAAAATTTTGTGTAATCTTAGAAAAAAATTCTAAGTAAGCTAAATTTTCAGCCTCAGCCTTAGCCTCAGCAGAAAAAACAAAATTTATGCAAAGCAAATCAAAAGTGAGTCGAACACTAAATAAAACAGCAGCAGCCTCAGCCTCAACTATTTTATATTTTCCGAATTGATTTAATTTTCGACATATTTACTATTTCGTTTCACTCAGCAGCAGAAAAGGAAAAAGGAAAGAGGCTAAGACCTTAGCAGCCTTAGCCTCAACCTTAGAGATGGTTAACGTTACTTCTCAGCCTCAACCTCAGCAGCCTCAGCAGGAACAGCCTCAGCCTCAACCAGTGCAACAGCCTTAGCAGCAGCCTCAGCGTTATCAGCCTCAAACACTGCCCAAGCAGTAGCAGCAGCCTCAGCAGCCTTAGCCTTTTTCTTAGCCTCAGCCTCAGCCTTTTTCTTAGCAGCAGTGCCAACCTTGCAAGCAGCAGCAATAGCAGCAGCCTCAGCAGCCTCAGCCGTAGCAGTTACAGCCTTAAAACGTCTAAGAGCCTCAGCAGCAACAGCCTCAGCCTTTTTCTTAGCCTCAGCCTCAGCCTTAGCAAGTGCAGAGTTAACAGCAGACTTAATAGCCTCAACCGATGCACCTTTTTCAAGACATCTCAGCAAATTACTCTGCAAACCACCTAAGTAGTTAGCAATAGCCTCAGCAGCCTTAGCCCTACGAGCAGCAGCAGCAGCAAAAACCGAATGACTAAGCACTCAGTTAGCAGCAGCCTCAGCACTACCCAAAGAAGACGGCAAGCGGTAAACATCAGCCTCAACCGACAAGCGAGTGCCCTCGTTATTTTGGCAATCCCAATAGAGATAGAAAACACCCTCAGCAGCCTCAGCCTCAACACGCTTAGTAGTTGCTTTTATTGCGTCATCCTTATCAAAAGCAGATGCAGACGAAACAGCAGCCAACTCAGCAGCAACAGCCTCATAAAGAGTAGTTAACGGCAGAGCCTCAGCCTTAGCAGTCTTAGCAGCCTCAAAGAAAGGTGCACACTCAGCAGCCTTAGCCTCAACAGCAGCAACAGCAGCAGCCTTAGCCTCAATAGCCTTAGCCTTAGCAGCAACCAACTTAGCCAGTGCCTTAGCAGCAGCCTTAACCTCAGCCTTAGCCTTAGCAGTCTTAGCAGCCTTAGAAAGAACGTCTAATAGTGCTGTTTCAGCAGCAGCCTTAGCCTCAGCCGTAGCAGTGCCACGCTTTGCAGTAGCTTTCCAAGCAGCCTCAGCAGCCTCAGCAGCCTTAGAGTTAGTAGTCTTAGCAAAGCAGTACACTCTATCGAGTACAGCGTTAACCTTATCTAAGTAAGTAGCAGCCTCAATAGCAACAGCCTTAGCCTCAGACAACTCAGCAGCCTTAGCCTTAGACTTCTCAGCCTTAGCCTTAGACTTAGCCTCAGCCTCAGACTTCTTAGCAATGAGAGTAGAGAGTAACAAATAAGGTGTAGCCTTAGCCTCAGCCTCAGCAATAACAGCCTTATTTTCCTCACTCCATAGCTTTCGAGCCTCAGCCTCAGCCTCAGCCTTAGCAGCAACAGCAGCAGCAATAGCCTCATTAATAGGCAAGTTAGCAGCAGTAGCAGCAGCAATAGCCTTAGTTAAATACTCAGCCTCAAAAGAAGCAACATTAAAACTCGGACGAACAAGTGCAACGAGTGCACTAATAATAGCCTTTTTTTCCATAATAGATAATGTATTAATGAGTGAAACAATGTAAATATGTCAAAGAACGAGCGCAAGAGCCTAACGGAGTAGTCTAAGAGCCTCAGCCTTAGCCTTAGCAACCTTAGTAACCTCAAAACGTCAAACAGCGCACACCTACTAAGTAGATGCACTGCAAATGTACGTACATTATTAAATACGTGCAATAATGATAATTAATTATTTGCAACTAAAAGCCTGAAAGCCTAAAACGTTTTTTTATCAACTCAATAAGTACGAAAATAAAGGACATTTGGGAACGATTTTCCCCACTTCAAAAGTAAGCCTAACTAATTGATTTACAGCGTGTTACATTATACATATAATATAACCTTTTATCTAAAATGTTTACAAAATAGGGAGGGGGAACCCCTGCAAAAATCGACCAAACGGGGTTTGTGACTTCCCACAAAAATTTTTTATTTTAATTTTTTAATTTTCAATTTTAACATTTCGAGTGTTAATTGTTTAACATTTGGTGTAATTGTGTAGTTAATATTGTGTGAAAAAGGTGTCATTTTTGGGGTAAAAACGAGGTATTTTTTAGTTAATTAATTGTTAAATGATGGTTATTTTGAAGCAAAATGGGTGTTTTTGAAGCAATTTTTCTCTCAAATGGCGAGATTTTAGAAATCATTCGCAATGCCTTTAAATAAAGGTGTTTAACTTTGTGCTGTGAAGCAAAATGAAGTAAATGAAGTAATATTTCTTAATTGGGTATTATAATATTTATATTATTGTTTTATATATAGTGGAAAAAGGGATAAAATCATCACAGGACGGATTGATACGCCAGTTGCGAGACGAGTTTGCATCTGGTGTTGATAAGAAGCGTGTTGTAGAGGCTTACCATCAGCAGCGTTATGGTGATAGGCTTTATGATTACCAGAATCTCGTATGTGATATTGGCAGGAAGTGCCTGCGAAGTCTGCATGGTGTTGTGTATTACTTTGATGGCATGGTATGGAAGCCTTTTGACAAAGCCACTAATAGCTGTATGGAGTATGCTTTGCGTGATGCTTTGCGTAAGTTGGGTATTGGTAAGGATGATATTGTCAAGAGTAGTCAGAAGTTGGCTGGCAGTCTGCGTGATGGTGCTATTATGAGTCCTTTGTGTGTAAGTCCTTCTTTGGTAGGTTTCAGTAATGGTGTTTGGGATTTCTCCGATGTGAGCAATCCGATACGCTATGAGTTCCGGGATAGGATGGCGGTTACTCAGTTGTTGGATTATGATTATGATCCAAATGCTACCTGCCCGAACTGGATTCATTTCCTTGGTGAGATATTACCCGATAGTGAGATACTGACGTTACAGAAGTATTTGGGTCTTGGTTGTGTGAATCGTGCCACTATGAGCCATAGGGTCGAAGAGAGTTTATGGATGATTGGCGGTGGCGGTAATGGTAAGACCACTATCACGAATGTCATATCAGGTGTGCTTGGTGCTTGGAATATCAGCGTGGAGTCATTGAGTAATCTTGTCAGTGGCAATCCTGATGTAAGGGCGAGATTGCTTGCAGGAGTTGTCGGGCGCACGTTCAATATATGTGACGAGGTGCAGAGTTATGACATTACCAGACATGAGGATGCTTTCAAGTCGTTATGTAGTGGTTCCCCTCAGACGATAAGGCGCATTGGCGGTGATTTCGAGATAGCGTATGATATTCCGTTCATGATATTCAGCATGAATAGGAAGCCTACGAACAGCAATCTTGATAAGGCAATGATGCGAAGGTTGGTATTCATTCCTTTCAGGGCGAAGGTGACGGATAAGGATATTCGACGTGACCTTGATTCGGTTCTGAGAAGTGAGTATTCTGGTATTCGTAACTGGATGATGCAGGGCTATTTGAAGTTGGCTGCTGATAATTTCTCTTTTGTCGGTGCTGGTGTCAGCGAGTCGGCAAAGCGTGAGTACATGATAGAGAATAAGCAGACTGTGAGGGTTTTCTTTGATGATAATGGTATCAGAGAGACGTTCCGTGTCGGCAATTTGGATGAAAAGCCAAAGATTGTGTTGGCAAATGCGCTCTTTCAGGAGTATTGCCTTTGGTGTGACTCTATGGGCTATGAGCATGAGGAATTTAACGGATTCGGACGTGCCATGACTCGTATGGGTGTGAAGAAAGACCATAAGAACATCGGTAATATCTATTATCTGTTCTTTGATGATGATAAATTCGCTCATTTGTATATATAGGCTATGGTAGGAAAGTTGTATAAGTTTGACCCTGAGATATTCCCATTGAAGATATGGGTATGTATGAAGCCTGATTTGAAGAAGATGGCTGCTACCTTCGATATTATGGATGATGATTTTCGTGGTTGGCATGAATGGGGTGATGACGAAATAGAGCCTTATTGGGGTGCTTGCAGGATTACGGTACGTGAGAAAAAGACTGGAGATACTGGTTGCTTGCTGATGTATATCGTGATGTCCGAGTTTACACCGGGTCAGGTAGCCCATGAGGTAAGCCATGCCTATGATGATTTTGTCGCCATGCTGAAAGTAGAGGCTGTTGGCGAGACAAGAGCTTACGTTACTGAATGGATGGTAGATAAGGTTTGGGATATTAAGACTGGAAAGATTAAGTGATATGACGCACAAGGAGTTTATAGAATACACGAAAGAGAAAGGTGCTGAGTTGGAGAAAAGCGCAAGGGCACTTCTCGTTATCGAGGAATACGGCATTGATTCCGTCATCTTTGCCGAGGCGTATGAGGGTTTGCTGAAAGCCAAACTTGAATACTATCGTGTCATAACCGAGTATTATCAGCAAATGTATGATAATAGCTTTTGGTTCATGAAGCCGTTAGTGGCTAAGAAGTTGCGAATTTTCGGCGCATTTCATAGTCATACTCTCTCAAAACTTGTCATTGCGACAATGTATAGGAAACATCAGTCAATGCAGATTGGAAAATAATTTTTATTCACCTTTAAATATTTACGATTATGGGAATTAGAGTTGGAAGAAGTAACCCGAAGCCGTTTAACGGCGATGCTTCTATTAATTTGCACGTAGGCAAACAGAAGCAGACTTACACAGAGGACGAGCGTAAGGCTCTTGTTGATTCACTCATGCGTCTGCCAAAGGACAAGGTTATTCCTGCCCTTCGCAGTGCAGGCCTTGATAAAGAGGCTGACGAGATTGAGCAGAAGTTCGCCCAGGAACATCTTGCAGAACTCCGCAAGGATAAGGTTGCCGAGATTATGGCACTCCCTGAGGAAGAGCGTATTGCCGCTTTGCTTGATGCAGGATTCAATGAAGAGGCTGCTGCTGAGAGCAAGCGTCAGGCAGAGGCAAAGATTTGGTCTGCTGTCATTACGCTGCTGAATCAGTATAAGGTAATCGACATTACCGATGAAGCCACTCATGCCGTGCTTGAAAAGGCTTCTACTCCCGAAATGGGTAATGACGAGCGTGTATTGTTCCTGAACGAGAACGGCTTGGAATCCCTTTCTTCTGCCTATATGGAGGCTATCGGTGGTAAGAGCCTTGAAGATATTGAGGCTCCATTGAAGGAAGCCGCCAAGGAAGCTGCTGCTGCTGAAAATGCAGGCGAAGGTACTGGTGAAGGTACTGGAGAGGGTGCTGGTGTTGCCGAGAATCCTGAGAATCCCGGTACTGTTGAGAATCCCGACAATGGCGAGAAGCCAGTTGACGAGGGCGAGACTCCCACCGATGGTACTGGTGATGCCACTGAGACTGAGAAAAAGAAGGTTGGTCGCCCACCAAAGGCTGCAAAAGAGTAAAATAGTAGCGTATGGAAAAGAATTATGATGCACTGAAAGACCTGACGCCTGAACAACTTCGGGCGCAGGTCAAACTCTGCTTTAAGTTCATGGCTCAATGTAAGGCTATACTTGATGGAGAGGATATTGACGACAATGCAGCAATCAAGTTGGTTGATCCATTCGGCAATTCTGACGATATGGAACTCTTCTATGCTTGTAAGAGTGCTGTCGATGACCCGACACTTGCCGATGCTCTTGAAACTATCCGTATTCAGGATAAGAAGATTAACCGCTTGCAGAAGCGTTTGGCAAAGAAGCATGATGCAGAAATGATGCGTGTTGCTTTGCGAGAGAATCCGTTTGCTGTTCTAAGGGTCAATCTTGGCGAGTTGAAACCAAGACCTTTTCCAACCTTTTTAGAGGAACTGAAAAATTACAGATTCCGTCCATCAGAGAAGATGTTGGAAGAGATTCGTCAATTTGCCCGTAAGATTAACGAGGGACCAAAGCCTAAGTATAAGAATAACGATAAGGTATTCTTTATGGCTGGCAATATCGTTAAGGAAGGTCGCATATTCGGTGCTGCTGAATCTGACAATAAGGGTTTCTACTATCGTCTGTATTCTCCCGATGGTCGCTACCAGTTGCGTGAGGAATGTCTATTCCCTTCGTTAGAGGATTTGTTTAATGACTTAAAGGAAAAACTCAATGGAGGCAAGCATTAATCCTATGGCTATCCCTTTCAACAAGGCAGAGAGGGTTAGCAACTTCAAGATTTGGCGCACCAAGTCAACGATTACCCGTGTTCCGACACCAGAAGAGCGTGAGGAAATCAAAAAGAAGAGTAATGGTACTCGTAAGGCAAAGTCTGTCAGCTATCCTATCGAGTGCATCCATATCAGTAACCTACTTGGCGGTTGGAGCATTTCTATTCCTCAGAGTATGGAAATGTTCGGCTACCTCACTCAGTTGTATGCCGACTGGAAGAATGAGGAAAAGACCAAGGAAGAACGAGAGGGTTCTTTCAATGGCTTGCGTACATTGCTGGCGAATATGCTGTATGTCACTTCCGTTGGCAACGGCTACTTCCATCATGGAGTAGAGATAGTTTCTGCCATCTATGCACGTCCTACCATTCTTGATAAGAAAGACGAAAAACACGACTATCTTATCAATGATGTCAAGCGCACTTGTAAGGAGTATCAGGAGTGGCGTGCCGCTTATGATGCTGAAATGGCAAAGCATGAGCCTACTGAGGAAGAATTGAAGCAGGACGAGATAGCAGAGCAAGCATCTGAGGTACTGGAGAAATAACGGCATGGTGTGAAACTGTGTTCCGTTTGTTGTTGTTCGGACAAGGAGTGTCATACGTGATGCTCCTTGTTTTTTGTGATAATTAAAGGAGGCCTGACCCCTGACACGGGCGGCCTCCTACCACGACTTGAAAGATTTATGCAAGAGATAGTGCTGCGTGATACGCACTATTTTTTATTAAGGCTTTCTTCTATTTTCTCCGCTTTTCTCTCCAAGAAATCAGCGTATAAAGGGCATTTGATACATTTCAGAGGGAGATAGATGTTCACGGTATCACCATTACCAGTAGTTTCTTGCATTTTAGCAAGTGCCTCTTGGTACTTGATGAACATATCTCCACGCTCCTTAGAGCCTATTGCGAGTTTCTGAGCTGCCATAAGGATTTCTTTCAGCGATTCCTCACGGCTAATAAGTTCGATTTCCGAAAGTTTCTGCGGAATCATCACACCAGAACGCTGTCTTTGTATTCTCTGTTCGAGAACTGCCTTGAATTTCTTATCGTTAAGGATTCCGTCGCGAGTTGACATATTCTTTTCGATATTCCACACCTCACGTTCAGGATATGCGATATTATATGCGTCCGATTCCGAGTAGCCGATACTCAGCAAATCAGCCATTATCAGGCTTTGCGGCTCGACTCCTGCCGATTTCGCCTCTTTCTTCAATTTCTCTGTAAAAACCATATTATATCAAGTTTTGTTCAACCGTTTCTTCGTAACTCTTTCCTTTGATAGGCACTATGTAGCACTTACAATACGCATGGAATGGTGGAAAAGCCTCTACTTCGTTAATATAGTGGAATCCTACCATTGAATCGCACAAATCGCAAGGGTAATTACTGCCTCTCAGGACATAGAAGCCTGCAATTTGCTCATTATCCTTCAATTGGGTGTACTTTTCGTGCATCCAAGCCATATCAGCCGTAAGTCTGCCGAATGACATGACGTTATTAGCACCACTGGCGGAATGTCCTTTACCACCTTCATGCACACCTTTTTGTTGAATATAGTATGCTTTTGACCTCTTTTTGAACGCTGCAAGAATTTCAGGAGCCGTATATACGCTATGGAGAGTTGTCAGTATGCGGCTAACTGCTGTTACGGAATTGTTTCCGACTAATTTCTGTGCAGCTATCTGTGCTTCGAGGTCGTATGCGAACTGCATCAGCTTTCCGTGAAGTGATGAACGCAAATCATCGAATCCCTTGCTTTTCAGAAGCACCAACCAAGCCAGTAGAGCCTTTTTCCTTTCCTTATCCTTAGTGATATTCGTGGAATATTCCTCTATAAGAGCGTATATTTCATCCTCCAGGTTATCAAGAATCTCATAGACATCTTTCTTCAAGTCCTTATTGGCAGAATACTCGAAGTCCTCAGGCGCAATATTGTATTTGTAACAAACGAGCGTGATTGATTTCGCTGCTTGCTGCAATAATGCGTCGATAAGTTCCGATAGGTGGATTGCATTATCCGTTCTCTGACGTACAAACCTCTTTGCTGCGCTAATCTCTGACTGAGTTGGCGCAACGTAGAGGTCTGTGTCGAGGTTTATTATTACTTTTCCACTCATACCTACAATATATTAGAGATTAATGGTTGCGATTCCAATTATCCCAATTATTGCGACCTTCCCAATTGCCGTTTTCGTCATATCTACGACCTGAACGGTTGGTTCTGCCACGTCCACGACCAGTAGCGGACGAACCTTTATGGGATTTCACTTTCTTTGTTTTCTTGTCAGTTGTCTGCTGATTGCCGTTAAGCTGATTCTCAGCCTTTGCAACCTCAATCTGTTGTTCGGTATTGATCTCCGAAAGTTGTTCCTGAGTATCTACTTGCTGCACTGACTGGATTTCAAGTCTCTGCTCTTCAAGTAGAAGTTCCTGCTGTTGCTCTTCCTTCTTCTCACGAATGATGCGGTCCCACTCACGCGGTGTAGCGTATGGAGATTTCTCCGATGCTGTCTGCTTAGAGAGGAATCCGTTCTGAACTTGCATAGAGAGGTTGGTAGTCAACTCAGTTTCGTTCAGGTGAACGTAAGGCTTGATGAAGTGACTGATTCGAGTATTCATGAAGTCAAGGCGGTGCAATGACTCGATACCGAAACCGAACTTGAACAAATACACAATCTTGTCAAGACTGAGAGCGTACTCGTTGCTGTCAGACATTGCCTTGTTGTATGCAGGAGTATAGAGCAACTTGATAGCTGCTGCTGGCAGGTCGCCGGATTTCAGTTCAGGAGTCTTAACAACGTTAGACTGCGAATAAATCTGATTCTCCAAGATGTCAAGTTCCGTCTTATAGGCATTGGAAGCATCCTGACGGTTTAGGAATCCCATTTCACCATCTGAGGGCAGGAAGAATACCTTGCTTGCATGGCTCATGTCCTTTGAGGACACTTCCTGAGAACCTTCGCCTTTGACATACATGATAGGCAGTCCGAAATTGTGGTTGCTCTGTGCGAGACGAGAGAAAGCCATTTCGTAGTTGTCGATAGTTTCCTGCGATAGAGTCCAACATGGCCCGAAATCGTCACGTTGGTATGAAACAGGAATCTCGTCAAATCCGTGTTCCTCTGCATACTCCAGTTTGTAACCATCAATATTGAAGAAATTGAAGATACTCTGTTTTACCTTCTCAATTGTATTCTTCGGGTCGCCATCGGCAACAAAGCGATAATAGTATTTGTTATCCCAAACGTCGATGTAACGCTTGCTGATACGACCTTCTTCATCGAAATTGCTGTAAGTACGTGCAAAGGTACTCAGTTTACCAGTCTTGTTGTCGTAGTGAGGGAACAATCTATCACCATTGAGGAAAGAAAGCACCTTCCAACCGAACTCTCCATTGTCGAGGTAAGCGACAAAGGCAGCGTCGCCAGTTGATTTGACCGATTTTGCGAACTGATACCAGGCAACTTCCATATTCTTGTCAGCCCATCCTGCCTTGAAAGCCGAGAACACATCTAAATGCTCTTCGCTTTCTTCCTCTGCGAGTTCAAATTGAACGTCGTTACCAGTTAAGTGCGTGAGTTGGTTCTGCAAGATTATCCATTGGTATGCGAAGGAATAGCGAGGTACTTCCTCTAAGTACCAAAGTCCATCTTCGCTCTTGCGCCAAATGTCAGGATAATATTCGCGGTCATTGATAAGGTGTCCGCATGGGTCGAGTTCACGAAGAAAATCCTCCTGAGTGACCCTTTTACGCAATAGGAAGTCGGTTACTGGAGATTCCTCTTTCACCTCTCCCGTAAATTCGCCATGATCGTAATGACCATCAGGCATGATGCGTGTGAAGGGTCTCTTGGTAAGAAGTTCCCTTAGTGGCATCTTGATAGTTTCTTTTATAGTCTCCATAACGTTATGTATTTAGAAATTACGAACCCAACCGGGAATAGTCACGGTTTTGCGACTTACATCAAAGTCCTGCCGCATCATCAAGGATTCAAAGAAGTCAGGCGACCAACCTACGAGTTGCTTCATCTGTTCCTTCTTGATGACACACCATCCTTTATCGGCTTTCGATTCATCCTGACGTGCGCATTTACGCTCTAACATCAGAATGTCTCTGAGTCGCATCACTTGACCTTTCTTTCCATTTCTCTTACCAACTTCAAACTTTCTATCGAGCAATTCAGGCGAGAAACTGATTTCTCCGTCGATAATCTTCTTTGCAAAGAGATACATACACTGCGACTTCTTGCTGTCGTAGATGTTTTTGTATTTCTGTTCCACAGCCTCAACGTTATTGAACGGACGTGCTTGTTTGAAGAAACCTTTGAAAGTCTGTCCTAATCCGTTGAGGTCATATACAAAATTCTTTTCCAACACTCCCCATTCGTCGAGTTTCGCCTTGATAGCATTGCAAGTACTCACCGAATCGAGCTTACAGACGAACACATCAGCTACGTGCCAACCAATCCAATGCCAAAGTACGCAATTGTCGCCACCAGTAAAAGCAACGTCACAACTGGCTCTGTGTATTCCGTCTCCAATCATTTGCGGATTCTCAAAGCAACGCTGCAAGTGAATCATCTTGATAAGGTCATCACCCATTGCCATGAAGTTCCAGTTTCCTTGAAGGTCACGGGCTTGCTGTTCCTCTCCCTGCTGTGCGAGGTTTCCCAAATATGAGGGGTCGGTCTGCAACAACTTGCGGTTGTATTTCAGTTCAGCACGAATGAATGTAACGGCTTTCGTGAACATAGATTCCTTGGTGTAGCCCATTTCCTCATATTCAGGCTCCCATAGTTTATCTATCTCTTCCTTACATTGCTCATAGACCTCTTCACGGGTATCACCCCAAACGATTGTATCAACGGAATCGCCTTTCATATAGCAGTAGCGGATAACTCCGTCTCGCTCTTTGATTGGGAATCCATCTTCATCAATCCACCAGTCAATGAACTTGCGTACCCATGAAAGAGGGTCAGGGTTGCAAGTGCCAATCATCCTATTCTTGATGAAAGCGGAATTTCGGTTGTTCGTTACGAGATACTTGAACTTTTCAAACTCAATCTGCGTAATCTCGTCCACACCGATAAAGGAATACTCACGACCTTGGAATCTGTCTTTGAAGTCATCAAACGCATCAGCATAGTACTGGAATGACAATTCAGAGCCGTTATCGAAGTACCAGGTCAAATCATCCTTAGACTTATTGAAGTGTCCGAAAGGACTATACATCAGGCGCGACGTGCGTATAATATTATTAAGGTCATCTTTCTCTTTTCGGAATATGACACCATTGAATCGTGGATTGTCGATGTCATATAATGGTTCCATGAGCAAAGTAAACGTGTTGTGGTTGATAGTGAAAGCATCAGTCATATACAAGTGATGCTTACCAGAAACCGTTATACATCTGCATTTCTGCTTATGGTCTTGTTTTGTGATATAGAGAATCTTCTTTGTCAAACAGCCTCTTTGTGTCGGGCTAACCATTTTATCGGCATTGATGTGTGCCATGTTTTTATAATCGCACTTCTGCCATGCTTCCTTGTCATTTGGGAAAATCATTATACATTGCCAGTACCCAACCTTTTCAGGGTCATCGGTAATTTCTGACACTTTCGCCCAAGCACCAAGACTACGGACAAGTTCAGCGAATTGCGTAACGAAACGTTTGTTAGGCAGTGCAAGATAAGGATGCTTATTCTTTGATCTACCTCCAGAGTACAAAATACCTCGTACCAAATCCCAACGTGCTTCTATGCTTGCAGTCAAATATTCCTGAGGTATAAAGGATGGTTCCTCTGCACGGCATTTCGTAATCATCCGTCTGTTTTCATCGGTTATTCCTTTGAGGTAATAGAAACCATTAATCTTCTTAGGCTTGTAACCCATTTTGTAGGCAAACTGCAATACTCTTGGAGCGTTTACGATTGACACACCAATCTTTGCGAAATGCCAAACGCCCTTTCCTGCTATAAGACCAAAGAGGAATGGGTGGATAGGTAAGTCAATAGGAGTTACATTCTCCTGCATCTTCACCTCTCCGCAAAGAGGAATCTCGGTGTATTCACGACCTGAACGTAGAGATTGCGGATTCTTCAATCCCAACTTGTAGTTGTTCATAATCTCCCTTGCAGTCAGTTCCTTATAGTCGCCCGATGCTGTCAGTTTAGCCCAAAATCGGTGTTCGTCCATACATTGAACGCTTGTTCCGTCATCAAAATGGAAACTATAAATGGTTTTTTCGCCTTGCTCGAATATGTTAGTGACTTTCTGCACACCTTCGTATGGAGTACATATTTCGTCACCAACTTCAAGTTCGCCCATTCTCTTATAACCATAGGGAGTAACTATCGGGGTATAGTAAGTATTGGCTTTTCCACCACCACGATTACCGCCAGTAATCAGAATGTCAACGGAAGCGTGAAGGTCATCCTCTTGGGGACCAACCTGAGCGACAAAATTATTTGATTGAATCTTGTCTTTTTCACGCTCCCGTAAGTCCGCAATAAACTCATTGGTTATTACGGGTTTCCCATCGGTAGTCGTAAGTCCTGTAAATTTCTCCATATCAGCATAAATCTTTACAAATCAGTGCAAAAATAAGACAAATGCCTATTTAAAGGGGTTATTTGCGTCTAAAATGTCAAGATTTTAGAAAATTCCAAATCTTTGAACACATATTTCTATTTAAATTTGTCACGAATTTTTACTTCAATTTAACATTAAGTATGGAGAAGACAAACTTAATTTCAGAGTTCAGAACTCGCGTTGGAGAAGACAACTTAGAGTTCATCAGCGACCAGACCTTTGAGGCCATGGCCGATTTGTATTTACCTCGTTTCGCTGACGATACGAAGATTGTTGATGACACTTGGAAAGAGCCTATCACGGTTCTCACCAACTTTGCGGGTCAGGCAAAATCGAGCCGCATGAAGTTCGCACAAGACTTCGAGACTCAGAACAAGACGAAACAGCAGAAAGCTATCGACGATGCCGTTGCAGCAGCTAAAGCCAAGTGGGAGAAAGACCATGCAGGCAGTGGCGGTACTGGTGGAAGCGGTGGCACTGGTGGTACTGGAGGCACTGGCGGCGAAGGTGGCAAAGGTGGAGAAAACACTGATGTTGCTAATATCGTTACCAAGGCTCTCGAAGATTACAACAAGAAACTTTTTGGTGAGGATGGCAAGAGTGGATTGCTTGGCACTCAGCTCAATGCCACATCTGAGTTCATCAAGACCCAGACTGCCGCACAGGAGCAGGCTAAACTTGCTTCTATCGGTAAGGAACTCAAAGATTTCCTGACTGGTGAGAAAGCCACAAAGGATTTCGCAATCAACCTCGCTGTAAAGAATATTGTTGCAGGAATCGAGAAGGTTGCCGATGCAGACATCGACGCTTTGAAACTCAAAGTGAAAAAGGAGTACGAATCCGTTTACAAGGAAGCCTATGGCGACGGTGGCAAACCTTTCGGCGGTGATGGTACTGGCGGTGGCGCAGGTGGCGACAATTCCTACGTAAAGAGCCGTATTGAGCAATTGAAGAAGGAAGCCGAGGATAACCAGAACTATTCAAAACAGATGGAAGAAACCTTCTGTTAAAACTCTAAGTTGAGGTGGATTCAAAAACCATTTATTGTGTAATATAAAATTTTTTCAAAAATGAGACAAGGAACTATCAACAACTACGTGAAGTGGTCGAAGAATTGGGGTGGTGTCCGTAAGTGCTACGAGGCTAAACCTACTTTGCTCGTTGGTGGTTTTGACTGCAAGATTGCCGATATGCCTCTCTATCCTAATGCGATGGCAGCAGGCACGTTGGTGTTCGCAGACGAGACCGCAGGAGTACGTTCTATCGTTCCTCTGTTCACGTTCAAGGTGACTGCTGTTGATTCTGAACACAGCACTATCACCGTAGAGAAGTTTGAGACTGGCAGTATTGCTAAGTCTGGCATGAAACTCATCGTCGTAGGTTCTGACCTCGCCACTGCTGCCGCCAATGTTGCTACCATTGCAAGCATTGACGCAAGCGCACTTGACGTAGATGTTATCACTGTTGATTCTGTCGAAGGAATCTCAGTAGGTGACGTTCTCGCCGAGGCTGGTGCAGACAAGAAGGTGAAGGTTGTTCCCAACGCTTTGACCTATTGTGACAATGTTCTCGACCCCGATGCCTACGCCATTGACGTAGATGCGGTTTGGAACTGTATCGACAAACCCGTTCTTGAGCGTCGTATGCCGCCTCTGACAGCAAGCCTCAAAAAGGCTTTGGCAGACAATGGCTGCTTCTTCCGCTTCTCGAACCGCAAGTAAAACTAAAAGGAGATTTGCATTATGAGAGACGCAAGACTTTACGGAATCAGCGGTCTGCATCAGTATGTAGATGCTGAGAATTTTGGTCTTATCCTCGACAACGCTAACGCAAAGTACAATCAGGCACTTTGGCGTCAGTTTGCGTCTTGGGGTAAACCGACCAATGAGCGTGAGTGGAAGCAGGGAATCAAGAAGACTCCTATCCTCGTTCGTGCATCTGTTCTGGGTACTCACTCTGAGAAGCCACAGCGCAGCACTATGGGTTGGGAAATCTACGGTGGAACTCTGCCCCAGGTAGGTCATGGCTTCAACATTACTCAGGACGATATGATTGAGCTTCGTCGTATCTCGAAGCTGAATGATATGACGTTTGGCGAGTCGTTGGTTGACTGCTTCATCACCAACTCACAGAATATGCTTGGCGGCGTACACAACGAACTTACCTATATGACGTTGCAGGCAATGTCAACTGGTGAGATTCACGATGTTGCCGTTGATGGCTACAAGTTCGACTTCAAGTTCCAGATTCCCGACGAGAACTTTGTTTCTCCCGACTCTGGTAAGGAGTGGTTCAAGTATGTGGGTGGTAAACTCGTTGCCAACGAGGATGCTGACATCATCGAGGACATTAAGGCGTTCCAGAAGTATTACACTGAGACCCTGAATCTTGGTGTGGATCACTGGAAGATGTCTAAGAGTCTGCTCGACCTGATTATCAAGCACCCAAGCGTTCGCAACGCTTACACTGCTTCTAAGAACTACTTCTCACCCACGCTGGTTAAGGTAGTTGACTCTGACGTTCTCCAGTGGTTGCACAACGACATGAAGATTTGGCCTTTCCAGGTCATCGACTTCAAGTCTCGCCACGAAGAGGACGGAAAGCCCGTGAACGATGAACCCGCTTTCGACATTCACAACATGGTTGCTGCAAGCCGCGCATATCGTCCATTCGAGATGAAGTGCATGAACTCCATCCTGAAAGACCGTGCCGAGGCTGGCGCACACAATGACAGCGTTCGTACCTCTTTCGTAGAGGGTCGTATTGCCGTTCAGAATGTTTGGCAGGATCGTCCTATGATGAATATCGTGGATTGCGAACTCTACGCAGGCCCGGTGTTCAACAACACTCACGACTACGGTATCGCAACCGTATATCACGAGTAATCTCTGTTATTGGAAGTAATTAAGCGACAAAGAATATGCCTACTGAAAATTCTTTCACGATAGAGCAATACCTGAGAGGCAAAGTCCGTAACATTCTCGTTACGGACGATGCCTTGAAAACCATTCTTGCCGACGCATCCGTTAAGGCAGGAACTATTGAGGCAGGTACAGAGGTTTCAACCCTTTCTGAGAAGCAGTTGGATTTATCTACTGCGTTCTTGTATGTTTGGATTGCAGGCTCTCCAACTATGTCCGAGAAACGTTCTGATAAGGATGGTGACTGGTCTCATGCCGAAGGTGGTGAACAGATGTCGGCTAACGTTCTGAATCGTTTTTTGCGCATGGCTAACGATATATTCGCCAAGTATGGTCTTGATACCATCGGGAACAATGCCTGGGGGATGGTCGGTCATGGCTTTCACAATATCCGTCACTACGGAGGAACCCGTAAAAGATAACCACTATGCCAATAGATAACCCTCGTTTTCCGCATACTTGCAAAATCAGCAGAGTCGTAAGAGGCAGTGCCACACAGAGTAAAAGCCCTCGCAACGATGACGATGAGCAGGAATCTGTTGTTATTTATGAGGGGATTTGCAGGAGTTTCGACTTCCATACTACATCAAGCAGTGGAGAAATTATTTCTTCTAACAGAAAGCTGTCACTGCCTCAGAAACAGGATGAATGGACGGAAGAGACAATACCGCAAGAAGGTGATATAGTTGAGGTTCAGAAATTCGGATATACTGAATACGGACTTGTGAAGGACATTATGCCGAGTAATTTAGGAACTCACATTCTTTGGAATTATGGCAGGAACTAATGTAATGGTAGTCAAAAAGGCTGCACGCGATTTTGAGCGTTTGATGGAGCAAACCATCTACGACACTCTTTTCAAGTGGTGCGGTCAGACTCTCGACCTTGCCATTGAGTTCAGGGAGCGTGATAGAAATGCGCACAACTTCACTGGTAACTTGCTAAACTCTATTGTTGTCATTCTCTATACGAGGACTAAGAGGATTCCCAAGACTGTGGATTTCTTCTTTGCAGCAGAAGAGGTAAAGCCTGCAATTGCGCCCAAGATGTCATCTGTGACTACGAGGGGCAAAGCGAGAAAGAATCTGTATCATTTCCATCCCGACTACGACCAACGCGATTCAAGGTATCGCCCGACAATTCCAGTCAACGGACGTTGGGGTTATGAGGATGCAGCGAAGTTCGCCAACAGCTATTCACCGACAATGGACGTTCCGTTTACTATCGTGGTAGCTTATACGGTGGAATATGCAGAGTTCATCGAGCAACAAAGGCATACGGCGGGTTACTTGCAGATAAAGAAAGCTACCGAAAAGGCAGCAGTTCAGTTTATAGGGTTAAAGGCAGCGTAAGTTATGGCAGAACCGAAAACACCAATCTCAATCATCTATAATGAGCTGACGGACTATCTCGCTCAGTTCATGTCAGAGGACTATATCTTTTGGGGCAAACGTCCTGATGCGGTCTCTGATAAGATGAAAACGTTTGTTGTTATCGATCTGCCTACTGACATTGAGGACATTGTTGTTGGCAATAGCGATTTCTCGCTCAAAACCACTGGTGTTTTCTATTGCTTTGCCCGTGCAAAGACTGACTCTACTTTGAACGGAAATGCGATTTCCGATTTGGTACATGACGTAAAGAGCAATTTTCCATATAGCGCACAGCACATAAAGATTACGAATCCAGTTGTGCTTTCTCGCGGTTATGACGGAAATAACTTCTTTGTCTATACGGTTACTTTCGATTTAAGAACTAAGGTTAATTCATTTATTTAATTTTAATACGAGACTATTATGAAAACAAAGGCTCAAATGCAGGCTAACGTCCTGACTGGTATTAGTTCGCTCTTTGCAATGAAGGGTGGCTTCACCGCTACTGAGGGTGTTATCACTCTCGACGAGACTAAGATGTGTGAGTTCCCTTGCTCTGAGGACTCTGGTTTCAACTACTCTGAGGGTACTCCTACGACTGATGGATTCAAGATTCATGGTCTGGGTGTGTACTGGACGAGTAAGATGACTCCTGGTGACACTGAGATTACCATTGAGATTCCTTGCCACGACACCGACATTCTGACGTTCTGCGGATTCACTTCTGCCGACCTCACCATCAACGGCGCTTCCGGCGAAGGAAACGTATTCAAGGGTAAGACCTATCAGGGTAAGGTATTCTCTGGCATCCGCAAGGCTGTCATCCTTGGTCTGTTCGCTCTCGACGACACCGAGGAGAACGCTTTCTTCGTAAAGAAGGCAAAGCTGATGGCTGCTGTGGTATTCGACGGTTCCAACAAGCCTCTGTGCGTAACACTGACTGGTTCTATTCAGGAAGGTGCTGCCGCCGACGCTCTGGGTGTTCTGTCACTCCAGGCATAAGGAATTTCTTTTCCACAAAATACCTACTTCATGAGGGGGCGGTGACTGCTTCGAGCCGTCGCTGCCCTTTTTCAATTTTAAGAAATTACTGATTTTATTCTTGGCTTTTATGGGAAAGAAAACTGAGGAACCAAAGGTGGAACAACCATCCGTAGAGGCACAGCGAACATACGCCTCCATCCGTGACAACGACGCTACCATTGTCGGTATTCTTGGTACAAAGAAGAAGTACAAGGTACGTTGGATGAAGAACGGACAGATAGACAAGTTGAGCCGTTTGCTGATACGCAAGGGCGATACTGACAATGAGGATGGTGCAAAGGACAACGCTTTGGATGCTATCTTAGAGGACTCGAAGTTGGCTTGTAAGGCTGCTGCGATAATCGTTCTTGATGGCTTCTGGAAATTAAAGTTCCGTTACTGGTACTTGTGGCGTTGGTTCTATTATGTCAGGCAGTACGATAATATCCAACTGCAAGAACTTATCGAAGAGGGCAAAAAAAAAATTCCGCTCACTCCGTTCTTGTTGACTACCATGTCCTTGACAGGGGCGAGGGCTACGCTGATGAACATGAGGACAGAGGAAGCAGAAGCTATCCTGCAAGGACTCGCTACGGAGCAGCAGGCGGCGACGGAAAAGCCCGACAGTACCTCCTAATGCGTAAGGACTTTTTCTTCGGTTTGTATTCGGTTAATGATTGGGAATGGCTATGGGGCAGGACTGCGGCGCAGATTGAGTTGCGTTCAATCGACCAACCTATTACGGTATATAAGCATGATGACAGCAACAAACCCAAACCAGGCGATCCAAATTACAGACCCGATGAAGAGAAGATGAAGAGAGCCGTTGAGAAATGGAAAGAGCGTAAGGCAAAGCGAAAGTACAATATGGCTCATTTCCTTGCTACTGGAGAGAAGATTCCTAATGATAAGGATGCAGGGTGATAGTACGCTCTGCATTTGCTATTGGTAGAAAGTGGATTGGAACGAAAATTTTGCGACAATAATTAAAATATAAAAGATATGGCTAACACTCTCATGTTTGAAGTTGGTATCAAGCGTGCCAACGAGGAATACAACAAGATACTGGAAGAGGTAAAGGCTCTTGCTAAAATGGCCGACAACTCTATCAGTCTAAAGGTACAATTGGAGAAATCCAACGACTTAAAGACGTTCCTTGATGCTTTGAAGCAGTTGGGTGATGGTAAGATGTTAGAGCCGTTGCTGCATAAGATTGACAACTTGCAGGCTTCAATGGTTCGTCTTGGCATGATTCCCAAGGATATTGATTATAGCAATTTGGAAAAGCAGTTGCAGAAAGTGACTGTTGCCTATGAGAACTATCAGAAAGCAAGGGAGAAAGCAGGACTGAAAGAAGGTCAGGCTGATGTCGCTGGTCCCACTATGGCATTAGGTCAAGTGTATCGTACCGCAAGAGCCAACTTGGAGAAGGAATTTGGTTTGAGCGAGAATGTAGCCCGTGCCACAATGGACACCTTTAAGAATATGGGTAACACCATTCAGGAGAATATGGCTCGTATCGGTGGTTCAAAGGCTGGTATGGAGTCGCTTTCTGGTGAGGTTGGCGGTCTTACTACAAAGGTAGATGCCCTTGTCAATGCTTTCAGTTCCTTGGTTAGCCAGTTGAAGAGCCTTGGTACTGGCAGTGGTGTTAAGGATATGGCTACTGATGTCGCAAAGGTAGATGAAGGAACTTCCAAGATGGCGCAGGCATTGGCTAAAGCCTTTGGCAATCTCAATGAGAAGAAAGCCGATGCGAAGGTCAGTGAGGAATCCTTGGCTACTGCTTCTAATACTGCCGTTGCCGCTTTGAAAGCCGAGGAAGCGCAAGCGCAGGCTACTGCCGCTTCTATCCTTCGTGTTGCTGATTCGATTTCCGTTGCAACGTTAGCCACAAAGAATCTCTATACCATATTGGGCGGTAATCGTGAGGATATAGCAAAGTTCCTTGAACTCGCTAATACAATGGATATGCTGAGTAGGAAATCAGCATACATCATGAACTCAGGCGAATCGTTCTCAGGTGGTAAGATGGGTGCTTTCACTGAGGTCAAAAAGGAAATGGAGGCTGTTCAGGCACAGATGGATGAATTGAAGAAATCCGGGTTATCTGGCAGTCCTATCATTGATTCCTTCGCCACTGCATTTAAGAATCTTTCTGAGGTTCTTACTGCTGCTGGCACTTCCGTTAAGGAGAGTACCAAGAACTTGAAATCACTTGGCGAAGGTGCAAAGAATCTTGAAAAAATATCGGAAAGTCAGGAACGTGCCAATCGTGCGAAGAATCAGACTACCGAATCTATTGAGAAAGAAACTCAGGCTCGTAAAAAGGGTGCAGCAGCAGCTAATGAGACTTCTTCTGCTGAGGATAAGGCTGCATCTGCCGCAAATGCCAATGCAGAAGCTATTCAAAAACTCCTTACGGCTACGCAAGAACTGACTACTGCCACCAATAACCTCAAAATGGCTATTGGCTCATGGGGTCAGGATAAAGGAACTATCGCTACGATGGTAGCCCAATTCGAGGAACTGCGTAAGAAAATTACTCAGGTCGTAGAGCAATGGGAGAAACTGGCAATGGTGAAGGCAACTGGTGTTCAGAACGTGCAAGTTCCTTCATTCAACATTGACTTGTCATCTATTGAGCCTACTATCAAGACTCTCAATGAGGCTGTTGCTCAACTTAAAAAGTCAATGGATTTGTTGTGGGAATCGACAAATCGCATGGAATCGTCTCTGAAAGCCATTGTCACACCTGAGACATTCAAGAAAGTAGAGAGTGATGCTGCCAGTGCAAAGCAGAAGGTTGATGAACTCTCGAAGAGTGTTGAGGGTATGAAGATGCAATCAGAGAAGAAAGGTAGCGAAACCACCCTTAACGCAAACCTCGACGTATTAAAGAACCATACCAAGAATGTCTATGAGGCTCTGACTCAGATTGCCGTTGAGTACGAGAAACTGAGCAATCAGAAACTTCGTGATGACGGACTGGAGCAAAGACTATTGAAGCTCAGAGAGTATTACGAGTGGTTGCAGAAGGTAGCCACTATGACTGATACGCTCTCTAAGCCTGGTGCATTGAAAGCCGATGCCACTAAGTTCAATGGTGAGTTGCTGATGGGTAAGCAGACAAAGGAAATGTGGAGCGACAAAGCCGTTAAGGATTTCCAAAAGATAGTTGAGGAAATTCTTTCTGGTCGTCGTGCTGCCGAATCCTTTGAGACTGCCATTCAGAAACTCAAAGAGCGTGTTGAAGAGTTCAATTCCACTGGCTCGAAAGGATTTGGCGGTGTAGGTGCTGCAATGGAAACCATCAATCGCGTTGGTGAGTTGAACATTCAGACACTTATCAAGGAGCAAGCTCATATTGAGCGCATGATGAAACTTGCAGAGGGTAGTTCTAAGTATATGGAAGGTCATAAGGTTGCAGGAATGGATAAGCTGCAAGCTGTTCAAGATTCCAATATGAACTATCTGCAAACGCTCAACAGATGGATAAGCCTTATCTTGCAGAATCGTGACAATCCCGATATTATCCGATTCCTGAATACACCTCAGTCATTGAAGCTGCCGTTGCCCGGTAGAGCCGATGACGTTGCTATGTTCAATGCTCACTACGATAAGTTGAAGCATAGCATTACCGATACTTCTGCCGCCGCAAGGCAGTTGGTAAAGGATATGTCTCTGACTGATGCCAATGCTTCTATCAAGCAATGGAATACCACTCGTCTTGAAACTGGACTCTATAACGTTCAGGATGCCATTCAAGGCATTATGAGAGCGTGGCGCAATGCTTCGCAGTATGCTGACGAAGATATGACGAAAGCCGTTGCACAGCAGATTAACCGACTGAACGCTATCAAGCAGGATATTCTTACTGCCATGACGAATGAGCAACTTCTTTCCACTCGTCACGGCTACGCTTCTGTTATCAATCCTGACAATACCCATACGCTTAAAGATTCTAAGCAGATGGTTACTGACTTGAACGCTTTCACAAGGGAGCGCATCAAGGCAGAGAAGGAATATAATAAAGAGGTAGAGCGTTTTACCAACCAGTCGAAGAAAGAAGCTGCAAGGCAGGAACAGGAATATCAGAAGAATGTTGAGCGTTGGCAGGAGTCTCAGATGAAAACCTACGCAAAGGCAGAGCAAGAAAAGGCTAAAGCGGCTATTCAGGCTCAAAAAGATATTCAGAAGGAAATAGAGCGTACTGAGGCGCAAATGCGTAAGTTGGATTCCGCTATCAGTCGCGGTTCTGCCACCCCAGGACGTGATATGACTATTCTCACTGATGCACGTAGCAAGTTGCAAGGTCAGTTGAATTTGCTGAAAGGTATGACTCCTGCCGATATGCAGAATAACGTGCTTATTGAGAAGCGTATTAAGAATATCCGTACCCTTCGTGATGATACCGATGCACTCCGTAAGTCTGAGGAACGTCTTACTACTGCACAGCAACAGTCTAACAGACGTTCTGATAGAGCCGATGATAAACGTCTGAAAGACGAAATCAAGAGCGTAAATGATGCCTACGTTAAGTACAATGAACTTGGTGCAAAGCTGAATGAGCTGCAAGCCCTTCGTGCAAGGGGTATCACGGCTAATGTTGACGTGTCGGGTCTTGACAGATACATTGAATATCTTGAAAAGGTGCGCCAGTTGATGAAGGAGATTTTTAGCAATAATGGTCGTACCTCTAATTCTGCCACCGTTCAGGATTTCGGAATCCGTCAGGGAATGTTGGCTTCTGAGGCTTTGGCACACAATAACGTCAAATCAAGTTCTTTCTACAATAAGAACAATCTGAGCCAGTTTACTCAGGATTTGAGGGATGCTGAAAGCAGAATGAAAGCCGCACAGCGTACTGCTGATAATCTTGGTAATAGGATTGACAAGCTGAATCTTGTTAAAGTTGACTTCGCAAAGGCTGGCATTGACACCACTCCTTTGCAGAACGCTATTGATAAGATTCGTGCCATTCAGCAGGAATTGGCAAACTTCGGACGTACTGGTTTCTCTTCATACGGCACATCAGGCAAAGAGATTGCAAGCAATATGGGTCTCAATGCCGCAAATAAGGCTGCAACTGATTCTATCAAGAAACTCACAACAGAGCAACGAGAATCTGCCAATGCTGCAAATAAGATGACAATTGAGCAAGAGCGTTTGGCAAATGCTTTGAATAAGACTTCTGAATCTGCAAAGGGTCAGTCTCAGGTTCTTTCTGACTTGAAGATGATGGCTATGCAGTACCTTAGTGTATGGGGTGCGCAAAGTTTCCTGAACAATATCATTGAGATTGGCGGTCAGCTCGAAATGCAGCGTTTGTCTATTGGTGCTATCTTGCAGAATACGGCACACGCTAATGACCTTTTCGATAAGATTAAGGCACAGGCTATCCAATCTCCTTTTGGTGTTGTTGAGTTGGATCAGATGACAAAGCAATTGTCTGCCTACGGATTCCAGTACAATGAGTTGTTTGATATGACTAAACGACTTGCGGATATTTCTGCCGCTACTGGTACGAGTGTTGACCGCTTGGCTTTGGCTTTGGGTCACGTCCGTTCTGAGGCTGCTCTTAGCGGTTATACGTTACGTCAGTTCTCTATGGCAAATATTCCTTTGGCAAAGAAACTCTCTGAGCATTTGAGTGAGGTAGAGAAACGTTTCGTATCTGTTGCTGATGTCCGTAAGCGTGTATCAAAGAAGGAAATCGGTTATGAGGACGTTGTGAACGTGCTGAAAGAACTTACCGACAAGGGCGGTATGTTCTATAATATGCAGGAAACAATATCTCAGTCTGTTAAGGCTCGTTTCAAGAACTTGCACGATGCTCTTGATATTATGTTCGGAGATATTGCCGAAAGTTCTTCTGGTGATTTCCTGAAAGGATTCGCAAAGACTCTGACTGAATTGACAACACACTGGAGAGAGTTCTTTGCCGTTGCTAAGAATGTGGGTATCGTATTCGGTGCTTACAAACTTTCTCTTTTGGCTTTCAATGTTGCTTTGGGTCAGAATAATGCAGCCATTTTGAAGAACGTTCTTGCATACAAGCAAAAGCGTGCTGCCGAATTGCAGAATGAGGCAATGGTTCGCAAACTGACTGCCGAGGAACTTGCGCTAATTCAGACTCGAAAGAAGATTACTGCTGCCAATGTTCAGGTAGCACTTTCCACCAATGCCGTTACCAAGGGAGAGGTTCTTAAAATGGTTGCCTTGCGTAAGGTTAATTTGGAAGAGGCAAAGGCTCTTGTCAGAATGGGAGAGTTTACTGCTGCCGAAATCCGTATGGCCTTGCAGGGTAAGATTCTTGGAATGAATCTTGGTAAGGCTGGTGCTGTTATCAAGTTGTTCGGTCAGCAAGTAGGTGCTGCTGCAAAGGCTTTGGTACTCAGTCCTCAGATGTGGATATTTGCCCTTATCAGTGGTCTTACTGAACTTTGGCAGATGAACAAAGAGGAAACGGACCGCGCAAGGGAAATGAACGAGGACATTTTCAATCGTGCTTCTGAGGGTATTAAGAATACACGTCAGATGTTTGTTGATACCGAGGTTAAGTACAAGGTAAATGGTGTTGATGCAACAGATCAATTTGGCGATATTAAGGGCGGTAAGTTTGAGGCACCCAAGTTTGACGAGATAGATACTGCTACGGCTATGTCTATCATGGATAAGTGGGAGAAGTTTATCAAGGAGTACGCTTCTATGCCTAACCACCTTATCAATGAGGCTTACAAGTCAGGTGATGCTATTAAGAGTCTCGCAGAACAATACCAGGGATTGTATGAGAAAGTTATTCAAGTAGCCAATGCACAAGTCTATCTGAAAGTTTTGGGTGATGCTACTGAATATGCCGAAAATGCCACAAATGGCGGTTGGTTTGATGATTCTCTTACTACCAACATCAATGACTATGCAAAAGCCGTAAGAGGATTCAATGATAGTATTTCCGACTTGATAAGGAAACATCAGCAGAGTGTTGCCGTTACCTTAAAGGCTGCAAGAGCCGATAAGACTTTTGCAAAGGCAATCAAGGATGCGAATATCGGTACTACCGACTATGCAGGTCAGTTGAAGGAACTTATCAGGAATCAGGATAAATACGCCTCTGCTTATAGCAAGGCTCGTGACTCCATTAGTAAGTTGTCCTACAATGAATACGAAGCAATGAGTGGATTGTTCTTCGGTTCAGGAATCTTTGATGATAAGAGTGTTGATGAATGGAACGATGCCGTTAATCTTGCTTTCAAGAGGATGGATTCAGATGCCGACAAGTGGGTAGATTCAATGAAGCAAAAGATTAAGGAAGTCTGGCACATTGATGACGTTTCCAAACTCGATGAGGGTCAGAAGCAAGCCATTACCGAATCTATTGCAGAAATCGTGTCTAAAGCCAGTCAGGGTACAGATGCAATCCGTACTGAGGTGAAACAATTGATGCAAGAGAAATTCGGCATTACTATCGACGATAATACTGCCGATGTCGCTGCCAGAATTGCAGGACTTAAAAATTCTCTGATGGATTTGACAGACCGAACAGAAAAGGATGGTTGGCATATTCAGGTTGGTACTGACTTTGAGAGTACTTACAGCAATATCAAGAAAGCATATAAGGCTGCAAAGAGTTACTTGGATAGCACAAAGCCTTTGCAGATGAAGTTGCAGCTTGATACTACTGGCGGTATGAATGAAATTGGTGTTGTGCGTCGTACAGCCATCGTGAAGGACTGGAGGCAAAAGAATCCGGGTAAGGATTCTACTTGGCTCGAAGAATATCTTGCAGACTTCGACGACCATGCACGTAAGATTAATGAGGCTCTTGATTTCAGCAAGAAAACTGGTCTTTCCCTCGAAGATGAAAAGAAATCAAAGGGAAATAAGGGTTCTGGTGAGGATAAAGAGGCTAAACGCTTGCGTGAGATTGCCAAACTCTATAAGGATGCCTACGACTGGTATAACAAGTACGAGAAACAAGTTGGTGAGGCTGGTGCTTTGAAGAAAGTTCAGGCTCAGTTCCAACCATTGTTTGACGAGTTCAATAAGACTTGGAAAACCAATCTTACTTTGGATTCCATTCCTACTTATAAGAAGAATCTCACTGAATTGCTTGACGAGGCAATGAAGTTGTATAAGACTCCAAAGCATAAGAACTCTTACATGGTGGAAGCTATCAAGCAGTTGCGTGATGCTATCAGCAACGTGGACTATGAGGAAGCCAACCGCAAAATGGACGAGTTCGCAAGCAAGGTTAAAATCCAACTTGACAATCTTACCCGTTCGTGGGATTTATTCAATTCCGTTCGTGAATCTACTGGTGATGTTGCCTTGGCTAATCAGCTCAGTGGTGCAAAATACAAGAATGGAAATACACAGAATCTTGCTGATGCTACACGTCAAAAAATAGAAAAGGACTTTGAGGAAGCAGGAGGGCAATATGCTCTTGAATTTGATATAAATCTTTCTGATGACGAAATACAGAAACTCTTTGAAGATACTGAAAGATGGGGAGTACTGGAATCGTCTGTTGAGAATTATCAAAAGAAAATCAAAGGACTCGTTGAGGAATATCAGAAGTGGCGTGACTTGCAACGTGACGTTTACAAGAACGATGTTCAGATATTCGCAAAGGTTACTGGTAGCGTAATGACTTATGAGGCACAACTGAAACGTATCAATGACGAATATGATCGTGAGGTTGCAGCCATTACAAGATTGCGCGACCAACGTAGGAATGGCGAAAAAGACCCTAACGGAAATCTTCTTGGCATTACTGAGGAACAGTTCAATGCGGCAAAAGCTAAACTTGATTCTGATAAGGAGTGGAAAACATTCCAGATGGGTGCGCAATACATAAACTTTATGAATGGCGCAATCGGTCAGACAAAGAAAGCAATCGAAGATGCTGCCAAAGCTGTTGAAAACTCTCTGAATAAAGCCGTTAAAAAGGGAACTATCGACGCAAAGACGTATGCAGAACAAATGCGTAAGATTCGTGATATTGTTGATAAGTTCCGTGAAGATTCTTTCTTTGGTGTTCAGAATACTATTACTGCCTTTATGCAAGGTGGATTAAAAGGTTCTAATGAATTTGCAAAAGACAGATTGCAGGATCTTGAAACAAAAGAGAAAAATAGCGGTCTTACAGAAGATGAAGAGAAAGAAAAGAAGCATCTTGTTGATTTGCAAAACAAGCTATCAAAGGTAATTGGTAGTCTTAGCAGTTTCGCAACTATTCTGCAAATGGCTACTGGTGTGGCTGACGGATTGGTAAACGCTACTCAATCTCTTGCTAATATGTTCCAGGCATTAGGCAATACTGGTGCTGCAAACTTCTGGGGAGATTTGAGTGATGGTATCAAGGCTGGTACTTCTTTCCTTGCTCCTGCAAACAATATTGTGCAAAACGCTATGTCTGGTAATATAGGTGGTGTTGTAAGTAGCGTTATATCTTCACCCATCGACATGATTGCAGCTCCGATTACTGGTTTTGCAAAACTTCATGACAAACGCAGAGAACGTAGGATTCAGGAGTTGAAGGAAGAAGTGTCTCGTATTGCTAACAACACTGAACTGATACTGAAAACAAGACAGCGCACATTAGGCTATGACACAGGAAATTTGCGTCAATTGTATTCCAATCAATACTACCATCAAGAAAATGTTGATTACGCAAATAGTTTGACTGGTTGGATGGGTGCAATTTTAAAGCGTACTCGATATGGTAGAGGATTTAATTCTGCTGCCGAGGAAGCCATGTATAACTACTATCAGCAAAATAGTGAGGGTTCTGGTTATAAACAACAACTCGCCAATCTTCGTTCCGAAAGAGAGAAGTATATGCAAATGTACAATGAGGAAGAAGATAAGAAGGATAGTTCGGGCGAGGCAATGGAAGAGTACAAAAAGAAAATTGCCGAACTCGACGACCAAATACATTACTTCGCTCTTGATCTCGCAAATGAGTTGTGGAGCATTGACATGAAAGGTTGGGCGCAACAACTTACTGATGCTCTTGCTACTGCATTTGAAAATGGTACTAATATGGCTAAAGCATACAAGAAAGCCGTTGAGGATATTCTTCGTAGCCTTGCAGGCAAGATGATGCAATTGGCAATTATTGAGCCTATTATGCAGAAATTGCAGAACAAGCTATTTGGTACTCAAAACGCAGATGGAACATGGAGTGGTGGCGTTTTTGACGTTGATAACCCAGAAAAGAGTGCGAAGCAAGTAACAAATATAATTGCTAAGTTCTTTGGTAAAGGTGGCGAAGGTGAGGCAGCAATCAAGGCAGGAGAGGCTTTCTTGACTGAATTTGAGCGTGGTGTTAATCAGGCTGGACTCTCTATTATGAATAAAGATGAAAGTTCACTTAGTGGTTCTATTAAGAGTATTACTGAGGAAACTGCCGACATCATAGCAAGCTATGTCAATGCTATCAGAGCTGATGTTGCTATGAACAGAATGTTTATTGCAATGTTCATTCAGGAGTATTGGGCTTCGTACATCGAACAAATCACTTCGGTACATACCACCTTGCGAAACATTGACAGAAACGTAGCTGCAATGGCACTAACATTCAGTGAGGCAGGTAAAATCTATGGTATGATAGAGAATATCAGCAATCGCCTTGACAAGTTCGCAAATGGTGTAGATAAGATTTCAGTTCAATAATTTCATATCTATATTTAAAAGTCGCAAAGTTGCAAAGAAGCGGGGGTTCTCACGAATCTCCGCTTCCTCGTTTCGGTAACATTACACACATAATGTTGCAGAAAAAACAAACTACTAAATATTACTACTAACCTAAAACAATTGTTCAATGAAAAAAACTATTCTTTTAACCAGTTGTATTCTTCTCTAAGAACAACGTCCTTGCAATTTGTGATAAGTATTGCGTCTTTTGAGTGAGTGATTACAGCTACATGAGCCTTATCTTGTGTTTCGACCTCAATTTGTGCGTTGTCGAGCAAATGGACTACTACGAATGAGTTGCCGGATGCCAGTAGTTTTACGTGGCTGTTATCTCTCATATATATGGTAGAACCATGTCTTGCGTTCATGCGTATGGTACTCTCAGAACTGCCGAGTATCAGAGCGTGAATAGGATTAAGCAAAGAATACTTGTCATCAACGAGTACGTTACTCTTGCGTCTGAAATCCAAATCGAAATTGTCAATGATAAACTGGTTTGTCGGGAATCGGTGCTTTAGGCAGAAATCCATTCCTTGAAAGAATTTGGCTACCATTTTCTCCTTATCCCAATCGCTTTTCCAGTCGCCTTGCCACTGTTGGCAGAGACCGAATCCGATTGCATCATTCCTGAGTGTTTTGTTAAGTTTATCCATACGTCTCAAAATAATCAATCGCTGCAAAGATAATCAAAGAGCCTCTAAAATCAAATTTACCCCTCTTAAATGTCAAGATTTTAGAAAATCGTAATTTCTTTTGTAAATATATATTACTATTTTTGCGCAAAGTTTTAAACGATGGAACCAAAGAAGATACTTATACAGAAACAAACTTTTGACGGCACTAACTATACAAACGTTGGTGACGTTGTTGATGTATATCAGACGTATCACGTCCTTTGTCAGGAAATGCCATTCATGCACAAGCCAAAGACTAAGGAGTTGGCTACGAGAGACTGGAAAGATGAAGATGGCGAAGATGTTTTCATTTCAAAGGATGGCTTGAAGTTCCAGGCTTATGATATAGATGTGACTTTCTTGTATGATGGTGTAGAGGATGATATGTCATCAGACCTCAGAAACTTCATCGACTATATCTCTGATAGTAGTGGTAGTACTGCTGGAGTCATGCTTGCCATTTATGACGAGTACACCAAAATTGGGCGAAGGGGTATCTATGTTAAGGATATTTCCAATGATATGTATTTCTATGATGACGTAAACCCCAATGCCATTGCCAGTTTCAAGGTAAAGTTCCGTGTTACAGACCCCGTGACTACTCTTGACGAACACTTTCTTGTTGTATCATAAACCTGTATAGCCAATGGAGAAGTGGACGATATATAACAAGAGTGGAGTTGCAAAGTACATTGCAACCGACTTGGAGTATCACGATATTTGGATGGGCGAGGAATATGTTACCATCAAGATTACTTCGCCTACACCTATTGAACTGGAGATAGGCGATTATCTGATATATCGTGATGACGTTTATAGTATCTACACTTTACCTTCTGCATTGAAGCAAGCCCGTAAAAGTAGCAATGGCGAGGCTTTCAAGTACGAGAATGTTAAGATGTCCGCACGTTCAGCCGAATTGTCTGAGGTGCGCTTTCTTGATGTTGTTCTATACGATAACAACATACACTATACCAGTCTGCCTACTTTCTCATTCTATGCAGAAACCATAGATGACCTTGTAGATAGACTGCAAGCCAATACAGACCGCTACAATGGAGAATGGCTTTATATCACTCCAAACTATAACCGAACCATTCAGAGATATGCCGATAATCCCACAAAGAAAGCTGCTGCAATAGCTTTGTGGGAGCAAACTTTTGGCACAGACCATAGTAACCCAACTGCTGCCGTTGAAAATGAGAAGTTCAATGTGAATATCTCAGTTGACAAGATTTCGGTAAGTCAGGGATTGGAGTTCATCAAGAATAACTTCGGACTGAATTTCATTACTAAAGGTCGTGCTTTGATTGTCGGTGGTGAGGGTTTGCCCGTAGACCACGTTTTCAGATACGGAAAGAACAAAGGACTTTATGCCATTGAGCGTAAGGCAGAGCAAGACCAAGCAGTAGTAACGAGATTGTTTGCTTATGGTTCTGACAAGAATTTGCCTATCCGCTATTATGCCGACTTAAACAAGAAATTCTTCTTAAACGTTGTAGAGATTAAGAATAAGTACAATTCTGTTAGTGGCTATATTGGAGTTGAATTACTCTTTGATATAGATTTTTCGGCTATTCTGTTTACAAAGCGTTCTTCTGATTATCCAGGTCTTGATGAATTTCCTTGCTACATCATTACGATGGAAGCTAACGGATATACCATTAAAGGATATGTCACCAAAAATACAAGTTCAGATAACAGATGTCGTCTGTATGCTGAATGTTCAGACCCAGATCACGATGATAGAGACGAGCGTAGCCCTGAACAGATGAACGGCTTCGTTGCAGCTATCAAGGTTGGCGATAAGGTTATCATCAAGAGTGGTATAGATAAGAATTATTGGCCTACAAGCCATATAGACTATGCAGAATATGGTATGCCTAACAATATGGCGGTCAATACCCTTATGCTCCCTGGTTTCCCAAGATATGCACTCAGTGAGTTGTGTAAAACTGAAATTGTTGATGGTATCACTTATGTCTATGTGAGGAAGAATCCTGAAACTGCATGGGGTGATCCTCTTATGAGCATTGAGGGTGAGCATATCCTTCGTTTCTCTAATGAACGTTTGCGTCCTTATATTACAAGTGGCAATGCGGACGAAATAGGAATCAAAGAGGGTAATATCCAGTTCAACGAGGAAAATGACGATAATGGACTGCAAGAGGTTTACCCAAGCATTGAGGGTATGACAGTTGGTGACGTGT
>JAEEGJ010005441.1_pt1 | contig 40087 bp, 39 predicted proteins | sample 8958761 | NCBI WGS metagenome assembly JAEEGJ01 (sample SAMN16246546, study PRJNA631951) | gut metagenome | biome: gut microbiome; feature: rumen; material: RS-attached | host: Bos | place: Iran: Karaj | collected 2018-10 | reverse complement strand
TGACGCTTTCCCCCCAATACAACCTCCTGTCCCTTCCCTGTGTTCATGGGGTTAGTATTCTTCATTAGTAAAAGTCTGGGGGAGTAATCTCTCAGACTTTTACCTCTCTAACAAACGCTCCGTAATAAGGCTTTCAACAGTCCCGATACGGGGCTTTTTTATTGCTATTTTTTAGTATATCCACATTTATTCTCAAGATTGCAGCAGGAGATGATATATCCGGATCACCTAACGCACAAATTCGCAAGAATAGACTTGCTTTTTTTATTAATTATTGATAAAATAGTATTGTCATCCATAGTCTGAACAAATGAAATGAAGATAAGAGGAGGAATTGGGCTATGAACAAAAATACAAAGCGTATCTTGTCTGCATTTACAGCCTGCACTATCATGTCATCAATGTTTGCAGCTGTACATGTTCAGGCTGTGGAGGATAATGATACTCTCACACATGAGGTCATGATAGAAGACGAGTTCTCAAAGAGCTACACAGAAACATGCAAAGGCACAGTAGGTGATTACAGCTTTACCATGTGGAAGGAACCAGATAACGGCGAAGCGGAATTCATGCCCAATGAAAACGGCTGTTTTGAATGCTTGTGGAGCGATTCCGAAGAACCCGAATTCTCTATCGGTAAAACGGTAAAGGCCTGTCTCGTCAATTCACACTCGCGAAATTATGAAGATATCACCAATTATTATAATGGTCTCTATTCATATTATACCTATGAAGAAGGCTTTGAATACGGATCCAAGGATCTGACCATTGATTATGAAGCCGATATCAGCTCCGACGGCGGATACTTCTTCGGAGGTATGTGCAAAGTTACTGCTGCAAATGGAAATGATCAGACCATTTTTATCGGTGAGTCATATTCGGAAATGGATTTTGTTATGAACAGGAACTTTATCGGCTCCATTACCGTAAATGAAGTGGATTATGATATCTATGACGGTGCTGTTACCGTTAGAGATTTCGAGAATTACGATCCAAACGCATTTCCGCATAGCGAAGCCGTTTACTGGATAATGCGCAAGGAAAGTATCGATAATAAAGCTACCGTTAAAGGTACTGTCGATTTTAATAAGATTATTACTGCATTAAACAATTACAAGAATAATTTTGCTTTCTTCAGAATAATAAGCAATCCGTCACTTTGTGTAAGAGGATTCGGAAAAAGCGGCAGTGTAAAAGTTACTAAAACTGAAACAAACATTGAAAACTATCCCGATGAAGAGCTCAGAAACGGCGAAAAAATCAGCCGCGGCGACGCAGTGTGGACTCTCGAGCAGAACGATAAAACGACTGGCAAGGCTGACGTTGCCTCCAACGGAGATTTGAAATATCACTGGGCAAACGATTACGAGGACTCTCACTGCTTTATAAAGGGAAGCATAAACACCGTTGGAAAGTATGCTATGGATTTGGATACTACAATTTATGGCACAGGCGCTTTCAGTATATCTACCGAAGGACAAAAGCCCAACAAATATGCTTTCGGATTCTGCGGAACTATCGGCAAGCCAAATGTTGAATATTACGTAATTAATTCTTACAGCGATCCCGATATACTCAAAAACGCTGAGTTTATCGAAAAAATCAACACATATAACGGCATTTTTTCGATTTATAAAGAAACCACCGATATAGATACAGAATACGGAAAAATAGTCAGATTTTTCAGTGTATCACATGATAATATGTACAGCGATCCGTACAATAGTCAGTATCACCTTGATCTGAAAAACCATATATTTATGTGGAAAGCTTACGGCTTAACTGATGATACCTTGCTTGAATTAAATACATTTGCCGAAATAAGCGGCCAAAGCACAGGCAATCTGTCTCTGAAGATACCATATATATATGTTGAAGGCAACCGCCCTGCCAATACATATTACTATGAATCTTATAACGAAATTTTCAGCGATTATGACTTATCTGTCCTTCAACTGTATCTGCTCGGTGAGGATTTTCTTCCCGATAATAAGAATTACGATATCAACGATGACGGAGTTATCGACGTGTATGACCTCATCAAGCTTAGAAAGCTCATAGTCCGCGAGAAAGAAGGACTGCCATGGTCAATTGATCCTTTTGTTTCAGATGACAGCGTTGTATCTCGTGAAACAGACTCTTTCGGAAATTGGTCATGGGGAAAGTCGTATTACGACAAAGGCTCCATCGAAGCTGTAGTGAACGAATATAACCTTACAGGTCAGTGGGAAAACTCAAATTCAGCTTATTTCAGCGGATCAGCGGCATGGGGAAATTATTACAACGAAGATGATGCAAACTACAGAAGATATCTCAAATATGACTATACTGCCGACGGCAGCGGTTCATTCATGGTTGGAGCCGTTATCTCAACCTCCGATCAGAGAAAACCGGTATTATTCACAAATAACATCTATATCGCAGAAAGCTATAATGATTTCTCATATCTAGACAATGCTATAGCAAGCGGTAATGCATCTGCCCTCGGAACAATAAAGACCTCGGACGGAACAAAGTATGAGGTAATAAAAAACAGCGGCTCTATTGGAACAGAAGTGTTCCTTTTCCGCTCAGAGGCAAAAGCTCTCAAATACAATAACACTGGAACAATTTACTATGACGATTTACTTCGACCTCTCGTGGAACTTGTTCCGGAAATATACGGTAAATATATAACCGTAAGCTTCGGCTCGAAGTGCTTTGATGAGTCGAGAGGCTATCTTAAATGTAATCGCATTGTCACCGAGTTTGAAAACTTTGATTCCAATTATAACTATTGATATCCGATAAAACAAAATGACATAACGCTCAAACGCCCCTTTAAGCTTAGGCTTAAAGGGGCGATGTATTACTTCCTGGTATAAGGGAAATTGCGTAAAGTGTTATAATGTGATGAAGCATAACGTTTTACGGTATGAGATAAGGGAGTTTATTCAAAAACTACACCCCAGCCTGCACTTACCTTTCGGTAAAGACGCATTTTTTCCTTCTTCTTCTGTAACTTGAGCAGATAAACAGCTCCAAAAAGTACAAGAAGCGTAAGAACAACACCGATTATGATTCCGATAATGAGATTATCCTTTAACAGTAACAGAGCTAAAACTACCCATATGATAATCGCAGCTATCAGAATAATAGGAAGGCAGAATGAAGTAAAGTTTCTATTCTTAACCTTTATGTAGTGCTGTATATCTCTTATATTGAAGCATTCATAATTTCGAGCGATGAAGTTATCAGGCTGACACCACTTACAGAACGCAGAAAGATTTTCAAACTTTGCTGTATAATCCTGATAATCGTGGAACTTTTCATTATATCTTGTAACTCGGTAATAAACTATTACAGCCTGTCCCTGTTGCTCGGCATCCATTACATGGATTATCGTGCCGACCTCAGCCTGACCGCGCATTGCCTTTGTTACAAGAAACTTTCGGTCAACCGCTTCATCAATATTGAGCAAATAATTCATAGCTATCCCTTTCCTTAACGCAAAATATATTCTCGTACACCTTAAAGGTGCAAGGTAGGTTCAAAGTAATGGTTTAAAGTTCTGTCGCAGTGATACAAAGTAATTATAACACATAAATACAGAAAATGCAATACCCAAAACTTTGGTAATAATTGCTAAGCATTAAGACCATTTGTCATTAAAATGACCAAAACAAATCAAATCTTATTTCTTTAAATTGAGATTTGCCTTTGCAATCTTCTTTCTGTCCTTTGCCTGCTTGAGCATATCTTCTTTAGACATACCTGCGTCAACGGATGAATCTGTACTTGTTGATGTATCATCATCGTCTGTGTCAAGGAAGCTATTGAGCCTCTTTTTGAATGCGCTTTCTCCACCAGGTTTGGAAGTGAGAGTAACGCTTACGCTTTGAGACTGCTGATACACGCTATTTCTAATAGGTGCTGCGCCACCGTGAACCGAATGGCCTGTATATCCCTGTCTATAAGGAGCAGCATTCATGCCCTGTTGGAAGCCACCCTGCTGAGGATAACCCTGCTGTGGATAGCCTTGCTGAGGATAACCTGGCTGAGGATAACCTGGCTGAGGATAGCCTTGCTGAGGATAACCCTGCTGAGGATAACCTGGCTGAGGATAGCCTTGCTGAGGATAACCCTGCTGTGGATAGCCGCCCTGCTGAGGATAACCCTGCTGTGGATAGCCACCCTGCTGAGGGTAACCCTGCTGTGGATAGCCACCCTGCTGAGGGTAACCCTGCTGTGGATAACCGTGCTGCTGATTTGGATTGATGTTCGGGAATCCACTTGCACCCTGCATCTGAGCCTCTTCAGGATGCTCATAGAGGGAATTAGGAGCATTTTCCTTATTATCTGTTTCGTTATTGAACGGATTAGTAGAATCAACGTCTATACTGTTTGCAAATTCAGCAGGTGCACCAAGCTCAGCCTCGTCATAGCCGCTGAGGAAATCAGGAGCCTCAGAAGCGGGAACAAGACTTGCGGCAGAAACCGCCTCATCCTGTGAGAGAACTATTTCACAGCTGCTGTTATCAACGCTTGAATTAACGAGGATGCCTAATGCCTCGTCCTCGGGTCTAATATAGATGAAATCGTCAATTGAAATGACGATAAGCTGCTTGGCAATAACGCGCTTTGCAGTAACAACAGACATTATTGCTATCTTTTCAGCTGAAACATTCTCAACTGCGCCTTCGTTTATAGATACAGTCGATACGCCAGAATAGATATCACCTGTATCTGCGATGATAAGGCAAAGATTTGCATCATACTGTGTTAGCTCTGGCCTATTCTGCTTTAAAGTTTCTGCAAAGTTTTTGGCTGTATTATATAATGAGCCTATTTCCATAAAAAACACCACTTTTCTTTAAATATTGAACGCAGTTAATGCGTTTTAGCCTGACTATCAAGGTCATTCAACCTCGACATGCTTACTTAGGGCAGCTGCCTTTCTATCAGCAGCTGACTTCTTGTTTTCAGCCACACGCTGATTGATAAGGTCTAGCTTTTCTTTAAGAAGAGACTCGTTATAGATACATGCAAGCGAAATATCGTCCTCTGTACCAAAATGCGATCTCTTGCTGAGATTGTTTTTTATGACAGTCTTGAATGTCTCAAGATTTACGAGCTGACTTGTGATTATGGTATGATAATCGAGAAAATCATGCTCGCTTCCAAATGAAGTATAAAGTCCGTCGGTAGAACCATAGAGTGCTATTAGCCTCTTGTTGGGAGCATAGAAACTGCTAAACATTCCCGCTGCATTTGAATTGCATACAGAAGCAGTTACGTTTGCAGGTGCAGCCTCATTGTATTCCATAGGCATAACCGCCTTGCCATCCTCAAAGATAGCTACAAGGCTTCCGTCACCAATCTGTACACCGAAAGTGTAGCCATCGCCTGCAACAGCAACAACGAGAGTAGAGCCATAGTAGGATTCGGGAAGTATAGCCTCAAACTCTTCCTCTGTGAACTTACTCTTTTCCTCTTCGGTAACAGGGTTTTCCGCAAGGTGCTTTTCAACCTTTACATTCCAGTTTGAAATGATCTGTTTTTCTATATTCTTTAATATTAATTTGTAATTATCAGGAAGATTAGCTTCCAGCGCCTCACGATCCTCATAATATCTGTCTACGGCCTCAATAGCGGCTTCGACTGCGAATTTTGAGCCAAGGTGACTTCTGAAGTGCTTTTTGCTTCCGTGTCCGTCGGCAACGACAGCGATAGCATAATGATCTTCTGCCTTAAAAGCAGAACTGTCCTGACAAACCAGGTTCGTTTTTTCATGACTTGCGCCCATTACCGAATGGCTGAAGCCGTTGAACATATTTTTTCAGTCCTCCTCAGGAATTATTTCTGATAGTTTATTACCAGCCTGTATCGAACGGTACATCGTCGCCTTCGCCGTTAGTATTGACAAGTTCTTGAATCTGCTGACCAAGAAGCTTTTGCTTCGCGGCAAATACATTTTCTTCACCAAGCTCCTGTCCTGTATCATCAGAGAGAGTCATACTCTTACTGCCTATCTGAGCTGATGTTACAGCGATGATCTTGATCATCTGAGCAAGCTGACCGCCTGAATATGCATGAACGACTGTATCCTTGGAGCCTGTAAACTCAGCGAGAATATTATCGTTTGCTTCCTGACCGATACCAAGTGCAGCCTTGAGGCCAAACTTGTACCAGCTATTCGTCTGAAGTTCTCTGAGACCTTCCTTGTAATCATCAGAAGGATATCCGTCTGTCATAAGGAATATAACAGGTGCGAATGAGAGCGAAGGCGAATTTAGGAAACTATTTCTTGACATTCTGTGGTTTAGCTCCTTGAATGCAGCACCCATACTGGTAACACCACTCGCACGAAGCCTAGCCCACTCAAAATCCTCTATCGGGATAGGATTAGAGTACATCCATCTTACCTCTGTAGAGAATGTAAGAACAGCGATTTTAACATCTGTATCAGCTTCACCGACTCTGCGTATCTCGGGGATAAGCTCCTCCATTACGGTGTTGAGCTCTCCCATCTTCTTTCCTTTCATACTTCCCGAAGTATCAATCAGGAAGAATACTACAAGACTCTTTTTTGAAACGCTTGTAGCACTTAGGGGATCATCGTCAAAATCGAGAATGCTGTCGTCTGTTTCAGGAGCTGAAGATACAGATGCATTGTTATTCAATTCATCCGAAGGAGTAACGCTCTGGTTCTCTTTAACTTCGGGGTCTGTAAAACGTTCATTGCTCATAATTTACATACATCCTTTCAGTATTACTGCTCTGGCTCAGCAGATTATATCTGTGCTTTAACTTCACCGAAATCGATCTCGAGCCCCTGCCATACGGGGAATCCCTTACCGGGAGCGATATCGTAGAAAACTCCGTCAGGCATTTTAGCCTTCCATTGTCTATCGGAGCAATTCTTGATTCCGAGGACGCCCTGCTTAACTTTATTTTCCACAAGCTCGCCTGCAACAGACGTAAAGTCGTCGGATTCGGGAACTATCTCGCAGGTATAAAACTTACATCCGAGATAGAGTGGCGTGCGGTAGTCGCGGTTACTGAAACCTATCGTAACAAATTCCATTCCGCATTTTGGACACTTGAACGTCTTTTCGTTATTCTGGATGAACATCGAACTGAAATTCGTCCTTCCACAGCCGCACTGGATTATTTCTGCTCTGAGGCGTATGAACAGCTTTTGCCATTCGTTCTCGATAATACGTTTTGTTGGATCAGAAACGCCCGTAGTAAAGGAGCGAACAAAGGCTTCCTTTATATAATCGGGATAGATCCTCCAGAATTTGATGATGTTGTCATGGATACCTCTTACGGGACGGTTCGAATCGTCATTTGGATCATACACGAATACCGCGTTCTGACCATAGTGCTTAAGCTCAGACGATTCTGTAAGGCATACGTCCCTAACGACCTTTTCTCCCTCCATCGGGTCTCCTCTAAAGAGAAGCTTAAAAAGTACAACCGCAAGAGAATACTTATCTGTCTGTACGTTCGGTTTGGCGATTCCTCTTACAATTTCAGGAGCCATATATCCAGGCTTACCGCCGATACCGAAGTTGCTTCCGTCAGGAGCGATATTATCGCAGTCACAAACGAGAACGGCTCCTGTATTAACATTGATAAAGAAGCCTCCGTCGTTAAGATCCTGATAACTCTTACCAGCACGGTGGAGTTGTCTGAAAGCATTTACAATATTGATGACACATGTAACCATAGCGCTGAGAGTATTGAATTTAACGGGACGTTTTACACCGCGTCCCGTGAGCGGATCGATCTCCAGCTTATAGGTATTCAGTATATCAACAAAGGAGTCAAAACCCTCTGGTTTAAGCTCCATGATGTATCCGAAGGTACCATCCTCCGCTTCTTTTGTAAGGTATTTCGGCCACAAGAACTTATTGCTCGGTGGGCCGTCGTTTATATTATTTTGAAGATTCTTACGGAATGCAGCAGGCTTACTCATCTTGTTGATGTCATACCATTTCAACGCCCATTTCTGACCGTTGAAGCGTACGAGATAAACGATACCCTGACCACCGCTACCGATGACACTGAGTACCTTGGCTTTGCCGCCAAATTCCATCTCGACCTCCTGACCTATTTCAAGCTCTATCATATGATCTCATCCTCTCTTTCTTAGTCAAGCTCATATTCTTCAGCCGAGGTCACGAGGGCAAACCTTATTCCAGTGGCTAAACAGTATTTATGAACGTATGAATTTTCAATGCAGTAGATTACAAGATTCGGACAATAAGAGAAAGCATTCGCATCGATGAACTTGATGCTTTCCGGTAAAAATAGCTTTCTTAGCTTATCGCAGCCCGAAAAGGCTTCAGCACCTATACTGCTTACACTCGGCGGTATCTCGATGACTTCAAGGCTTGTACAGAATGAGAATGTACTATCCTCAATCTCAAGGACACCGTCGGGTATCTTAACTACCACAAGGTTCGAACACTGACTGAACGCACCCTGCTTAATTATTCTCAGTCCTTCAGGGAGCTCAAGTCCTCTCAGTCTCTTACACGAAGAAAAAGCATATTCTCCGATAGCAAGAAGGGTTGAAGGCAACTTAATAGTTCTCAACGAACTGAACTTATCGAAGCAGAATGCTTCGAGCTTTGTATATCCATCTGGAATGACGATATTTCCACTGAGTCTATATCTCAGAGCGTTACGCGGCATGAATACCATCTCGTTGATATCCATTGGTTTCTTTTTAACATTTTCTTCCTTTTTGTCTGCGTCATTCTCGTCCTCAGGAAGCACCTTCAAATGTGATTCATAGGGCCAACCTAGCAGGTAGGTATAGCAGGCAACAACAAATTCTGAAGCACTTTCCGAAAGGAAAAGATCACCAAGCATAAAGCTTTTGGCTTTCATTATAGATATTTCATGGTTTTTATCTTCAAGAAGAATTTTAAGAATTCCCATCTTATACATATTAATAAGAAGTCTACGCTCCTTATCATAATCGGGGATATGATCGCTGAGCAGACCTATAAATCTGTCTTGATTGGCTACAGCGCGTGTTCCGTCATTTACAACGATCGCACGAAGCTCATGCTGAAACTCCATAGTATTCTCAAATCCCTCGATATTCTGCGGAACAGGGGCGCCGCAGTTGGGACAAGCAGAAAGCTTCGGGTCAAGTGGTGCGTTGCATTTTTCGCATTGCATGGTCTCTCCTCCTGACTTAAGAATATAGCAGCACAATAAAAAATATGCGTATTTATATTGTTATCACGTTTAGTATAACACTTTTCCATATTGATGTCAAGGGAAAAAAGGGGTGTTATACAAAATTGAATTATCTTTTACAAAAATAGCATACTGTATTTGTGCAAAATTTTTAAGTTCATTACAGAGCGTAATATCGCCAAAAAATATCAGCGGCATATTTGGTTGCACCAATTTTTGTAAACTTGATTTTCGATTAAACCACAGGTATAAATTTGATTAAAATGCATAGATTTTTTTGATTAATTTTGTTTATCACGCAGACTATTGATTTACAAAAAGTTGTTGAAATTCTTAAAGAAATGTGATAAAATGAATTATGGATATCAATAGTGGACTAGTACAGGGGTAATGTCGCAGGCTAACGGTTCGTGAGACATGAAAAAAGGAAGCGTTTGCAGATATCCCGCGGCAGTATAAGGTCTAATTGATCAAAGGAGGTTCGATATAATGAACAGAAACAAGAAAAAAGGTGTTTTCAGAACAGTCACTGCTTGTACACTGTCAGCTATAATGCTATTGTGCAGCAGCTGTGGAGGACCACCTGCCGGAATAAGACAGGGAGGCGGAAAGATTGCCGTTATTACAAAGCAGCCAATCTCTTTCTGGGATGATGTAAAGGCTGGTGCTGAAGACGCAGGAAAAGAACTCGGCTACGACATAATTTACAGCGTTGCAGAAGGCGACAATGACTACGCTACACAGATTGAAAGCATCAAGAACGCCATAAAGGAGAAAGTTGACGCTATCGTTATTGCTCCGAACGGACGTACAGAACTTAACGAAGTTCTCCAAGAGGCAACTGACAAAGGTATTAAGATAATTGCAATTAACTCCGATGTAAAATCAGATGATGCCGAAAACCCGCTTACACTTTCTCTTGTTAACTCGTCAGATTTTGACGGTGGCGTATGTGCTGCAAGAAATGTCCTAAAGAGTTGGAAAGATAAGGGTAAGGATGTCAGTGATATCGGAACAATCGGTATGATAGAGAGTACAGCTGCAACATCCGATATGCGTATGTTCGGCTTCTTCGACACTATGAAAAAAGCAATCGGCAAAACTAGCGGTGTTGAATTCCCTGAGCTCAGTATGATTGCCGTTCTCATGGGTATGGACGGAGGCGCACCAGTTGAAGCATTTATGTACGATTCCGATAATTCTGCAAACGGAGAAGGTGGAGACGCCGCTGCTTACGGTGCTGAGGACGGAGACGCTGCTGCTGCAGGCAATACTGATGCAAATGCTGCAAACGGAAGTCAGCAGGAAGAAGCAGAGCTTTCAGCGGCTGAGCTTGAGGTTCTTGCAAAGCAGAAGGAAAAAGCCGATGCCGACGCTCGTATCAAAATGGCTATTGTATCACGCTTCAGACGTACAGAACCTTGTTCAAAGCGTAAGGAAGCCAAAGAAAAGGCTTTGGCTATGATAGATCAGAATCCTGATTTGTCTATTCTCTTTGGTACAAATACAAACATGACGCTAGGTATTTGCGACGCTATCAACGAGCGTGGTCTTTCTGGAAAGGTATTCGCTGTAGGTTTCAATACTGATGATGAGATCATAAGCAATATCAAGAACGGCGTGCTTCAAGGTACAGTTGTTCAGAATCCTTACGTTATGGGTTATGTTGGTGTCAAGTTCGCTACAAGTGCCATAAACGGCGACAACATTACTTCTCACCTTAATACAGGTGTAACATTCGTTAACGCTGACAATATGAACAATGACTTCATCAAGCTCATATTGAATCCGCAGGCAGACATTACTTAAATAGGAGGCGAGAATATGGCAAAGAATAAGAAAAAAGGCGCCTCGAGCGGATTTATTGTTGCTGCAATCCTCGTTGCGTTGATGTATATCCTGAATACCGTTCTTGTATGGAACATCTATACAAACAATAATACCACAAATACACAGACATCTATGGCTAACCGTGCTATCAACAGTATCAACGGTGAGCTTTCAAACCTTAACACCAATACCATCGGTCTTGCAGCTAACCTCTATGACAACCCTCTTGAGATAGTTGGCGATACAGAACGTATCTATGCTAATATCATAGGTTACGAGAAAATGTTTGAAAGCCTTGATATGCCTGAGTCAGTTATGAAGAGATATAACTACGCTAAGTCGATTATCACAACTTTCAAGCAAAAGCTTGACTCTCTTGGAACCAATCAGATCCAAGAAAACGACGCATCAGTTATGAACGAAACTCTTAAACAGGAGCTTTATCCTCTCCAGGTAACTGCCGAGCAGATGCTCACAGCGACTATCAGCATAGTTAATATCGAGACAGGTAAACTCGCAAGAAGAAACGCTATCAGAGCTTATGTCCTCATGGGACTCATGGCTCTCATTGCAGTTCTTTCAGAGTTAGCTATCTGGATTTTCGCACGCAGATCAAAGAAGGCAAAAGCTGAACTCGAAGAGCGTGAACTCCGTCTCGCAGAGGTTGATGCTAAGCTCAAGAATACACGTCAGAAGGCTACTGACCTCGCTGTAACAAATGTTCTTACAGGTATGAAGAACCGTTACGCTCTAGATAATGATATCAGCGAAAGACTCGAATCCGGAAGATTCCAGATTGCAGTATTCGATATGGATAACTTCAGAAGTATCAATGATACTTACGGTTATGACTTCGGTGACGAGTACCTTGCTGCAGTTGCTGAAAAGCTCAAGGAAGAGTTCGGCGATGTTGCTGAAATCTACAACATTACAGGTAATGAATTCTGCTTCGTATTCAATAAGAACATCTCCGAGAGCCAGGCATCTGGTATCGCTCAGAACATCCAGCGTGTAATGAGCAGTCCTTATGAAGTACTGAACCTCAATGTTCAGCTTCCTTGCTCAGGTGCGGTATACCACTACCTCCCTGGAGACTGTCTAAACGTAAACTCACTGCTTGTTAAGCTCGACACTGCTATGAGAAACGCTAAGATGAACGGTGGAAACATGATTAACAATGTTATGAATATGTAATATTGTATTAAAATGGCGGCTGTCAACACTGACAGCCGCCTGTTTTTATGGCAAATTGCAGAAAAATAAAGATAATAATTGACATTACGTAGAAACTGTGATAAAATATACCTATGTTATATGATAGGTAGGTGTTTCGGAGTGAAGAGAGCAAAAAAGAAGAAAAAGAAATATGCAGTCTACAAGTCCTCAACAGGTTCCTATTGCTATCTATACGTTGATACTCTTGAAGCTCTCGAAGGCACAGGTTTTGAAGACATAATCTCCGAAGAACAGCTTCCCGTAGTCTTTGACGGACGCGGTGGCTACTACCATTTCAGAGAAAACGATTATGGTTTCTTGCGTATAATCGAATCAGACAAGGAACAACCACTCACATTGGAAGAGATGTTCGACAAAAATTCTCCCGATTTCAAGCTTGGTTGGATATCTCCTGACGGCGATACTTACTCCTGTGCATTCACAAATCATAGCAAATGCGCAAGGATGATTGTTGAGAAATATTATCCCGATTCAAAATATCCCGAAACTGAACTTGACAGACAAGGTTGGTTACAGGTAATTGACTCATGGAACGGAACGGAACAGCATCACGGACAATTCGTTTTCACGGATAAAGGGAAAATTACTAGCAAACAAGCTGACCGTCTCTTCGATCTAGGACTTTATGAGAATGAGGAAGTAAAAAAACTCATCTCTGACAGTGAAAATGACTGGTAATTATTAATACAATACCTATACTGCACAACAAGATTGGGTGATTTACATAAAATCGCCCTGTTTTTTGTGCAGTTTTTTTATTGACTATACTTCGTTTATGGTGTATAATAATTATGTATCAGTACTCGATAAAAACATTTATTTTGGCTTAATCGAGTGACCGTTGACTGCGGATGGTTGTTTATAAGGAGGATATAAAGATGGCTGAACCAAGATTTATCAAAACCGTGACCTTCGGCGGCTATGACAAGGAAGCCGTTATAAGAAGATTTGAATATCTAAACGAACAAGTGCATGATCTCAGGAATGAACTGAGAGTAACAAAGCTTCAGCTAGAAGCTTACAAAAAGGGAACAGATTCAGAAAAAGCTTTGGAAACTGTTCTTTCAGAAGAGCGTGCAAAGCTTACACAGGTTCAGGTTCAGAACAATACTCTAAGCCTCAAACTAAAAGCAACAGACGATGAAAACAATACACTCCAAGAAGAAATAAAGAAACTCAAGGATGAAATGTCTGAGCTTAACAACAAGCTCAAGAATGCAGAGTCAAAATGTGCTGCTCTTATGGCTCAGGATGAGGCTATGGCTCTCAGCAACGTATTCATTGAGGCTCAGAAGTCTTCTTCTATGCTGGAGGGTACAGCCAAATCAAAGGCTGCCGAAATAGAGTTCAAAACTAAAAAGCTTGCCGAAAGTATTGTTTCGGAAGCCAATACAGAAGCACAACAGATAATATTCGAAGCTGAAAGAACTGCCGCTGAGAAAATTACCGAAGCAAAAAACCGTGCCGAGGAAATGAATGTGGCTTCAAATAATCTTAGAGCTTCTATTCTCGAAAACGTAAACACGCTAAAAAAACATATGGGGCTAGTAAGAGATTCCCTAGAGGGTTTCCGCAAAGAAGGAATAAGCCGTCTTGTAGAAGCTGACGAGTGCCTCAATAAAACTGAGGCTACCCTCAATGAGGGCGGCGTCCCTGTATTTAAACAACCTGAATATTTCGAACCAGAAGTTCCAGAAAGACCTACTCTGCTCTCTGAAAAAATGAGAAGCGATGACGAAAAGCGTAAACAACAGGAAGAACTTGATAAGCTCAAGCAAATGGCTGAATCTATAGGCACTAAAAAAGATGAAAATGCCAAAGACGATGGGAATAAAAATACTACCGACAACGAACAGAAAAAGAGTGACGAAAAAAATGAAGGCGGCGAAAAGAAGGGAAAAATAGATCTAGCCGCTCTTGCAGCAAAAGCTAATTCCATTGGAAAAAAATAAAGCAAAAATAGTTTCTTAAATGTCATAAGGAGTTTTTATAATTATGAGTGAATTGATCATTGTAAAACCGGAAAAATGCGTGGGATGTAACGCTTGTGTAAGAGAATGTCCCGCACCCGAAGCCAATATGACAAAGCAACTGGAAGACGGTCGCTTTATCACTATGGTTAATCCTTCAAAATGTATCGCCTGCGGTGAGTGCGTTAAAAAGTGCAACCATGGCGCGAGAGATTATATCGACGATACAGATGAATGTATCACCGATCTTCTTAAGGAAAAAATCATCATTATGGCTTCTCCTGCTATCAAGACCATTCTCCCCACAAAGTGGAAGGGTGTTCTCGATTGGTTCAAAAAACAGGGATGTACTATCTTTGACGTATCCCTCGGTGCCGATATCTGCACATGGGCTCATGCAAGAACTATCGATCAGGACAAGATTGGCAATATAATAACACAGCAGTGCCCTGCTATAGTTAAGTATATCGAAACCTATCAGCCAAAACTTCTTCAGAACCTTTCTCCTATTCATAGTCCTATCGCATGCAGCGCTATATATATTGAGAAATATCTCCGCAGAAATAACCCTATCGCTGTTATTTCTCCATGTATCGCAGAAGCTTACGAGGCAAAGGATACAGGCCTTGTTAAGTACAATGTTACTATCAAGAAGCTTCTTGAATACTTTGAGAGAAATGATATCATTATTCCGATAGACACTTCCGAAAATTACGAGTACAAATTCGACGATATGCAGGGACAGCTCGGTTCTATCTACTCACGTCCAGGCGGACTCAGAGATAATATATGGATGCAGGATCCCGATGTTAATATCACAAACTCTGAAGGTGTACACAAGGTTTTCGGTGAAATAGATATGTACGGAAGAATGCCTGAATCCAAGCACCCGAAGGTATTTGACGTGCTCTCATGTGAATTCGGTTGTAATATAGGCCCCGCTTCTGGCACAAAGCAGACTGTTTTCGATGTTATGGCTACTTCAAGAGCTATAGAAATAGAAGCAAAGAGCCGTCGCAAATCAACTGGTATCATGGGACGAGGCGACGACAAGCTCTTTAAGAAGTTCGACGATGAGCTTCGTGTTGCAGACTTCCTAAGAAACTACAAACCCTCAATGCCTTCTCCTGTTCCGAATGTGGCACAACTTGCACCTATTTTCGAAAAAATGGGTATGCATACAGAAGAAGATCGTAGCTATGACTGTCATGCCTGTGGATACAATACCTGCCGTGATATGGCTACAGCTATATACAGAGGTCTCAATACTCCCGATAACTGTATCGTGCATGCTAAATCAGTCCTTATCGCAAGACATTCTGCCCTCAACAGACAGAACGAGCAGCTTTCTGAGATTACCGAAGAAGTTCTTGCACTTTCCGAAAAGCTCAAGAGCAATGTTTCAAATATCACAGAAAATATGGAGAATATCGGTGAATCCACAGCTGCTACAAGCGAAAGAGCTGCAGTAGTAAAGGATCTTCTTGAGAATGTTGTTTCATTCTGTAATGATAACTCTACTATGGATGCAGACAGTGTTTCTCAGCTCACATCTATCCTCGAAACAACTATAAATGCATTCAGTGCCCTTGATGATAATGTTACTATCACAAACGAAAGCTCTGAAACTATCAACAATTCCATTAATGATATCATATCGCTTGTTGGCGATATCAATAATGTACTTGTGAAGGCAGATCAAACTGAAAAGGTCGATATTTCCGATGTCACAGGCGTAAAAAAACCTGTTGAGGAAAAGAAAACAGAAGAAAAAAAGTAATAATAAACTAATTTTCCCCGTGCCCAGAATGATAATGTGAACTGGACACGGGGGTTCTTCATATGCTGTCAATTATTCAGTTTTACTGTCAAGAATTATAGCTGAGAGATTATATCTTCTGTAACAATGGGGCTCATATATCCTTACTTTATTATAGTTTACTTCTTCAACAGTTATGGCGTCCTCGTTGAAAGCAGCAAGAAGTCCGTCGTCCGACATTCTTAGTATTGCTCCGGTATCAAGTTCATCAAGGTGACCCGACCTGTACATATCTATATTATACTTCGCAATAAGAGCTTCGGGACGTGAGAAGCAAAGAACTGCAAACAAAAGTGTAAAAATAACAGCAAGATGTTTCGAGAACTTCATATCATAACGGAACTGCTTTATAATCACAAGCACGAATATCAGTGCAAGTAGTACCATAAACCAGCTGGTATACACCCTAAGCTCGGTAAGTCCATAATTGTCGATATACATTATCATTTTGCTCATAGCTGTGGCGATAAGGATAAGAGTGAAAATGCTTAATATTACACTGTAAAGCTTGAGCGCAAATGGTTTTTCCTTGCCTGCTTTCTTTGAAAAGAGACTTATGAAGCAGAGAACCAGAAGGTTTATTACTGCAACTGCAAAGAGCTCGAAGAAACCCTTTCTTGCGTAATCTGCATATGTAAAACCATTTGGAAGATCACCGCTGAAAGCAGATAGAAAGTAACTTGCCTGTGAGAAGAAAAACATCACATAAAGAATACATAGAGGAGTTACAGCTGTATACATTATAAGATTACTGATAAAACGCATATTGAAAAGGTTTTTTAAACAATTCTGCTCATCAAGAGGCTTTATTTTATCACGATGAGTATTAGCGTAAAGCATTCCGAAAAGGTACATTGAACAGGGGATAGCTAAACAAAGCTGAAAAATGATTTCCCATATCTCATCACTGAATATTCTGTAAAGTATATTTGTAAGCATTTCCTCAAGCCCATCATCTGCAGACATAAGGAGCGAAGCCACTACTGCTGTAACAGGTATAGTAATAAGCAGTCCTATTATTATGTACTTTACATTCGATCCTGCTTTCGACTTAGATAGACGATCCTGTGTTATCGCCGCTTGCTTACCGAAATGTGAGAAAGGATACTCGAATAATGCTTTGCACACTGCAAATGGCAAATAGCGCTCAATATCCTTATTTCCAGCAGAAGTAGAGTACACAAGATAAGCTCCTGCACCGAAAATAAATACTGCGTCAAGGTTCTTTATAAAGTTGTTTGCTGTTATTGAGAAAACAAAGCTGAAAACATACAGTACAATTGCATTTATCTTATTAAAAGCCGAGAAGTTGCACCCCTTTTTCTTCATGTATATTATTGCTGCGGTAATAATAGATATAAATACTCCGGTAGTAATGAAGCCCATAACGTAATAAATGACATATCTCACAAAAGCAAATGCGGCTATTATCGAAAACACTGAAAAAGCTACCTCTAACTTAGTGTATTCTGGCTTTTCCTTGACCTTACACACAGCCTGCGGTATATATGGAACCTGCGGTCCGTTATAAATATTGTTATTCATTGTCGTTTACTCCTTTTTTTATTTTCAAAAACTATTACAAGCGGATAAGACACTGTCAGTTATGCTTTTCACTCCCAATGACGAAGTGTTATCAGATAGTTTTCTTTTTTAAGTGCTTTTATCTCCATATCCGTTTTTTTATTTGTATACTTATATATCAGCATTTCTTCGTTTCTGAAGCTTTCATCAAGTTCTAGCGAGGCATTGACATTTTCTGTGATAAATCGTTCATAACTATCTGTTTCAAGCTCAAGTTTTTCATCCCCAAAAACAAGATTACTATCTTTAATATACCGTTTCAATTTAATATTATCATTGACAGTTATATCAAATATTTCTTCCATGCGCGAAGTTTTCTCAGCATCAAAGTGCGAAATATGACAGTTTAAGTATTCATAAACTGCTCCTATTATGAAAGGAAGACAAAGCAGAATCAAAAGCTCTAAAATAGCATTTCTTAACTCTTTTTTAGTTTTATATCCATTTCAGCACCGCCTTTGATTAGCTTATTACTTATTATAAATATATATATAGTAAGTATTATATTAATTACTGTTCGTGGGGGAGCATTTCTGCCCCCTGTATATTATACCCCTGTATCATGATTTACTTCCCAAGTGCATTTGTTTACTCTCTCTGATATTCTAATATATCTCCGGGTTGACAATCCAGCTCGTCACATATCTTCTCAAGGGTCGAAAAGCGAACTGCCTTTGCCTTGCCTGTTTTCAGTATCGAAAGATTAGCGGTAGTAATGCCCACCTTTTCAGCAAGATCCTGCGAGGACATCTTCCGCTTTGCCATCATAACATCAAGATTTACTATTATTGGCATGGAAAACACCTCCGTTATATTGTAAAGTCGTTTTCCGACTTTATTTCTACTGCCTTTTCAAAGACATTTTTTAGTACGCGCATTATAAGACCGAACATGAGCGCACACATTCCAAAAAATATAAATATAGAGCTCCAAAGTCCGAAAAGCATCATTATAACGCCTACTCCCATACATATCCAAGATATCCGACGCAAGCAATTCGTATTATTTTGTATAAATACCTCGTCTTTGCTGATATTTCTAAGAAGTATATGCAGATTCCACAATGCCGCAAGCGCAAGTACATCGCATAAATATAATGTAACACACAATGGAATAAATATGGTACTCCTATCAAAAATACTGTTTGCCTCCGCAGCCATCTCAAACTGATACCATTCCGAAATGGAAGGTATAAAAATTGCAACTATCACAGCAGCCATAGCTGCTGCAAGTGTAAGAATACGCGAAAGAATAAGTGATTTATCCTTGTTCCACATAAGTTCGCTCTCCTTTGTATTGTTTTACTGTGACTATAGTATAACACATAAAATATCATTTGTCAATAGAAAATTATCGTTTTTCAATAATTTTTTTCTGTTTATCAAAGTGCTCCTGATTTCACAAAAAAAGAGCGATAAAATTATCGCTCCCTTTTACTTATTCTTTATTATTATAATCAGCTATAAAGATATATCTTTACAATTGGTTCCGTCAGCCTGTATATCTGTCGATATATGCGCTTCTTCCCGACATTGGGTCCTTATTCTTCACGCCGCAGACTATAGCCTCTATGAGCTCGGGCTGCGTCTGGGTAAGCTTCCGGCGGTCGAATAGTCCAAAGCCGTTTGGTCCGTTGTAGCCGTTGTCCCAGTATACTGGAGTTATACCGTTCTGAGCTGCAGTTCCTGCTAAAAATCCGTCGTAATAAGCGCGGTTCTCGGCTATCCTATCCGGGAGCTCCGAGTGCTCGAGGGTCTTGTCGATACAGCCGAACTCTCCTATAACTACAGGAATGCCCTTATCCACGTACCTCTCCTTGAGCATTGAGAGCTGAGCCTTTATGTGCTCCTCTTCGCCCCAGTCTGCGTCGTATATAGGGTCGATATTGGTCATTTCGATTATCTCCTGACCCTTCTGTCCCCAAAGGAATATTTTTTTCACATCGTCACCGCAGTAATCCCACGGTTCGTAACAGTGTACCGAAAGCATGAGCCTGCCCTCATCTGCGGTATTGCTCCTGTCCTCAGGAAATCTGAACCCGTAATTGCCGCAGGTATACTTTATATCCGTATTCCAGCCTGCAACAAGCAGCCAGCGGTGAGTATTGCAGCCTCCTGCGCTTCTGACTGTATCAACGAATATCTGGTCGTAATCGTTTATATTCTCATAGTATTCGGGAACAGGATCGTGATATATCCCGTCGAACACCTCGTTCATGCACTCAAAAATAAGATGCTCGTCATGATCTGCAAATCGGAGAGCAACCTGTCTCCATACAGCAGCGAACTTAGCTTTTACGTAGTTCTGATCCTCGCTGTCGCAGAGAAGCCAGCCGCCATTTATAGTGTGGTAACCGTCACCGTGCATATTTATGATAACGAACATTCCTCTGTTATAGCAGTAATCCACGACCTCTGCTATCCTTTCGAGCCATGCATCGTTTATTTTAAAGCCGTTGCTGTCATCTATCATACTGAGATAGGAAATAGGTATCCTGACTGTATCAAATCCTGCCTCGGCAACTGTATCTACCATTTCCTGTGAAGCCTTTGGGTTGCCCCACACTGTTTCATCAGGAGTTCCGCCAAAATTTGCTTCGAGAGTATTTCCGTAATTCCAGCCTGCACCCATTTTTTCAGCTATTTCATTGGCTGATATGATAAATTTTCCTTTTTTCCTTTTCATTGGGAGTTCCCCCTATTATATTTCTGACCAAAAAACAACACCCTACCATAAAATCTTACACATATTATATCATATAAAATCCTATATTTCAACTATATATACTGCACAAAAGATTATTTGCAACAAAGAAGCTGTTTTTTTCCCCATAGCTTGACATTACAGCTCAAAACTGTTATATTAATTACAAGACGTAAAATAACAATTTGATATGATAACACAGCCATATCTTTGATACCTATATAGAAGATTTGTACCTTCTATTGAGGGAAACCCTCTATATAAGTATCAAAAAATATATCAGGGGGAAATATATGAACTGGCTCTTACTTTTTGCAATACTGCTTTTAATGTCCATAGGCGGCACTATATACCTTATTACGCGGTTTCACCGATTCAGCTTCTTTGAAAAACTGAGCGAGAAACACAAACTCCTCTCTTGGCTTGCAAGCCTCCTGCCACTTGGTGGAATAGCTTGCCTCGGCTTTATAAACTTCTACAGCATCATTGTAGTAATACTTCACCTTATCATATTCTGGATGATTGCAGACCTTATAGCGTTTATATTTCGAAAAATAACTAAAAAAGAAAGACATCATAATATCGAAGGTGTCTGTGTTATTCTATTTACTGCTATATATCTCTGCATAGGTTGGTATAACGCCCACAATGTAATATGCACTCCATATTCTTTAAAGACAGATAAGAATATAAACGGTGAAAAATTGCGCATAGTAGGATTTGCAGACTCTCACATAGGTATAACTCTTGATGGCGAGGCTATGTCAGAAGAAATGCAGAAAATACAGGCTGAAGCACCTGATATCGTTGTCATTGCAGGCGATTTTGTTGATGATGACTCAAATCGTAGCGATATGGTAAAAGCCTGCGAGGCTCTCGGAAATTTGAAAACCACTTACGGAGTTTACTTCGTCAGCGGCAATCACGACCAAGGCTATATGCAGGGATACCGCGATTTTTCCATTGATGACCTTTATTCCGAACTAGAAAAGAACAATGTTACCGTTCTTGAGGACGAAACTGTAATGGTTACGGATAATTTTGCAATAATAGGCAGAAAAGACAAGCATGATGAATCACGTAAGGCTATAAATGAGCTTACCAAGGATATACCGTCATCTGTATTCACACTTGTCCTTGACCATCAACCAAACGACTACGACAACGAATCCGCCGCAAATGTTGATCTTGTATACTCCGGACACACTCACGGCGGTCATATATGGCCATCAGGATATGTTGGATTGTGGATAGGCGCTAATGACTTCGTTTACGGTCATACTGTTCGCGGAAATACTAATTTCATCGTCACTTCAGGTATTTCTGGCTGGGCTATTCCATTCAAAACATTTGCTGCATCCGAGTATAATGTTATTGACATCACATGTAAGGAGTGATCCTATGAACAACATTGCAATCGCAAACGAAACTATAAAAATAACTGCCGACGGATTCTATGAAAAGAATGAAAGGCGTGTTGAGCTATCTAAAAACGACTTTACGGCAGTTACCACTTATTCTCCACAAAAAGGTGATGAGCTTCTAAAAAACACGACTATTCCAGACGGAAAAATATGTGAGATAACCGTTACCACTGAAGATTCATTTACTGCAGCAAGTCGATTTGAAAAACCTTTTGTTATGAATTTTGCAAATGCACATAAAGCAGGAGGCGGTTTCAAACTCGGCGCAAATGCACAAGAGGAAGCTCTTTGCAGATGCAGTACGCTGTATGCTTCCATAACCACTGAAAACGCAAAGGAGATGTATCGTTTCAATAACACGCATCTCAGTTCCGTAGAGTCAGACTATATGCTCTATTCTCCTAATGTATGTGTTTTCCGTGATCATCACTGTGAGTTGCTAAGTGAACCATTTACAGCGGCTGTTATAACCATTCCGGCACCTAATAAACGCGGAGCTGCTCTACTTGCTTCGAACAAAAAAATAGCAGAAACAATGACAAGACGCATCCGGATAATGCTTGCAATAGCCGCGGAAAACAGCCATAAAAATCTAGTTCTCGGCGCATGGGGCTGCGGAGCTTTCGGCAATAAACCTGATGAGGTGTCAGAATACTTCAGAAATGTTCTTATCAACGAAGGCTACGGAAAACTCTTTGACCACGTTTGCTTTGCAATCTACGGCAAGGAAGACGGACGAAATTATCTTTGCTTCAAGAAAACTTTTTCAGAATAAATATTTACGGGCGCATTTTATGCGCCCGTAAAATTTTAAATTGTCATATTATCAAAGAGTTATTACCCGAATATGCTGTTATCTTTGGAAATTCATCCGAACTGAATTTAAATATGACCAGTCCTTCATCATATTCTTCTTCACACTTCTCCACTATCTGAATGTTGAAAGACAAATGATTGTCAACTATTACATCTCTGATGTATTCGGGGATAATATCCTTGTCATTTGCCGAAAGTTTCAGTACTTCCCCGCTTTTTAAAGCAAATATCCGCTCTCTCCAGACATGAGAAATGCTTATTTCCATTGCTATATCACTGATATTATCCGAATATATCCGTTCACGCTCTGTCATTCCTGTCACCGCATTGTCACTCAATAGTCAGCATAACAGGACAGTGATCGCTACCCATTACATCGGTAAGTATCTCCGAATCCTTCACACGCTTCATAAACCTGTTTGAGACCACAAAATAGTCTATGCGCCAGCCTGCATTCTTTTCACGTGCTTTGAAGCGGTAAGACCACCATGAATATGTAACAGTATCTGGATACAATCTGCGGAAGGTATCCGCAAAGCCTGCACCAAGTAGTTCCGTGAACTTGCCGCGCTCCTCGTCGGAAAAGCCTGCGTTGCCACGGTTGGTCTTTGGATTTTTTAGGTCTATCTCCTCGTGAGCCACATTGAGGTCTCCACAGTATATAACCGGCTTATTTTTATCAAGATCCGAGAGATATTTCCTCATATCATCCTCAAACTCCATACGGTAGTCGATACGCTTCAATCCATCCTGAGCATTTGGAACATAGCAGCATACAAAATAAAAATCATCATACTCACAGGTGATAACGCGACCTTCATCGAGATGAGTTCCATTTATGCCATATGTCACGGATATAGGCTCATCCTTGCTGAAAACAGCCGTTCCCGAGTAACCCTTTTTTACAGCACTATGAAAGTATATGTGATATCCCTTAGGCGTAAAGTCTGCCTGATCGGGCTGCATTTTCGTTTCCTGCAAGCAGAATATATCAGCGTCCGCAGCCTTAAAGAAATCCTCAAAGCCCTTCTGCAAACAAGCGCGGAAGCCATTAACGTTCCATGATATTAGCTTCATTGTAATACCTCCGAAAAAATTTCTCCGCAGCCATACCAACTGCGGAGACTTTCTTATATTATAGCATATAAGCTATAAAATAGCAAGATGTGGGAGATATGGTTTTCATCTATTTTTCTACCTAGTTTTTCTTCGACATAAATGGTTGCAACATTACATAGCATTTAAAACTTTTTTATAATATCAACTTTCAGATGTTCTTTTATTCATTATTTATTTCTATATATTTATCAAGTATCTCACAAAGCTTTACTATATCGCTTTCGTTTTTCAGCTTATATGCGCATTGAGATGTTCCACCATTTGATTGGTAAATATAACCGTTTCGACTTATAAGCGCTCCTGCATCATAGAAATCATTGTATATCAACGGTTCATCGGCTCTGCAAGTCACCCATTTTAAGTCAGAGAGTTCTCTTTTCAAGCTTTCAAAGTCATTTACGATACATGTTATATTGCCTGTGTCCTGTATGCTGTCTTTGAAAAACTTGGCTTCACCACCGTTATACTTTTCTTGAAATAGATCAAGTATCTCTCTCATTGAAGCAACTGTTCCATAATCTTTAAGTTCAATATGTTTTGAAAGAATACTTCTGAATTTTTCAAGATCACTTTCATTTTTCAGCATAATAGGAATATAATTATCACCGTATATAAAACCGTTTTGACTTATTTTAACTCCTGCAACATAGTTATAGTAATCCTTGAACTCATCATTTTCATCTCTTCCATCTATGCATACTTTCCATTCAAGGTCTGATAGCTCATCTTTCAAGCCATCAACATCAGTTACGATGCATTCTCTGTTTTCTGTAATCTGTCCATTATAAAAACTATACAGAGCTACACCATCAGTGAAACTATTATTAAAAACACCAAGTACTTCTTTTTTTGAGAGAAGTTTATTTATAAATTCATTATTTATTTTGATGATATATCTTGTAAGAACATCTTTATATGCTCCTAGGTCGCTGTCATTTTTCAGCTTGTAATTGTTTTCATTTCCATCAGTAATAATCTGCATATATCCAGCTTCATTAATTGAAAATCCAATATAATAATAATCGGTATCATCAGGAAATTCACTTGTTCTTTCCCATTCAAAATTGAAAAGCTCTTCCTCGAATAAAACACGGCTACCACCTGCAATAAAACAATCTATTGACTTTTCCGAATTTACAGGGTAGTAATATGCATTATCTCTGTCATAGTTTGAAAATCCACTTTTTAGAGCTAGTAACATTTCTGTCTTTGAAACATTGTTGTTTTCCTCAAATGTTTTGTCGTCAGAATAGATATTACTTCTTTCTTCTGTTTTGTTATTGATTCGTGCAAATTGGTATACTCCACCACCAACAGCTCCGCATACAAGGACAAATGCAGCTGCAAGAGCTGCAAATCTACTCCTGCTTTGTCTTACTGTAATGACCTCGGTACCTGTTATGGTTTCCTCATACTCATTCATCTCTATACTTGAAGAACTAAGCATTTCATTCATACGTCTGCGAAAATTATCGCTGCACTTTATCTTTTTCAGAAGGTCGTTATATTCATTAGGTCTCATATACATATCCCTCCTTCTCAAGCTCTGTTTTCAGTTTCTTTCTTCCGCGCTGTAAAATCGAGCTGATTGTATTTTCATTTTTATTTAGAAGCGAAGCTATCTCCTTTATGGTATAATCTTCAAAATAATATAGGAATATTACAGAAGCATACTTTTCGGGTAACTTTGCTATCATCTCCCTTATCTCGTTGTCACGTGACGTAAACTCACAACTAAGTGTATTCTCGAGAGTCTCATCAAGAGGAGAATTTCTTATAATACGTGCACTTTTTCTCAGATTTTTACAGCGATTTATGGCTGAACGAAGCAACCACGCTTTCATGTGTTCATCGGACTCAAAATTCTGCGGTTTGGCATGAAGATTTAGAAAGACTTCCTGTGTGATGTCTTCTGCTTCAGTATAATTGCCTGTCATAGCAAATGCTGTACGCAGGATATCATCGCCGAATTTATTGAATGCATACAGCGCTGAATTATCGTTCATAATATTCCTCCTTTCCATCAGAAGCGTCGCTTCACTATTATATACAATTCTGAAGAGCATTTACGTGCATTTAAAATAAATTTTTCAAAAAATATCAAAGCTCACCGACTTTTATCAGTGAGCTTATGCTTTATTACATATAATTATCAAAGGCCAAGCATTTCAAGTATTTCTGCCTTTGGACGGAGTCCTACTGCCTGCTTCACAGGAAGTCCATCCTTAACAACAACAAGCAGCGGTATGCTCTCAACTCTGAATGCTGAAGCAAGTTCAGGCTGCTCGTCTACATTGACCTTGCCAACCTTTATCCTACCCTTATATTCATCGGCTATTTGTTCGATAACCGGTCCAAGTGACATGCATGGTCCACACCACATTGCCCAGAAATCAATAAGAACAGGCGTGTCCTTGTAATTAAGCACTTCTCTCTGGAAGTTTTCCTTTGTGATTACTACTTCGTTCATATTGAACCTCCTGTTTATATTTTATACAAGCTCTTTTGAATAAAGACGGTCTTTCAAACCACCGTAATTGACTATATCACAAACATATCTATATCCATAATGTTCATATAGTCCACTGTATTCTGTTGGAATATATGTCTTTTTATACCCCAGTCCTTTTGCATAATCATTGGCATATTCTATAATCTGTCCGCTTATATGATGTCCCCTTGCATTCTCTGTAACAAAGATACAGGATATCCACGGATATATTTCAGGCAATGGATAATAGTCGGTCTTCATAATTGAAGCCATACCAACTATTTCTCCGTTATCAACGGCTGCAAACATACACTCCCAGTCTGTAAACTTCCACGACATGAGCATATCTGCAATATGCTCCTTTACCTCATGCCATGAGCAGTTCTCAACAAATTGCAAGAGTTGCTTTGCAAGTTCTGTACCCCTATATACCTTTCTTATCGTTACCATTTATACTTTAATCGCTCAGCGACTTATAATACAGCATACAATGACAGAAACCTTCAAAATTTGGATCTGCTATCTGGTCACGGAACTCCTTGCACATACACTTGTTTTCGGGAGTTTTTGCCAGTCTGCAAGGACAATAACCGTCCTTTAACTTAAGTCCCTCTTTTATTCTGTCAACAACTTCTTTGTCGGGATTGAGTGTTACTTTCACGCTTTGTCCCTCCTATTTTTTATTTCATCAACTCATCTGCAAGAGCTTCTATCTGCTCAATATTTTCAGCCTTGAGAGCTGACTTGAGAGATACTGTAGTATCTGTGAATGTGATATTCTTTGACTTTTCGAACATCGCCTTAATTACCTTTGCGGCTGTAGCTGCCCAACTTCCGTTCTCAATGATACCGATAGTACGGTTCTGATAGTTTCTCTCTGTAAGGTCGAGAATGAAGTGCTTCATGAACGGAAATATATCAGCATTGTAAGTAGTAGTTGCGATAACAAGTTTTCCGTAGCGGAATGCATCCTCAACAGACTCTGCCATATCCTCTCGTGCAAGGTCTGCTATAGCTACCTTTGGGCAGCCCTTTGCTTCGAGCTTTTCCTTGAGGAGTTCCGCAGCCTTCTTTGTATTGCCGTAAACTGATGTATATGCGATGAATATACCTTCTGACTCTACACCGTAGCTTGACCATGTATTATAAAGTCCGAGATAATATCCGAGATTATCTTTGAGAACTGGTCCGTGAAGCGGACATATTGTCTGTATGTCAAGAGCTCCTGCCTTTTTGAGCACGCCCTGAACCTGTACACCATACTTTCCTACAATGCCAAAATAATAACGGCGAGCTTCGCAAGCCCAGTCTTCTTCCACATCGAGAGCGCCAAACTTTCCGAAAGCATCAGCTGAGAAGAGCACCTTGTCTGTACTGTCATATGTGAACATAACCTCAGGCCAGTGTACCATAGGAGCAAATATAAATGAAAGCTCATGCTTGCCAAGTGAGAGCTTTTCTCCTTCTTTTACTTCAAGCTTGTTTGAAATATCAAGTCCTTCGAAGAAGTTTTCTATCATACCGAAAGTCTTAGCATTGCCCACTACTATAGTATTCGGATACTTCTTGAGAAAGTTTTTAAGATTTGCAGAATGATCGGGTTCCATATGCTGAATAATGATATAATCTGGAGTCTTATCTCCAAGGACTTCAGCAATATTACCGAGCCACTCATCTTTGAAATTACTTTCAACTGTATCAAAAATAGCTGTTTTTTCATCAACTATAATATATGAATTATATGCCATGCCATTAGGAACATCATATTGTCCCTCAAAGAGGTCTATCTGATGGTCGTTGACTCCGATGTAGTAAATGTCATTTGTAATTTTATTCATTGGTAATTACCTCTTTTCATTATTTACGCTTATGCGTTATGGGTTAATTATACCATAAATATTATGCTGTGAAAAGTGGCATTTGCAACAAATTTAAAGATATTTCTTTTATTATGTCTTTTTTTGCAAGAAATATTCATACTTTCTGCTGATTATGCAGCTATAAAAAGCACATAATATGTTCAAGGCCAAATGAAAGTGAGTGATAAAATGCTGAATTTTATATTAGGCAGTATGTTCGGTGGAACAGTTGGAGTTATAATGATGTGCCTCTGTACAGTAGCAAAGTGGAGTGATGATCATATAAACAGTCGTTAACTTCCATAAGTGCTAAAAGAAAAATGCAGAAATAATCATAATAATCAAAAGGCATATAATACCCGCCCATAAAAAATCGGTACAGCTTACACTGTACCGATTTTTTTAGAGAATAAAGTCAAAGCTAAAATAGCTAAACCAGCAAGAGCTAGCAAACCAACTATTGAAAGCAAAATAATAATTCCGACTTTATCAGGTGTATGGCTTAACAAAGCTTTATCAGGTCTGTCAGGATCAATATAAATATCTGTTTTCTGACCAATCACAAATAAAAACTGAAATGAGCCACCTTGGCTGAATTCGTACGTATACTTCTGCCCTTGATAATAATATTCACAAGTATAAAAATATACTTTATATTCAGATGAACCATTATCATTCGAAATTCTTTTTACTTTTTCATCACACTGTGTTATTACAGCTTGTACACAGACACTGTATTTCTTTTTGTTGTAATTATAAAGCAGTATACCAATGGCAGCAATTAGAGCAAGTACTGCAAAATATATTACGAATCCCATTACTTCTTATCGGGAACTTTAATGATATTCTTACGCATATAGGGTTGAAGTGCCTTTGGTATACGGATAGAACCGTCTTCATTGAGGTTGTTCTCAAGGAATGCGATGAGCATCCTCGGTGGAGCAACAACTGTATTATTAAGTGTATGTGCAAAGTACTTGCTGCCGTCCTCAGCTTTAACCCTGATGCCAAGACGTCTTGCCTGTGCATCACCAAGATTAGAACAGCTTCCAACCTCGAAGTACTTCTTCTGACGTGGCGACCATGCCTCAACGTCGATAGACTTTACTTTAAGGTCTGCAAGATCTCCTGAACAGCACTCAAGAGTACGGACAGGTATATCAAGTGTGCGGAAGAACTCAACTGTGTAGCTGTAGAGCTTGTGGAACCATTCCATAGACTCCTCTGGCTTACATACTACCACCATTTCCTGCTTTTCAAACTGGTGTATACGATATACACCTCTCTCCTCAATACCGTGAGCTCCGACCTCTTTACGGAAACATGGCGAATAGCTAGTGAGAGTCTTTGGAAGTTCCTCCTCTGGAACTATAGTGTCGATAAACTTACCTATCATAGAGTGCTCAGAAGTACCGATAAGGTAAAGATCCTCTCCCTCTATCTTGTACATCATACCCTCCATCTCTGCGAAGCTCATAACACCAGTAACGACATTGCTTCTTATCATGAATGGTGGAATATAGTAAGTAAAGCCCTTATCTATCATGAAATCTCTTGCGTAAGATAGTATGCAACTCTGAAGCTGTGCAATATCTCCGCAAAGATAATAGAAACCGTTTCCACTTGTCTTACGTGCACTATCAATATCTATACCGTTAACCTTTTCCATGATATCAACGTGATAAGGAACTTCAAATGCAGGAACAGCAGGTTCACCAAAGCGCTCAACTTCAACGTTCTCTGTGTCATCCTTTCCTATTGGAACAGTTTCATCAATGATATTAGGAATAACCAACATAATTTCTCGGATATCTGCTTCAAGCTTAACCTCAAGCTGCTCCTTTTCCTCGAGTTCCTTTCCCATGGCAGAAACTTCTGCTTTTATCTTTTCAGCTTCTTCCTTCTGACCATTCTTCATGAGTCCGCCAATTTCTTTACTCTTAACATTACGTGTATTTCTAAGATTATCACAAGCGAGCTTAGTCTCTCTGTATTGTTTGTCAAGCTCAATCACCTTATCTACAAGTTCAAGCTTGTCATCCTGAAACTTTTTCTTAATATTATCCTTTACCATTTCTGGATTTGTTCTTATAAGCTTAATGTCAATCATATTAATAACTCCTTATTCCTCTTTTGCAAGCTTTTCAGCCAAAGCTGCAAGATCGTTTTTATCATAAAATTCAAGGATAAGTGCTCCCTTGTTCTTACCGTAGTCAACCTTGACTTTTCTGCCAAGACGCTCGTTTAGAGACAACTCCATTTCCTTAAAATAATTATCAATTTTTTTGTTTGTTTTTGAAGAAGATTCATCTGTATGCTCTTCCGACTTTTGAGCAGCCTTTTCTACCTGACGAACGGTCAATCCACCGTCGGCAGCTCTAAGAGCCGTAGCTATAAGCATTTCCTCATTCTCAAATCCAAGTAATGCCCTTGCATGACCTGCCGAAAGTTCTCCGTTCTCGACCATTTTTAGCACCCTATCAGGAAGTGAAAGTATTCTTACAGCGTTTGCTACTGCCGAACGTGAACGTCCAACCATTTTTGCAACCTTTTCCTGTGTCATACCAAACTTTTCAATAAGATCGTTATATCCTGCAGCTTCTTCAATAGGATTGAGATTTTCACGCTGTAAGTTCTCAATAATTGCAATCTGCATCGTTTCAAGATCACTAAGCTCGCGAATTGTTACAGGCACTTCATCAAGCCCTGCCATTCTTGCAGCTCTCCATCTTCTTTCGCCTGCAACTATTTGATAACCGCCCGAACTTATCGGACGCACAAGTATTGGTTGAAGCATACCATGCTCGCGAATAGAGTCCGCTAGAGCAGTTATTGCCTCGTCACTGAAGGCCTTACGTGGTTGATCACGATTAGGCTCTAACTCAGCAGTACGTAATGTCTTTTTTACCTGTACTTCATTGGCGTTATCAATGAAAAGGGCGTCAAGACCTACACCTAACCCACCTTTTGCCATAGTTCAAACCTCATTCGTCAAGACGAACGTTTTCCTTTCTTTGTTTTTTTGAAAGAAAAGATTTTTTTCTTTGCCGGTAGTTCCAATGGCTCACCAAGTATTTCATGACATACGAGTTCATATGACTCTGCGCCCTTTGAACCTTTATCATAGTACATTACTGGTTTACCATGACTTGGAGCTTCTGAAATGCGAACATTTCTTGGTATTTTAGTTTTAAACACCTTGTTTGGAAAGTATTTCTCAACTTCTGCAACAACATCATTTGCTAGATTCAGTCTACCATCAAACATCGTAAACAGGATACCCTCTATTTCCAACGCTGGATTATAATTATTTTTAACTATTTTTATTGTATTCACCAGCTGTGAAAGTCCTTCAAGGGCATAAAACTCAGCAAGCATAGGCACGATGATACTGTCACAAGCAACAAATCCGTTAATAGTAATCGTTCCTAGTGCAGGTGGACAGTCTATGAAAATGTAATCATATTCTTCTTTACAAGAAAGAAGCTGCATCTTTAGTCTGTTAACTCTGTTCTCAAACTCTATAAGCTCTATCTCACAGCCTGCAAGGTTTTCTGTAGCTGGTATTATTGAAACATTTTCAAACTCAGTTGTATATATGGCTTCCTGTGCTCGAGCCTTGCCTGTTATAACATCATATGCTGAAATGACAACTGACTTCTTTTTAATTCCAAAGCCTGTTGTAGTATTTCCTTGTGGATCAACGTCCACACAAAGAACATTAAATCCACGTGAACCGAGATATGCTGCTATATTTATAACGGTTGTTGTTTTTCCTACGCCACCTTTCTGGTTGGCAACAGCTATTATCTTGCCCATATTATCTTCCTTTCAAGATTTACTTATATTATTATAGCACTTTTGAAACGTATTGTAAATAAGTTACTGACATTTTTTTGTATTTTGTTTCACGTGAAACATTTCACTATAAAAAAACACATGAAACATAAAAATGTTTCATGTGAAACAATTATTCAAGATTTTTTCTGCACAGGAATTCTAATACGGTATTCTAAAAAATCATCATTCTGTATTTTACTTGAATCAGCAGATATACCTGCAGCCTTCATAGTATCAACAGCTTTATTAATAGTATTTACAAATAACTTAACATTTTGAAAAACTAAGGAACGCTTTTTATAACTCATTTTATCTTTATTACTTCCTATATATTCATCAATTAATCTTTCGGACCGTTCTACGTTTAAATTATTTTTTATAATCTTATCAAGCATAAAAAGTCTATCTTCAACACTGCCAAGACGTAATAAAGCTCTAGCATGACGTTCTGTTAAACTATATTGAGTAATAAGAAATCTTTCTTTTTCAGTGAGTCTAAGTAATCTAAGCTTATTGGCTATTGTACTTTGGGCTCTTCCTAGCTTAGAAGCAGCTACTTCCTGAGTCATACCATATAAAGTAATTAGTTTCTCAATTGCAGAAGCTTCATCAAAAAAAGATAATTCCTGACGTTGAATATTTTCAACAAGTGCGAGAATTGCTGAATGTCTGTCACTAACTTCATGAATAATACAAGGAACAACTGGAAACCCGCAATATTTAGCAGCTCGAAGTCTTCGTTCTCCTGTAATAAGTTCATATTTAGAACCTTTCTTACGAACAGAAATTGGTTGTAAAATACCATTTTGTGCTATAGACTGAGCTAATTGCGATATATCATCAGAATAATCAGATCTAGGCTGATTAGGATTAGAAATGATTTTATCTGTTGATAATTCTACAACATTATTAATTATACGTTCCTTTGATAAATTAATACTTTTCATAATTATAATCTCCTATCAAATTGATATATCAATTATAATACTATTCGGAAATATTATCTATTAAAAAAAAACGCCGTTTTATGATAAAACGACGTAATAAAATATATTATATTATAACATTAGAGTGGTTTCTTCTTAATTTGACTGCTATTTCTAGGATATTTAGTCGGGGTCTGCGATATTTTATTAATAGTAATTACCTTTCTCTTATCATCAAAAATAGTATACTCATAAATATTATCTATTTTTCCACCAAGAATATTAACGGCATTATATCCCTCAGAAATATCTTCAGAAGGCCCCTTCATTGAAATAAAAGTACCTCCAACTTTTACAAATGGAATACAATACTCACTAAGAAGTGAAAGATTTGCAACAGCACGAGCACAAGAGAAATCAAAAGTTTCTCTAAATTCATTTAATTTAGAAATATCTTCTGCACGTCCATGTATTAATTTTGCATCTATATTAAGTTTTTCACTTAAAAGCCGTAGAAACTCAATACGTTTATTAAGGCTATCAAGTAATGTAATCTTAATATCAGGACGATAGAGTTTAAGAGGAACGGACGGAAAACCTGCACCAGTCCCAACATCGATTATACTAGAATTAAAAGGAATATCAACGTACTTAGTAATAATAATACTGTCTATAAAATGTTTTCTTATTATATCAGAAAAGTCAGTTATAGCAGTCAAATTAACCTTTTCATTATATTCAACCAAAAAAGAAGCGTATATTTTGAATTTTTCATAAAGCTCCTTTGATAAAAGCAATCCAGTTGATTTAAATTCTAAACTACACGTATCAAAATCAGGAAACATTAGTATCTCCCTTCTCATGCATAAGCCATACAGCAAGCATAGAAATATCTGCAGGAGAGACTCCAGAAATACGAGAAGCTTGACCTATTGATAAAGGTTTTATCTTATTAAGCTTTTCGGCAGCTTCAAGTCGTAACCCATATATCATAGTATAATCTAGATCATTAGGAAGTTTTTTAGATTCCATTTTACGCATTTGTTCTATCTGCTGAAGCTGCTTCTGAATATAACCCTCATATTTAATTTGAAGTTCCACTTGCTCAGCCACTTCTGGTGAGAGATTAGGCCTTTCCAAATCAAATTGAGCCAAATCATTATAAAAAATCTGTGGTCGACGAATAAGATCAGACAGTTTACATCCCGTTACTAAAGGAGAGGTTCCATGTGACTCAAGAAAAGCATTTATCTCGGCTGATGGTGAAATATTAGTTTTTGATACTCTCTGAATTTCTTCAGATGTTAGCCTTTCTTTTTCAAGAAGGGAATTATATCTTTCCTGAGAAATAAGACCTATTTTATATCCTAAAGGCGTAAGCCTTTGATCAGCATTATCCTGTCGTAATATAAGCCTGTATTCACTTCTTGAAGTCATCATTCGATATGGATCAGAACATCCCTTAGTAACAAGATCATCTACCAAAGTTCCAATATATGAACTTGCACGATCAAGTATCAAAGGATCCTTACCCTTGATTTTAAGTGCTGCATTTATTCCAGCAACAATTCCCTGTGCTGCTGCCTCTTCATATCCTGAGCTACCATTAAATTGACCAGCACCGTAAAGTCCATCTAAATTTTTAAATTCAAGAGTTGGAAGTAGTTGATTTGGATTACAACAATCATACTCTATTGCGTATGCTGGTCTCATTATCTCAACGTCCTCGAGACCATCTATTGTTCTAAGAAAAGCAAGCTGTACATCTTCTGGCAATGATGAAGACATTCCCTGTAAATAATACTCCTCTGTACTCATTCCCATAGGCTCAACAAATAGTTGATGACGAGGTTTATCAGAAAATCTTACAATTTTGTCCTCGATTGAAGGACAGTATCTTGGCCCAACACCTTCTATTCTACCTGAATATAACGGTGATCTATCAAGGTTTGCAAGAATTACTTCATGGGTTTTACTATTCGTATATGTAACAAAACAACTTACTTTGTTTTCTAAATCACTCGAATTAGTCTCAAATGAAAATGGGACTATTTTTTCATCACCATCTTGCCTTTCCATTATATCAAAATTAATACTTCTTTTATTAACACGACAAGGCGTACCAGTCTTAAATCTACGAAGATCTACACCAATTTCAATAAGACTTTTTGAGAGTAAATTACTCGGCAATGCGGAATCAGGTCCACTTTCATATGAAACTTCACCTATATGTATTTTACCTTTTAAATAAGTTCCAGTAGCAATTATTACTGCTTTTACATTGTATTCAGCACCGAGTTTTGTCCTTACACCAATTATTTTATTATTCTCTATAATCACATCAGAAATTTCTGCCTGTTTTACAAATAGATTTTTCTGTTTTTCACAGACATTCTTCATATATTTATGGTACTCTACTCTGTCTGCTTGTACTCTCAAACTATGAACAGCAGGTCCTTTTCCTCTATTTAACATTCTACTTTGAATAAAACACTTATCAGCAGCCTTACCCATTTCACCGCCTAAAGCATCTATTTCTCGAACAAGATGTCCTTTGGCAGTTCCACCTATTGATGGGTTACATGGCATATTAGCAATTTGATCAAGTGAAATTGTAAACATAATAGTCTTACATCCAAGTCGTGCTGAAGCTAAAGCTGCTTCAACACCAGCGTGACCAGCTCCGACTACCGCTACATCAAATTCACCCATATTATAAATCATAATTATCCCTCCTTCATTGTTTCACATGAAACATTATTTTCCAACACAAAAACGTGAAAATACTTCATCAATAACTGCATCAGTAACTTTCTCACCTGTAAGCATAAGTAAAGATTGTTCAGCCTCATCAACAATAATATTAACTGCATCTAACAGTTCACCAGTTTCAAGCGATAAAATAGCACTTTCAATACTTTCAAGAGCATTGTCAATACACTTTTTCTGACGTTCATTTGCTGCTGTAACTGTATCAAAATCAGCCTCATTTAATTTAAAAATGTCCTGTATTTGATCATAAAGATCATTAATACCTGAATTTTCTTTGGCAGAAAGATATACAATATGTTGAATTTTATTTTCAAGAAGGGAAGTATCAAGAAGCTGTTCAACATCATTTTTATTTATAACAGCAATAGTATTATTTTTATTAATTTTATTAATTAAATATAAATCGTCCTCCGTAAGTGGACAACTTCCATCAAAAACCGCTATTACAAGTTCCGAGTTCGAAATCATCTTTTCAGCCATTTCCACACCAATACCCTCAATGATATCATCTGTTTCATGAATACCTGCTGTATCTGAAAGCCTAAGCGTGATATCACCAATACGCACTGATTCCTCTATAATATCCCTAGTAGTTCCAGCAATCTCAGTAACAATACTTCTTTCGCATCCGCTAAGACAATTGAATAGAGTAGACTTACCAACGTTAGGACGTCCTATAATTGCAGTAGCCACACCTTCACGAAGGATACGACCACTATCATAATTTTTAATTAGAGACTTTAAATCATCACGAACACTTTTCAGTTCTTCTGAAAGAACTTCAGGTCTAACTTCCGGAATATCATCCTCCGGATAATCTGCCCATGCCGCAAGGTCACCGAGAATTTTCAGTAGCTTATCTGAGCATTTTTTTGTCTTTTTGAAAGCAGCACCTTCATGAAGACATTCTGCCATTTTCAATTCTCGCTCGCCCTTAGCAGAAATAATATCCATTACTGCTTCAGCTTTAGTCAAGTCAATCTTACCATTTAAATACGCTCTCTTTGTAAACTCACCGGCTTCTGCATTAACAGCTCCATTTGAAAGAATTGCTCTGAGAACCTTCTTTGTAACATAAAGTCCGCCATGACAAGAAATCTCCACAATATCCTCTCCCGTATAACTGTGTGGAGCACGGAAAACTGTAACAATACAATCATCCAGACGTTCATCCTTATCATGAGCAATTCCATAAGCACATGTATAACCTTCCATTTCCGAGACATTTTTACTACCAAAAGGAGAGAATATCTTTTCTGCAATTAAAATAGCGTCCTCGCCTGAGATACGTATAACAGAAATTCCACCCATTGCATTAGGTGTCGATATTGCAGCTATTGTTGACATTAAACCACTCCTAAAAAAACAACGGCATTACGCCGTTGTTTTAAATATTTGATTAAAGTTCTATTTTTCCATAAAGACCACCCTGTATCTCATCCTCAGGCTTTGGTCTCTTATAATCTTTTTCAAAGCTTGTTGAGAGGTTAACACTCCTACGCTCCATATTTACCTCTCTATCTCTATTTCTCTGTCCACCATTTCTTCTATTGTCATTTCTTCTGCCACCGTCGCGTTTATTATCACGTCTTCCGCCGCCTCTTCTTGGATTAGTAGAAGAAATGATTATCTTTCTATAAGGTTCCTCACCAACTGAACGAGAAGAAACACCTTCAATATTTGAGATAGCAGAATGAATAACTCTTCTCTCATAAGGATTCATTGGTTCGAGTGGCTGAGAACGTCCTGTTCTAAGAACTGACTTTGCAACTTTAGCAGCGAGCTGCTCAAGAGTATCCTTTCTCTTGTTTCTATAGCCAAGGCAATCAATAGTAATTCTATAATAATCTTTATCACCTTTATTAGCAATGATAGAACACAGATATTGGATAGAATCAAGTGTTTCTCCACGTCTGCCAATAATAGTACCATTATTATCACTTTCAAGATTAATAACAGCACCTGTTTCATTCTGGTAAACCTTAAATTCAACATCTACATCCATAGCTCTAAGGATACTTGTGATATAATCCATAGCAAGCTTAACTTTTGGGTTGATAAGTGCTTCGTCCTCAATAAGAGTGAAATTATCTAAAGAATAAGCTTCTTCATCGAGAGTTTCAGAAGAATTTTCAGGTTCCTCATTAACATTATTATCATTTTTTTCTGTCTGTACAGGTTCAGCTGTTACTTCAACTGTTTTTGTTTCAGTTGTTACAACCGGTTTTTCAGCTGCAACAGTCTTTGTTACAGGATCAACATTCTTTTCAGGAGCTGTTGTAGTTTTAGGAACTTCGGGAGCAGCCTTTGGAGTAGTTTCCTGTACATATGCTCCATCTGCAACAGTTGCCTTAACTTTTGCTTCTTTTGAACCAATTCCGAAAAGACCCTTTTTACCTTCGTCAAGAATTTCAAACTTGATCTCACTGATCTTTTTTCCGAACTTCTCTGCGGCCATTTCCTTAGCCTCTTCAACGGATCGTGCTGTGAAAATTTCTGTCATACTTTATACCTCCCTGAGGACTCAGTCCTCTTCATCATTATCATCGTCGTAAGAATCTCCATACTTTTCAGCCATACGTCTTCTTGCTTCCTTAAGCTTATCACGATTAGCCTTATTCTGCTCTGAACGTGAAATACCATTTGACTTTCCTGAAGATGAACTACCATTCTGCTGTTCTTCAAGAGCGGCTTGCTGTTCAAGCATTTTTTGCATGAATGTTTTCTTATTCGGATGTTTTTCTGCATAAATTCTTGCTTTTTCTTTTTCCTGCTCATTTATTACCTTAACACGCTCGGGAGTAAAGTAGCAGTTAAGCGCAAAGGTTATAATAAATGAAAATACTGAAGACCATATCCAATAGAAACCAATACCAGCTGGTACCTGAAAAGCAAACATAATAGATACAAGTGGAAGAACGTATAACATAACTGTCATACATCCGCCACCAGGTTGCGAAACAGGATTTGTTTTCTTCTGATGTATCTGACCATAAACAGACACAAGAAGTTGTGAAAGACCTGCAAGAAAAGGAATAGCTGCAAGAATAATAGCTTCCTTTGTCCATACCTCAGGATGCAAGGTAGGAGTTTTTCCAAGGTTAGCTCCAAAAAGTGTAAATTTCTCACCGAATTCGCTTACCTTTGATAAAAAATTTTCTCCAAGTGAAGCATATTTATCGCCGTTATCCCTAAGATTTTCCATAGTCATGAGCTCACATCTGAGGTTAGTCATTGTAAGGCTTTTATCACCAGTGATACTGTTTGCAATACCAACAGCACTTTCAATAACATTTTTGGATATATTAAGAATATGGGTTATAGGCTTATATATAACATCGATAACACCAAAAAGCAGGAACATCTGTATAAATGCAGGGAGACATGAACCCATAGGATTAACACCCTCCTGCTGATAAAGCTTCTGCTGCTCTTCCTGAAGTCTCTGAGGATTATTAGCGAAGCTTTTTCTAATTTTTTCAAGCTTTGGATTTAAAAGCTGCATTCTTGCAGCACCCTTCTGAGTCTTATAATTGACTGGGAAGAGTAATATTCTTGTAACTACAGTAAACAATATTATTGCCACAGCGTAGTTATTGCATAACGAGTAAATAAGTCTCATCAGATAGCCGAAAGGCACACCGATAATGTCATAAAGTGCGTTCAATATTCATCCCTCTTAATTTTTATTATCATCATCGCCATAGTCCGGATCGATGAAGTCGTACTTTTTCACCCTAAAAGTGAATTTTTCTGGAACGTAATCTATGCCGCCCATTGACCAAGGATTACAGCGTAAAATCCTCCACACGGCAAGAGCCGAACCTCTTACAGCGCCGAAGCGCTCAACTGCTTTCAAAGCATATGAACTGCAGGTGGGGTAATATTTGCATTTAGGTGGAAAAAGAGGAGAAATGAATTTTCGATAAAATTTAATGATCCCCAGAACAATATATTTCATATACGTTTATTTTTTAAATCAAAGCTTCTAAACATCTTATTGATGTCATTAAGGCCGTATTTTTCAATATATTCACAATATTCGTCTGATTTTATGTTACATATAGCAGCCCTTGCCACAATAACAATATCCATGCCAACAGGCATATTTATCTCAAAATTTCGATAAGCGAGGCGAATAATTCTTTTAGCGCGATTGCGACAGACAGCATTTCCAACTTTTTTACCAGCAGTTATACCTAGGCGATTGAAAGGTTTGCCATTTGGTCTGACATAAATCACCGAATATTTCGAAGCAACGTATCTACCCTTCTTATAAAGGGCAAGAAAGTCCTTATTATCGTTCAATATTTCCGTATAAAGCATATTTGCACCTGCATACAACGTCCTAACAAAAAAGACCACAAAATTTATATTTTGTGGTCAGCCTCGTCAGTGAGTTAATCTTGCTCTGCCCTTAGATCTTCTACGAGCTAAAACCTTTCTGCCATTCTTGGTAGCCATTCTCTTCATGAAGCCGTGCTCCTTCTTTCTGTG